>Ga0315288_10002107_pt1 | contig 25782 bp, 18 predicted proteins | sample YL17G11_20_MG_FD_203454 | JGI IMG/M metagenome (GOLD analysis project Ga0315288, IMG submission 203454) | Sediment microbial communities from Yellowstone Lake, YNP, Wyoming, USA - YL17G11_20 | ecosystem: Environmental > Aquatic > Freshwater > Lake > Sediment | place: USA: Wyoming | collected... | reverse complement strand
AGGAGCGGCATGCAATACGTGAACACCGATCGGCGGAAGCAGATAGTCCTGTTGACAGGATTCGTCGGGGCGTTGACCGCGCTGGCCATCGCGTTGGCCTCGCACGCGGCCTCCGGGCCCCCCGCCGAACCCTACCACTCCCCCTACGACGTCGCTTTCTCGCCCGACGGCAAACTGCTGGCCGCCTCAGACCACACCGCCAAAGCCCTGGTTTTGCTCGACCCCGCGTCCGGCAAAGTCGTGCGCCAGGCGGCCCTGGCCGCTAGCCCCGGCGCCATCGCCTGGGCGGCCGATTCGTCCAGACTCTTCGTCACCGAATACGAATCCGCCTCCGTCGCGGAGATCAATCCCGCCGACGCCAAGGTCCTCCGCCGTTTCCCCGTCGGCCCGCGCCCCATCGGCCTGGCCGTCGCCGCCAAACGACAGCTCCTCCTCGTCGCCAACTCCGCCTTGGCCGACCTGTCCGCCATCGACCTGGCCACCGGCAAGGAGCGCGCCCGCGTGAAGCTCGTCCGCGAACCCTTCTGGGTCGCCGTCAGCCCCGATGAAACTCTTGCCCTCGTCAGCAATCTCCTCCCCCTCGGCGCCGGCACGGATGCTCAGCTCACCGCCTCCGTGAGCCTCATCGACCTCGAGAAACTCCAGCACGTCATCGATATCAAGCTCCCTCCCAACACGACCTGCATCCGGCAAACCGCCATCTCCGCCGATGGCAAATGGGCCTACGCCGTCCACACCGTCGGGCGAAGCGCCCTGCCCGCCACACAACTCGACCGCGGGTGGGTCAACACCAATGCCCTGAGCATTATCGATCTGACCGCCCGTCAGGTCTACGCCACCGTCCTGCTTGATAACCTCTCCGAAGGCGCAGCCGACCCCTGGGGCATCGCTCTTGCCAAAGACGGCTCGGCCATGTGGGTGACTCTGGCCGGCATCCACCAGATCGTGAGCCTCGATCTGGCCAACCTCCATCGAGCCCTCGCCGGGCAGCCTCCGCAATCCCCCGTCGCCTCCAGCAGGTTCACCACCACCCCCAGCATCTGGACCGAGATCAAGTCCGACCCCGCCAAACGCGCCAATCTCGTCAACGACCTGGCCGCCCTCTACATCCTCGACCTCATCCAGCGCACGCCCCTGCCGGGCAAAGCTCCCCGAGGAATCAGCCTGTCCCCCGACGGCAAGCAACTGGCCATCGGTCAGTATTACACCGGCGACGTGATTCTGATCGACATCGCCAGCTTCCGCCTCGCATCGACCATCCCGCTCGGCCCGCAGCGTCCCGCCGACGAGGTCCGGCGCGGCGAGATCGTCTTCCACGACGCCTCCTACTCCTTCCAGCACTGGCTGAGCTGCGCCACCTGTCATCCGAACCACGCCCGCACGGACGCCCTGAACTGGGATCTGCCCAACGACGGGATCGGCAACCCCAAGAGCGCCAAGTCGCTCCTGAACTCTCACCTGACCCCCCCCATGATGTGGCGAGGCATCCGCGAGAACATGGAGGTCGCCTCCGCGGCCGGCTTCCGTTTCGCGATGTTCCAGCCGCCCCCGCAGGACGTCACGGCCATCCAGGCTTACATCCGCTCCCTCAAACCCGACCCCAGCCCCTACCTCGCCCCCAATGGCCAGCTCTCCGAGAAGGCCAAACGCGGCAAGACCATCTTCGACGGCGAGAAGGCCAACTGCACGCCGTGCCATTCAGGCGACCAGCACACGAATCTCAAGCAATATGACGTTGGCACGCGCGGCGAATTCGACCCACCCGAGCATACCCACTTCGACACCCCCACTCTCATCGAACTCTGGCGCACGGCCCCCTATCTCCATGACGGCCGCGCCGTCACCCTGCAGGAAGTCTTCACCAAATTCAACCCCAAGGATCAGCACGGCGCCACATCGCACCTGTCCAAGGAACAGATCGACGACCTGGCCGAGTACCTGCTGTCCCTGTAACCAACGTCGCTCGTTTGGAGGCGTGGCAGATGATGAAGCTAAGATGCCGAGCGCATGGGTTGGCTGTCATGGCGTTGGCAGGATTCGCGCTATGGCAGGCCCCGATCTGGTCGGGCGAAAGAACCGCTGACACAGCCTCGCAGATCGAAACCGACTGGCTCACCCAGGCGACCGTTCGCACCGCCGCCCCAGCCGCCCACCTGAACGTCACCACCGCCGAAGACGCCGCCGGCGGCTGCGACGGCGTCAAGGACGGCAAGTGGGGCTTCCACACCGAAACCCGCAACGAGCCTTCCTGGTGGCAGGTGGACCTCGGCAAGCCCGTCGCGATCGGCCGCGTCCTCGTCTTCAACCGCTGCGAAACTCCCACACGCACGGCCGCGCTCGAACTCCTGCTCTCCAACGACGCCAAAACCTGGCGGCAGGCCTACCGGCACAATGGCGCCTCGTTCTACGGCTTCACCGACGGCAAACCCCTCTCGATCCCCCTCAAAGGCGACGAAGCCCGATTCGTCCGTTTCCAGCTTCCGGCAAACTCGTACCTTCACCTCGATGAGGTCGAGGTCTATGGCACTGCCGACCCCGCAAAGAACCTCGCACTCCATCAGCCCGCCGATCAGTCCAGCGTCAGCCAGTGGTCCTCTCGAAAGCTCCGCCCCGCCGATCCGCAATACCCCATCGCCCAGACCATCGACCGCGGGCGCAAGCTCGCGGCGGACCTGGGCGGAGCCGGCGTGGCCGTCGCGGCCGCGATTCGTGTTTTCGACGAGGTTGACCGAGCTTCCAGTGCCCTCAAACCCGACGACCCTCAGCAGAGGCCTTTGTACATGCGAGCCCGCGCCTCCATCCGCAAGCTCACCCTCGCCAATCCCCTGCTCGATTTCGAGAGCATCGTCTTCGTCAAACGCGCTCCCGCCAGCTTCAGCCACATGTCGGACCAGTACTACAGCTGGTGGCAGCGTCCCGGCGGCGGCCTCTGCATCCTCGAAGGCTTCAAGACCGACTCGCCCAGACTCCGCTGCCTGACGGAGCAATTCCCCCCTGGAAACTTCCTCAGCCCCGATCTCTCCTACGACGCCAGGAAGATCCTTTTCGCGTATTGCCGCCACTACCCCGGCCGCTCGGAAATCCGCAACAAGCTCGACAAAGAAGCCCAGCCCGAAGACAGCTTCTTCCACATCTTCGAGATCAACGTCGATGGCACCGGCCTCCGCCAGCTCACCCGCGGCCGTTACGACGACACGTTCCCGCGATACCTCCCCGACGGCCAGATCGTCTTCCTCTCCACGCGCCGAGGGACATTCATCCAGTGCGGCAAACCGAGCGCCACCGAAACGCTCGCCAAGACGATGCCCGACAGCTTCGTCCGCTGCGGCGGCGATGCCTACCGCCCGGTCTCCATCTACACCATGCACGTCATCGACCGCAACGGCGGCAACATGCACGCCATCTCCGCCTTCGAGAGCTTTGAGTGGGACCCGTCCGTCGGCAGCGACGGCCGCATCTACTACGCCCGCTGGGACTACGTCGACCGGGACAACATGCCCTACATGAAGCTCTGGGCCACCAACCCCGACGGCACCAGTCCTCGCATCGTATACGGCAATTTCACCAAAAACCCGCAATGCACCTTTGAGGCCCGCGCCATTCCCAACTCCCGCAAGCTTCTCCTCACCGCCTCCGCCCATCACGCCATCACCGGCGGCAGCCTCGTCCTTTTCGACCCCGCGGGACCGCTCGACGGCACCGAACAGCTCACCCGCCTGTCGCCCGAAGTCTGTTTTCCCGAGAGCGAAGGCTGGCCGGAGAGCTATTTCGCAAGCCCCTATCCGCTGTCGGAGCGATGCTACCTTACCGCCTGGAGCGACAAGCCCGTCCGCTCTCAGGGCAACACGAACGAGATCGCCCACCTTGGCCTCTACCTCTACGACGCCTTCGGCAACCTCGAACTGCTCTACCGCGACGCCGCCATCTCCAGCATGAACCCCCTGCCGCTTCGTCCGCGACCGACGCCCCCGGTCATCGCCAGCAGCGTCAACTGGGACGGCCCGCAGGAAGGGCGATTCCTCCTGCAGAACGTCTACGCCGGCCTCACCGGCGTCGCCCCCGGCACGATCAAGCGACTCCGCATTGTCGCCATGCCCATCAAAACGCAGCCGGACATGAACACCCCGTCCATCGGCATCACCCACGACGACCCAGGCAAGTGCATCCTCGGCACCGTTCCCGTCGAATCCGACGGCTCCGCGCATTTCCGCGTCCCCTCCGGCGTCGCCGTCTTCTTCCAGGCCCTGGACGACCAGAACCGCGCCGTCCAGACGATGCGCACGCTCACCTACGTGCAGCCCGGCCAGACGCTCTCCTGCATCGGCTGCCACGAAGGCCGGACCCTCGCCCCCGTCGGCGCCCGTCCGCTGGCCGCGTCGCGCGCCCCATCGAGGCTCACGCCCCCTCCCGACGGCGGCTGGCCCTTCCGCTACGACCGCCTCGTCCAAGGCGTCCTCGACAGGAATTGCACCTCCTGCCACCGTCCCGACGCCCCCGAAAAGGCCGCCGCCAGGCTCGACCTTACCGCCGCAAAATCCTACGACGCCCTGATCGCCTACGGCAAGCCCAGCCTGATCGACCACGTCCGCGGCGCCTACTACAACGGCCGATCCATCCCCAACGCCGGCGCCTCGCACACCAGCGCGCTCCTGGCCTATCTCCAGAAGGACAAGACCCACCAGGCCATCAAGCTCGACGCCGACGCCTACGAACGGCTCGTCACCTGGATGGACGGCTACGCCCAGCGACAAGGCTCGTTCAGCCCGCAACAGGAAAAGGAACTGGCCGAATTCCGCAGACAGGTCGGGGACCTGTTGGAAAAGTGAGCGGCAACCGCCGGTCCGGGCCGGCGGGAGCGTCCCTTACCCATTTCCCATGGCGTCGTAGGCCTCCAGGACAGCCCGCCGGGTCGGGCCAGGCCGGCCGTGAGCGGTGTCTTCCTTGACGACACCTTGGAATTAGTCCAGGACGTAGTCAACTTCCTCGCGGTCCAACCCGTACAGGTGCATATACGCGGCGTCCAGCTCGGCGCGGAGTTGGGCACGCTCGGCTTCGTTCCACTTGTGCACGCCTTCCTTGAACCCGGCGGCATCCGCCAGCGGCCGCATGTCATCGGCCGTGCAGCTCAGCTTCAGCACGCGCTCGCTGATCCACTTCTCCAGCGTCGCCTTCTTGTCCCACGGGCATTTCTCGTCATACCGCTCCGGCGGCAACGTCGGAAGCTGCTCGACGATGAAGAAATTCAGGTTCACCCCGCCGATCTTCTGGCGCGTCACATAGTCGTAGACGTAGCTGTCGAGGTTCGCCAGAAGGCAGCATCGCTTTCGCCAGCCAGGCGCACCGGCTTCGTCGTCAAAGAGGATGAGTTGCTGCGAATCGATTAAGCCGACGAGCGGAATGAACGCGGAAAGCATTGTGCGCGTGTTCGTCGGACTGGTGACCTTCCGGAAAGACAGCAGCGCGAGCGGCACAGTGTTCTGGAACGATTGCGCGACTTCGTTTTCGTCCACCCACCAGCGGGGCAACACCACGAACTCCGGGTTCTGATGTTCCACAAGCGTAACGTCGTCCGTTTGGCCTCGCCTGAGCCAGTTTGCCTTCTCATCGCGAGCGTGGGCGGCGCGGTGGTCGTATGCCTGCACCATCTTGGCTTCATAGCACGGCAGGTAACGCTTCTTGCCCACGAACCAGCAATTCCCGTCCAGCTTCCCGCCCTGTTCTTTGAGTCTATTCGCGCTGATGAACGAACCGGCATCGGCGGATTGGTGGAACATGGTCGTCAGGCGGACGCCCCAGGGGTTGCCGCCGGCCTTGCGGCTCTTATCCACCAGCACCGGAATGTTGCGGTAGATGCGCTTGGTCAGCGCGCAATCGAGGAGCGTCCGGAAGATCGGGCAGGTGCGCGTGTTGGGGTTCAGCAGTTTCAGGTCGCGCGCGGAGAGCTTGATGTGCCGGTTCCTGGGTTTCAGGTCCTCCAGCGAGCGGGCGAAGAAGACGAAATCGGCCTCGTCGGTCTGAAGATCCCGGCCGTTCATCAGCAGGACGGAAAACTTAAACCGGCCGTCCACATCGGGGAAGATCCGGTCGTGGTTCTCAAAGTCATACATCGCCGCCAGCGCCTTCTTCTCCATCAGATCGCCGAAAAAATGCTTCGTCGTGTCATCGGTGGCGATGCCGCTGGGAACCAGGAGGCCCACCAAGCCATCGGGCGCGACAAGCTGCCGCGAAAGCTCGGCGAAGAGCGTGTATGTATTTACATCGCCCCGCGCCCCCAAGGGGAAGTGCCCAGACTTACGCACATACTCCAATGTCTTGGCTGCTGCGCTCGCGGCTGCTTTCCACCGCTCGGCCAGTTCCGGGTTTGTGTCCTCCAGCGCATCAATCCTCTTGCGGGCTTCTTCCGCGTTCGACTCACCCAAGACCTCTGGAACTAGGGCGAAGAACTCACGTTTCTTCAAGCTGATTTTCTCCCACGGCGGATTGCCGATCACGCAATCGAATCCCCCGGCCTCGAAAATGCCGGGAAACGTCTGCTTCCAGTCCATCGCCCGCTCATGCACGCCGCTATCGGCCACCAGACTGTTGCCGCAGACGATATTCTTCGACAGGTCCGCCAGTGTCTTGCCTTTCCGGGCGGAGCGAATCCACAGCGCCAATTGCGTAATCTCAACCGATTCCTTGGACAGATCCACGCCGAACAGATTGTCGGCCAGAATCCAATCGGGATAGTTGCGTTCGGCTTCCGCCGCTTCCGCCGTGCGCCCCTCCACCCGCAGCCGGTGCAGGACCAGCTCGTAAGCGGACTCGAATATTTCATAGGCCGCAATGAGGAACGCGCCCGAACCGCAGGCGGGGTCTACCACCGTCACCTTGCGCAAGGCGGCCAGGCTCGCGGTGACATCCTCCAGCGGCTCAACGCGCTGAGCGATCAACTCGCCGACGGTCCTCTCCACGATGAGGTGGGTGAACTGCGGCGGCGTGTAGTAGATGCCAAAGCGCTTCCGCATGGCGCTCTTGGGCATGGTAGGCTCGCCCGTCGGGGCGGCCTGCCTGCCGAAGAGGCCCAGCACACGGAGCTTCTCCAACTCCGTGATGCTCTTCTCGAACAGGTGCCCCAGCACTTCCACGTTGACTTCGCCTTCGTCGCGGAAATCATAGTTGCCGATGTTCTTGAAAACTTCCGTCCACGGCTCATCCGCCAGTTGCAGGTCGTCAACCAGCGGGTCCCTCTTGAACAAACCGCCGTTGTACCCGGTGGGCAGGTCCAGCGACTTGTGCCCCGTATCGATGGCGCGGAACGTCATGAGGAAATTCTGCCAGCGGGGATTGCTCACGAACGCCAGCGGATGGACATTCTTCCACGTGGTCTCCAGCAGCTTGGGGAACAGCAGCCCGCGATTCTCGCAGAAAGCGATGAAGATGATCCGGTCCAGCAGCCGCTGCGCGGCGTGGATCGCGTCATCGGTAGAATAGCCGTACTCGCTGATCAGGGCATCGATCAGGTGCAGCCGCTGCTCGGCGTAATGGTTGTACAGATCGTCCCCCACCTCAATCCGGCGGTCGCGCGTGTGGTTCAGAAGGTCCATCGCCCGCGGACGCTGCAATGGCGGTCGCCCGAGCAAACCCTCCGGCTCGAAGAGATACAGGAACTCCCGTGCCTTTTCAGGGTCGCGGAAGTCGGCCACCGTGAACTCTTGATACGCCCGCATGGGGCTGTCGCGCTGGTAAAGGCGGACGGCCAGGTAGTTGCTCAGAATGCCCCACGGCGTATCCGGCAGTTGGGCAAGGTAGTCCCAGAGCTGCTGCACCGGCGTGCGCCCATTGAACTTGTCGTGGTCCAGGTCCGTCGTCGTGTCCTTGCATTCGATGATGACGGCAGGCGACGGCTTCTGACCCGTGGCGAAGAAGCCCAGCGCGCCATCGGCCGTCCCCGCGCCGGGGACGGGGAATTGCCGCTCCATCTGGTAAGCATCGGGGCTGTCGGTGCGCGTCTTGTAGCCCAGCGCTTGACCGAAGATCACCCGCAGGAACTCGGCGTCCAGGGAAGTCTCCTTCTGCTGTAACGCCCCCTGTGCCGCCAGATCGGCCCAACGCTTCAGCACGCCGAAACCGCTCTTGAGGCGCGCATCGTCAAAGGGGAAGCGCGTCGCCTGCTCGGTGACCAGCTTGGGCAGGATCAGATGCGGATGCCGCCGTCGAAAGTCGGGGAACAGGAGCGCGTCGCCGGGGTCTTTCGCCGTCTTCGCCATAGGAGGGGCTATCTTACGCGCCGGCACGCATGGACGCGAGTATGCGGCGATGGTTTGAAATGACGGCCGGCAAGCGGGGCGTCAGATCGACGCGCGTGCGGTTTTCCAGGCGATTCCTCAGTACGTGAGCAGCAAACGATCATGTACGACTTCGTTTTCCAGGGTCTCGCCCGCCATCTGGAAACGTCGCAGCATTGATCGCCCGCAGTTTACGAATACTTCCCGCTCGAATAGGTCATCGGGGATTGGCAGGTCGCAGACGTGTTTCCCGGTACGCTTCGTGCCGTCGATGCTGAGGGCAACATACACGCCTCGTGCCTTACATTGCCCAATGGCCTCAAAAAGAGCCTCAAGGCTGAACGCCTGAGCCCCGTACAGAATGGTCTGGCTATGGGTGTATGGCGGATCGCAGTAGACCACATCGCTCGCCTTTGCTCTCCGCATCACATCTTGGTAGTCTGCATGGACAAAGCTCGTCCCGGCAGTTCTGCGGTGCCATTCGTCAACACGTTCACTGAAACTGTCCGGCGAGACAGGCTCATGTACGCCGCAAGGCGTAGAGCAGTACCCGTCACGTTGCCGAAAGCGGACTACACCACCGTAGCAGCTACGGCAGATAAAGAGAAGATCGGCACCATTCGGGTTAGCATTATACGATGCCTTGATGCGCTCGTACTGCTTGACCCTATCGCCGCTCTTGTAGAGGCTCCAACGCTCGGCATACCACTGCTTCAACTGTTCCGGCGATTCTCGCAACGTCTGCCAAATCTCGACGAGCGGTTTGAAAACATCCGCCCCAACACCATGCCGGGGGGCGAGCGTAGCGAGAACGGCACCACTGCCAAGAAAAGGCTCGTAGTACGTGCCATCGGTCTTAGGAAAGTAGGAGGCGATTTCGTGTGCAAACCGCTGCTTATTCCCGATCCATTTGAGCAGTTGCGTTTTGAACGGCCGAATGATCTGCGTGACCGCCTCACCAAACAGCAGATACTGCATACAGCTATTTCCCACAACACGCTGAGTCATCACCGCAGCATATTCAGAATTTGAATACAAGTCAACTCCCCGTACCGTAAAACAATGGATAAGTCTAGGCTGATCCGAGAACGGGAACGGCTGGCGAGGTTACTGCGGGAGCTTCGCACAGAGGCCGGCTTGCGCCAAACGGATTTGGCGGAAAAACTGGGCGAGCCGCAGTCTTACGTCAGCAAATACGAGTCGGGGGAGCAGCGGCTTGACATGATCGAGGTTCACAGTATCTGCCAAGCACTCGGGGTCTCTCTGACCGAGTTCGTGGGAAGGTTTGAGCGGAACACATGATTGCTGACAAACGTTTTCTGCGTCAGCCGAAGTCGTTTTGGGCACACGTCCGGTCGATCAGCGAGGCCGTACACTACACGGTCAGAGGCCAGGGCACCGTCAAGGTTCCAACCATGCCTGAGATCGTGAAAGTCCTGAATTCGCTCGATCTGAGGACCGACCATCTCCCTGGGGCACACGACAAGGCAACACGTGAGGGACAGCTCCTACTCGACTACTTTGCACACCGGGCAAAGGTCTTGAACGAGTGCGTAAAGCCAAGGCTGATGGACACGGAGCGAGCCAAGGCCGTTTTTCTGGAGTTGTGCAATAAACACAATCCGAACGCCGATGACATTCCGATGAACAAGCAGAGCGGGGAGAAGAAAACGCCGAACTTCCTGCAAGCCATCATCAACATTCTGGTCCGGGCAAACGCAGACGGGTTGAAATGCAACCTCACGCCACGTTCCCTCACTACGGTGACACGAGATGGTAAGCCGTTGCGGACCCTTGCCCGTTGGCTTGATGGAGCTTTTCCGGATACGGTGAATCCGATTGCCGTATGGGAAGTCAAAGAGCATTACCACACCACCAGCTTCGGCAGCCGTGTTTCCGGTGCAGTTTACGAAACGCTTCTGGACGGCATGGAGCTTGAGGAACTTCGGGACCATGAGAACATCGACGTAAGGCATTACCTGATGGTCGATGCATACATGACGTGGTGGGAAATGGGGCGGTCTTATCTTTGCCGCATCATTGACATACTCCACATGGGCCTTGTGGATGAGGCCCTGTTCGGTTATGAGGTCGTCGAGCGTATGCCCACCATCGTCAAGGGCTGGCTGGAAACCTACCGGGAGCGGGAAACACAGAGACCGGCAGCAACCGGAAAGGCCGGGCAGATAGCTGCGGGAAGCGGCAGTGAACCCAAGCGGAAGTAAAGTCCCAAAGCCAGCACGGGGGGTACGATGCGCCCAGAAAACACGACGCGATTCGATTCCCCCGCCTCTCCTGTTCCTGCTATTGCACTGACGTTCTTTCGTGCTCGTCCTTGCGGATGCTTTCTTTGCCTCCAGGGGCAGGAGTTTGGGCATGCGCCTCGGCCAATCCTCGCGGCCGACGGGGGACGAGGAGTCGCACGCCGCCGCCACCAGGCCAGCGGCTTTGGCGGCCGGCCCTCACATTTTCCTCGACCCCGGGCACGCGGTCACCTCAACCTCAAAGAGCAGATCCGCCCGGCAGATGTCACCGATGACCGTAATCCAGGGCCAGGGAACCTCCGCCGCCCACCGCTTCTCGAAAACCCCCCTGACCTTCTCATTGGCACAGTACGCGATCGCGTGCACCACATCGCACACGCCGCAGTTCACCTCGCGCAGCACCGCCGTCACGTTCCCAATCGTCATCTGAATCTGCGCCCCGGCGTCGCCCGCGTGACAGGTCAACCCCCCCGCATCAATCGCCGCCGTGCCTGATACGTAGATCGTATGCCCCGCCGGCGTCTTGGCCTGCGTGGCCCGCGCAAAGGCCGACCCGTATTCGTAGGCCGAGCGCTGCTTCCCGGCCGCATGGTGCCTCTGAACGCAGCCCTTCGGCCCCACCACCGCGACAAGGTCCATGCAGCACTTCGCCTCTCCGGCCGGCTTCACGCCGATCCCGGTGCTGGCCGGCAAGCACTCATCCGTCCCCCCCGGCACGATCACTCCGCGTTCCACGAAGAAGCTCGTCCTGGCCTCATTGAAGGGCCCATACCAGCTCAGGATGTCGTCAATGAATATCCACGTTCGCGCCACCGAACGCATGTCGGCGCCAGCCTGTTTCAGCAAGGCCTCGGCCTGCTCGAACGTCGCCCGCGCTTCGGCCGGCCCATCCCCCGTCCGCGGCGCACTCAACCCGCTGGCGACCACCCACCGGCAGCCATTCTGCTCGAACGTCCGCCCCAGCGGCCTGCCCTGAACGCTCAGCGGCCGCGGCTTCTGCGGCGCACGGACCGCGTGCACCTGCACGCCCCCAAGCCCCCGTCCATGGCCAACCGCCTCAAGCCACGCCGGCTCAACCGAGTCATCCAGGTCACCATACGCCGCGCTGCGGGTCTGCCTCAAGTCGTCGATAGTCTCGGCCGGCGCAAACACGCGCTCCTGGCAGATCCAGGCCCCACGCTCGCGTAGGACAGACGCAATCGCTCCGAAGATGTCCCGCCCTTCCTCCCGGACACTGAGCCGCCCGCCTGGCGTTGCGGTGATGAACAACTCCGTCGCCCGTGACGACTCCAGCCCACGAACATCCAGTCCCATGCCACCATCACTTCCAGGCGATCGCCGCCTGGCTTGTTCGCGCCGACCCCCGCACGATGCCCGTTTGTAGCATATACCTCTCCCGCGCCGCCGCGTTAGTAGGACGACGATCCATACGTCGCCGGCCTGTTCCTCTACCGCTTATCCAGCTCCCGCCCGGTGCGGTTCTCGATCTCCACCTGGTACCCCGCCGGCGACGACAGCCGATACGCCAGCCTGCCGCCCTCCTTCCACCACCGCAGCCCAATCGTTCCATCACCCACCGGCATGCGCCCCTCGCACCACTCCATCTTCAGGTCATTGAACCGCACGCGCAGCCGCTTCTTTACCCGATCCACTTCGTACAGCCCCAGCACGTCGCGGTACAGCGTGTGGACCACGTGCGAGGCAAACCCGTGGTTGCAGCTCGCATACGCTCCCGTGTTTTCCCACAGCGTCCCCGTCCGATCCGCCATGTACAGCAGGTACGCGATCGACTCGTCCAGAATCTGCTGGCCCCGCCCGTTGCCGGACAGAATCTCCATCCGCAGCACGTTCCCGATGAATGAATTCGCCGGGTGCACATCAGCAAACGCCTTCGTCTTGGCCCGCTCCGGACCGAACTGGTCCCGCAACGCCGCCCAAAGCGCCGGGTGCGTCTTGGGACTGGCCACATCGAAGTAAAACGCGAAGTACTGGCACACCTCGCTCCTGTTGAGCGTCACCTCCAGCCGGCCGTCTTTCCGAAGGGCGTTGTCAACGAAAAACTGCCCGTCCCACGACTGCTTTTGAATCGTCTCACGTATCTTCTGCCCCTTCGCGATCAGTTCCGGCATTGCATACATCCGCCCCGCCGCCGCCAGCATCCCCGCATACAACATATTGCTCGGGTAATTCACATCCTGCACGAACTCATTGGCCTTCGACCACTCGATGAACACCCAGCTCTGCAGCTTCTCCAGGAGTCCATCCTCGTTCTCGAACCGCTTGAAGTACTCCAGCAGTTTCGCCACCCTCGGCCGCAGCCGCTCGACCATCTCCTTGTCCCCGCTCCTGGCCGCATACTCCTCCAACTCCACCACAAACCACATCGCCCAGTTGGGGATGAACACGCCGTCGTTGTGGTCCGACGGATAGCACATCGGCAGCATCCCCTCCGGCAGAAACTCGAACCGCTGCGGCAGCAGGTAGTTCTCGAAGAAGTTACGCTCCACGACCGGCAAGCCGACCAGGTCACAGGCCGCCCGCGCCGTGAAGAAGCTGTCGCACAGCCACCCCGCCCTCTCGCGCGACGGGCAGTCCATGAAGATATCCAGCGAGTTCTGCCGAAACGTCTCCACGCCCGCGGCGAACAGCTTGTTCAGCCGCTCGTCGCTCGCCGCAAACTTCGCCTCCGGCACCGCCGGATACGCACACTCCCGCAGGCCGATCCCCGACACCTCGCACTCCCCTTCCACGCTGATGATCTTCAGATACCGCAGCGTGTACGGCTCGAACGTCTCCACCTCGTACGTCCCCGGCTCCAGTTGCCAGTCAACGATGTTCACGCACGACAGCCGCTTGAAATCCACGTCATCCCCCGACAGGATCTCGTCAAACACCAGCCACACCCGGCTCTTGGCGTCGCACCTGATCCTCGCGCGGATGAACCCCGTGCAGTTGGCCCCGAAGTCCACAATCCGGCAGCTCTTCTCGCCCAGTTTCAGACTCTGCGCCTGCGGATATGGCCGATCGATCTTCGCCGTCTCTTGGGTCGCCAGCTTCTGTGCCTCGATCGACGGGCTCACCTCCAGTTCCTTCTCCGGATACCCCTTGAACCGCGGCCCCACGCCCGTCAGCGACCGGTCCTTCCACAGATCCTTCAGGTCGCCCCGCGGCTCGACGCGCCCCTCGCTCACGAGCCGGACCGGCCTCTTCATCACACCGTACTCCGGCAGCGGCACGCCACGCGCAAGCAGCTTCTTCTCCCCCACCACCGCCAATTCCGCAGGTGTCAGCGCCCCCGCCACGCCGCGCCGCCAACCGTCATAGCCGCCCCTCAGCCGATACACCTCCGTGAACGCCCGCTGGAAGCTGTATCGCTGAACCTTCTGCACGCGATACGGCAATACCCCTGCGCGAAAGCTCGCACCCTCGCTTCCCGTCGACGCCAGCACCTTCTGGCCGCTTACCACCTCGGCTTGCAGGAACGACGGCTGATCCAGCGTCGCAAAGCTGTTCACGTTGTATCCCGCGACCTCGATCGCCACGTGATTCCTGCCCGCGATCAGCTTGTCGCTGATGTCCCACTCGTCCACGCGGTAATACCCATGGGACCCGCGCGCCGGCCCATACCCCGCAAACTCACCGTTCACCCAGAACCGGTACATCGTCGAAGCACCGACCCGCACAGTCACTTTCTGCCCCTCCGAAGCCTCGAACGCCGCGACAAACCCCACCTGCAGGTTCATCTCCTTCTCACGCCCCGACGCCCACACCGCCTTCGCCGCCGCAAAACCCCTGAACTCCCCGGCCAATGCCGCGGTCGCCATCGCGCCCATAGTCAATCCCGTCAGCATGATCCGCCACATACACCAGCCCGCCGTTCTCAAGGGGCAATCCCAAACTCGCCGCCACCATGCTACCACTGCTCACCCCTCCTGCGGAAACAGCATCCCCGTCTTCCCCCCGCTCCCCACCTCCTTGATGCACTCCGCCGAATCGTTCTTCGGATTGTTCACCGCCCGCGACACCTCGACCGCTGTCATCTGGCCCGCCGGGTACGGCAACAGCAGCCCCGCTATCTCCTCGGCCGCCTTCTCCCCAGGCTCCAGCCACTGCCTGTACACATCCTCCATCAGAATCACCGGCATCCGGTCATGAATCCCCCGGACCAGCTCATTCGGCGTCGTCGTGATGATCGTGCATGACGGCGCCACCGACCCATCCGGACCATGCCACTCGTCCCACAACCCCGCGAACGCAAAGGGCCTCCCCGACGCCATCCGAATGTACACTGGCGTCTTGCTTCCATCCCGGTTCCGCCTCCACTCATAGAACCCATCCGCCGGGATCAGGCATCTCCGCCGGCGCAGCGCCGTCCTGAACGCCGGCTTCTGGGCCAGCGTCTCCGCCCGCGCGTTGATCATGCGCTGGCCGATGCTGGGGTCCTTGGCCCAGGAGGGAATCAGGCCCCACTGGTAGAACTCCACCTTCGGCCGCTTATGGTTCGCCACCGCCGCCACCGCCTGCGCCGGAGCGATGTTATACCGCGCCCCCGGCGGCGCCTGCGGCGCCACGATCCACGGAAACAGATCCGTGAAATCCGCCAGCCGAATCAACGTGAATCGCCCGCACATGCCACGAGCATACCCCGTCCACCCAAAAGCGCGAACATCCGCATCATGCCAGAATCCGCTCGCCCCTTCTCTGCTTGCCTGATCCCGCAACGCGATGATAGGATGCCTGTGGTGACGTGATGGGAGTTGACGAGGTCATCAGGCAGAAGCGACAGGAGATTCTGCGGGTCGCGGCCAGGCACGGCGCCTCGAACGTGCGTGTCTTCGGCTCCGTTGCGCGCGGAGAGGCAACCGCTGACAGCGACGTCGACTTCCTCGTTGATGTCGGGCCCAATCGTTCAGCCTTTTTCCCCGGCGGCTTGATCGAGGATCTCAAGCAGCTCCTCGGGCGCAACGTCGACATTGTGACTGAGCAAGGCCTCCACTGGTTCCTTCGCGAACGTGTCCTCAAGGAAGCGGTTCCCCTGTGAAAGACGACCGGCTCTTCCTCATTCACGTCCATGAGTGCATGGGCCGCATCGCGCAATACACCGCCGATGGCCGCGACGCTTTCCTCGCCGACACCAAGACCCAGGACGCCGTCATCCGCAATCTCCAGATTCTCGCCGAGTCAGCCCCGATGCTCAGCGAACAGCTCAGGCAGGCCCACCCCGAGATCGACTGGCGCGGCATCCGAGGCTTCCGCAACGTTGTTGTGCACGACTACCTCGGCGTGGACATCAGAACCATCTGGGACATCGTTGAACGGGACCTGCCGCCCCTCCGCGCAGCCATCGCGGGAATGCTCAAGTCCACAGGCGGCGCCCCCGACACCCCCTGACCTCAATCCCAACGCAAAGCCCGCCCTACTCCCCAGCCTCAATCCCAAGATCCTTCATTTTCTTATTCAACGTGTTCCGATTAATCCCCAGAAAATCCGCTGCCTTCGTCTTGACTCCCTCGCATCTGGCCAGCGTACGATCGATCAGAGCCTTCTCCACCTGCCCCACCAACAACTCGTAGATCTGCCCCTCGCGCAGCTCATAGTCGGCAATCGCCTGCTCCGCCAGCCGGCGCGACAGCGTCTCGATCGACTCGCTCGGCGGGTCCGACCGCCGCTGCGCCGCGAACATCCGCACGCTCAGCGGCAACAGATCCTCCGTGAAATCCTCCCCGCTGCTCAGCACCACCGCACGCTCGACCGCGTTCTCCAGTTCCCGCACGTTCCCCGGCCAGGGATACCGCAGCAGAATGCTGACCATCTCCCGGCTGATGCGTTTCAGCCGCCGCCCGTTCATGGCGTTGTACTTGTCCAGAAAATAGTCGATCAGCCCCGGTATGTCTTCTCGCCGGTTCCGCAGCGGCGGGAGGTAAATGCTCACCACGTTCAACCGGTAAAAGAGGTCCTCGCGGAATCTGTCCTTCGCCACCTGCTCCTGAAGATCGACATGCGTCGCCGCAATCACCCGGACATCGATCCTCACCGTCTGGTTGTCCCCCACACGCTCGAACTCCCGCTCCTGCAGCACACACAGCAGCTTGACCTGAAACTGCGGCTCCAGCGTGCTGATCTCGTCCAGAAAAATCGTGCCACCGTCCGACGCCTCGAACCGCCCGATCTTGTCGCGAATCGCACCCGTGAACGACCCCTTCACGTGGCCGAACAGCTCCGACTCCAGCAGCGCCCCGCAATTCACCCGGACGAACGGCTTCTCCCTCCGCGGCGAGTTGTAGTGAATCGCCTTGGCGATCATCTCCTTGCCCGTCCCCGTCTCGCCCAGCAGCAGCACGGTCGCGCGCGAACTGGCCACCAGACCCACCGTCGCAAAGACCTCGTGCATCGCCGGCGAGTCCCCGATGATGTTCTCGAACTTGTACCGGTCACGCACCTGCGCGCGCAGCTGGCGGTTCTCCTCCAGAAGCTCCTCTTTCTGTCGCATCACCATCCGGTTGATCTGGATGGCCTGCGACAGAAACGCCGCCACGATCGTCAGGAACGTCTGGTCGCTGGCCAACTGCTGCTCGCTCACGAACCCCTTGTCCACGCAGATCGATCCCACCGTTCGCCCCTCAATCTTGATCGGAATGCACAGGAAGCTGATCGCCGCCTGCATCTCGCCCAGGTCGCGCGCCGCCGTCCGATTCAGGAAGTCCGGCTCCTTGCGTATGTCCGCAATGATTCGCGCGTGCCCTGTCGCCACGACCGTCCCGGTTATCCCCTCACCCAGTTCGTAAACGCCGCGCTCCATCTCCTCGTGCGTGAACCCCACCGCCGCCTCTATGCGCATCCGTCCGGACGACTCGTCGAGCAGCACAAGCGACCCCCTGAGCATATCCAGTTTTGCTATAATAACTTGCATGATCCGCTCGAACGTCTGCCGCAGATCGAGCGTCGATGACAGAACCTGGCCAATCTCCGTCAGAATGGCCATTTCATGGTCACTGTAAGACCCAGCCGCTTGCGAAACTGGCGATGCCATAGATAACTTGATTATAACACAGGCATCCACCTCGGCGAGAACGCCAAGAGCAGAACGATTGTAGCTGTAGCGGGACACGATACTTTGCATTGGGGGACAGCTACTTTGCACGAGACCCCGGCGCAGACGATCAGTTGGGCCCTTCCGGGCCGGCTGGTTTGGCTCCCTTCGATTGTCGATCGACCGGGCGACGACGCCCGTTCGATGCTCGGGGCCAGAACGTCCTGGGCTCCTTTGCGGAGAATCTCGCCCAATGCGTCACGCGGCCCGATTGCCAGAATCCCGTCCGTTGCTGTAGCCTGTTCCATGTGGCGTATCCTTTCCTTGTTGGAAACGGTCTCCTCGAATCAACGAACACCAAGGGTACGCCGCTTTTCTCTCAGCAGCCAATCCACAGCTTTCGGTTATGGCTCGTTCCTCCGCTGATGATCCGGATCCTGCAGCGGCCGGCGTCCATCATTGAACGGAACGCACCGCCAGAAGCCTGGTGTAATCGGCGTATCTGAGTTGAAATGCCGCATCGGCTGCTCACCCGCCGGCTTCCGGATGCTCGCGAACGGCGGCTGAAGCGACCGCTACCGTGAGCCGCGGACCGCTCTAAGCCGACTTTTCGGTCAGGTTTCCTGGCGACCGGCGGTTATACTGCTGGATCGGCAAATCACATGACGAAGCGAGAGTTGCTGGCGCAGTATGTGCAGACCGGCGACGAGGAGGCGTTTCGCCGACTTGTGACCGCACACATCGACTTTGTTTACTCTTCGGCCAAACGCCGGGTACACAACTCGCATTTGGCCGAAGACGTGGTGCAAACGGTCTTCATGGTCTTGGCGAAGAAGGCCTCAACGATTCCGGCTAATGTGGCCCTGGCAGGTTGGCTCTTCACCGTCACTCGCTATGCGGCGGCCGATGCGCTCCGATCGGATCGGCGTCGCCGACGTTACGAACGGGAGGGTGCGCAGATGGCTGAAGCTCTTCATGATTCAGGCACAGACTGGGAGCAGCTTGCCCCGCACTTGGAGAACGGTCTGACGCACCTGGCGGGCGGCGAACGAGACGCGGTTCTCCTGCGCTACTTCCAGGGCAAATCAATGCGAGAAACGGCGGCTGTTCTTGGGATCACCGAAGATGCTGCCGCCAAACGCGTTTCCCGCGCCCTGGAACGCCTGCGAGCGTTCTTCGGCAGCAGGGGGATTGCGATCCCGGCGATTGCGATTGCCAGCACCGTCGCCGCTCGCGCTGTCGAGGCCGCTCCCGCCGGGCTGGTCGCGTCCGTGAGCAATACGGCCATCGCCGCAACCACGGGCACCGCCGTCGCCGCCCACCTGGCGACCGCTTCTTCCCACGTGATCCGCGCCATGTACCTGGCCAAAGCGAAGGTCGTGGCGACCATCTTCAGTTCGATCATCGGCGTCGGGGCAGTGGCCGTCATCATCGCTCAATCGCGTTTTTCCGCACCCGTCGCTCCGTCGGCCCTGCCGGCTGCCGATCTTCGCAGGAACTGGGGCCCGGAATGGAACGGCATCCCGATTGCCCGCGGCTGGCCTGTGGCATTGCCCGGCGTGGTCACCGGGACGCCCGCGGTGGCCGATCTGGACGGGGATGGGAAGCTTGAGATTGTGGTCCCGGCCATGCATCGGCCCGGCGGGCAGCTTGCGCACCCCAATCCGACTACCGCGGCTGTACTCTTCGCATTCCGCGCCGACGGGACACCTATGAAGGGCTGGCCTGTCGTGCTCCTTGACGAGCGGGGGCGCGCTATCGACCGCGAGCAGCGTCCCGGCTATGCGGACAACTGGGCTGCCAGCCCGTCGGTCGCCGACCTCGATGGCGATGGCCGCGACGAAATCGTCATCACGGCGCCGCCTACCCACACCTTTGTGATTAACGGCGACGGATCGCGCCGCCTCTTTCCAAAGGGCCTGCCCGGGGGCGAGGTCTGGTCCAGCTTTCCGATCATTGATCTCGACGGCGATGGTCAGCTTGACCTGATCTGCGGCGAGATTGCCATTACCGCTGCCGGCAAACCCAGGCCAGACTGGACGCCACCGCTGATGAAGGATGGGCATCGGTCCATGTTCGGGTTCGCCCCATGTGTCGGCGACTCGAACGGAGACGGACAGATGGAGATCTACTACGGCGAGTTCCGGCCCGGTGGGTTCGTGCATGGCCTGGACCATACGGGGCGGGAGATCCCCGGCTGGCCGCAGTTCGTCATCGATCAGTGCCTCTTCCCTCCCGTCATGGGCGATGTCAATGGCGATGGCCAAATGGAGATCCTCGCCGTCGATGGCGGTGGGCACCTCATGGGATGGACCTGGAACGGCCGGCCCCTTCTTTCGGGCATTGCCGCTGACGGGTTGACGGGAATCTTCAAGGCCGACCTCCCCCCTTACAGCGCCTCGCCGACCCTGGCCGACCTTGACGGCGATGGCCGGGCGGAAATCATCCTCTTCGACCAGCGCACTCGCTCTCTGAACGCCTGGCGCGGCGACGGCACAGGCCTTTTCTCCGCCGACGGCACCATCGTTCGCCTGCCCGAAGCCCAGTGCTCAGGCGGCGTGAGCGTCGGGGACTTGGGCGGCGACGGGATCCTCGACCTTCTCGTCGCCACGTACCGGGTCCAGCTCTCCAGGGATGGCAAGACCAACGTCGTCAACATGCTCCCCCAGACCGGAGAGACAACGTCACAGCCCACCATCGCGGACATCGATCGCGACGGAAAGGCCGAGATCGTGTTCGCCCTAACCGATGGCCGAGTCTTCGTCTATCGCACGGGCATGGACTACAACGAATCGTGGATGCAGTGGCCGACGGCCAATGGCAATCAGCGCCATACGGGCGTGTGGCGCCGCCCGCCGGCGAAGTGAGCCGATCCGGCCCTCTCCCGGCATTCCGGGAGATTGTCGGGGTGAAGGTTGCCTGCCTCCCCTGGAAAGGACTTGTCATGAAACTCGGTCGCGAATCCATTGTAGGCGCTGTCTCTGCCCTCGTTGTCGTTGGCCTCATCGCCTGGGCGTGGTCTTGGTTTGTGTCTAAGCCTGGCTCCGAGGGCGTTGCGCTCACAGACTCAAGCTCAGCCGGGATTCAAACTGCGCCACCTCCGGGGGGAATCACGGTCAACCGCAAGCCCGTCGACGATTGGGCAGCGCAATGGACAACGACGGGCCTGCCTCGCGCAACTCATTACGCTGGCGGCCCGCCCAAGACGGTCCCCGACCAGCCCGAGCCGCCCCTGGCCCCTGAACAGGTCGTCTGCCCGTTATTCCGGTGCCTGACCATCAGCAGCGTCCATCCCGACGACTGCGGCAAGGAGGAACTCGTCGCGCGGTCGATCGAGATCTTCTCGTTGATGGCCTTCGACGTGTCGCGCCTGCCCGAGGTCCCCAAAAAGGCCATCCTCCGGGCTCATGTCTCCTACATCGAGAATACTCTCGGATATCGAACACCCCTGAGGCTCGTCTTCTACCGCCTGAAGCCCGACTGGGACGACAGCGCCACCTTCCGCTACACCAGTTCCCGCGACCAAGTCGAATGGCAGACTGCGAGTGCCTTTAACCATACCTCGCCTGCCAACATCGATCTGAACCCTGTGGCCACGGTCGAAATCCCTAATCCGTGCAAGCCCGGGTTCAACCTCGAAGCCGACATCACCCCCGTGGTGGCGGCCTGGCGCTCCGGCGCCTATCCCAACCACGGCCTGTTGATGTACTGTGACTTTGGTGTGGGACGGTCCGTGCAAGGCAACCTGGTGACCCGCAAGTACAACGTCGCTTATGCCCCCCAGATTCTCTGCACCGTCTCCGCACCGCCACCCCCAACAACCCAGTCCGTCCCGCAAATCGAGCGCGCTACCGTACCCACGACCGTCTCGGACCGGATTCGCGGTATCATCACCTCAAAGTAACATGCTGAATGGATCCTAATGTTCGCCAAGATGACCGGCAGCGCCGGGGCGTCGCAGATTGACGCCCTCACGCTATCCCCTCCGCCCAAATAAGTTGCGTCGCCCATGTTCTCCTGCCCAATATCCGCGCGCCGCCTGCTGTGGCCCGCCACTCTTGTCGTTGCGGCGCTGCTGGCGCTCGCCTGCCTTGCTCGCCCCTGGATATGGCCGGCTGCCAGCGACTCGGCGCAGCGTCCCACGAAGGCCGAGGGCTGGGCCCAGGAGGCGCGGGGGTTTTTCGACAACGGCGGGATTCCGCGGCTGCGCATCGAGATCGCGCCAGCAAACCTGCAGGCATTGAGGACGACCCCCCGCGCGTTGGTGCGGGCGACCGTGCGCGAAGCGGTCCCGGGCAAGGCCGACCGCGTCTACCCCGACGTTGGCATTCACCTCAAGGGCCAACTGGGCAGTTTCCGCCCGGTGGATGGCAAGCCGGCGATGACCTTGAGCTTCGACAGGTTCGCTGGAGAACAGCGGTTTCACGGGCTGGACAGGCTGTGCCTCAACAACTCCGTCCAGGACCCCAGCTACTTGTGCGAAGACCTGGGCAGTTGGGCCTTTCGCGAGGCAGGGGTGCCGACGCCGCGGGTCGCCCATGCACGAGTGTGGCTGAACGGGCGCGACCTCGGCTTGTTCGTCCTCAAAGAGGCCTTCAGCACGGGATTCCTTGCTAGTTACTTTTCGGATCCTCGCGGCCCGGTCTATGAGGGCAATCTCGTCGACATCGACCGAGCCCAACCCGCCCAGGGAGGCAAAGGAAACAAAGACCATGCCGGACTCATCGAGCTGCTGAACGCCCTGCGGGAGAATGACGCGAGCCTCCGCCGGCAGCGCATGGCGAAGGTACTGGACGTCGACCGATTCTTCAGCTTCATGGCCACGGAGACGCTGATCGTCCACTGGGATGGCTACACCGGCAACCGGAACAACTACCGGGTTTACCGCGACCCGGGCACCGCCAGATTCGTATTCCTGGCCCACGGGATGGACCAGCTCTTCCAGCGACCGATGTACCCGATGATCTCCGAAGCCTCCTTGCTGGGCAAGGCCCTCATCGAGGACCTCCAGGACCGAGAACGCCACCTGCGGGGCATTGCCGAACTGAACCAGCGATTGCTCGAATCCGGCGGAATGACCCGACGCCTGGATCGGACCTCGGCGAGGATCCTGCCTGTATTGGCCGAGATCGGCCCCGATGCGGCTCAGGAGCACCGAGCCCTCGCCGAGCAATTGCGCCAGCGTATTGCCGACCGATCGCGCAATGTCGAACGGCTGCTGGCGACAGTGGTGCAACCGGTGAGATTCGACGAGGCGGGGGTCGCGGCCCTCAGCGGCTGGCGTCCGGTGCTCGACGTCGGCAAGCCCTCGGCCGAACAGGTGCGGGATGCCGGAAAGCCCCTGCTGCGCATTCGCGCCGGCGAGAACCCTTCTGCGGCGTCCTGGCGTATGGCCGTATTGTTGGGCAAAGGACGCTACGTCTTCGAAGGCCGCTGCCGCGCCATCGGCGTGGTGTCTGCGGACGGGCTCAATACGGGTGTCGGCCTGCGCATCAGCAGCGCCCCGCGCCAGGCCCGGCTCATCGGGGACAGCGGCTGGCAGAACACCGAGTTCGAGTTCGAGGTTGTCGAGCCGTCCGCCGAGGTGGTGCTGATGTGCGAGTTGCGGACGAGCATCGGAGAGGCGTGGTTCGACTTGGAATCGCTGAAGCTCCGGCGGCAATGAGAACTCGGAAAAGCGGTCGGCCTTTCCCAACATAACGGCATCCATCCCCGGAACGCGAACTGGCATGCCCGGGCTCTTTTCCTCACCCAACAGCATCATGATGCATAGCTCAGTCGATCGCGCCGCGCTGCAGTACTGTTGAATCAGCTTTCGCTGCTCTTCAGCCTCCTCGATGCTGCGGGGGATATGGGCCCCAAACAACGCGATCAGATCGAAAGCCTGCGTTCCCAGGGAGCTTAGGCACGCCGCATGAAATAACTGACCGCAACAGAGGGTGAATCACGAGGCTCCATTTCGGGAGTGAAGCGGAGCGTTGCAGGCGGGCGGCAACGGGACGGAAGAGGCGCGGCACGATGCGGACGCCGGTTTGGTAAACGCGGTCCAAGAGATGCACGATCGGAGCCACGCCGCGCCACGTCATCGTTTTAGCCCAGTGGAGCGCGGTTGACAGAGAAGTCGGCAGCACGCCGTTCCAGTGGTTTTCCAGGATTCCCCAGCAGCGTTCGATCCGATTGTACTTGCTATGGTAAGGCGGGTAGTAGGCCAGTTCCAGCGTCAGTGGGTAGCGGTCGGCGAACTCGACCAGGCGTTTTATGAATTGTGTGCGGGAGCTGCCGATCTCCGGGCCGTTGTCCAGGTTGATCAGCAGCCGATGCACGCCGGGGTGCGCGACGCGGCGGTGGGCCCACCACAATTCCAGACCGTCCGCCACGAAATCACGGGTGTCGCGGGACGTGCCGAAAACCAGGTTCAATGGGTGGTTGTCCACGTCCAGAATGCCGGCTGGCGCGAGCCGTGCATCGGGAGGCATCTCGTGGTCGGCGGCACGTACGGGCAGGCGCCCGCGGGCCACGCCACCCCGCGAAAACTCGCCGATTTTCACCTTGGCTTTGGTGTCGAGCGAGATGCGGAGCGTGGCTGGCTCTTGAGCCCATGGAGCGTGAACTTGTTGCAGGTGCTCGAAGATGGCATCGGTTTCGGGGACTTTTTTTGAGGTGGGGTCTTGCGGACCCGCTGCAACCGATAGCCCAGACGATTCAAGATGCTGTGGACGGTCCGCTCCGCCGGCACGTGCAGATCGGTTCCCTTGGCATGGGCCAGCAACTGCTCCCGCACCGCCTTGGCGGTCCGGCGCGTAGTGGCCAGCGGCGTCTGAAACTTCGGGTCCGCCTGGCTTTGCGGCTCGACCAGCGCGTGAATCTCCCGCGTCAGTTCCGGCTGCTGTTCCTCGGTGTTGTGTCGGCCGCGCGACGCGAAATCGTCCACGCAGCGTATCCCCGTGCGAAGCTCGTTCAGGCCCGTATGGACCGTGTTCCGGCCCCATTTGAAGACCCGCTCGACGACACGCGGATGACCATCGCCATACTGGATGGCCACCTCCGCCTGGCACTGCCGCAGCGCGAAGCCCGTGAGCTTCCGCGCCGCCGACCTGATCGTCTCTCTTGCCGAATCGCCCAACTCTGCCAACAGGGTCTGCTCCGTGAGACAGCCAACGCGTGCATCCATAACACGCTGGATTCCATGTGTATCGGTAATCGGTCAATTCTGGGGCAACTATGTCCGGCGGCCTGCCTTAGCTCGCTGCTAAACGCACGGCCTCTGGCCGTGCGACCCGAAGAGCTTCGGAGCGAGCGAGGGTGTAGTCACGGCTGAGGTGGCGGCGGAGGTTCACCTTCCGTCCATGCGACGGGGGGCCGGAAGGAGAAACCTATGCTTGAAGGGGAAAGCCTGGCCCAGGCGACGGCCGAGGGCATGGATCACGTCGTGATCATACCCATGTACCGCTCGAACCGGGTGTAGGCACAGAGCAAGAAGCTGTTCGGAGCGATGCTGCGGGAGTTGTGGCGGCAGAAAAGGGTGCAACGGCTGGAGGGGCAGCGGATGCCGGATCACATCCACAGGGGCCGGTGCACCCCGCCCACGGAGAGCGTGACGCACACGAGCGGGGGCCTGAAGGGCAAGAGCGCAGTGAGGATTCACCGGGAACTGCTACACAAGCGGCGGATGACGGGGCTGCTCTTTTGGGCGACGGGATACGCGGTCAGCACGGTCGGATTGGATGAGGCCCGCAGCCGGCAGTCCATCCGCGAGCGGGAGAAGCTGGAGAGCGGCCAAGGCGACCCCGGCTCCGCTCAAATGTACTGCTGCGCCGCCGCCGACCTCTTCATCCGCCACGCCAAACACCTCCGCCACTCCTGGCGACTCATGGGCCCCAAACGCCTCATCAAATACGCCCAAGGCAAAGCCGAACAACTCGCCCGCTTCAACCGCAAACAAGTCCTGCGCGCCGACGACTGGATGGACGAATCCCTCCCCTTCTAACGCCCCCGACACCGCCGTGGGTTCTCCCCTATCTTATTCTGTAGCCGTTCACGGCTTCGTGGCCGGTCAGGCTCCCGATGAGCCTGACGACGAACAGAGAGTATACCCCCCGCAAAACGCGAGCCAATTCTCGACAAAACGTGCGGTCAAACTGTGGTGATTCGTGCGGCCAGTCCGATCATAGCTCTGTCGAATGTGACCGCAGCCCATGATCCCACTGACCAAACGCGCTGG
>Ga0315288_10002106_pt1 | contig 25784 bp, 27 predicted proteins | sample YL17G11_20_MG_FD_203454 | JGI IMG/M metagenome (GOLD analysis project Ga0315288, IMG submission 203454) | Sediment microbial communities from Yellowstone Lake, YNP, Wyoming, USA - YL17G11_20 | ecosystem: Environmental > Aquatic > Freshwater > Lake > Sediment | place: USA: Wyoming | collected... | reverse complement strand
AGTCGACGGTGTCGGGCGTGTCCCATCCGAACCGCGCGGCATTGTTGACGAGGCAGGTCGGGGGTCCAAGCCGCTCGGCGCAGCGCTGGACGAGGGAGAGAAGCTGATCCTCGCACGTCAGATCGGCTTGGAGGGCCACGGCTTTAGAGCCAAGGCGCTCGATCACGCGAACGAGGTCGTCGGCTTCCGCGGAGGAGGTATGGTGATGCACCCCGATTCGCCAGCCGCGCTTCGCCAAATCGAGCGCGATGACCCGACCGAGGCGGAGGCCTGCGCCGGTCACAAGCGCGGTCGCAGGTTCTTGTTCTAGGGCCATGACGTGATTGAAAGAGCTGCTGGACTGTCGTGCCGCGCGCGTCCGCGATTCGCGAGTTGACTATACTCCAGTGAGGGCTTCCACCCGAAATCGGCTAACGACTCGGCTTCCCCTTTGTTCATCGCCCGTTCCCTTAAACCGCGCGCCGCGGTCTGATCTTATGGAAAATGAATTCGACCGCAGGCACAAAGTACCACACCTTGTTGAAGGTCCAGCCGGCGCTGAATAGAACCTAACTTCCCAAAAGCACTTCCCCGCTGAAAGGGCGCCGTTCGCGGCGCTCTTTTTTTCGCGCGCCGCCGGTGTCATATCCTGGCCGCATGGCCGAGACGCACGCAGATAAAAATGGGGGGGCGCCCGATGCGGCCGCGATCGGCAGGGCGCATGCAGTCTACACGCCGGTGATGCTCGCAATCTACGATCGCCTCGTGCACGGCTTCTCCAACCGCTTCGCCTGGCATTGCCCGACGGAGCGGCTACTTGACCTCTACCGGAGCAATCTCGCTTCCCGTCACCTTGAGGCGGGGGTCGGAACCGGTTTCTTCATCGACCGCGCTAATCCGGCGGCGTTTGAGCGCCTCGTGCTGCTCGACATCAACCGCCATTGCCTCGCCCGATCGGCGCGCAGGCTTGCGCGGTTCCGGCCGCTGCTGCTGGAGGCAAACCTGCTTGCGCCCTTGAACCTAGAGCTCAAGCCCGTCGACAGCATTGGGCTGACTTACGTGCTGCATTGCCTGCCTGGGCGCATGGCGGACAAGCTCAAGGTCATCGACCATTTGCGACCGATGATGTCCGAGCGTGCCGTGCTGTTTGGCGCGACCATCCTCGGGCGGGGGATCGAGCCGAATGCGGCGGCAAGAGCGCTGCTTGCCATCTACAATTCAAAGGGGGTGTTCAACAATCTCGATGACGACCTTGCGTCGCTTGCCGATGGTCTCCGTGTGCGCTTCGCCGCAGTTGACATCGAGACGGAGGGTTGCGTCGCCCTGTTCCGCGCCAGCTGACCTCGCGCGTCGCCTTGCGATGGTCATTAACCTGCCGTTAACCCTACCCAGTTTTGCCCCACTGGCTGGTTAATCCTTGTTAAGGGTAGCCCACTACCTTTGGGCCGTGGGCGCTTGGTCTTGCGTGAATGCTCGCGCTGGTGCGGCGACGGACCGAGCCTCCAATCGTGAGGGAGTCTGTTTTGCGTATACGATTTGACCAGGCTATGGCTCTTGCCGCCGTGTTGTCGGCCAGCGCCGCAATCTCCACCCCAGTTCTCGGTGCGGACATTGTGAATGGCGGGCCCCCGCCTCTCCTCTATGAGACGCCGCCGCCCATATCGCCCGACATCTTTGCCGGGTGGTGGATCGGCGGAACCCTTGGAGGCGCTACCGCCAATTTCGATTTCTCCCAGACGGGGGCCGACATCGGGGCGAGCGGCGTGTTGGGTGGCGTCACCGGCGGTTGGAACTGGCAAAACGGGCCGATCGTCCTTGGTCTTGAGGGTGACGCGTTGGCTGCGGGCATCAGCGGCAGTGAGCGATTCAACGCCGGTGCCAATGTCGCGCAACCCGAAATCGACGCCATGCTCAATTTGCGCGTGCGCGCCGGCGTTACCGTAGTGCCGCAGGTGCTGGTCTTCGTCACGGCTGGCGGCGCTTGGGCGGACGTCAATCTGCCGATCAACGGTTCCGGCGGGGGATCGGGGAGCGGCTCGTTTTTCGGCTGGAGCTTGGGTGGCGGCGCGGAGGTCGCATTGAATCCGAATTGGAGCGCGCGCTTCGACTATCAGTTCACCAATTTCGATTCCGATACGGTGTCCTATCCAGGCGGCGACGTGAAATACGATCCCGATGTGAATACCTATCGGGGCTCGCTGATCTACCGCTTCTAGTCGCCATGGTTGCTGGCCTAGCGGCCCTCGGCGGGCGACATCCCCACCTTGGGGGTGCGGCATAGACCGTGGTCTTCATTGGGTCCGCAGCTCCTCGGCAACAGATCGCGCCCGAAGCAAAAGCGCACATCGAGTAGCTCCTGCCGGCGACAGGTGACAGAGACCATGCTCGGCGAGAGCCAGGGGTTGGCCTTGAGGAACTCGCCCTCGATCTCGTCTGGGGAGAGCACCAGCCGGCGGTCTAGTCCGGCGAAGTGAGGCGGGATGGTGATGCGTTCGTACAGATCGCGCGCAAGCCCGAAATACTGCTCGGGCGCGAGGCCTGCGCAGGTTCCGTGGGCGCGGTATTCGTGAATCATCAAATTCTTGCCCGGCATGATGTCGCGCATCCCGTCGATGACCGATTGCGGCACCCAGCTTCGCGTCTCAGCGGCACAGTTTTGCGGCCACCCCGCAATGTTCTGCGGCCAAAGCCCATGCAGGACAAAGGCTCGGCGGTGTGCGCGAGTGCATTGCGGGTCGTTCCGGCTTGCGCCCTTATTTGCGCAGTAGGTTGGCGACCAGCTGAGCACAAGGACGTAATAGTCGAAGCGTCCAGACGGGCTTCCGTCCCCGGCGGCGCGCCTGTCGATGTCTGGCTTGGCAAGGAAAACGAGAAACAGGCCGAGAAGGACCAGGCCGCCAAGCACGATCAGAGCGGCGAGCCTAAGTCCTCGCATGGGCATCGATCGCGCCAAGCTCGCTCAAGATTCTTGCCCAGCTCCTCGCGCCCTTGGTGAAGCTCTTCACATTATACTTCTCGTTCGGCGCGTGGATGCGGTCGTCGTCGAGCGCGAAGCCGACCAAGAGCGAATCCAGTCCAAGCCGCGAGCGGAACGATTCGACGATGGGGATCGAGGCGCCGCAGCCGACGATCAATGGAGCCTTGCCCCATTCCTGCTCGAGTGCCCTGGCTGCCGCTTGAAAGGCCGGCGAGGAAATGTCGAAGCCGACTGCCGGCGATCCCCCTTCGCCGGCGAAGGAGGCGCCGCAATCGGGCGGCAGCCGCTCCGCGATGAAGCGGTGCAGGCCGTCGAGAATCTTGCGCGGCACTTGGTTGGGGACGAGCCGAAAGGAGAGCTTGGCGGTGGCGCGCGCCGGGATGACAGTCTTGGTGCCGGGCCCGGTATAGCCGCCGAAGATGCCGTTGACCTCCGCCGTGGGCCGCGACCAGAGCTGCTCGAGCACGCTAAGGCCCGCTTCCCCCGCCGGTGTGGACAGTCCAACCGAGCCCAGGAAGGCGGCGACGTCGAAGCCGAGCGCCCGCCATTGCGCAAGCTGCGCGGGCGGCGGGGTGGCCACGTCCTCATAGAAGCCCGGCAGGCTGACGCGGCCGGTGGCATCGTGCAGCTCGGCCAGAAGGCCCGACAGAACGTGGATGGGATTGCGCGCCGGCCCGCCATACAGGCCAGAATGCAGGTCGCGGGACGGGCCGGTGACGGTGACCTCGCAGAAGGCCAGTCCGCGCAGGAAGGCCGTGATGGCCGGCGTGTCCTCGTCCCATTGCCCGGTGTCGCAGACGAGGCAGAGCTCGGCCTTCAGCTCCTCGCCATGGTTCTCGAGGAACGACGGCAGGCTGGGGCTGCCGGATTCTTCCTCGCCTTCGAGCAGGACCGTCACATCAACGGGCAAGCGTCCATGCACGGCGAGCCAGGAACGACAGGCCTCGATGAAGGTCATCACCTGGCCCTTGTCGTCGGAGGCGCCGCGGGCGACGATCATCTCGCCCGAGCCTTGATCCTCGACGAGACGCGGCTCGAAGGGCGGAGCGGTCCACTCGTCCAAGGGGTCTGGCGGCTGCACGTCATAATGGCCGTAGAACAAAACCCGTAAAGGCGAACCGCCGCCCGGGGCACGCCAATGGCCCACCACCATGGGCTTGCCTTGAGTCGGCTCGACCCGAGCCTCAAACCCGATCTCGCGCAGGGCCTTGGCGCACCATTCGGCCGCCGCGATGCAAGCCGGGTGATAAGCGGGATCGGTGGAGATGCTCGGCAGCGCGAGGAGCTGAAACAACCGATCAAGCGCTGCCAGCCGCCCAGCCGCCAGATGGTCGAGCACGCTCGACAGTTCGGAGCGTGAGGCGTCCGGCGGGTTCATAGCCAAAAACTCCAAGGCTGAGCCGGGTCCGCATCGAATCGAGGCTGTGGGCATGATAGCGAAATGACTCGTCACGGCTCACAGATGTGGCGAAGGCCACCATGGGAGGCGGGCAGGGTAAGACGCTTAATTGTGGGGAGAAGGTTATTCGCCGAGCTGCACGTTGGTGGCTTGAGGACCCTTACCACGTTTGTCTGGTTCGGTTTCGAAAGTCACCCGCTGGCCTTCATCTACGGCGGGAAGACCCGAGCGTTGCAGGGCCGAGATGTGCAGGAAGACATCCTTGCCGCCATCGTCCGGCGTGATGAAGCCGAAACCTCGCGAGTGATTGAAAAACTTGACCGTCCCGGTCTGACGCATCGGAAGCTCCTTTCCCCCCTCCAAATCATCCGCGTGCGATTAAAGCCGCGGACGAAATCAGGCAACTCCAATGTCGGGGAAAGACGCCACGATCTCCATCCGAAGAGCGCATGCGGCCTATCTCACCCGGATTCAGTGCATAAAGCGCCCCACTCTATGGTCGCGAGCCCGCCAAGTGCAAGGGCCATCTAGCCATTTGCGCGGAGCAAGACCGGAGGGATGTCGTCGCTAATTCGGATAGGGGTCGTGCAGCAGGCCGCCATTCAGAGGCTCGGGCGGGAAGTCGAAATGCGGGCCGAAATCCTTCGGCACCGGAGGCATTTCGGGGAGCCCCCAAATTTCGCTCAGGGTCATTGAATAGCCGCCGATGACGGCGTCACGGGGCGCCACGCGCGAGGTGGCGGGCGCGCCCGGCCTGACCCGCGCCGAGGGCACATCGCCAGCGTGGCTTTCAGGTGCTGGCCAACCGAGCAGGAAGCCCGCCGCCAACAGAGTGGCTAGCGTGAGAAGCCGGAAAAGGGCGGTACGCTCGATCATGACGAATACTTATCCCTGAACTGGTTGGCCCGATTCGGTCTCAAGCCTAAGTTCCGTACACTAGCATTGCGTCACCGCCCCTTGAAAGCGGCGATTGAGCTACGGACAGACCTTCGCCGAACTCGTGCAAACGAAGAGCGGGGCGCCCTTGACGCAAGCAGTGGAGGCTTTTCCTACGTGCACGGCCTTCAGCTTGCTCTTATGGGCCCAATGATTGATGCGTCCGTTCAGATTCTTCGCTGACCGGGTTGTAGCGGCGGCCTCGCTCAGGCCTCGCCCTTTGGCGGTCACAACCGCGCAACTTCCGGCCTGCACCGGCTGCGAAACGGCAATAAGCGCGGCAATAGCGCCGAAAACGGCGCCAGCACTCAGCAGTTTACCGCGGATCATATTTGTCTCCCTGGTTCACTTTCCGGCAGCATGACCCGCCACGGACCGACCATGCAACCTTTGCGGTTCATTGCCTAGCGCTCCAGTGTCGCGGGGGCATGGCTGTTGCCCAACCTTCACATTTTCGTGTGGTCGAAAATTTCTGGGCAATTGCCCTGTTTTGTCGTCTAATGCCGAATGTTGTGATGCAAGCTCGCCGAGCTGCCGAGGCGGCGATGGGGTCAAGCAAAACGGAGGACAAACGTATGAAGCCTATTCGACTGGCAACACTCGGAATGATTGCGGCTGCGAGCATGTTTGGGGCGCTCGCCGCTTCGGCCGCACCGGTCAACTCACCCGGTGTGCCCCAGGGCGCAACCTCGCTCGTGACTCCGGTTGGCTGCTGGTGGGACTCCTATGGCGTCCGGCATTGCGGGTATCGCTACGGCTACCGCCCCTATTACCACCGCCCCTACTACCATCCCTATCGGTACCGGTACCGGTACTAGCAACTCAGACGCGGAGGGGGTGCGGCCCCCTCCGCTGCGGTTTTGTCAAACGCCGGGCTTTCGCGCCCGGCGTTTGCGTGCCGATGCTATCGGCTTCAGCGTTTAGTTCTTCATGAAGCCCGGGGTGCTCCGGCCGAAGACGCTATAGGGGCTGTCGGCCGAAGCCAGGACCACGACCGGAGCTGGGTCACGACGCGAAGCCTTGCGAGGCTCTCGTGACGCCACCGCCACGGTCTTGCGGGTGCTGGCGCGCGACGCCACGCGCTTCACCTCGGGCGCTGACCGCATCAGGCCTGCCACCTTGGGCGCCGAGACCTTCGCCGAACTGCCACCAGCCGAGCTGACCCTCACTTTCGCGGTGCCGGAGCCAAGCATGCCGAGGCTCGAGGCCGCGGCCTTTGACACGTCGATGATGCGTCCCTGCACGAAAGGTCCCCGGTCGTTGATCCGCACGACCACCGAGTGGCCGTTGCTCAGATTCTCGACGAGAACCCTGGTCCCGAATGGCAGCGAGCGATGCGCCGCCGTCATGTCGCTCGGGTTCATCATCTCGCCGCTGGCGGTGCGTGAGTGCAACGCGTACCAAGATGCATGGCCAACCTGCTCAGCCTGAGCGAGGTTGATTGGTAGCAGGATGGCACCCCCGATGAGGCCCATGGCAACGATGTTAGCTCGCATTTTGAACATGCGTTCAGTGCTCCTATTCGATTGTCTTGGGGGAAATGACCGACGACGAATCAAGCCGGCCCTGCACACTTAAGTGCTGGCCGCTAACCTACGGATCAACAAGGCGAAAGATCGGCTTTGAAAGGGTGATAGAAGGGCGATTTGGGGGCGGGCGGATTAATCGTTACTGCGGCGATCGGGGCGCTTTGGAGGCGCCTGTTATCCAAGATGCGGAACGTGCCCGCGGCGCTGTCGGCGCAACGCAAAAAGACGCGAGCTTGTTGGGGCTCGCGTCGTTCGGATCGATTTAGGCCATCGGCCGCGCGACAGAGATTGCCGGGCGGCCGGCGCAATATCTAATCTTAGGCTTAACGTCCGGGAGCGTATGAGTCCGGACCGTAGCCGGCGCAGGAGCCCTTGAGCCGCGAATCATAGCCGAGCGTTTGGCACAGATAGACTTTGGTCAGCGGATTGTTGCGGACCTGAGACCCCGTCACCTTCGATCCATAGCTTCTCGCGACGAACGCGATCTGCTCTTCCTCGCAATAGGGCGTGGCGATGGGTCCATATTTGGTTATCTGAAAATTGCCGCGGCATTCAATGCGTGCGGCGGCAGGGTCGGGGACTGCCACGGCCATCAGCATGGTGACTGCGCAACCGGCCAAACAGGCTACCAGGATTCGGTTCATATCGTCTCCTTGCACGAAGTGGGGCGGCTCTTTCGGCCGGCCCCCGGTCTGTTCGAGACTAGGCAACGCCTCGCAACGTTCGTCAAACAAAACTACTGACGAGTCCGACGCGGTCACTCCTCCTGATGTAGTTACCGATCCATGCACTTGCCATAGGCTGCTCCGATTGCTGCCTAATTCTTCATCAAAGGCCGCCTAATCATTGCCCTTTTCTGCCAATACATGTATGCATTGAGGAAATAAAATCCCAAGGAAGCGCTGGGGAACTAGACTGATGCAGAAGAGAAAGACCGCAGAAGCGCAAGTTCAGCAAGAGCTAAGTCCCGACCCCTCATTGACGAGGGTCATGACTCCGGATGCGTGGGTTCCGGCACGGGAGCCAATGACCGGTGCTCAGGCCACGTCACTCAGGCTGCTCGCGGAGGAGATGAAGGAGCCACAAGCCTTCGACGCAGGCTTAAGCAAGAGCGAGGCTTCGCGACGCATCTACCGACTGCAAGAGCGGATTCGGCTCGGACAGCTGCCACCCCATACGGATTAGCGTCCCCCGCTGTCCTTTCCCGTCGCGCACCTGGACGGCGGCAGGCTGTGCAAGGAGGCGACGATCCGGTCTCGCTCCGCAAAATTTGCCGTGGTCTTGGCCATGCTGCTCGGGGCCCTGGCCGTTCCCATGGAAGGAGCCGACGCAGCTATGGCTCTGACGCTGACCTCCTCCGCTTTCACGCCCGGAGCTGCGATTCCTTCGCGTTATGCCTGCGAGGGCGAGAACATCTCGCCGCCGCTGGCGTGGGACGGCGTGCCGGCGGGGACGAAAAGCCTCGTATTGATGATCGACGATCCCGATGCGCCAGACCCGAAAGCGCCAAAGCGCGTCTGGGTGCATTGGATCCTCTACAACCTGCCGCCGGATAGCCGCGGGCTTGCCGAGAATTCCGATAAAGCCGGCATCCCGGCCGGGGCGTCCCAGGGCCTCACCGATGCCAAGAAGACCGCCTATAGCGGCCCTTGTCCGCCGATCGGGCGGCACCGCTATTTCCACAAACTCTACGCGCTCGACACCGCACTCGATCTCGCTCAACCGACGAAGGCCGAGCTTGAGGCCGCGATGCGAGGCCATGTGCTGGCGCAGGCGGAGCTCATCGGCACCTATCAGAAGGGCGATCGCTAAACGGCTGATAAAGCGATCGTCCCCTTGACTGCGCCTTCCCACCACGTTTCAAGTGCTGGCATGGCTAGGCACACAATCACACGCAACATGCGGAATGCAAGTCTCGCGGCGTTGAGCTGCGCGATGCTGCTTGGAACCACGACCCCAATGCTCGCGGCCGCTTGTGCGGGACCCGCCGGCTTCGACAAATGGCTGCAGGGCTTTAAGCAAGAAGCGGCGGCGCAAGGCATCTCGCCGCAAACCATCGCGGTGGCGCTTGACGGGGTGAGCTACGACCCCACGGTGATCGCCAAGGATCGCGGGCAATCGGTGTTCGCGCAGACCTTCCTGCAATTCTCCGAGCGCATGGTCTCCGGCAACCGGCTGCAGGTGGGCGCGGCGCTCCTCAAGAAGAATGCCGCGACCTTTGCCAAGATCCAGCAGCAATATGGCGTGCCGGGTCCGGTGCTCGTCGCCTTTTGGGGATTGGAGACCGATTTTGGCAAGGTGATGGGCAATATGGATACGCTCCGCTCGCTCGCCACGCTTGCCTTCGATTGCCGTCGCCCCGACGAGTTCAGGGCGCAGCTGCTCGACGCGCTTCGCGTCATCCAGCGTGGTGACCTTAGCCCGCCGGAGATGCGTGGGCCTTGGGCGGGGGAGGTCGGCCAGTTTCAGTTCGTGCCCAGCGTCTATTTCAAATACGCGGTGGACTTCGATGGCAGCGGCAGTCGCGACCTGATCAGGAGCACGCCGGACGCGCTCGCCTCGGCGGCCAACTATCTCGACGGGCTCGGCTGGAAGCCGGGCCAGCCATGGCTCGAGGAAGTTCGCGTGCCGGCGGACATGGATTGGAGCCAAGCCGACGTCACCATCAAGAAGCCGCGCGCCTTCTGGGCGAAGAGCGGCGTCACCTATCCGAGCGGCAAGGCGCTGCCCGCCGACACTGTCCCCACGGCGCTGCTCTTGCCCATGGGGCGAAACGGCCCGGCCTTCCTCGCTTATCCCAATTTCGACGTCTATCTCGAATGGAACAAGTCGCTCGTCTATTCGACCACCGCGGGCTATTACGCGACGCGGCTCGCGGGCGCGCCGGCGCTGTCACGCGGCAATGGGCCGCTCGAGCCCTTGAGCCAGGCGCAGGCCAAGCAGCTGCAGCAGCTTCTCGCCAAACGCGGCTACGACGTGGGTAAGATCGACGGCGTGATCGGCGCCTCGACCCGCGTCGCCATCAGAGAGATGCAGCAGAAATTCGGGCTGCCGGCTGATGGCTATCCGACGGCTGAGCTGCTCGACCATTTGCAGGCCGGGCGTTAGATCGCTTGGCGATGACTTCGCCTCCCCCCACAGGGGGGGGCACCGGATGAACGGTTTTACTTTACGTGGCGGCAACTAAAGCGTGCGACCTTGAAAAGCGGGGTATCCGCCGCGGGGGCCGTAGGCGGAACTGCCGCCGGCACCGCGTTGAAAGATCTGAGCCTTGGTAAAGCCGGCGATGCCACCAGCGGCGCGGTCAGCGTCGTCGTCGTGGGCCAAATCTTGATGGCTGTGCTCGGCGGCGCTGCCGCCCCTGACGCGGCGGGTGCGGTCGCTGGAATGGACATCGGCACCATCATCAAGGACCTCGTCGGCGGCGTCGTGGGCGGCGCCGTGGTGATGGCCATCGTTGGCGCCATCCGCAACGCCATGGCGAAGTGATAATTTAAGGCTGGTTCGGGCCTCGTGCGTTGAGACGCGCTGCGTACCGCAGCGTTTCTCGGTATGAGGATTCCTCACCCTGAGGAGCGGCGAAGCTGCGTCTTGAAGGGTGAGGCCAGACTCAGATCCGTCCCTGTAACGCCTGTAACGCCTGTAACGCGGGCGCGAGCTCCTCTTTTCCCTCGGGGAGAGGGTGGACCGGCGCGGGCGGAGGATTGCTTGCATCCGCGCCGGCCCCCGCGCCTGCCGACCATGCCGTCTTGATCGCGCTAAACCCCAAGTTGCTCCCCAAGCAAAAGCTTGAGCCAGGTCAATGCGCCCGCAGCGAGGCCGGGGTGAGGTTGGATGCGAGATCAACGACGGAGTGACCTCCCATGACCACCGGCCTCGATGTCTTCGATACGACGCTCCAAGAGACCAATCTTTGGCTCAAGGAGCTGATGGAGCGGCTTGGTACCCATGACCGTCGTCACGCTTATTCGACGTTGCGCGCGGTGCTGCATGCCTTACGCGACCGCATCGGGCCGGAGAACGCGGCCCATCTGAGCGCGCAGCTGCCGATGCTGGTTCGCGGCCTCTTCTACGAAGGCTGGGATCCCACGGGCAAGCCGACCAAGGAGCGCCATGAGACTGAGTTCCTTGCGCATGTCGCCCGCGAGTTGCCCCGCGCCGATGAGGCGGAGATCGAGGACGGCATCTGCGCCGTGTTCGGCCTTCTCACCATGAAGCTCGACTTCGGCGAGGCGATTAAGGTCGCCGGCGTCCTGCCAAAGGATTTGCGCGAGCTGTGGCCGGTGTTGATTCAGGAAGCCGTGCAGACCAAGCAGGCGGGCGCCGCCTGAGCCTTAGCGGCCCTTGCCCTTATAGGCGTGGGTGCCAGGTTTGCCGGCCTTGGAGCGACCGCGCCGCTTCTCGATCGCGGCCAGCGGGATCTCGCGATTATGCGGTCCCATCTCGTCGAGTGTGGGCTTGTGCGGACGGTTGAGGGGATCTTGATTATTTGCGCCACCGCGCTCCCCCACTCGTGGGTTCGCGCTGCTTGAGCGCTCTTGTTCCAATTCGCTCTGCCGCGCCAGCGGGTCGTCGGCGATGGCGAGCTCCATCTGACGCAGGCGCTTGACCTCGTCGCGCAGCCGCGCCGCCGCCTCGAATTCGAGGTCGGCGGCGGCGGTGCGCATGCGCTTCTCCATGTCGGCGACGACGGACTCGAGATTGTGCCCGATCAGGGCCTGCTCGCCTTCGCCGAAACCCAAGCCCGCGTCGACCAGCACGTGATCGCGCTCATAGACGGAGGCCATGATGTCGCCGATGCGCTTCTTCACGCTTTCCGGGGTGATGCCGTTCGCCTCGTTCCAGGCCGTCTGCTTCTCGCGGCGCCGCGTCGTCTCGGCCATGGCGCGCTCCATCGAACCGGTGATGCCGTCGGCATAGAGGATCACGCGGCCGTCAATGTTGCGCGCGGCGCGGCCGATGGTCTGAATAAGCGAGGTCTCCGAACGCAGGAAGCCCTCCTTGTCGGCGTCGAGGATGGCGACCAGGGCGCATTCCGGAATATCGAGCCCTTCGCGCAGCAGATTGATGCCGATCAGCACGTCGAAGGCGCCAAGCCTGAGGTCACGAATGATCTCGATGCGCTCGAGCGTCTCCACGTCGGAATGCAGGTAGCGCACGCGGATGCCCTGCTCATGCATATATTCGGTCAAGTCCTCGGCCATGCGCTTGGTCAACGTGGTGACGAGCACGCGATAGCCTTGCGCCACCACTTTCCGCGTTTCGTCGATCAGGTCGTCCACTTGCGTCGTGGCCGGGCGCACCTCGACCGGCGGATCGATGAGACCCGTGGGCCTGATCACCTGCTCGGCGAAGGCGCCATGCGTCTGCTCCAACTCCCAGCGCCCCGGGGTGGCCGAGACATAGACGGTCTGCGGCCGCATGGCGTCCCATTCCTCGAAACGGAGCGGCCGGTTGTCCATGCAGGAGGGGAGGCGGAAGCCATATTCGGCAAGCGTGGATTTCCGCCGGTAGTCGCCGCGGAACATGCCGCCGATCTGCGGCACCGTGACGTGGCTCTCATCGACGAAGACGAGCGCGTTGTCCGGCAGATATTCGAACAGAGTCGGCGGCGGCTCGCCGGGTTTGCGCCCGGTGAGGTAGCGCGAATAGTTCTCGATGCCGGCGCAGGAGCCGGTCGCCTCGATCATCTCCAGGTCGAACAGCGTGCGCTGCTCGAGCCGCTGCGCTTCGAGCAGGCGTCCGGCACGGTTAAGCTCGTCGAGCCTCTGCTTCACCTCCTCCTTGATGCCGCGCACCGCCTGCTTCAGCGTGGGCTTAGGCGTCACGTAATGGGAGTTGGCGTAGATCTTCACCAGGCTGAAATCATCGGTCTTGGCGCCGGTCAGGGGATCGAACTCGGTCAAGGCTTCCACCTCGTCGCCGAACAGGGAGATACGCCAGGCGCGGTCTTCCAAATGCGCGGGCCAAAGCTCGATGACGTCGCCGCGCACGCGGAACGAGCCGCGGGCAAAGTTCACATCGTTGCGGCGGTATTGCAGGGCCACGAGGTCCGCCATCAACCGGCGCTGCTCGACCTTGTCGCCGCGCTTCAGGCTAAAGGTCATCGCCGTATAGGTTTCGACCGAGCCGATGCCGTAGATGCAGGACACACTTGCGACGATGATCACGTCGTCGCGCTCGATCAGCGCGCGGGTTGCCGCATGGCGCATGCGGTCGATCTGCTCGTTGATGGATGAGTCCTTCTCGATATAGGTGTCGGTGCGCGGGATGTAGGCCTCGGGCTGGTAGTAGTCGTAATAGGAGACAAAATACTCCACCGCATTGTCCGGGAAAAAGCTCTTGAATTCGCCATAGAGCTGGGCCGCGAGCGTCTTGTTCGGCGCGAGCACCAGCGCCGGGCGCTGCGTCGCCTCGATCACCTTAGCCATGGTGAAGGTCTTGCCCGAGCCCGTGACGCCGAGCAGCACCTGATCGCGCTCCGCTCCTTGCGCGCCCTGGACCAGCTCGGCGATGGCAGAAGGCTGATCGCCCTTCGGCGTCAGCTCCGATTGAATGGTCAGCGGGACGCCGCATTCGGTCTTCTCCGGGCGGGGCGGCCGGTGGGGCGTGAAGCTGGTGACCGCCTCGCCGGTCACCAGCGGATGGTCTTGCATCAGCGGCTGCGGCGCCTCGCCGAAGCCTGGCGGGCGGCGGTCCGCGCCCAACGGCAAGCCGCTTAGCGGCAGGCCGCTCGCCTCGCCGGTGACGGCGCGCGGCTCGGCGCGGGAGCCGAAAGTCTTCGGAACGCGATAGGCCATGCACCGAATATGGCGGCGGGGAGGGGGCTTGGCTAGGGCCGGCGCCTTTCGCAATTTGCTAGAGCGTTTTCCGATCAAAAGGCATCATATCCTACGTCAGCCAACTTGCTTCGGTGGCCTGCGCGGCCGTGACGGCGACGAGCAAGAGGAATGTGGCGGTGAGGATTTTCAGCATTTCGTTGCGCATGGGTCTGCTCCGTTTTTTGTGGGGGTCCATGTATCGGGGCCGCGCTGAACCCCTGCTGAAAGGCGCATTTATCCAGGGGTTCATCCGAGGCCCGCGATTGCAGCGACGATGGCGATGTCGATGATTGGCAATGCCGCGCGCAGGCAGCGGCGTGCTCAGAAAGGATTGGTTGTCGAAGCGCGCGAAGATTCGCTCGCCAAATTGCCACTTTCTGCTGCGATCAGCGTATAATGAAAAAAAACAATTGACACGTTACGTGGGACGGCAAGTTTGGACCTGTGAAGCGTGATTCATGCACGCGCCCGCTCGCTGCGGTCGCCTGCAGCAACAGATCAGAATCGGAGCAGAACCATGGCTACGACGACGAGTGGGAAGAAGCGCACAACGACTAAGAAGCCGACTAAGAAAACAAGCTCACGCAAGACCACCAGCCGAAGCGCGAGCGCGAAGAAGACCACCGCGAGGAAGACGACCGCAAAAAAAGCAACCGCAAAGAAGACCACCGCGAGAAAGGCCCCTGCGCGGAAGAGCACCGCGCGGAGAGCTACTACGGCTCGCAAGACCACCGCGCGCAAGACGACCGCGGCGCGGAAGCCAGCGGGTCGGCGTCCAGCCGCGCGCAAGACTACGGCCCGCAAGGCACCGGCACGAAAGCCCGCCGCGCGAGGTTCGACAAAGAAACCCGCGGCAAGGAAGCCCGCGGCGCGTAAGCCTGCGGCGAAGCGGGCAACAGCCAAGAAAGCACCTGCCACGAAGCAGCCGGCAGCCGCGGCAGCGGTTGCCCCGAAACCTGTGATGCAGATGCCGAAGCCGGCTGCGCCCTCGATGCCGAAACCGGCTGCGCCGTCAATCCCGCAATCGGCACCCGCGCGGCCGATGGGGCAACCTTTGGGCGGGGTGACCGCCGCCACGCCGCCGCGGCCTGCGGGTCCGGCGGCAGGCAGCGTCATGCCGCAGCGACCGGCTGGCGGCATGGGCGGTGCGCCGTCGACGCCGAGCGGCACGTCCGGCTCAAGCCCGAGCCCGCAGCCTTACCGGCCGTCCTGGGCTAGAGACGACGACGACATGTAGTCAACGGGAGGGTCGGCGGTCTCGCGCCGGCTCTCCCCACTACACTCTCTCGACGTTGTCTCCGCGGCCGCCAAGGCCGTGCCGCTCCATGCCGTCGAGCCTAGGTTCAGCTTATCGGTCTTGGCGCCGTGCTCGTCTTTCGGGGGCAGCTGTGAGAGTGGAAAACGCGCTGATGGCTCCGGACGGCTTCGAGCCGTCCGGAGAATTCGGGTTATACGCCCCTGAAGACATTCCCAACCGCCAAGACGACATAGGCGATGATGGCCACCCAGAAGCCCTGGTCGGTGATAAAGGGTATCGGAACAAATTTGCCGATCACGGCCAATACGGCCAGAATCAGCGAAATGACGAAAACCGCGGTGGTCGGCGGTGACAAATTCATCTCCAGCCCTCCCTGATTATTGACGGGCGAAATGTAATCGGTTTCTGTGCAAAAGCGAGTGCGTTGGCCTCGCCGCGCACAGGCCGAGCCTCGCGGCGGGGAGCTGGTCAAGGCCTCAAACGAGGAGGAGTGAAGCGATGCGTCCCATGATGCGGTTGATTCTTGGACTTTGCGCTCTCGTTATGATCCTGGCGGCGGTCTCGTTCGCGCTCCCAAGTCACATCACGGTGCAGCGGTCGCAGGTGATCAATGCCCCGGAAACTGTCGTGTTTCCATATCTCAACAATCTGCACCGCTTCAACGATTGGTCGCCCTGGGCGGCGCGCGATCCGCAGTTACAGGCGAGATTCTCCGGGCCGGAAGCAGGCAAGGGCGCCAAAGTCGAATGGTCGAGCGGGCAGCGATCGGTTGGGACAGGCAGCATGGAGATTACCGACAGCTCTCCCAACCGGCATATCGACCTCGCCGTTAATTTCAACGGCTTGGAGGGCACGAGTTATTACGATGTCTCGCCATCCGGCTCGGGCAGTAAGGTCAATTGGGGCTTTGGCTACGACACGGGCACGAGCCCACTGAAACGGTGGAAGGGCTTGCTGCTCGATCGCTACGTCGGGGCCGAATATCGTGACGGGCTCGCCAAGCTGAAGGAGCGCATCGAATCCGAGCGGAGGCCGACGGCGCCCAGCGTGAGCGCAGCGCCGCCGATGGCGACATCGACGGCGGCCGAGCAGCCTACTGCGGCCACGCCGGATGGGGCAGCAGCGCCGGCAGGTCCGGCACTGGCCCCCGATCCAGCGCAAGCGGCGCAGTCGCAAGCCACCACCGATGCGGCTCCACCGCCAGCGGCCGCGGCTCCAGCCCCTCCAGCTCCGGCCGCGCCAGCGCCAAAGAAGAAGAAGCAGCAGAACTGACCGCGTTGCGGCTCACAAAAAACGCTGCGAGCGAGAGCGCTATCGAGGCATCGCGACGGCGCTCTAGCTGATCACGTTCTAGAGCTTCCGCTCGTGGATCGTCGCTTGGCTTTCCAGCGGGTCGATATGGGCTCCCTCGATGAGGAAGCGGACCGCGCCAGCGAAGGAAGAGCTGTGACGAGGGCAGGCAAGGTGCGGATCACTCGCGCCGGCGGGCGAGGCATCGGTTGCCGGGCCTTGCGCATCGAGGGTTTCCCGGCCGGACACTTGATAGGCAGGCGTGAGGCCCCGGGCGGCCGTCACGGGGAGGCCGTCAACGATCGCGACGTCGCCAGAGGCTAAATGCGGGTCATGGCGATCCATCGCCAAGGACGCGCGCCATGACCGCGAAAGCGGCTTCCGCTCCCGCTGTCCGCTTGCGTCATAGAGGACCGCGGCGCTGAGGCCGAGCCGCGGCACGAATGGACTGGCAGACGGCGAGGCGTCGTCCCAAGGCCATGGCTTCTGAGGTTCGCCGGCAAGGGCATGCGTCCAGGCGGCTTGGCGTAGCGATTGAGTGATGCCCGCCTTGGCCCGGTGGAAGACGTTCTCCTCGCCCGGCAGCAGGCTGAGCAGCGCGACAAAGGCGACAGCCAATCCCAATCTCCACCCGGGCGTTGCGCGCGAGCGAAAGAAGGAGAGGAGGAACTGCACCGGCCCCCGTTCCGGCATCAGATCCTCCTCCCGATCCGCCGCGGGGAGTAAATGTCGCGGCAGTGGTAACGCCACCATGCGAGCGTCACCGCGCTTAGAATGGCAAGAACCAGCAAAGCCAATTCGATCGGTCGCATGTGGTGCACAAGCTCTGCCCCCGGCAGCTCCGCGCGACTGGATAGGTTAGCGAGCGCCGCAACAACGGACAGGGTCAGCGGGAGGGAGGCGAATTCCAGCACCGGCCCGCATAAATGCAGAGCTTGGCGTCGAATTGTCATGGACTCGGCCCCCAATAGTCCTCCCGGCGGGGTTAAAGGAAGCACCCTATTGGGGCGCGGCTTGAGCGAGATTGTGGCAATCCAGAGCGATTTACGCGGCAAGTCCGCCTCAATGTGGCGACCGAGGGCCAAATCGATAGGCTGGAACAGGTGTTCGCGCTTTGCGACCGCAAGCCCGTCGGCGAGACATCTCCGGCCATCAAGGGGATCCTCGAAGAAGGCGAAAAGACATGAAAAATGCCGACGATCCGGATGTGCTGGATGCCAGCATGACCGCCGATGCCCAAGCCGTCGAGCATTACGAGATCGCCCGCCACAGCACCCTTATCGCTTGGGCCAATCGGCTCGGGTGGAATGAGGCTGCCCCGCTGATGAACCAGACCCTCGAGGAGGAATATGACGCGGACAGAACGCTGACCGAACTCGCCGAGAGCAAGCTCAATCGCGACGTTGCCTAATTTCAATTCAGATCAACACCGATAGCTGGTCGAACGGCGCGAGGGTGCACCCCCCGCACTTTTGCGTTCGGCCATAAGACTTGCAGGAGCTGGCGTCCCCGCCTAGGGTGCGCCCGCTTTCGGCGCTCGCGCGATTTGCGGCGACGCCAGGGCGTTTCAACTTTGAATCCAGGAGAACAGCATGGGATTGATCGCCCACGCGCTTGAGAGGGTGAAGCCCTCGCCGACCATGGCCATTACAAGCAAGGCGCGCGAGCTGAAGGCGGCCGGCTTCGACGTCATCGGACTTGGCGCCGGCGAGCCTGATTTCGATACGCCGGACAACATCAAGCAGGCCGCGATCGAGGCGATCAATCGTGGCGAGACCAAATACACCGCCGTTGACGGCATTCCGGAGCTGAAGCGCGCCATCGCCAGCAAGTTCGAGCGCGAGAACGGCCTCGTCTACAAGCCTTCGGAGATCACCGTCGGTAGCGGCGGCAAGCAGGTGCTATACAACGCGCTGCTCGCCACGCTCAATCCGGGCGACGAGGTGATCGTGCCGTCGCCCTATTGGGTGAGCTATCCCGACATCGTTTTGCTTGCCGGCGCCACGCCCGTTATCGTCGAGGCGAAGCTCGAGGACGGCTTCAAGCTCATGCCCGAGGCCTTGGCCGCCGCCATCACGCCGCGGACGAAGTGGTTCATCTTCAATTCGCCGTCGAACCCGACCGGCGCCGCCTATACGCGCGACGAGGTCAAGGCGCTGACCGACATCATCCTCAAGCATGAGAATGTCTGGGTGCTGTCCGACGACATTTATGAGCACCTCGTGTATGACGGCTTCGCCTTCACCACGCCCGCGCAAATCGAGCCGAAGCTGAAGGGCCGGACGCTCACCATGAACGGCGTCTCCAAGGCCTATTCGATGACCGGCTGGCGGATCGGCTATGGGGGAGGGCCCGAGCCCTTGATCAAGGCCATCGCCACGCTGCAATCCCAGTCGACCTCGAACCCTTGCTCGATCAGCCAATGGGCGGCGGTCGAGGCGCTTGACGGCCCTCAGGATTTCCTGCCGCGCTGGGTCGCCTCGTTCCAGGACCGGCGCGACCTTGTCGTGTCGATGCTGAACCAGGCCAAGGGCTTGCACTGCCCCAAGCCCGAAGGGGCGTTCTACGTGTATCCGTCTTGCGCAGGCTGTATCGGCAAGACCACGCGCGGCAGCACGCCTATCGGCAATGACGAGGATTTCGCCACGGCGCTGCTGCAAGAGGAGGGCGTTGCCGTGGTGCATGGCGCGGCCTTCGGGCTCTCGCCATTCTTCCGCATCTCCTATGCGACGGGAATTGAGGCGCTGGAAGAGGCCTGCCGCCGCATTCAGCGCTTTTGTGCAAACCTCACCTAGAGCCCGCGCTCTACTCGCCGGATAGCATCGGGGACAGCACATGAAGCTCAGCACGAGCAATCAGATCAAGGGCAAGATCATGGAGATCCGCAAAGGCGCGGTGACCGCCGTCGTCTACGTCCAAATCGCCGGGGACACCATGATCGAAACATCCGTCACCATCCCTGCGTTGGAGGCCCTTGGGCTCTACGAGGGCAAGAACGTGACGCTGGCCGTCAACCCAACCGACGTCATCATCGCCTGCGATTAGGGGCGCCCATCGCCACGGGCTCTCCAATCCTCCGGTTCCGCCTTCGTAGGACAAGAGGGGATGAAAACCATCGTCACGACCGGACATTTGCCGCTGGCCCGCATCCTTGTGCTTGCAAGCGGACGGCGCATCGGCTGTGCCGAATATGGCGATCCGGAAGGCCTGCCGGTGCTCGCCCTGCACGGGACACCGGGCTCGCGCTTGATGTTTGCGCTGTCGGATGGGGCCGCGCGAGACCGGGGCTTGCGCCTCATCGCACCGGAGCGGCCGGGATATGGACTCTCCGACCACCGCTCTTGCGAGAGCCTCGCGCAATCGGCCGAGGACGTAACCGCGGTCGCCGATGCCTACGGGCTCGACCGCTTCGCCATTATCGGCGTCTCGGGCGGCAGCCCATTTGCCGTCGCTGCCGCGGCGGCCAATCCGGACCGCGTCGTCCTGCTTGCCTTGGCCAGCCCGGTTGGCCCGATCGCCGATCTCCGGCGACACATCCGCATGTCGAAGCTGCACCACCTCGTCTTCCGCGTGCTCGCGCGCTCGAAATACGGCCCGCGCGCCTTCCGGTCGCTGCGCTATATGGTGTTGAGGGCGCCCGATACCGTCTATCGCGGGCTCATGCGCCGCGTGAGATTGTCCGACCGCGACATCTTGGCGCGCGCCGAGGTGAGGGCGAGCCTGAAGGCGGCTATTCGCGAGGGATTGCGGCCCGGTGTCGAGGGGGCGGTGCAGGACCTCAGGCTCTATTGCGCGCCGTGGCGTTTGCAGCTTGCCGAGATCGACGTGCCGGCCGTGGTGTGGCAAGGCAGCGACGACACCATCGTCCCTCCGGCGGCCGCCTATGCGCTTGCGCGGACGCTGCCCAATTGCCGCTTGGACGTCATTCCAGCGGCCGGTCACTATTGGGTGTTCAGCCAGTTCGGAATGATCCTGGATGCGGTCGCGGCCGCGCTTCGAGCAGAAGCCTGAGCGGCCCCTGAAACGGCTTTTTTTCCCCATTCGGTAGCGCCAACGCGGCCTAGGGCGCTCGCCCTGCCGCGACGCGCGTAGATCCTCGCGCCGGGGGGTGAAGAGCGGATCATGCCGACCGCAACCCCGATGGCTCGACCCTCCCATGATCGGTAAGCAAGTTTTCTTCGACCCGACGGGCGAGCGAGCGCTTGTCCTGCGGTGGCTTGCGTGGGTGGCGGGCACGCTCAGCGCCCTGGTCGTGGTCGTGTTCGTGGCGATCCTGATGATCGTGCATCGACCGATCAATGACAGCTTCGACGACCGGCTCGCTGCGCACGCCTCGATCCGCTGCGCCTGGGCGCCGACCTGCTCCGCGGGCCATGGGATTACGGTCGCGAATGCGGCGGATCCGGAATTGCTCAGATCCGCCGCTGGTCTCGCGACGGAATTGCGGGAGCAAGAGCGCACCCTCAAAACCCGCCATCCCCAGGCAGAGGTGCTGGACCGCCATCCGGTTCCAGCGCCGCTCAGGGGTTCGAACCAACGCTCCTTGAGCATCGGCTTCTACGTCAACTTGGGCCATGGAGCTGAAGTCCGACATCGACGATCGGGCGCTCAAATACATTCAAGACACCAAGCCCAACATTCCGATCCTGCCCATGATACACCGTTGGGCCTTCGGCACGCTGCAATGCCTGTGGAAGCATCGTGAGTTGACGCTCATACCGCGCTACGGCGCCTTGGGCATGATGGCCGTACCGCAAATCTCGCTGTTCCAATTCCTGCTGACTGTCTTGGCGCTACTCGTGGATTTCGCGCTCATTTGGCAGCTCGCCGTGAAGGCGACGTCTTGCGCCAGACCTGCCTCTATTATCCTGCCTTCCTGGTCGTCGATCTCGGCAGTGCAGCGCCCGCCTTCGCGCTCGAGTGGCGCGAGAAATGGTCCTTGGTGCCATGGCTCGTGCTGCAGCGCTTCGGCTACCGGCAGTTCATATGTACGGCATCGTTCTGAAGGCGCTGCTGACCGCCGCAGTCGGGCCGCTGGTTGGCTGGGGCAAGCTGGAGCGGAAGAGTCGACGGTCACCGCGGCGGCTTAGCCCCTCGATCTGCCGCTGGCGAACGGGCGGCTCCCACCGGTTGTAGCGGTCCCTCGGGCTGGGGCTTGCCAGCGCGCCATTCACTTGACACGATAGGTTCATCAAGGCCGCCCGGGAGGCGCTTTTGGGCCGTCCCGCGGACAACGCCAAGGGAGGAGAGTATGGGGCAAGCGCAGGGCCAGCCAGCCCGCAGCGCCCGCTGCATCGCACTGGTTGGCCCCTATCTCAGCGGTAAAACGACACTGCTCGAAGCCATTCTCGCGCGCACCGGGGCCATCAGCCGGCAGGGCGCCATGGCCGACCAGAACACCATCGGCGATGCCTCGGAAGAAGCGAGGCATCACGGCATGAGCGTCGAGCTCAACGCGGCCACGGTCGATTTCCTCGGCGACAGCTTCACCTTCCTCGATTGTCCAGGCTCCATCGAATTCCAGGCTGACGCCGCCAATGCGTTGAGCGCCTGCGATGCCGCCGTGGTGGTGTGCGAGCCCGACGAGAAGAAGGTGCCGGCGCTCCAGCTGATCCTCAAGCAGCTCGAAGACCGCGACATTCCCCATTTCCTGTTCGTCAATAAAATCGACAAAGCTGAGGCGCGCGTGCGCGACGTCGTGCCGATGCTGCAGCCGGCCTCGACCAAGCCGCTTGTGCTGCGCCAGGTGCCGATCTGGGAGAACGACATCGTCACCGGCTTCATCGATCTCGCGCTCGAGCGCGCCTTCGTCTATCGCGAACACGCGCCGAGCGAGGTAATCGCCATCCCCGACACCTTCGCCGACCTTGAGAAGGAAGCGCGGTTCTCCATGCTAGAGAAGCTCGCCGACTATGACGATGAGCTGATGGAGCAACTCCTGGAGGACGTGCCGCCGCCCCGCGACAAGGTGTTCGACGATCTGTCCAAGGAGCTGCGCGATGGGCTCATCTGCCCCGTGCTGTTCGGCTCGGCGGAGAAAGGCAACGGCATCCTGCGGCTGTTGAAGGCGCTCCGCCACGAGGTGCCGTTCGTGGCGACGACCGCCAAGCGCCTCGGCGTCGGCGCCGCGCCGTCTTGCGCCTATATCCTCAAAACCTTCCACACCGCCCATGGCGGCAAGCTCTCGCTCGCCCGCGTGCTCGCCGGCGCCTTCGCCGACGGCACCACGCTGCGTGGCGGCGCCGACGACGAGCGCATCTCCGGCGTCTTCACCGTCATGGGGCAGGAGCCGACCAAACGCGGCGAAGCCTCCCCCGGCGACACGGTCGCCTTCGGCCGGCTCGACAGCACTAAGACCGGAGACGCCCTGACGGCGGAGAAGGGGAAGCCCATCACGCTCGCCAAGGCCGCTCTCACCCAGCCCGTGTTCGGCCTCGCTATCGCCGCCAAGGAGAAGAAGGACGAGGTCAAGCTCACCGCCGCGATCGCCAAGATCATCGAGGAGGACCCCTCGATCTCACTCACCCATAGCCAGGATATGGGCGAGATGGTGCTGTGGGGGCAGGGCGAGATGCATTTGCGCGTGGCGCTGGAAAAGCTCGTGCGCAAATACGGCATCGATGCCTCCACGCGCCCCCGCCAGATTCCCTATAAGGAGACCATCCGCAAAGCCACGGAAGTGCGCGGCCGCCACAAGAAGCAGTCGGGCGGCCACGGCCAGTTCGGCGACGTGGTAGTGACCATCAGCCCTCGCCCGCGCGGTGCAGGCTTCGAGTTCTCCGACCAGATCACCGGCGGCGTGGTGCCCAAGAACTATATCCCCTCGGTCGAGATCGGGGTGCGCGACTTTCTGCATGCGGGCCCGCTCGGCTTCAAGGTCGTCGATGTCGGCGTCTGCCTGATCGACGGCTCCTACCATTCCGTTGATTCCTCCGACATGGCCTTCCGCCAGGCCGGTCGCATCGCCATGGTCGAGGGCATGCCGCAATGCTCGCCCGTGCTGCTCGAGCCGGTGATGGCAGTCGAGATCGCGGTGCCGTCCGACGCGACGGCGAAGATCAACGGCATCATCTCAACGCGGCGCGGACAGATCCTGGGCTTCGATTCGCGCCCCGGTTGGCCCGGCTGGGATTTGGTGGAAGCGCATATCCCAGAGGCCGAGATCCAGAACCTGATCGTGGAGCTGCGCTCGGCGACAGCAGGCGTCGGCACCTTCACCGCCAAATTCGATCATCTCGCCGAGCTTACCGGCAAGATCGCCGATCAAGTGCTGGCGGGGAGGGCGTCGAAGGCGGCTTGAGGCTCTCGCGGATCAACTAGGATCGGAGTTCAGTGGGAGCGGTAAGGCGCGCGCCGACGGAGGCGAGAAGGAGCTCGTAGGCGCGGTCAACGATCTCGTCCAGCGACCGGGTCCGCGCAAACATGGCCCTTGCCTCGCACAAGAATTCGTCGCGGCTCGGGATGTGCGGCAGATGCAAGGTCTTCAGCATCTCGGCCGTGCGGTGATGGGCACGGGTGAGCGTCTCCTGAAGCGCGGATAGCTCGGGGGTGTGCAGCGCCGAGGCGATGGCAGCGGCGATCCGCTCGGAATTGAAACGCGCCGCGAGCTCCTCGGCCGCCCGATTGATGACCTTGGCGCCGAGCCGCTGCTCATTGCGCACAACTTGCTCGGGCGGTGTCTTCAGGTCCCACACCAGGCCGAGCCAGGACAGCGCTCGCAAGAGGTAATAGGTCGGATCGATTTCCCACCATCTGAAGCCTTGCCGCACGCTTGATTGGTAGGCGTGGTGATTGTTGTGCCACCCCTCGCCCATCGTAAAGATCGCCAAAAGCCAATTGTTGCGGGAATCGTCACCCGTCACGTAGCGCTTGCTGCCGGATACATGCGCGAGCGAATTGATGCAGAAGGTGGCGTGATAAACGAGCACCGTACTCCACAGGAAGCCGACGACGAAGCCGGACCAGCCCGCCAGGAGAAAGCAAAGCCCGGCAAGGACAATGGCCGGAAGGATCTCGAATTTGTGCAGCCACATCAATTCGGGATAGCGCGTCAGATCCGCGACTTTGGCGAAATCGGGGGCGTCGTGCTTACGCGCAAAGATCCAGCCCAGATGGCTGTAGATGAAGCCCTTGTGCCGGGGCGAATGGACGTCCTGTGCGGTATCGGAATGCAAATGGTGATGCCGGTGCTTGGACGCCCACCAGATGACGCTCTTTTGCGTGGTGGTCTGGGCGAGGAGCGCGAGGACGAATTGAAACGCCCGGCTCGTCGAATAGGCGCGGTGCGAGAAGTACCGATGGTATCCGGCACCAATCGCAAAGATGCGGAGCCAATAGAGCGTCACGCAGATGGCAAGCGCCTGCCAGGTGACGCCCGTCCAGATTACCGCGAGGCAGCCGAGATGCACCAAGAGGAAGGGTATCGTGGAGGGATAGATAATATCGTCATGGTCGTCGACGGTTTCGGTGTCGGAGATCATAGGTGCGGCCCGTGTTGGCAAATGATCTTAAGTCTTGGCTTTGCGTGTTGCCGGCTTCGCCAAACGGAGCGCGCTCCCCCAGCTAACCTTCAAACCCTTATATAGGACGTCTAACCGCTTTACGCCTATAGGTCTGTGCCATTTCGCACAAGAATAGATCCTCTCTGTCGAAGCTCAGGGCCACTATCGCCGATCAGTTGCTGGCGGGGAGGGCGTCGAAAGGCGGCTTGAGAAGAACCCGTCGGGGTGACGCGAGCTCGCTAAGCCGGGCTCCTCTCAATAGTGCCCGTCAGGGATTGATGCGGCTGATCTTCGAGCCTTCGAGGGTCAGATTGTACATGAGCCCCGTGGGATCGAGCACGAAGCCGATGACCGGGCTCGTGATCTGGTTGGTGTCGATCGCGGCGCCGGCGCCAAGGGTGATCAAGGTCACCGAGCCGTCGACGCCGACCTTCCAGCCGGCCTTGCGGTCGAATCCGGCGAGCGCGGCGGGCGTCATGAACATGATGATGATGGTCCGCGCTTGCGCGCCAAATTGAAAGCCGAACGAGGCCGAGACAAGATTGTAGTAGGCGGCGGGTCTGCCGCCGACGAGGAGGGCCCCCTCACCATATTCGCCGCCAATGCCGATCCCGGCTTTGATGACGGTTGGAAACACCAAGACGCCCGCCGCGCTGTTGGCAAGCTCGCGCGCGCCCGGCCTCGTGCGGAAAAACTGATCGAGCGTGGCATGGACGTCGGCATTGATTTTGGCGGCTGAGGCTGCCGCGCTCGTTGGCACCCAGAAGCCGATCGCGGCAATGGCAATCAGCGCCGCGCCAAGCGTGACGCGACGCGTCCGTTGAATCCTCTGCATGGCCGCACCCCCCCGATTCGAATTGTCCCAGATAACTGTCCCTATCATGCCCACTGATTCGGGCGGTACCAAGGGCGCTGTCACGTTAATCGAAAATTTGCAGGCCAAATGACCATGGCCGCAACGGTTCAGGCTGCGACTGTCGCTTGGCGCCATGTCAGCATAGCCTGATCGCGAAACACGCGCAGGGTTCGGCGGGAGGTCAGATGGCGTTGGATGTTGAACACATTGTAGACGGCGGCGTGGATTGAGAGAAAGC
>Ga0315288_10002105_pt1 | contig 25784 bp, 21 predicted proteins | sample YL17G11_20_MG_FD_203454 | JGI IMG/M metagenome (GOLD analysis project Ga0315288, IMG submission 203454) | Sediment microbial communities from Yellowstone Lake, YNP, Wyoming, USA - YL17G11_20 | ecosystem: Environmental > Aquatic > Freshwater > Lake > Sediment | place: USA: Wyoming | collected... | reverse complement strand
TGAACGGCTTGGTCCAAGCGGCAAAAGCGCGTGCCCGCGGGTATCGATCTCTGGAGAACCTCAAACTGATCATCTATCTGCTCGCTGGGCATTTGGGGTTATTACCCACTTGAAACGTCGAAGAGCCTAAAAATATGATCTGTTCTATCCGTAATTTGTTGAATGTTGAGGTTTGACCCCATTCCTTATTTTAGGGCGGCTTTGACCCTTTCCGGCGTCATGGGAAGCTGATAGAGGCGCGCTCCGGTCGCGTCGAAAATGGCATTGGCCACAACGGCGCCCATAGTAATAATGGGCGGTTCTCCGCCTCCGGAGATTGCGACCTCGGGCGAATCCAACAGGACGGCCTCGATTTTGGGCAGCCAGGAAAAGCGGGGAAGCTGGTAGGTGTCGAAATTGAGGTCCTTAACCTCCCTCCCCTTGAAATGAACCTCCTCCGTAAGGGCATAGCCCAGGCCCATGGTGATACAGCCCTCGATCTGCAGCGTGGCGCCCGCGGGATTGACCGCGATACCCATGTCTTGGGCGCAGACGACCCGCTTGACCTGAACGGCGCCCGTCGCTTTATCAACCGCAACTTCGGCCATGGTCGTTAGATAAGTCCCCTGGTAATCGGCGCTGGCGACTCCCCATCCTCGCCCGCTCGGCGCTTTGGCCGGCGTCCAGCCGAATTTCTCCGCCGCAGCTTTGATGATCCTCTGCATCCTGGCGTTGTTGAGGTTCATCAGCCGGAATTCCACCGGGTCCATGCCCGCCTTCGCCGCCATGATATCGATCTGGGATTCGCGGGCGAAGGTGTTCGAATTGCTGGCCGGCGCCCGCCAGGCCCCGACGCTAAAGGGATGGGCCGAAGGCGCGCCTCCGCCTCGGCCTCCGCCCCACTCTCCCCGGACAACGGTCCGGTGATGGGGGATGTTGTAAAACTGCTGGGAGCTTCGCTCGCCGGCGAAAAGAACTTCATAATCCCAGAAAACGATCTGGCCGGAATTGGAAATGCCGGACTTGATCTTAAGGACTGCCGCCGGCCGGAATGTGTCATTGAAGAACTCATCGGCGCGGCTCCAGGCGACCTGGACGGGCTTGCCGGTCGTTTTCGACAAGCGCGCGGCCTGGCCGGCCTGAGTATTTCTCGTTTTCCCGCCGAATCCTCCGCCGATGAACGGGGAGATGACGTGGACGTTCTGAGCGGAAACTCCTGCGGCTTGGGCAACTTCGTCCCTGACCCCAAAAGGGGCCTGGGACGACGCCCAGGCCGTCGCTTTGTCCCCCTCGACACTGACCAGCGCCGTATGGGTCTCTATCGTGGCATGGGCGACATAGCTGTTCAAGTAGGTCTCGTCAAAACTGACCGCGGCCAGTTTGGCCCCCTCTTCAAGGTTTCCGCCCTGGGCCACGGTCCGTCCCTCCGGCGCCGCTTTGATCAAATGGTCAAAAATGTTCTTGTCATCGAGGGTCGCATCGGGCAGGTCATATTGCGCCTTGATCAGCGTCATGGCCCGTTCCGCCTCATCGGGGAATTCATGAAGGACAGCGATGAGATCCCCGTCCCGAATAACCCGGGCCCCGCTTATTTTTTCGGCCGCGGATGTGTCCAGGTCCTTGAGTTTCGCCCCGTGGGCCGGCGGCCGCAGGATTCTCGCGTAAAGCATGCCGGGAAGGCGAAGGTCGCCGGCATAATGGGCTTCGCCCGTGACCTTCTTCAAGGCATCCCGCCGAGGCTGGGGTTGGCCCATGACCTTGAGCTCGGCAGGCGTCTTCAAGGCGGGTTTTTGGGTCAGATGCCTCTCGATTTTCTTGCCTTGGGCCAGCTCGGCGTACGTCGCCCGCGTTTGAGGCCGGGTCTTATCAAAGATCGCGCCGTCTTTGGCCTGCAGCCGGTCGATGGGAACGTTGAGCTTTTCGGCCGCCAGCTCCTTGAGCACTTCTCTCGCCTCGGCGGCCGCCCCCCGGAGGGCGGGCCCAAAAGAACGGATCGTTTGCGAGCCGAACGTCCCCGCGTCCCAAGGGCAGAGATCGGTATCGCCCAAAACAATATCGACCGACGACAGGGGAACCTCGAGCTCTTCGGCCAGCATCTGGGGCAGGGCGGTGATGACGCCTTGCCCCTGCTCGATCTTGCCCGTGAAGCAGGTCACCCGGCCGTCTTCGCCGATCCTCAAAAAGGCGTTGAAATCGGTGGGGAGGCTCGGACGCGCCGCTTGAGACCGCGCCGGCTCCTCGAAGGCCAGCTCTTCTCCGTAGGTGACGAAGATGAAAATCCCACCGCCGACGACTTTCAAAAATTCCCGGCGGCTCAGCGAGGAGGCCGCGCCCGCTTTATCAACAACGATATCCGGATGGACATCTTTTTTCATCTCTTTACCGCTCCTTTCATCCCCTCTGCAGCCGTCTGGATGGCCTGGAGGACGCGGGTATGGGACCCGCATCGGCAGAGATTATCGTCCATGCCGTCGATGATCTGTTTGAGAGTCGGCCGGGGATTCTTGAGCAGCAAGGCATACGCCGTCAGGATCATACCGGACGTGCAAAACCCGCATTGCATGGCGTCATGCTTGACAAACGCCTGCTGGAGGGGATGAAGGACCCCGTCCTTGGCCAATCCCTCGATCGTGATAATGTCCTTGCCTTTGATGGTTTTGACGGGCGTCTGGCAGGAGCGGACGGCCTCGCGATTGACGATCACCGTGCAGGCGCCGCAAAAGCCCTCGCCGCAGCTGTACTTGGCGCCGGTCAGGCCGAGGTCGGTCCGCAGCACCCATAAAAGCATGCGGTCGCTGTCGACAGCCAGCTTGGTCGGCTTTCCGTTCAGCCTAAATTGGATTGTTTCTTTCATCGTGCGCTCTCCCTTTCCGAGCGGGTCCAAATAAATTCGGGGACAGGTACTTTATTTCCGAATGAAGTACCTGTCCCCGAATTTATTCCCATGGCTGAAATTTATCACATGGTTTTGACGATGTCAAAACGAGGGGAAAACAAACCGGCTAAAGCTCGGCAAAGAGCATACCCCGACCGTTATAATACAAACGTAAAAAATGAAGTGACTATGTATGGGCGGCGCTTAGGCCGTCCTCAAGCCCCCCGTAGCGGAGGGGGGCCCCGGACACTCTTGGAGGAGGACCCTTTCACAGGGTCCCCCTCCAACGCGCGGCGGGAATACCCGCCCGCCCTGCCACCCCTCCAAGGAGCATCCCCCCATGAATTCATCGCAAAATGCTCCTTGGAAGGATGGCAGGGAGCCAAGCGACCGTTGGAAGGAAACCCTACCGAAGGGTTGCCTTCCAAGAGTATCCGACGGGACTGGTTCCCCTGGGGGCCGGGGGCTAGGGGCGGCCTAAGCGCCGCCCGAACGGGGATGTCATTTTAGTCCTTGCGTTGATATTAGATCTGCATGATCTCTTTTTCTTTAACCGCGGCGGCGTCCTCGATCTTTTTGGTATAGTCGTCGGTGATTTTCTGGAGCTCGTCCAGGCCCTTGAATTTGTCGTCCTCGCTGATCTCTTTCTCTTTTTCGAGCTCCTCGATGAATTCCTTGCTCTCCCGCCGCATGTTGCGGAGGGCGGTTTTCTCGTCCTCGACCATCTTTTTGACTTTCTTCACAATCTCCCGCCGCCGTTCCTCATCCAGGGGCGGGATGGGGATTTTCAAAACTTTGCCGTCGTTGATGGGGTTCAGGCCGAGGTCGGCAGCCTTGACGGCCTTGTCGATGGCTTCCAGCAGCGACGTGTCGTAGGGCTGGACCGTGATCAGGCTCGGGTCGGGCACCCCGATCTTGGCCATCTGGTTGACCGGCGTCAGGACGCCGTAATACTCGACTTTGATATCCTCAAAAATGCTGAGGTTGGCCCGTCCCGTCCGGAGCTTGCCGAGGTCTTTCCGGAAGTGTTCGAGAGATGTTTTCATCCTCTTTTCGAGATCCTTTAAAACATCTTTGACCATCGTTCACCCCCAGAATTCAATGTGTTGCGGCCGGCCGCAAGAGGAGGTCGCTTTGTCGCATAGCTCCACGCCCGGGCAGGCCTAATAGACTTTGGTGCCGATGTCCTCGCCCAGGACCGCCCGCTTGATATTGCCGCGCTTCCTCAAGTTGAAGACGATGATGGGCAGGTCGTTTTCCTTGCAGAGCGAGATCGCCGTCGTGTCCATGACCTTAAGGCCGCGCTTGATGACGTCCATGTAGCGGATGGAATGGAATTTCTTGGCGGTCTTGTCCGTCAACGGGTCGGCCGTGTAAACGCCCTCGACCTTGGTCGCTTTGAGAATGACCTGGGCTTTGATTTCCAGCGCCCGCAAAGCCGCCGCCGTGTCGGTCGTAAAATAGGGATTGCCGGTGCCCGCGCTGAAAATGACAATCCGGCTTTTTTCCAGGTGGCGGACGACGCGTCTCCGGATAAACGGCTCGGCCAGGGCTTTGACCTCGATGGCCGAGATATGACGGGTGATCACGCCGGCTCTTTCCAGCGCGTCCTGGAGGGCGATGCCGTTGATGATGGTCGCCAAGAGCCCCATCTGGTCGGCCGAAACACGGTCCACTCCTTCGGCCGTGCCCCGATAGCCGCGGAAGATGTTGCCGCCGCCGATGACGATGCCGATCTGGACGCCCAGGTCGTGAACGTCCTTGATCTCCTGGGCGACGGCCGCGGTGGTTTTAAAATCGATCCCATATTGAAGCCTGCCCAGGAGGGATTCGCCCGAGAGCTTCAGCAGGATCCTGTTGTAGACTGGCTTGGGCGCGGGCATGGGCTTTTCGGCTTACTTTCCTATCTCGAACCGGGCGAACCGACTGACTCTCGTATTCTCCTTGAATTTGGCGATGAAGGCCGCCAGGAGGTCCTTGATGCGCTTCTTATCATCCTTGATGAAGGGCTGTTCGAGCAGGCAGACTTCCTCGTAGAACTTGGCCAGCTTGCCCTCGACGATCTTCTCCACGATCTGAGGCGGCTTCTTGGAATCCTTGAACTGTTCGCGGATGATGTCCTTTTCCTTCTCCAGCTCGTCCGCCGGCACGTCCGCGGGGGCGATATACTTGGGCCGGGCCGCCGCGATGTGCATGGCGATATTTTTCAGGAGGTCCTTGAACTCCTCGTTGCGGGCGACGAAGTCCGATTCACAGTTGACTTCGACCAGCACGCCGATCTTTCCGTTCATGTGGATATAGGACCCGACCATCCCCTCGGAGGTCTCCCGATGGGCCTTGTCCTTGGCCCGGGCATGTCCTTTTTTCCGCAGGATCTCGATGGCTTTTTCGGCATCCCCCGCGGCCTCTTCAAGGGCCTTCTTGCATTCCATCATGCCGATCCCTGTCCGTTCGCGCAGCTCTTTGACCCGTTCCGCTGTGATGTCCATGTTCTCTCCTTCGTTGATCCCGAATCAGGAATGAATTCAGCCCGTCCCCCGCCCTCCGCCGCCCTTGCCGGCGGTTTCGGGCTTGCTCGTCTCGGAAGGCGCTTCTTCCGTTTTCTTGTCCTGAAGCATACTTTTTTCGATCCGGCTTTTTTTGCCCTCGATGATCGCGTCCGCCACTTTCGAGGTGAAGAGCTCGATGGCCCGGACCGCATCATCGTTCCCGGGAATCGGGTAGTGAATATTGTCCGGATTGCCGTTAGTGTCGACCACGGCCACGATGGGCAGATTCATCTTCTGGGCCTCGGAAATGGCGATCTCCTCGTTCGAGGAATCGATGACAAAGAGCGCTCCAGGGACGCCGGTCATGGTCTTGATGCCCCCCAGGTTTTTGGAGAGCTTCCGGTAGACCTTCTCCATTTTCGACTGTTCTTTTTTGGACAGAAGGTCCCACCGGCCGTCCTCTCTCATCTCTTCCATCTCGACGAGCTTGTCGATGCTGCCGCGGATCACCTTGAAATTCGTCAGAAGCCCGCCCAGCCAGCGCTGGTTGACATAGCTGGATTCACATTTGGCCGCCGCGTCCTTGACGATATCCTGGGCTTGTTTCTTGGTGCCGACAAACAAGACGGACTTTCCGTTCTCGGAGACGTTTTTGACGAACTGCAGGGCTTCCTTAAAAACCTTGATGGTTTTTTGCAGGTCGATGATATAGATCCCGTTTCTCTGGCCGTAGATATATTCCTTCATCTTCGGGTTCCAGCGTTTGGTCTGGTGGCCAAAATGAACGCCGGCTTCTAAGAGTTCCTTCATTGTTACTGAGACCAAGGGCATTCCTCCGTTCACGTTACCGTTTATGATATTGGGGAGCTTTGCGGGCGCCCAGCAAGCCGTATTTTTTCCGCTCTTTGATGCGGGCGTCCCGGGTCAAAAGGCCGGCCGATTTCAAGGTCGGCCTGAGCTCCCTGTTGAACTCGACCAGGGCCCTGGCGATTCCCAGCCGGATGGCTTCGGACTGGGCCCTGACGCCACCGCCTTCGACGCGCAAGAAGATGTCGAACTTGCTCTCGGTCTCGGTCAGCATCAACGGTTGCCGGACGGTCAGCTTGTAGGAATCCAGATAAAAATAATCGGCAAAGGGGCGCGTCTTTTTATTGACGAGCAGAGTGATTTCGCCTTTTCCGGACCGGAGAAAGACCCGGGCCACGGATGTCTTGCGTTTTCCTGTTCCGTAGTACTGGATTAGACTCAACAGCTCCTCCTAAAACTTGTATTCCTGGGGATTCTGAGCCTGGTGCGGGTGCTCAGGGCCGCGGTACACTTTGAGCTTCTTGTAGACCGCGCGGCCGAGCTTGTTCTTGGGAATCATTCCCCAAACCGCTTTTTTGATCACCTCTTCAGGCTTTTTGGCCAGGAGGTCCTGGAGGACGTCCGTTCTCAGCCCTCCCGGATATTGAGAATGAGAATAGTATTTTTTTTGGGCCAGCTTTTTGCCCGTGACACTCACCTTTTCGGCGTTGATCACAATGACAAAATCGCCCGTATCGAGAAAACTGGCAAATTGCGGTTTATTTTTTCCGCGGAGCAGCGTCGCCACTTCCGTGGCCAGTCTTCCCAGGATTCTACCTTCGGCGTCGACTACCCACCATTTCTTCTCGATGTCATCCTTTTTTGGGACAAATGTCTTCATCCTCATAGACCTCAAAAATGATGAATTTTTAAACTTTCTCTATAATAAGTATAAGTTTAAATGATGCAATAAGATACTAAATATCGCCCGGAAAGTCAACAAAAAGGGCTCGGGATATGACGCTCAAAGCCACGCGGATTTTCCCCGGCGAGGAAAATCCGCTCGACATCGTTCCTTCGCTCTTCTCTCCTTTGGAGAGAAACCATGCCCGCTCCGACCTTTTAATCCCCCTTAATTGGCTAAGGGGGTAGGGGGATTAATGATGTTAAAATCTTAATTCTTCATTCCAACTTTATCAAAAGCGGACGGGCTTTTACGCGTCAAATCCCTCGCCCGGCAAAAAAAGCGAGAATGCTAGCGAAGAAGTGCTATCTATTTTACTTTCAATTGATTACATTCTGGCGAAGCGTTTAATGAAAGGCCGCGGGGACGGGGACGACCCACATAAAGACCAGGGTGATCACGCCGTCGGGTTTTCGTCTTTTAAGGGGATAAACACAGCCCCGCTCTCGATCAGGGAGAAGCGTATTTAAGAGTCGGCCCTAGGAGTCCAAAATCCGACGCTCAGGTCGTCTTTTTCAGTTCCTTTTCGAGCTTCAAGCGGTCTACTTGCCGTTTCTTGGCCTCCGTGTATTTCTCTCCGTAGCGGTCGGCTTCGGCTTTGTAGCGGCCTTCTTTTTCAGGATACAGAGCTGCATGGACGTTGATGTACAGGATCTTGACGTAGGAATAGGGATCGGGGTAGGCCGGGTCGAGTTCGATGGCTTTGAACAGGTTTTTTTCGCTTTCGGCCGCCAGCGCTTCCCTTTCCGCCTGGGGCAAGAAGTTCTGAAGCTGGTAGGCTTTATTGAAGCGGTTGACGCCGATGGTGTAATACATTTCGGCGCTGTTCGGCTCGAGCGTCAAGCGCTTTTCTTCGTAGAGATACGCCCGGTCGAATTTGTCCTTATTATCGCCGGTCGTCAGCCCGTCGTAATAATTGTACATGTAAGCATAGCCCTGGACATTCTCCGGGTCGGTTTCGATCCTCCGGAGATACATATCCACGGCTTTTTTCTTCAGCTCCGGCTTTTCGCTCATGTAACGCTTGTAAAACTCGGCCACGACATAATAATTGTTCATATTGCCGGGCTCGAGCTCGACAATCTTCAGGTACATCTTTTCGGCTTCATCGAAATTCCTCATTCTGTCGTACATGTCGCCGAGAGAATAGATGATAAGCTCGTTGTTGGCATCGATCTCGTAGGCCTTCCTCAAGGCTTCTAAAGCTTTTTCGGCAAAAGCTTTATTTTCAGGAGTGTCTTTGCCGGGAATGAAACGGCTCTTGTTGCTCTCTCCCAGGAAGCGGTAGGCCTGGACAAGCGTGGGGTTGTATTTAAGGGCAAGTTCGTATTCTACGACCGCCTTGCTGAATTTACTGTCTTTGAAGAGCTGATTGGCTTTGTTGAAATGATAATTTCCCTGCAAATTTTTCAAACTCAGCTTTTTGCAGCCGGCAAAGGTAAAAACGACCATGAGTGCGAGCGTCGCAACGAGAAAAAGATGAGTCCGATGGCGAGACATCCTGACCTCCTTGGACATCGAGAGTCCCTTGTTTAGGATAGAATAAATTTATAAACGAACGGAGCCGCAAAGTCAAGAAAAACGAAGAGGCGGGGGCGGTGCTTAGGCCGCCCGTAGCCCCCGCACCCCGGGGAACCAGTCCCGTCGGTTCCCCCCATCGGAAAACCGATGGGCCCCCCCTCCGCTACGGGGGCTTGAGGGCGGCCTAAGCGCCGCCCATACATTGTCATTTTATTTATTGCGTTTGTATTAGCTTGACTTGAGAATCAGCTTGATCGGAGTCCCCCACAGGCCGTATTTTTCCCGCAAGCGTTCCGTGAAATATTTCTCGTAGGACGGAGCGAAGGCGGACCGCGAGCTCGAGAAAAGGACAAACGTTGGGGGCAGCACTGCTTTCTGGGTCATGTATTTGATTTTGAATCTTTTCCGGGTGTTTGATAGCGGCAGATTCGTCTTTTGGACAGACGCCAAAAACTTGTTCAGGCCGGACGTCCCGATTTTTTTGAGGCCGTTTTGATGGACCTTCTCCGCCAGGTCGAGGATTTTGGTGACCCGCTTTCCCGTCAAAGCGGACACCGTCAGCAAGGGGGCATAGCTTATGAAATCAAGCCGTTGAAAAACGATGTCCTTGACCTGAGCCAGAGTGACTTCACTCTCCCGGACGAGGTCCCATTTGTTCAAGACAAGGACAAGCGGCTTTCCCGAGTCACGGGCCAAGCGGGCGACCGCCGTATCCTGGCGGGTCGGGAATTCCCCCGCATCCAGAACCAGGCAGATGACATCGGCCAGGGGGATGTTCTTCTTGGCCTTGATGACGCCGGCGCTTTCCCGTTCGTCTGAAACCCGGGCCAGCTTGCGGATTCCGGCGGTGTCGACGAGAAGAAACGGTTTGTCTCCCTTCCAGATCAGGACGTCCGAGCTGTCCCTGGTCGTTCCCGGGATCTCGCTGACGATGAACCTTTCCTCTCCGCAGAGCCGGTTGGCCAGCGATGATTTTCCGACATTGATCCTTCCGACAATAGCGATCTTGAGGGGCCGAGGTTCGCCGGCGTCCGGCTCCGCCTCGACTCCGGACGGAAGAGCGTCGGCAATGGCCTCCTCCAATTCGTCCAGGTTGATCTTGTGCTCGGCCGAGATGAAAAAGATCCTGTCTTCTCCCAGCCTGTAAGAATCGCCCGCGGCAAACCTTTGGGACTCGACATCGATTTTATTGACGACAACAAGGACAGGTTTCCCCAGTTTTTTCAAGGACCGGAAGAGGTCTTCTTCGGCAGGCAGTAGTTCCCTCTTCCCGTCTAGGAGATACAAGAGAAGGTCTGCTGTCTTGGCCGCTTCCCAGGCTTTTGCCTTGACATCGGAGGACAGGCGATCGGCCTGGGAATCCAAAAAACCTCCCGTATCCACAAGCTCGAACCTCTTGCCGTACAGGGTGCAGAGGGAGACGACATGGTCCCTGGTCATCCCGGGAAGGGAATGGACCAGGGCTTTCCGTTTCCCCAGCAACTTGTTGAACAGAGTGGATTTTCCGGCGTTGGGGAAACCCAAGATGACGACCTGAGGCAATCTTTTCGTCCGATCGGTGTTCATGGTCGAAGTGATATGGGCCTGCTACTCTTTGACGATCAAAGAATAGTCCGGCAGAAAGGGATGGTCCAGGCTGATATGGCCGCCCAGCGTTTCCCTTTCCTCGCCCTCGATCAAGATAAAAACCTTCTTAATGGGCTTCAAATTGTAGGCCAACGAGTTGACGATGGAGTAGACCGTGGAGATTTCCGCCGCCGAGCCGGACGGGTGTTTATCGACCAGGTCCTTGGAAAAATCGACATAGGCGACGCCTTCTTTAGTGATGAACAGCTGGACCAGCTTGGTCTCGGCAGGCAGGGATGAAACCAGGCCCGTCTGGGATCCCCTGATGAGCTCGGCGATCACCTCCTCCGCTTCGCGGACTGTCGAAGGATCCGAGACGATATTCCGCTCCTCTGGGACGAGCCGGCTGTCTTCCTCCCGCAGGAAAAACAGAGTGACTTTTCGCGTCGACTTCTCGATGGGGGCTTGGGTCGAAACCGCGGGCTGGGGGATTTCTCCCGGTTTCTTGATCCGCTCGCTGCCGCTGTTTTTAAAGAAGATGAAGGCCAGGACGACAAGCAGGAAAACGAGGACGAAAAAAAGAATCGCTTTCGTTCTGTCCATGATCCCTGCTGTCCTCAAGAAAAAAGCTTAGTGTATTTTTTCAGGCCTTGGTAGATGGCCTCCGCGACTTTTCGCTGGAAATCGTCCTTGATCAGCTTCTGCTCTTCCTCCGGATTGGAGATGAAGGCCACTTCCACCAGAATGGCCGGGCAGGCGACTCCCTTCAGGACTTTGAAGGGCGCCTGCTTGATGCCCCGGTTCTCCGTCCCCAGGAAGATGTTGAGTTCCTTCTGGATTTCCTCTGCCAGCTGGCTGCTCTGCTTGATGTAAGCGGACTGGGCCATGTCCCAGAGGATCATCTTGACCTCGTCCTTGTTCTTATCCTCGATTTGTTTCTCGAGCTCGGCCGACGTGTTTTCCATATAGGCCAGCTTCCGGGTTTCCTCATCCGAAGCGTTCAAGTTCATGAAAAACGTCTCCGAGCCCTGGGCCTTTTTCCGCTGGGACCCGTTGATATGAACGCTGATGAACAAGACGGCGTCATTATTGTTCGCGATCGCCGACCGGTTCTCCATCGAAACGTCGATATCCTTGTCCCGGGTCAGGACCACCCGGTAGGGCAGGTTCTGCTCGATGAGCGCCTTGAGCTTGAAACTCACGGCCAGGGTGATGTTCTTTTCGAGCGTCCCGAATTTGCCTTTTGCGCCTAAATCCATGCCGCCGTGGCCCGGGTCGATGACGATGGTCTTCAGCTCCTTCGAGCCGGACGCCCCGGCCGCGGACAGGGCCAGGACAAGAGCTAGAAGGACAAGGCCGGGCCCGCAGAGAACCTTTACTGTTCTTTTCGGCATGTTCATGAATAAAAAATTTTGGAGGCGGCGGGAATCGAACCCGCGTCCGAAGACGTTCAGCAGAAAGCCTCTACATGCGTATCCTCTTCCTTCTACTCGTTCCGCGGTGCCCGAAGAGGAAGGGCGCCGCCGAACCAGCCCCGAAGATGTTTCACCCGCCGGGCTCAAGGCCGACCCGGCCGGCTATCCTGCTTGTCGGCGCTTCTCAAGAACCGCAGGAGAGAACCTGAGAAACGGCATGCCTATTTTTTAGGCAGCAAAAGGTTGTGCTTCTGCACTTACTTGGGTCCACCGTTTTACGAGGTGGATGGAATCTCGACATGAGCTTTCTGCCTCACTATCTCCGTCGAATCCGTTCGCCCCCATGTCATTTCTTTCCACAAAGGATTATAAGGGAGACCGGAAAAAATTGCAATGTCTCGAGAAAAATGGGGAGTCAAAAAAGGAATTCAAGCTGTCGTTATCTCAATATTCCCAGCTTGACATGGGACAACAGCTGTCCGGAGCGGTAGACTCTGTGGGTGGCTTTCTGGAAATCCGTATCCTTAGCTTTGTAGATATTGATGAACTTCTGCGGGTTGCGGTCGATCACGGGAAACCAGGAGCTTTGGACTTGAACCATGATCCTGTGTCCCTTCAGGAATCGATGGCAGCGGTCCCTCAAGCTGAACTCGACCTTGGTGGGTTGATCGGGCACAAGCGGTTCAGGATTTGAAAAACTATTTCTGTACCTGCTCCGGATGACTTCTCCCGCCAGGAGCATTTGGAAATCCCCCATGCGCACACCCTTGGGGTTTGGAGTTTTGTCCGGAGTATTCCCAGGATATACGTCGATGAGCTTGACGATCCAATCCGCGTCCGTGCCGGTCGTAGAGACAAAGAGCGTGGCGGTGATCGGGCCGGCGATGGTCACGTCTTCCGATAGAGGTTCGGACTCGTAAACAAGGACATCGGGCCTCGTGGACGCAAAACGTTGGTCCTCGACCATCCACAAGTGACCCTGGGAGAGCCGAGTCTCCGAGCTGAACGGCACAGGCTTGGCCGGATCGCTGATAAACGAATCGAAGCCTTCGCCGGCAGGGCTTGAGGGAGGAGTGAAAGAGAGCTTTCCCTCCGCCTGAAGATAGAGGTTCGTGATCTCGGCCTGGGCCGGCGGCCAGCGGTCATAGGATTTCCACTCGTTGGCGCCGGTCTCGAAAACCAAGGCCTCCGGCAGCTTCAGGTCGCCCTGGTCCTTCAAGTAGTACTTGAAGAAGGGGAGTTCGGCATTCTGCCTGAAGTACTCGCCCGTCGCGGAGCCGAAGCGAATATCCCCCAGGCTGTCACCGGGCATGGATGCCCAACCTCCATGGAGCCAAGGACCGATGACGATCGTACTCCTGTTCGAGGCATTGTATTTCTCGATATTGCGGTAGGTCTCCAGCGGTCCGTAGAAATCTTCGGCGTCGAACCATCCCGCCACGTTCAAGACGGCAGGACGGATGTTTTTCAGATACTTGACCGGGTTCTGCCTCTCCCAGTACGCATCATAGTCGGGGTGCTCCATATAATCGTTCCAGGTGGGGACCTCGTTCTTCAGGTATCTCTCATTGATGTTCGCCAGGCTGCCCAGTTTGAGAAAGAACCGGTATCCATCGGGCGTGCCGTAATCAAAAAGCGGCGCCCGGCTTTCGGCGGGGCCTTTTCTAACACGGGCGCTGCCCAGAAGCCAGCCGACGGTATACATCAAGCGAAACGCTCCATTGTGGTGGAAATCGTCTCCCAGGAACATATCGATGGCCGGCGCCTGGGGCGAAGAGGCCTTGAGCGCAGGATGGGCCTCGATCATCCCCCAGACCGTTTGCGAGCCCGGGTAGGAGATTCCCCACTGGCCGACACGGCCGTTGTGATTCGGGACATTCTTCAGCAGCCACTTGATCGTGTCATAGACGTCGCTCGATTCATCCGTGTCGGCTTTGCTCCGCTTGTCCGGTTTGATCGGCCTCATCACGACAAAATCCCCTTCCGATCTGAACTGCCCGCGGACATCCTGGTAAACAAAGATGAAACCTTCTTTGGCGAAATCTGAGGAGGGGCCGACGGATCGCCGATAGGCGTCCGTCCCGTAAGGGCCGGACCCATAGGGAGTTCGATGGAGCAGAAAGGGATATTTCCGGGAGGTCTCCTTCGGCGCATAGACGATCGTGAAGAGCCGGACTCCGTCGCGCATCGAAACCATGTGCTCGGACTTGCTGTAGTTCGACCGAATATCATAAGCTTCCTGTCCCCAAGGCCCCGTGCTTAGGGCAAGGAACAGAAGGACCCAAACGCTGACCACGATCTTGGAATTTCGTTTCATGCGTGCCTCCCCTTTAAGATTTTCTAGAGTTTTGGCCTTTCTTCCATCTATTAAGAGTCCCTTACGATGAATGAGCCGGACAAAATGGAAACGAGTCTCCACATTGAATTTATCTTAATAACGTCATCTTATTCACACTCCCGATTCTTTGTCAATTTGGGAACAAATAGCTTGATTGGAAAGCGCCTATTTCCGCTTCTTCTATTTTATTTCAGCCCGGCCAGCCTGTTCCTTGCATCGTCGACTTCGGGGAGGCCGGCATCGGCGTCTTTCCATTAGCAAAAAGTGAAGGGGCAGCGCAAACTCTTCTGGATACGGCCTGCGAACTGGTTATTTTTCCAGGCCGATTTTTTTGAGCATGGCTAAGAAACGAGGATCGTCGCGGACCGTGTCAAGAATCGGGCTAATTTTCGAAAAAGCGAGCATACGATGTCTATATTCACAGGCCTTCTCGAGCCACTGAAACCCTTGATCCCGCACTCCCAGGGCAAAAAATAACTCTGCTATATAATAGCTGAGCACAGGCTGCTGTTCTGACCCGGCTATGAGACTCTCCAAGATTTTGTTAGCTTCACTTGTTTTCCCCGTTTTCGCATAAACAAGCGCCATTCTCGACTGATCATTGGATTTCCGGGAGACTTCCAAAGCTTCTTTATACATCCCCTTCGCCAGGTATTTAAGAAAAAGAGCTCTGTAAAGGTATTCCTGCGCAGGCATAAAATTTGGATCCATTTTCAGGACGTCTTCATACTCCGCGATAGCCAGGTCAATCTGCCCGGAAAACTCGAGAGGCAAAGCTCCGACTATGCGAATGATGAGTGACAGCGGATCAAGCCTTTGCGCTAGCTTCATTTCCTGGACGGCTTCATCAAAACGTCGTAGGCACATCAAGAATTCCCCATACTGCATATGGCCAATTGCATAATTTGGGTTTAGCGAAAGGCTTTTCTTGAATTTCTCCTCGGCGCTCTGCCAATCCCACTCAAAGAGATATTTCACTTGAGCCAAAGCACAATGGGCTTCAGCCAGGGAATCGTCAATTTCGAGCGCCTTTTGAGCAGCATCTTTTGCTCTCGGGAAAGCCTCACGGGGAGACAGAAAGCCCCACTCACCGATCACTGCATAGGTCTCGGCCAACTGCGCGTAGGCCAATGCATACTTGGGGTCCATCTCGATCGCCCGCTTCAGATACTCAACGGCCTTCTCGAGGTTTTCCTTGCCTCTCCTGTTGTAAACATAGAGTCCCTGGGCATAGAGGTTATAGGCCTCTGGGTTTAGGGTGGAGTGCTTGATAATCTGCGTCGCCCTCTCTCCCAGCAATTTGATCTTCAGGGCGCCAACGATCCGCTGGGCAATATCATCCTGGATGGCAAACACATCCTCCATGTTCCGGTCATATTTCTCCGACCAGAGATGAAATCCGTCATTGATATTGATGAGTTGAGAAGTGACGCGAAGCCTGTTTCTCGAGACCTGAATACTCCCTTCAAGAACGGTCGTCACGCCGAGCTTCTGGCCGATTTCTTTGATATCCGCGCTTTTGTCTTTGAAGGAGAAAGCTGAGGTTCTAGCCGGAACGCGCAAGTCGGGGATTGTGCTCAAAGCATTGATCAACGTTTCAGCGATTCCCTCGGCGAGATATTCATATTCTTTGGCGGGGCTCAAATCGACGAACGGGAGCACGGCGATCGAATTTTTCGCGTCCGGAAAGCCGGCGATTTTCGCTGGAGACTTTTCCGCGGCGGGAGGAGCCTTTTTTACTCTGAGGACTTGCCATAGGACAAGGCCAAAAGTGATTATGAGGATGACCGCTAATCCCGGCCAAAGCAACTTCTTCAAGCTGAATTTGACAGTGATTTCCCTCGAAGTCAGCGTTTTTCTCTCGGGCACGACCCGTTCCGTAGTGGGAATGCCTTTCTCAATTTTTTCCAGCTCTGATCGAACTTCAACGGCAGTCTGGTATCGTTTCGCCCTGTCCTTTTCCAGGCATCTCAAAATAACGTTGCTCAGGTCGTCAGGGATGATGGGATTAAACTGCTTTGGATCTTTCGGGATCTCTCCCTTATGCTTCATAACAATGCTTAAAGGCGTTTCTCCTTCAAAGGGCACACGCCCTGTCACCATCTCGAAAAAGATTACTCCAAGCGAGTAAATATCTGACCGCTTATCAACTTCCTTCGCTTCTGCCTGTTCTGGTGACATGTATTCAGGTGTCCCTATGATCACCCCGGCACCCGTAATCCCTTTGGCCTGAAGCGAGCGGGCGATCCCGAAATCCATGATCCGAGCATTCCCATCCTTGTCAATCATGATGTTGCTGGGCTTTAAATCACGATGCACAACTCCCAGCCCATGGGCCTCGGCCAGACCATCGCAGATTTGTTTGGCAATAGAAATTGCCTTTCCTATAGGAAGCTGGCCCACTCTGTGGATAAAACTCTTGAGGTCCTCCCCGGAAACATATTCCATCGTGATGAAGTGAGCTCCTTCATCCTCCATCAGTTCATACATACGCCCGACATTCCTGTGACCGATCCTCCTGGCAAGCCTTAGCTCATTGCTGAATCTTTTAATTGTTTCTTTATCAGAGGCTATTTCAGGCTTAATCAGCTTTAGCGCAACTTCCTCATTGAGTTTCTTATCTAGGACTCTATAGACCCGGCCCATACCGCCATGCCCCAACGCCTCGATGATCTGATAGCGGCCGGCGAAATTGCTGCCTGTGGTCAGCTCTTTAATCGGCGTTTGGAGAGTCTCTGTGACTTCTGGATGGATATCTCTGGAAGAAGGAAGCTGAGTGCCACACTCTCCGCAGAATTTGACGGTGTCAGGATTGGCGACATTACATTTCGGGCACTTGATGGCCATTGCTGACCCCTTCTATTTGGGATGGCTAAAGATTATCAAGGAACGGCAGCAGAGTCAACTGGGCTAGAATCCGGACTTCCGCTAAAATGCGCTAGTTAACCGAATATCTAGAGCGGGAAATATACAAAAAATTTCCCGGAAATTTATAGGGAAAGTTCATGTAAACGCGTCTAGCCACTCAGCCCATAATTCCCACATGAGGCCGGGGTCCCGCCCCTTGGCACTTAGCCGCCGCAATCTTTCCATTCTTCCCTTAAAAACGGCATTTTCACGCCATCAGGCAGGATCTGAGATTCAAGGATCATTTCGCGATGGAAGGCTGCCGGCTGATCGCCGGTGAGAGATTCGCGCAAAGGAGAAGAAAGAATGAAATTGGACGAATTTGAGGTCGTGGAGCCCAAGTTTCCCGCTACCTTCCATCAATCAAAGGACGTATACGACACAATGCAGGCCTTCGCGAAATCAGACCGGGAGATGTTTTTCATTTTGTTTCTCAACACGAGAAACCGGATGCTGGATTACGTCGTTCATACTATCGGGACGGTTGATAGCTCGGCTGTCTACGCTCGCGATGTCATCCGCTCGGCTGTTTTGCACAACGCCTCCTCGGTCATCATTTGCCACAACCACCCTTCAGGCGACCCGGAGCCCTCAGCCGGCGACAAGGAAATAACTAAAGCGCTAATTGCAGCTTTCGAGATAGTGGGCATCCGAATCCTGGACCACGTGGTCCTTGGGAATGGCCGATTTTTCAGCTTTGCAGACGCGCGATTGATCGAAGACTACAAATCCAATGCTCTTGGCGTCCTAAGTCGGGTGGATATCAGCTTATAAGGCTCAGTAACAGGGCTAATCTCCGGGCTTCCAAACCAAAAAAAGCCGGTTTTTTGGAAAGGCCTAGAAATCCCCGCGTCACAAATACGTCACAAAATTTGCTTAAAATCGCCTAATTCTAGCTAATGGTGCTTAAAGGAAAACCAGGATTATATGGGGAAAACTGGCGGGGCCGACGAGACTCGAACTCGCGACCTCCGGCGTGACAGGCCGGCGTTCTAACCAGCTGAACTACGACCCCGCTTGAGGGCAGGAGCATTATAGCCAGCTCGGCCGATTTTTTCAAGCCGCCAAAGCTCTTACCTAAGTTTAGCTAGGCGAGGACTGATTGGCGGAAAAAACCGTCCGAGTGGCGAGCGGGCATGGTTCCTCTCCTTTAATTGCTTTGAGGGAGAGGAGAGCGAGACACGAGGTCGAGCAGCATTCTTGACTCGCTGGGCGCAAGCGCTGCGCGTTTTTGAGCCAATCAGTCCGAGCCTTTTACATTTTCTCCAAGGCGGCGATCCGCTCTTCGATGGGAGGATGGGTGCTGAAGAGTTTATTGACCTTGCCCTTGATATCCTTGAGCGGGTTGACGATGTAAAGATGGGCCGTAGCCTTGTTGGCGGCCTCGAGAGGCTCCGTGTCCGCATCGAGCTTCCTCAGAGCCGAAGCCAGACCTGGAGGATAACGCGTGATCATGGCGCCGCTGGCATCGGCCAGGAATTCGCGCTTGCGCGAAATGGCCAGCCGGATGAGCTGAGAAATGATCGGGGAGAGGGCCGCCAGCACCAGCCCAACGACAATAAGAATCGAACCCGCTCCCCCTTTATCCCGACCGCCCCTTCTTCGGCCGCCCCACAGAAAACTTCTCAGGATCCAGTCGCTCATGAGAGCGATCACGCCGACCATGACCACCGTCAAGGTTTGGACAAGGACATCATAATTCTTGATATGCGACATCTCGTGGGAGATCACGCCTTCGAGCTCCACCCGGTTCATCTTTTCCAGGAGCCCGGTGGTTACGCAGATCACGGAGTTTTTGGGGTTGCGCCCCGTCGCAAAGGCGTTCGGGGCGGTGTCCTCGATGACGTAGCAGCGCGGCGCGGGGATGCCGGCCGCGATCGCCAGCCCCTCGACGACATTGTAGAGATGGGGAAATTCTTCTTTGGTGACCGGCCGGGCGCGGCTGATGGCCAGGACGATCTTGTCGCTGGCATAATAGCCGGCGAAGGCCGAGATCGAGGCGATGACGAGAGCGAGGACGAGGCCGCTCGTGCCCATCCCGGCCAGCTGCTCAAACAGCCATGCCAGCAAAAAAATGAAGGCGATGAAACAGAAGACAAGCAAAAACGACTTTCGCTTGTTGCTGGCTATTTGTTCATACATTCGGAAAAAACCTCTTCGCTGAGATTGCCACGGCTCACGGAGCCTCGCAATGACGATTTAAATCAAAAGGAAACTTTGACCGGTTCTTTGGCGGCCGGCTCTTCCAGCTCGAAATATTCTTTCTCCTTGAAGTTAAATGTCTTGGCGATGATGTTCGAGGGGAACACCTGCTGCTTCATGTTGAACTTCATGACCATGTCGTTGTAGAACTGACGGGCGTAGGCGATCTTTCCTTCCGTGCCCGCCAACTCCTCCTGGAGCATCAAGAAGTTCTGGTTGGCCTTCAGCTCGGGATAGTTCTCGGCCACGGCGAACAATGTCTTCAGGGCTCCGGTCAGCTGGTTTTCCGCCTGGCTCTGGTCCTTGACCGTGCCGGCGTTGATGGCCTTGGCCCGGGCTTCCGTGACGTTCTGAAAGACTTCCCGCTCGTGCTTGGCATAGCCCTTGACCGTCTCCACCAGGTTGGGAATGAGGTCATACCGCCTTTTGAGCTGGACATCGACCTGGGCCCAGGCGTTGTCGCACCTGTTCCTCAGGCTGATCAGGCTGTTGTACATGCCTATGGCGATGATGAACAGCGCGCCGATGATGATGATAAAAATCAGCAATGCTCCCATGTTTCACTCCTTCCATAAATTTCAGGGACGCCAGACCGCTCCCCCGTCGAGGGACTCCGAAGAGCGGTCTTTTTTCTCAATCACGAGAAGCATAATGGCAGCCCCAGAAAAAATCAAGGGCTTCCCGAAAAAGACGGCCCTCCGGCGGCGTCTTAGCATTTGACAGAGGGAAAAGAGCATGTTATATTTGCCTGGCTATTGACGAGGAAAACGGACTTATTTTTTAATAAAAAATCTAATAGGAGGTTAATCGAGTGGCTTCATTAAAAGAAAAGTTTGCTGCAAAAATGGTCCCGATGCGCGAGAGAGTCCAGAAGATTCTCAAAGAGCATGGCGAGATGAAAGTCGGCGATGTCAGCGTCGCTCAGGCCTACGGCGGCATGCGCAGCGTCAAGTGCATGGTTTGGGAAACATCCGCGCTAGATCCCATCGAAGGCATCCGCTTCCGCGGCTTCACCATCCCCGAGCTCCGGGAAAAACTCCCGAAGGCTCCGGGCGGAGCCGAGCCTCTTCCCGAAGGCATCTTCTATCTCCTGCTGACGGGCGATCTCCCGACGAACGACGATGTCAAAGAAATCACGGCAGAATGGCAGAAACGCAGCGCGCTTCCCGCGTACCTGCTCGACACCCTGAAGTCCCTGCCCAAAGACATGCACCCGATGACCCAGTTCTCGCTGGGCATCCTGGCCCTCCAGAAAGATTCGATCTTCGAGCAGAGATACAGAAAGGGCATGAGCAAGGTCGAGCACTGGGATCCGATGTACGAAGACGTCATGAACCTGCTGGCCAAGCTCCCCTCGATCGCGGGCTTCATCTATCGCAGAAGCTATAAAGATGACAAACAGATACCCGCCGACATGAACCTCGACTGGGGGGGGAACATGGCCCATATGGTCGGGGTGAAGGACGAAACGTTCAAGGAGTTGATGCGCCTCTATCTCGTCATCCACAGCGACCACGAAGGCGGAAACGTCTCCGCCCACACCTCCCACCTCGTCGGCTCCGCGCTGTCCGACGCTTATTATTCCCTGTCCGCCGGCATGAACGGCTTGGCCGGCCCGCTCCACGGATTGGCCAATCAGGAAGTTCTGCGCTGGATCATGAACCTGATGAAAGACCTGGGCGGAGTTCCCACGAAAGACCAGCTGATCAAGTACATCTGGGACACGCTCAATGCCGGGAAGGTCGTCCCCGGCTACGGCCATGCCGTTCTCCGCAAGACCGACCCGAGATATGTCGCCCAGAGAGAATTCGCCCTCAAGCACCTGCCCAACGACGACATCTTCAAGGTTGTCAGCATGGTCTATGAAGTGGCCCCCGACATCCTGACCCAGCATGGCAAGACCAAGAATCCATGGCCCAATGTCGACGCCCACTCCGGCTGTCTGCTCTATCACTACGGCCTCACCGAATACGACTTCTACACCGTGTTCTTCGGCGTTTCCCGTGCCATGGGCGTCCTGGCCCAGCTGATCTGGAGCCGCGCTCTCGGACTTCCGATCGAAAGACCCAAGAGCGTCACGACCGACTGGGTCGAAGCTCAGATCAAGGCGGCCGCGCAGCCGAAGTAAGAGAGATTTCTCTCGACCTTCGCTGATTGAGGAACAAAAAGGACGGCCCCTGGCGGGGCCGTCCTTTTTTTATTTGGGGTCAAACCTCAACATTCAACAATACGAGCGGATCAATATCTGTATTTGGGGTCAAAACTTCACATTTGATAAATAATAAAAAACGAGATCTCAAAATCCGGGATTGAATTTGTCAAATGTGCAGCTTTGACCCAGGATTATTAAAGAGTCTCAGCCTTGAGGATTTTTTTGTTGAATGTTGAGGTTTGACCCCGTTACCCCGCATTTCGGGCTAGACGCCAGAGCTTGAGCATCTCCATAAAATCATTGGATGTAAACGATACCGAACGGGCACTGGTCCGAACCGCCCCCGGTATCCAAGACGCTTTCACAGCCATGGCCTCGTCCGTATAAACGACCTCCAGGTTGTAGGGTGGGTTCAGCCTGTAGGGTTTAAAATCCTTGAGCCTTTTCAAGGCGGTCGTCGTCTTCGTCCGGATGAGTTCCTGCGCCTTCACCGGGCTCAGCATAATCGCCGCTGTAGCGATCGCTTCCTTGACGATGACCCCTTCCACCTCGCCAAACAGCTCCTTGGCCTGCTGCGCGATCGCCTGGTCGCCTGAGATCAGGACGACGGGCACTCCGAAATAGCCGGCGATGGCGCCGTTGAAGCCGGCTTCCGGCATCTTTTTTCCGTTGAGGATGACGTCATAGATCGAGAGCGTCATGGTATGCTTGAGGACCGCGTCCGGCGTTCCCGCCCGGGCATGATATCCGATGAAAATCACCGCATCAAAACTCTTGTCGATTCCCTCCATCATGCTCAGCGGGCCGTATGTCCAGTCCCGCAGCAGCCGGGCTTCGGGCCGGAGGAGGTCCGGCAGGATGTTGCGCCCACTGTCGTGCGAATCACGGACAAGGATCTCCGTGGCGCCAGCCGCCAGCGCGCCTTCGATCGCGGCGTTGGCCTCCTGCGTCATGAGCTTCCGGAACAAGGGATAATCCGGCCCGCCCTGACTGGTCTCATCCCAGTTGATCACTCCACAGATCCCCTCCATGTCCACCGAGATGAAAACCTTCAGGCCTTTTGAAACCGGCTGGGCTTGGGCGGAAATCCCGGCCAGCAACAACGCCAGGAATAATACGAAAATTCCTTTTTTCATCGGTCCTCCTTCAAAGATGAGCCCATCATAGGTAAACAAAAGGTCGAAGTCAATCCGGCGGAAACATGCCAAATTCCGTGGTTAATTTTTGGATGGGTGGCACGGATGCTGCCCCGTGGCGCCCGAAGCTGATAAAAATCCTGCTTTCCCATCAAGAAGCGTCCTTGAATGAATTCATCGCCAAATGCTCCTTGGAAAGGAGGCAGAGAGCGAAGCGATCGTTGGAGGGAAACCCGGACTAAGGGTTTCCCTCCAAGAGTGTCCGACAGGACCCATCGAACCTTTCACGAAATTTGGAATGCTCGCCAATCCGGCGGCCGCTTTGACATCGAGGCGGTCAATACGATAGGATGATTTTCTATTCCCGGACATCCCAAACCATGGAGGACCCATGAAACACAAAATTGCCCTCATCGGCTGCGGCACCGTCGGCCAGGGATTCTTGGACATCCTGGACAAAAAAGCTGACGAACTCAAAAATAAATTCGGCTTCGAGGCCAAGGTCGTGGCCATCAGCGACAAGCTCAAGGGATCCCTTCTCGCGCCGAAAGGCATCGACATCAAAAAAGTGCTCGGCCTGCTCGGCCAAGGAAAAAACCTCGCCGATTACGCCCCAGCAAAGGCCCGCCAAGGCGCCGCCCTGGATCCGCTGGAGATGATCGAACGGTGCGACGCAGATATCATCGCCGAGCTGACGTACACGGACATCAAGACCGGCGAGCCGGCGACAAGCTACATCAAGAAGGCCTTGCAAGCCGGCAAACATGTCGTCACTTCCAACAAAGGTCCGGCCGCCCTCCACTATCCTGAGCTCCGGGACTTGGCCAAAAGAAAGAAAGTCCAGTTCCGGATCGAGGGCACGGTCATGAGCGGCACGCCCGTCTTTACGCTCACCGAAAGCGGCTTCGCCGGCAACACGGTGAAAGAGGTCAAAGGCATCCTAAACGGCACCACCAATTTCATCCTGAGCAAGATGGAGTTGGACGACATGGATTACCGGGAGGCTTTAGCCTTGGCCCAAAAATTGGGCTATGCCGAGGCCGACCCCACAGCCGACGTGGAAGGTTTTGACGCCCTGGCCAAGATCGTCATCCTCTCCAATGTCATCCTGGGAGGAAACGTCCGCCCATCGGATGCAAAAAGAGAGGGAATCACCGGCATCTCGCGGGACATGGTCCTGGCCGCCAAACAAGAGGGCTTCCGGTATAAGCTGATCGCCCAGACAAAAAAAGAGGGGGGCAAGATCACCGCCGCCGTGTCGCCCCAGAAGCTTCCTTTGTCCGACCCGCTGGCGGGCGTCATGGGCGCCCAAAACGCCCTGACCTTCGACCTGGACCTGCTCGGCAAAGTCACCATCCAGGGGCCCGGCGCCGGGAAAACCGAAACAGGGCATGCCATCCTCCAGGACATGCTTGCCATCCACCGCGATTTGAGCTAGACTGGACTCTAGGAATTCGGGAATTCACGAAATCCTGTATCATGCGTTTTAGCACGCAGAGCAAGAGAAACGCGACCGTCCGATTGCGTATTCTTCTTTAGCTTAAATCATGGCACGCTCAAAACAACAAACGCCCCTCGACTTCCTTGTCACGCTTGAATGCTTCGGTTCATTCGTCAATCCATCTTGGAGGAGTCATGCCTGACGACAAGACATACAGCCCGGGAGTCATGAAGTATGTGGCAGAGGCCAAGAAGCTCATGGCCGAACGTGAGGCCCATTTGGCCGAGGTCAAGAAATGGAAGTTCGACACGATCGCCGTCCACGGTCTATACTCCGTTGAGGAGGCCCTCAGCCGCAACCAGGGAGCCGTCATCGAACCCCTGTATTTATCAGCCTCCCAGGCCTACCGCGATTCAGATGAGCTCGAGGCCGCTCTAGCCTATCTCGTTCCCACTTGGTGCTATACCAGAATCGCCAACCCGACAACCTATTATCTGGAATGGGCACTGGCTCTGCTTGAGGGTTACAAAACCGGTCACGATACATCCTGCCTGGTGACGGCTTCAGGCATGTCTGCCATCATGTCGGCCACGGACCCGTTCCTGGTCAAGCAAAAAGACGGCCCGGAAAAGATCAACTTTGTCTCCTGCGTCCAGGTCTACGGCGGAACGTTCCAGCATTTCTCCGTCCGCAAAATGCGGGAACGGGGCATTGAGGTCCGCTGGGTTCTCCATCCCGAGGACGTGAACGAATGGAAGGCCAAGATCGACGAGAACACCCGGTTCCTCTATATGGAAGCGCCGAGCAATCCCCAGCAATCTTTCTGTGATAGCAAAATGTTGGCCGAGCTCGCCCACTCCTGGGAAATCCCTTTCATCGTCGATGCCACCTGCGCCACCCCGGCCCTGATGAGGCCGATCAACTGCGGCGCCGATATCGTTGTCCATTCCTTGACGAAATCCATCACGGCCGGCGGGCTGGCCATCGGCGGCGCGCTCATCAGCCGCAAACCGATCGTGACGAAAGTCAAAAACGACCATCCTCTGTTCAAAGAGAGCTTTGCCGAATACGTCAAATTCCTGCCCTACCGGGACAACGGACCGGCGGCATCGCCCGTGAACGCCATGTTTGCCCTGAACGACCTTCGAACCCTTCGCTCGAAAATGGACCTGCTCAGCCAGAATTGCCAGAAGGTCGCTGAATTTCTGCGGGGCCATCCCAAAGTCTATCGGGTCGATTATCTCGGCCTTCCCAGCTTTCCCCATCACGGCCTGGCAAAAAAATACATGAAGCTCGTCGACTCCGATGACGGGAAAGGCAGCGAGGTCAATCGCTATGGCCACCTGATGAGCTTCGGAGTGGACGGCCCGCCGGAAAACGCCCGCAAAGCCTTCGACCGCTTCAAACTGATCTACAGGGCCACGGACCTCGGCCGGATCAAGAGCGTCGCCACGATCCCGGCCATCTCCACCCACCAGCAGCAGGGCGAGGAAGCCCGCCGCATGGCCGACATTCCGCCCCAGCTCATCCGGTTGTGCGTCGGCGGCGAGGATCCGGACGATGTCATCGCCGACCTGGACCAAGCCCTGAAAGCCGTCTGAGTATCCGGGGTCAAAGCAAGTTGAATTTTGGCGCCCGATCGTCTAAAATCATTTTGCATGGAAAAAATACGGATTCTCGGCGATCACAACCTTAGGCTCAAAGGCGAAGTGAAGATCAGCGGCTCGAAGAACGCCGTCCTTCCCGCCATCGCCGCGTCTCTCCTCACCCAAGACAAGGTCCGCCTCGGCAATATCCCCCTGGTCAAAGACGTTTTTTCCATGCTGACCTTGATGAAGGAGCTCGGCTCGGACTACGACCTCAAAAAAAATGCCCTGACCATCCAAGTCAAAAAGATCCTTTCCGAGGAAGCCTCGTATGAGCTGGTCCGGGTCATGCGCGCCTCCATCCTGGTTTTGGGACCGCTGTTGGCCCGTTCCGGAAAGGCCATCGTCGCCCTGCCCGGCGGCTGCG
>Ga0315288_10002104_pt1 | contig 25789 bp, 29 predicted proteins | sample YL17G11_20_MG_FD_203454 | JGI IMG/M metagenome (GOLD analysis project Ga0315288, IMG submission 203454) | Sediment microbial communities from Yellowstone Lake, YNP, Wyoming, USA - YL17G11_20 | ecosystem: Environmental > Aquatic > Freshwater > Lake > Sediment | place: USA: Wyoming | collected... | reverse complement strand
AAATAGAAGCAGTATTATCAAGCAATTTATCACAAGATGCTTACGAAATACATTTATACCCAAAAGCAAAAGACGAATCGGTGGAACATGTTATAAAAAATTATAAAAAATATTTTAAATCTTTTGGCGTTCCATCGAAAGACCTAATTGAGAGTGGAAGACCATTGATGAAAAAAGTAAGAGTTCCAAGTTAATATCTAGTAAAGTTACAATTATGCGTTCTAATATATTTCCCATTTAAAATCTTAAAGGATGATACCTACTCTACATACTTGAATCAAATTACAATCTTATTTGGAGTTTTTTTTAGGTGAACTTGTCCAGGAACGTCTGTTGTCTCGACATATTTTATAGGAATGTATTCAACGGTTATTGCGCGAAGAGATTTGATTGACTCTTTTGAAAACTGTTTAACGAGAGCAGCTGCTCGTATAATTGCGTCCTTGTCATATTTTGTTGCCGTGTGTTTTGTGTTGTCATACAAAATGCCGTGTGGACTTGAAAATCCATTTCCAACATGAAACCATAGTGCATTCTGGTTCATTTTTTTTGTGCGCGAAACGAGCGCCTGATTCTGTTCTTGTGTTCTTCCAACCAAAATGGTATACTTGTCATTGAATTTTTCAGTGTACATATTATTTATTTGCCAAGTCAAGTTGTGTATTGTATATATATATATGTAATTTTATCAATTTTATTAATAAAATTACAATGGTCTGAATAAAATATATTTTATTTTATTGTCATGTATTTTATTACCATAATATATTTATTATTTACAAAAAAAATTATGTTTTATGCAATGAATTATAATTTGCAGAAACAGGAATAAAATGTGCCGGTTTTTTACAAGTAAACCGGTGATACATTAACTTCTTTCTTTTCAACACACTATTTGCGCAAATGCCAATTGCTTTCGTTTCACCAACCTGACTTTTCAATTTTTTAGTGCAGTTGCATATTTTTGTAATGAGAGCCTTTTCTGCTCGTTTTTTTAAATTGCTTATGGTTGATTTTGTCGGTATTTTCAGTTTATAATATTCCAAAATTTTTTTATAGTCTTCCGCGTTTAGACGAATTCGACGTCTCATGTCTTTGGTATTTCTCTCTAGAATAAAATGGGATAGAAAATATAATAATTTATTATATTATATATGATATATATAATATTGTATTATATTATATTATACTTTGAATCATGTCATCATTTTACATAAAAATAGAAGATGTTTACGACTATTTATTGTACACGTTTTATGCGCTTTACATACTTGTAGTTTTGAATTTAACTTATTTCAATTCCGTGACAAAATATTTGCCATCAATCCAGTCTGCATTAAAATACTTTGTTATTATATTTTTGATTGTCCGATTTAATCCGTATTCAAATGCTAAAATAACAGGATTTGACAAGAAAATAATATTCTCGTCATCTTTATTTTTACTTTCAACAACCACATTTACCGACATACTTTTAACTTATTTCAATAAACACATCGCCAAAAAGGTTGGAGTAAATATAAAAAATATATAAATGTATAAATAATTTATAGATGAGTAAATTATTTATTCTGAATTATTGTGAATTTATTTATTAAGACGCATTCGTTGCATCAAGTTGAAGTGCTGCGCCCGACGTGCCATCAATATTAGCGGGGTTCAATTTTGACATTGTGCCTCCGCGATGACGACGACGGCTGTGGTGTTTCGATTTGCGAGACCCCTTGCGTCCCTTGCGACGCCTGAATGTTTTTTTCATCATTACATTGCTTGAAGAAGAAGACGAACTGCCTTTTTTCTTATACGTGAGTTTTGCTTTCTTCATTGCTGCCCCCAAACGATTCGGAGTATTTTTAGGAATTGTTTTCAGCGCAGCTTGTACGCTTTTCATCCAATCTGTCATAACCATTTGATTCTCTTTTATATATAATCAAAATATTAAAAAATATATTTTTTTTTAATATTTTATTTATTTTATTTTATTAAACTTTTGAAAATGTCTAAACTTATCCAAACGTGTTTTCTTCTGAACAACACACGTAGAGATAACCGTCATTGTCCTTATACGAGTCATAAATTGCAGAAATAACCGTCGTCACAGGAATCAATTGATTATCAATAAAAACAAATAGTGCAGTTGCCGAATTCATTTTCATCCGCGTTCGAATAGATATCATTAGTTGTCCAATGGTAAATCCGTTCGGTATAACAAATTTTGGTTTATCTATCAGTTTATGCATTCCCGATGAATCAATGAACACAGGAACAGATGTTGGATATTTAGTTAAAATATTTGTAGATTGTTGCTTTCTTTCTTCTAAAGACAATCGTTCTTTATATTCTTTCGTGGCCGACATTGCTGATTTTGAAGACTTGAACATTGAAAACATATAGATATGCGAACTAACTTAACTGTCTATATAATATATATAAATATTACTAAATCTTTAATATTATTTAATTTATTATATATGTATATATGTATATATAACATATACAATGGATGCTAATTTTCACAATGATCAGTTATTGTCAAGCGAAGAAGATATGTTTTCTGATCACCGACTTCCCGAAATTCAAGTACCTAAACCTGAATCTGATGAGATGAAATTATTTATCGCTGCTAAAAAAGCCTATCCAGATTCTCCCGAATTACAACGAAAAGTATTTACTTATGCGGTACTTTTAGACAAATTAAACAAAAGAAAAATTACACCATTCGAGTTTGAAACAGAAAGCGGTGACTTGGATTTAAACCAAGACGAGATTGATAGAGCCGAGTTGTTATGTATAGAGAGTTTGCGTAGTGGTGGTGGTAAAAGAAAATTAAAAAAGTCTCGTTATAATAAAAAATCTAGGTCAAACAAACGGTCTAGGTCAAACAAACGGTCTCGGTCAAACAAACGGTCTCGGTCAAATAAACGGTCTCGGTCTCGGAAATAATACAATTTTATTTATTTCAATTATTATATTAATTAATTAATGTAAATCATATTATACACTAATTAATATATTGAATATATATCAATATATTTGTTTGATTCTTTTGATTGTTTTAGACAATGGATTACCTTGATTTAGACTTGGACATACAAAATTATAATTTAAAGGACATTACAAATTTATTCAAGATACCGATTGTTTTTACGGAATCAGATTTGCGCGCGGCAAAGCTCGCAGTGCTTCACACTCATCCAGACAAATCAAAACTTCCAAAAGAATATTTTCTATTTTTTACGAGCGCTTATAAAATATTGTACCAGATATTCACATTTCGCACAGGTAAAAATAGAAACAAGAAGGAAAGTTACAGCGAGCTTGTCGCCGAAGAAACGGTTGCCCCTGAGGAAGACTCAATGAAGTTGTGCGTGGACAAGGTGAAACAGCTCAGCTCGACCGAGTTCAACAAACTCTTCAACGAACACTATGAAAAATGCAAGATACAACTGGAAGAGGAACAAGGTTATGAAGAGTGGTTTCGTTCTGATGATGCCAATGACGCAGATTCGTCTGCTGCAAATTCGTTGTCCTCCTGGGACCAGCGTGTATCCGAAATCGACAAACAAAAGCAAGCGTTGCGAACAAATTTGTCACTTGTTTCAAAGAGTGAACTACAATGTGCCAATATTTTCGGCGGCGGTGAAAATTATTATATGTTGGGTCAGGGCGCGCCAAAGGAACATTCAAGCGGACTATTTAGCTCGCTTCAATATGAAGATTTGAAAAAGGCGCATACGGAAACGGTTATACCCGTAACACACGAAGATTATGTAAACTCCAAAAAGTTCAATAATGTAAATGAGCTGCAATCGTTTCGAGATGTGCATTTGAAATCATACAATTATGAAGAATCATTGAATAAAAAAAAAACGGAAGCACATGTTGCGGAAGAAGACAACACGCATCGGGCATTCACTCTGGCAAAACAAGACGAACTCGCTCAAGAAATGAATAAAAAATTCAACGGTTCATTCTTAAAGTCGATAATGTAATTTGTAATTCAGCAGTTCCCACATACGTTTATGTAGTTTTTGTTATAACGGCTGCGAGTACTCCTCCTGCACAAAGAATCAGGCACAAAATAAAGCATACGTGACAGAAAACTCGTTTATTTCCATTTCTCCTGTCATGACGAATTTGTCTTTCCATTACACGTAATGCGTGTTGGTGAAGTCGTATATCACGTCTTTGTTCAGCAGTAATCCTATTATCTAATATATCGTCACTATTATTTATTTCATCAAATTCCTCTTGAGTAAGCTCTCCTCTCTCCACCACCTTTGAACACATCAAACATTTTATTCCGACAAAACGTGTTTGATGTGTTTGCACGTCATCTTTCAATTTTCGAATAATATATTCTTCAATACATGGAATGTGAACGGTGTATTTACACGTGTCGCAAAAGTTGCTATAAAAATTACCTTCCATTTTTTCTATTTTGTCATAACATATTATGCATATTTCTTCTTCTATAGGGGGCGAAGAGCACCCTACGACCCCCTCCTTATAAAAGGGAGAGGTTAAAGGTTCTTGTTTTTCTTGTCTTTGTGTTTGCGGTATTGTATTCGATTTATTTTCAAATGTAACAATGTAGTCATCGTCTAGAGGAGGCGCAGTTGCAACACCGATACCGAAACTGACAACAGTAACATTCTGCGTTTCCTCATCATCATAGTCTCCGTCTATTGATACAAAAGATGTCAGTTCTGGATTTGGTGAACAACCGTTTTCATCATCATCAGATGATGACGGAGATGCTGATGATGACGCATTTAATATATTAGGAATAGTAATATTGTAACTTCTGCACAATTGATGTCTTTGACATTTACGCAGAGGAGATTGAGCAGGTTGAGGAAGTTGGTGAATTTGATAAATTTGAACAACAGTGTGAGACATAGTTGTTGGCTATTATATTTACGATTAACTATTTATATTATTTTTATTTCAATTTTATAGAAATAAAAATATTTTAAAATAAGTTATACAAGTATTTTTTAAAATTGAAAAAATACAGATTAAACCAAGTGTTCAAATAGTAACATCCATCAATCTCAACACGGCGTGATGTTGATTAACGACCGGTACAAGTTGTTGAAACGCATAGGTTCTGGTGCATTTGGGTTAATATTCAGTGCAAAAAATGTGAATACAAATGAAATTGTTGCAATAAAGCTGGAGCCGACTGCTCAAGTGGATACGTTGACTCACGAAGCCGCCGTTTTGATGAAACTTTCAGGGATTCCGGGAATTCCTAATCTTAGGTACTATGGAGTGCCCGACCACAACAGGTACATGGCAATTGACTTATTAGGAAAAAGCTTACAAACGGTTTCAAGCGAACACAAAAAATCAGTTCCCATTGAAATCGTTCGAATGTATGCAAAGCAAATGGTTGAAATTATCAAGGCTGTTCATGAAAGGGGGTTTATCCATCGAGATATTAAGCCGCCCAATTTCATGACGGGTCCTGGTCCCAGTCCCAATGAAAGAGAAAACTATGATAAATTATTTTTGATTGATTTCGGAATGTCTCGAACATACATTGATGATAAAACAAAAGCACACAGGTGTAATAAAATGCGCACGACCGGAATTATTGGAACGCCGCGGTATGTAAGCATAAATGTGCACGATGGAAACGAGCCAAGTCGACGAGACGATTTGATTTCAATAATGTATGTTGTCATTTACTTGATAAAGGGCCGCCTTCCATGGAAAGCGGCAGCATCTCCAGAATCGGTAGCACAAATTAAAAAAACAATTTTGCCAGAAGAATTATTTTTAGACATGCCGCCTAGTTATTTGGATATTTTCAAATACTTGTGCACAATGTCTTATGAAGAAGCACCCGACTATTCTTGTATTATTGAGAAGTTATAGTTATTTAATTTTGAATTTAGTTTCATCTTTATTATAAAGAATTTTATTTTTTTGAAACTCTTTTTTAAATTTGAAAAATGGACAAAAATAATTGTCCATATTTTGATTCCTCAAAAAAGTTTTAAAAGTTTTTTTTGGGTTTTTTTAGGTTTTTTATTTTTAAGAATTATTTACAATATGTTAGCTTTACAAGTAATGTGAATAATTTCGAAAAAGTGGTGCAGAGCATAAGCAAAAAATGAGAAAAATGCGATTTTTCGGACATTTTTTGGATTTTTCCAGAATTCAAAAAGTGAAAAAAACGAGTAAATGGACCGAAAAAAACGAGCATCAGCACTTTTTTAATGTTTTTCGAAAAATGAAAGCATATGTGGTATGGCATTTTTCTAAAATAAAACGCTCGTTTTTTTCGGTCCATTTTTGGACCGTTTTTAATCCACGGGGCGATGCTCTCGCGTCATTTTAACTTTTCCATTTTATGTTAGCATAATGGTAACATTTCCGCTCGTTTTTTTACTCGTTTTTTTTGGCCGCTAGGCTTATGCTGTGGACGCATTAATTGGTATAAACCGTCAAACTTATAATGCTTTGAATGTTTGAGTTTATAAAAACTAGGAAATTTGCAGAATCATCCCAAAAAAAATGATATTTCGTAGTTTGGAAAACTAAAAACGTGTTTTTTAGGGATTGAAAAAAAAACGGAAAATATTTTTATTTTTTTGAAACTCTTTTTTAAATTTGAAAAATGGACAAAAATAATTGTCCATATTTTGATTCTTCAAAAAAGTTTTAAAAGTTTTTTTTATAAGTTTTTTTGATTTTTATTTTGAAGCATAATTTATGTAATTGTCAGCAATTTACGTAACGCCGATATTTTGGAAAAAGTGGTGCAGAGCATAAGGAAAAATGTGATTTTTCGGACATTTTTCACTTTTTTTTGTTTTTTTTTCATTTTAAAAAAGTGAAAAAAACGAGTAAATGGACCGAAAAAAACGAGCATCAGCACATTTTTTAATGTTTTTCGAAACTTGAAAGCATGTGTGGTCTGGCGTTTTTCTAAAATAAAACGCTCGTTTTTTTCGGTCCATTTTTGGACCGTTTTTAATCCACGGGGCGATGCTCTCACGACTTTTTGACTTTTTCATTTTTCGTATACATAATGCTCACAATTCCGCTCGTTTTTTTACTCGTTTTTTTTGGCCGCTAGGCTTATGCGGTGGACGTAAAATCTGTCAAAAAAACTCGCATCCGCGTGGGTTGATTTTTTAAATTTCTAAAAAATCGTATTTTTATAAAATCATTCCCCAAAAAACGATATTTCGTAGATTGAAAAACTAAAAATGCAATTTTGGGGGGTTGAAAAATACAAAAAAAATCTAATTATACCGACTAAAAAGTGTTTGATAATATTAAATATTAATACCAGTTAATTAATTAACTAATCTATTTAGAAATATTATATGATTATTGTATACACGACGAGTTCAGGTTCAATATTATAATTATGACTACACCAATGGAAATTTGCAAACACAAGCATGTGTGTGAATGTTGTGTTTTTTCATGTATATTTGAGAGCGATTACAAACGACATATTAAAACAAAAAAGCATATGAAGTTAAAATTAAAATGCATTCTAGAAACGCCGTCTGAAAATAAAACCACTAAACTTGAATGTGAATGTGGAAAAATATTTAAAACTCAAAATGGTTTAATGAAACATAAGCAACGTTTGCATTCTGGTAAAGACAATATAATTATAAATTTAATGAGAGACAATGCTGAAATAAAGGAGCTCATGAAGGAGCAGCAGAAATTCATGAGAGAACAGCAGGAGCAATATCACAAACAGTTGGTGGATATGATTCCGATGATGTGCGGTAGTACCAATTTGATTACAAATAATAATACGAACATTAAACAAAAATTCAACTTGAATGTATTTTTGAATGAGCAGTGCAAAGATGCAATCAACATTGGCGATTTTATAAAGTCGCTGCAAATCACACTGGATGATTTAAATGTAACGAGAGAAAAAACGCTGGAAGACAGTGTGGGTAATATTTTTTTAAGAGGATTAAAAGAGTTGGATATTTACAAGCGTCCCATTCATTGCACCGACAACAAGCGAGACATCATGTACATCAAGGATGAAGAGAAGTGGGAAAAGGATGAAGGAAACTTGAAATTAAAAGATACAATTGATGCAATCTCTCGAAAACAGATTACAACTTTGAAACAGTGGAAAGATTCAGACCCGGAAGTAGAAAAGACGAGCTCGTCTAAGAATGATAATTTTTTGATGACATTTAATCACATATGCACGCCGATACCGGAGGTCGGTGAAAAGCGCATTATAAAGACGATAGGCAAGGAAGTCCATATCAATGATTAGTTACATTTCCGAATATTTAAAAAATATTTAACGATATCATGAATGGCGCGTCTATTATTTTGAATGCGTTTGAATTTAGATACAAATAAAATAAATAAATAAATATTTTTTTGTTTATTTTATTATATTATATTGATATATCATATAATAACACAACATAGACCAATTTAAGTATGTCCAAAAGTAGAGATGATGATAAAAATAAGAAAAGAAATATTGTAGTTCCGCATCATCTTCATAATAAATTCAATTATTACGACCCTGCTAGGTCATCCATATTTTTTCCGCAACAACGCACAACTGCAGGAATGGGATTATTGTCTGCGCCGAGTGTGCTGAGTGCTCCGTCGCCGATGCAAAATATTAAATGTCGGATAAATATTGAAGCAGAGGTGGATGATTTGGCGGATTTGATAAATATTGGTAAAAAAGTCGGAACAGAATTTAAATTGGAGCCGCATATTGAGTATAATATTGACCTGGCGATGATAAAGAATTTACTTCCGGAAATGGAAGATTTGAATAATATGATAGGGCAGCAAGAATTTAAGAGGCAAGTTGTTATACTAATACTTTATTACAGCATGCGTTTAAATCGCAAAAATGATGATTTATTGCATACGGCGATTTATGGTGAACCGGGTATCGGCAAGACTGAATTTGCGCAAAAGTTGGCAAAGATATATTTAAAGTTGGGTGTTTTAAAAAATGGAATTTTTAAAAAGGTTCGTAGAGGGGACTTGATTGCGGGTTATTTAGGACAAACGTCGTTAAAGACGGCAGAGGTATTAAAGTCTGCGCGAGGTGGAGTTCTTTTTATTGACGAGGCTTATTCGATTGGAAACAGCAGCGGAAAAGACACGCAGGATTCATACAGCAAGGAATGTTTGGATTTGATTAATCAAAGCTTGACCGAAATGCGCGAAGACGATGACAAGTATTTTATTTTAATGATTGCAGGATATAAGGATGAATTGAAGCGCAATTTTTTTGGAATGAATGACGGGTTGGAACGCCGTTTCAGCATTCATTTTACGATGCAGTCTTATGCTCCTGAAGAAATGGTACAAATATTTATTAAAAAGTCGCTTGATGGTGGTTGGTTCATTGACGAAGGTGCTATAACCGACGAGTTTATCAAAGAGCATTCGGCGCATTTTAAGCATCACGGTGGTGACATGGAGCTGCTTTTTGTAAAGTGCAAGATTGCGCATTCTAAAAATTTGTTAGCAGGAAAAAGTAAAATAAAAAGATGTATATCAAAAGCAGATATGAAGGATGGAATTGAATTATTCATAAAAAATTCAAATGCGGCAAATGAAAATCCTTTTATCAAAACCATGTACATTTAGGGGAACCCGGGTTCCCCTTAGACCCCTCCTTTGTTATTTTTTATTTGTTTATTTTTTAAGGAACCTCGGCGATTAATTTCAAATGCCCACTTTATTAGTTAAATAATTTAAAACATTATATAAATAATATAATATTATATGTCATATAAAATTATAGTAGCGAGGTACAATGAAAATATTGAATGGTTAAATAGTGAAATGTCAAATTGTATAATATATAATAAAGGTAATAAATTAAATATTTCTAATGAAATACTTTTAGAAAATGTGGGAAGAGAAAGTGAAACTTATTTACATTATATAATTACAAATTACCACAATTTACCAGACGTAGTAGTTTTTACACAAGCAAGAATATCCGACCATAAAGGCATTGATGATGTTCATTATTTAATAAGTATTAAAAACCAAGCATTAGAATACTCAAAATCAATAAATTTTTCTAAGCATAATGATGTAGGAAAATGTATTAATTTTGATAAAGAATGGAATTTAAGAAAAGATGGTTTTTATTTAAAGGATAATTATAAAAATAATAATCCAATTACATTTTTAGAATGGTTCAAAAGCAATATAAATATAAATTATCCAAACCCATTATATTTTTATTGTAATGCTATATTTGCTGTTAAAAAAGAAAATATAATAAATAAACCACTTGAATATTATAAAAAATTAGCATTAGAAGTAAATCATCACATTAATTCAACAGAAGGACATTTTTTTGAGCGTTCTTGGTTTTATATATTTAGTTAGATAGTTAAAATGGGCGTTTGAAATGAGAAAATGTGTAAAAAGTTTTTCATTATTTACTTTTTTTATTGGTTTTATTTTTTTTATTACATTTAGGTTTATTATATTTAGATTTTTTAGTTCGAGATTGTTTTTTTTGTATATTACTATTACCTCTTCCACCTTTGTGAAACATTGGACGCGTTTTCCGTACATTACTTTCATGTTCTTGTCGGTTAATTTCGTCAATAATATAAGTAAAATCATCCATCTCCATTTGATTCAAGTTAATCTCTTGTTCGCTCATTTTATATACCGAATCCATATTAATGGGTTTATTTGTTTGTAATGTTTTTAATTGTAACCTGTCATGAAACATTTTGCATTTTGCACTATCTATATTTAATTGTGCTAAAGTTTTACAAAGACGCATCATTGCCGCAACAGCTTTTTCACTATCAAAAATTCTATCAAGAGATAACATTGTATTTTCACCAACAGAATTAATTTTATTTACAAGGGTTTCACGTTTTTTTTGTTGATTAATCAACTCTAAAGTAAGTAAATCTATATCGCGACTGGTTCCTTCTGAAGCTTCTTTAAATATGTTTGCAAGTTCTTTAACTTGTGCAAGTGTAAGGTTCACGCGGCTCGCACTTCCACTTCCAATGTTAATTTCGGATATACTTTGGTATAAGAGATTTGCCTCACTTTCTGTTAGTGTTTCATTACCAAGTGCGAGAGCTATTCTAGTGAATGTTCCAAATAATAATCCAATCATATGACTATGTGGCATTTCATTGGGGTCTATCATCTCAATTCTCGCTGTAATGTCATCAAACGGGGAGACTTTCTTTTGCACTTGTTGTGGTTGCTGCTCTAGTGGACTATCGCCACTAAGTAGAGGTTCTTTAAGACTCATGTATATTATATTATATATCAACATTTTAAAAAAAATAAATAAGTAATAATGACAAATTATTATTACTTAAAAACTGAAAAATAATAAAATAAAGTTTGTAATAAATATGATTTCAAAACACCAACTTGACAGTGACAAGAAGTTGAAAGATGCGATTATAATAGAGAAGGCGTATAATAATGCAGTTGAAGCAAAAGATGAAATATATAACAGGTATGGGTTTTATTGTGCAAATAGTTATTATGATTGCGATAAATATGAAGACGCTATTACATGGTATAAAAAGACACTTGAAAATTGTGGCTGGTCCCAGGAGAAATATGTGTCTTGTTTGAAACTTTATATCTGTTATGACAAAATAGGTAATAAAGAGGCAGGATTTTTTTATCTTGTAAAGTCTGCAGAGTACGACAGAGAGAGAGCAGAGTGTTATTACGAGCTTATAAAATATTATTCTGGTTTGGGATTATATAATGTTGCTCATGGATATTATGGCGTGTTGCGTGATTTTTATAAAAACTCTTATTTGAAATATGGATGGAATAATAAATTATTTTTAGATGTAAGTATATCAGAATTTTATTTACCTTATTATGTTGTCATTGTTTGTGAAAAAATGCGTGATTATGAAACTGGGATACACATGTATAGAATTATTTTTACGAAGAAATGCAAAATATTTGATGAATGGTTTATAGGCAACCTGATATATAATTTACAATTTTTTACTGAACACGTTAAAGATGAGGATAAAACGGCATTTTATTCATTATTTCAAGAATATATTGACTTTCTTGTTTTTAATAATTATGCGATTAGCAAACATAACATTATACATAAATACAAAAAATATGGCATTGTTGTCAAAACGAAATGGCAAGCCATTAATGAAGAGTGTTCAACCAGTAAAAAAATATTAATTTATACAGGGTTCTCGAATGTTTTATGGAATGATTCATCTATTTCCATAAATAACAATGTTGGAGGAAGTCATAAGGCGGTTGCTTATTTATCCAGGAATTTACCAAAAGAATATGAGATAATAGTAAGTGGTGATGTAGAAGATGAAGTAGTGGGAAACGTAAAATATGTGAATCGTTTCAAGTTGCAAGCATTGTTAGATGTTGAAAAATTTCATACAATTATTGTCTCTCGATACGTATCATTTTTTTTATTATTTCCCAATTTTAAATGTTATCAGTTATATTTATCTGCGCATGACACCGAGTTTATAAATAATCTTTGTCAATCTGACATTTCGGCAACTCGTATAATCAATGATAATATTAATTACATCAATGGAATAATATATTTAACACCGTGGCATAAATATAAAATGGATATGACTCTAAATTTACAAGATAAAACAGATAAAATTAAGATTTCAATAATAAATAATGGTGTACCGGTTTCAGAATTATCATTGTCACATAATAAAATAATTAAAGTGAAAAATAAATTTGTATGGACATCTTGCAGTTATAGAGGATTGGATGTACTGTTGAAGTTATGGGATAAAATACTTGAAGTTATGCCGGATGCAACGTTGGACATTTCATCTTATGAAGAATTCCCGAATAAACAACGCGGTAATTTGGATTTGGAAATAGCGTCAATTATAAATCATCATAGTGATAGCATTAAACATCATGGACAATTAAATAATGAACAGTTGTACGATTTAATATCAAAAGCAGAATATTGGTTATATACGTGTACGTTTTGTGAAACAAGTTGCATTACTGCGCTTGAAATGTTAATGCACGAAGTTGTGTGTTTATACTATCCGCTGGCCGGTCTTGTTGATACGATTGGAGAATATGGAATTCAAGTAAATCCAGGCAATGAGATTCAGAGCATTGTGAACTTGAGTGAGGAGAGAAAGGCGAATTTGAGAACTAATGGAAAGAAATACTCAATGTCGTGTTCATGGGAAAACCGAGCAAAAGAATGGGCTAGCGTGTTGGGTTTAAGTTATTCAGAATCTAAAAATTGTCCAGATACAGATTGTAAATTCCAACTTGAAGCGGATTGATTAATATTGTTTATGAAAAATATTTAGAGAGACGTTTATAAATAACTATATAATAATACATAATACAACGATGCAGATTTTTGTAAAAACACTCACTGGAAAAACAATTACACTTGAAATAGAGTCGAATGATACGATAGGTTCATTGAAAGCAAAAATTCAAGACAAGGAGGGTATTCCGCCCGACCAACAGCGATTAATTTTTGCTGGCAAACAGCTGGAAGATGAGCGAACGTTGGAAGATTATAATATACAGAAGGAGTCGACGCTGCATTTGGTACTTTAAAAAAATCGGAATCTACACTACACTATTTATAATAGATAAATAATTTGAATGCTATTTGGTTGTAGATAGATTGAATGGGTAAAATAAATTATATATTCAAAGATACTTAAAGATGTATCGCTAATAATGTTAAGAAAGGCAATTAAGCAATTCAACAAGCATACAATGGCAACAGCAGTGAGTGGACAAAAGATGGCGGGATGTGTAAAGTGGTTTAATATGAAGACTGGTTTTGGATTTTTGACCGTAGTTCGCGGTGGTGGAAGTGGCGAACTAAAGGTTGGAAGCGAGGTTTTCGTGCATCATTCAAATGTCAAAGTTCAAGAGGAGCAATACAGGTTTTTGGTGCAAGGTGAGTACGTGGAGTTTGATGTGTCGAATGTTGCAAACGGTCAGCATTCGTGTCAGGCGACGAATGTGACGGGCATGTTTGGCGGCAAGTTGATGTGTGAGACGCGCAATGACGCGCGCCAGTCGTCTTCGTCTCAACAGCAGGGTGGTCGCGGTGACGATGAAGAGGAGAGTGATGGTGACGCATATGTGCCGGTTTTGAGGAGGACGGTGTCATCTGCTGCAGCTCCTGCCGCACCCTCATCATTCAGGTCGCGCGGTGGTGATGATGCGCCTCGCACTCGCGGTCGTGGCGGCAGTCACAGGTAATTGTGTTGTGGACTCTCTGATAAAAAAAGAAATAAATTATAAAATTGAAATAATGATTTAGAATTTAAATTATTATTTATATTAAATATATTCAAATACTTATTGTAAAATGGATAATAACGGTGTTAAATCAGTGGAAACATTCGAAATGGATTGTGAGGATGCCAGGTTAACAAAGCTGAGAGTTGACATTATTGGCGTGATGTGCAACGTGTTGAATTATATGACTTTGTCGTCATACGACTATTATTACACACAGTACCATCAAGAGTGTCGAAATGAAATGAATGCAGTATATGACAAGGGAGCAAGTTCAATTACGGTTGAGAGTTGCAAACATTTTTACGAGTGTTTGAAACGGTTGGAGAGTGTAACAGACACGGATGACCCCGATTATTATGAATATAGAAGGAAAATGAGACGATTTATAATATCTTTGGCATCGATTAGAACATAAAATATTTATTTTCATCATTATTTGCTTTTACTTTTTTTATTTGCTAGCAAGAATGCCTTTTTAGTGTGACTGCATCCATTTTTTAAAATGTCGTAATCAACGACGGATGCATTTCCGCCGGTAATGGAGCTTGCCAAACGAGCTAAACCCCAAGACTGTGGTGTTTGGTTGGGTCGTGAACCGGAGGAATAGTATGCACCTTCACCTTTACGCACGATTTTTTTCAGTGCGCCCAAAGAACATCCGGTTTTACGTGCTAGTTCATTGCTTGGAGTAACGTTATCAATGTTGTAAATTCGTTTGGCATTTTCTATATGAGATGATTTTTTACTTTTGAAAGATGAAACATTTTTCCGCGTGTAGTATTTGTTGCTCTTGTATAATTTCCGTGATTTCATAAGCATTCCAAGTTGGCGCTTTTTGTCCTTGCTTGACAGCTGTTTTGGAATGTAACGCGCAGGAAGCGATGTGCGATTATATTTTATGGATTTTCGAATATGCATAGTGTTATATTATTTTGATATTATAAAATTATAAAATATTATATATTAATATTATATCAAAATAATATTAACTATGCTTACTACACATATTAAAAGTGTATTATTTATAATAGTAATATTGTATGTAATAGGATACATATGTAAGATATATGAGAAAATAAATAACAGTTTATCACTAGATGTATTATCAACTGCCGAGACAAACCCAAAAATATTTTATTTTATTACACCTATATTTTTTTGGCTAGCGTCCAAGTCATTTCTTTTTAAGAATGCAAATGGACCATTAATGTCATATATAAAATCATTATTTTATAACCTTGATAAACCGGATTTTTTTAAGAAAGTTGTTCCTTTCACATCTCTTATAGCACTTGTAATAAGTAGTTTGCTTGCAGTATATGCAGGCGGCGCACTTGGTCCGGAAGCAATTATTGTAAATATATCAATGATTTTTCTATTATTTGCAAGTGATTTTTTTAAAAATATTATTAAACAAATTAATATCGAAAATTTACTTTACATGGGATATATTTTTGGATTTACATTTGCATTTAAAACACCGATTTCTTCGTTTATTTTAGCGATAGAAAAATCAATACTAGGACATTCACAGAAGACGCTTACAAATATATTGTATGCATGCATAGCAATCGGTGTTGCTATGATTTTTATGGATGATGATAAAATATTCCCTTCTGCAACACCACAAAAATATGAACTAAACGTAAGTAGTATTTTAAAATATAGTTTGTTGGCAGTAATATGTGGTGTATTTTCATCTGTATTTTTTAAAGGTACATACAAGATGTATTTTGAAGTGAAAAACCTTGTTCTTAATAACACTATTATGTTTAATGTAATACCACTACTACTTGGATTGTGTGTAGCTATTATTATAAATACAACGGGAGTCGTTTCAACTCATAATGGTAAACAACATATAAACAACATGTTTGGTAAACAACATGTATACGGTTATGAAAATATAATAGGACACATTATTAACATATTTTTAACATTTATATCAGGATGTTCAGGTGGTCTCATAATACCATCGATATCAATTGGTAGTTATATTGGATTTTTATACAACAAAATTACAGACCTTCCTTTATTGCAAACGTTGATAATTGGAATGACGTCTATATTCAGTGCATTTTTTGGATATCCTATTTCTGCTTCATTTATTATTCAAAATATATTGAATCAAAATGTTGAAATCTTACCACTACTAATTGGAATGTCATATATTTCTTTTTATTCTTCCAAGTATTTTAATAGGTTTGTTTTTCAAGAATAAATAAGTATTCATATTTTTATATGTTATTTGTGTATAAAAATATAATAGTTGAATCCTGATGTAAATTTATAATGATTCATTATTGAAGAAAATTTTACGAAATTGTGTCATTTCTTTGTCTGTAAACATGTTTGTCAAGAAATCGTTTGGCGTTTTAGTTTCTTTCAAAAGATTGGAAATCATAAAAAGCGAATAAATTCCGCATTCCGTGTTGCTTTTTTGGTGTTGTTTATCATTTACAATGTATTTAAAGTTTATTCCAATTTCTTTTCCTTGTTTCATTATTTTCTTGGCGAATTTATTTATTTCTTTGGACGGCGGGTCGCCGGTGCTGTCGAAGAAGAAAATGAATTGTTGTTTAATGTTGATGAAGAGGGATATCCAGTGCGAGCCGGATAAATAGTGAGGGTCGGTATTAAAGATGATTCCAATTTTACTTTTATTGTTGGCTGGATTCAAGTAAGTTTTTATGTCAAAATTGCATAATTCATCGTATACGCATGATGGCTCACCCTTTGGAGTTTTGTCAAAATCAATGGGCGATGGACCAATAAATTCAAAAAAAGGGAATGCATCCTCGTATTGTTTCATAACTTTTGTAATATCAACACTGGACAACCACTCGTTTGGATTTTTATTCCATGTTTTCGGACTTTCAGGTGCAAAGTAATTGAATAAATCTTTTGTTGCAGAGGCGCCTTCGTTAAACAATTGTCGCAGCCAACACGATTCCTTGTTACACACGTTTCCTAGTGCCGTTTTTAGTGATTCCCATATCACCTTTACATCGTCACTGTTGATAGTTGCGTCTGGATGACGCGTATTCCAACTGTCTCTAAGTTTTATGATTGCATTAGTGGTGTAACAGGTGAAATCTTTTTCTTGTGTTGGACCGCATGAAAGTTTTTTGAATGATTCATCTAAATATGAAACAGGTTCAACTGAATCTTTTATTTGTTTTGTTGTTCTTCTTCGAATACTTTTTATTTTTTTAGTAGGTGGCATTATTTATATTTAATTTGTAGTTATAATAATTTATTATTTTATTTTTAATTTATTTTTGTTTCTTCTGAATTAATTTCATTGGTGTTGGCGTTATTGGATGGTTTTTCTTTTTTATTTTGTTTTTTTAACCCCTTGTGCTTGAATGATGGGTCTTTTGGATTGAATTTGAATTGCTGCGGGAAAACAACCGGTTCTTTTTTCTGAGATGATGATTTTTTGATGACATATGTATCAAGTGTGAGTTTTTTTACTTCTTTTGGTTTGAAACAAAGTTCATTGGCTTTATTCAACTCGAAATCATTTAGCGCAGTGTTGCATACGCAGTGCTGCTGAGTAGTTGGTTCGCCTGCCACAATGCCCATGCACACATAACATTTTTGAATGGTTTCACTTTGGTCTTCAAATTTTAAATGAGAGATGCACGCCTTCATATACATGTTGAATGCGCCATTTAATGTTACATCTTTTATTTCATTTTTAAAAAGGTCTTTTGTTATAGAAATTATTCTTTTTCGATAAAATTTCAAATCTCTCTTGAATCCTGTGTCATAATCTATGTTATTTTTTCGAAGGTATTTTTCATACTGTGCGACATTTACCATGTATTCAAGAGTTGCATCATCAACCGAGTTCAAAGAAACATCTATTACCATTTTGTATTATATTATATAATATATAGTTTTTAAGAACCCAACGAATGATAACCATATGGTAACCATAGTTAATCTTTCGGTTTAAATTTTAATTTGAATTCTTCCAACACGGTATTCATAGGCATAGGCGGCAATATTTTTTGTTTTATAACAGTATTCAAAGGAAGAGGAGGGGGGGGAGGAGGTGGAAATGGGGGTGGTGGAGGGGCAAAATTGTTGCCATTGTTATTGTTGGAATAATTAGAATAACCTAAAACCTTTTCAAATGTTGTATTTGCTGATTCTAGCTTGCACATTTTCAATTTTAGTCTTTTTATTTCTTGTAGTTGTTTTTTATTTGTTGAAATGTTCATTTTTAATTGATTTTTCAAAATTGTATTTTCTGAGCGCAATTCATAACACATTTTTTCTTGTGTTAAAAAAAGGAATTTAAATTCATCCGAGTTTGTCGTTAATGTTGATACTGTCAGTGACTGTGCATCTGTCATATGTTGCGGTGGTTGTTGTTGTTGCGACTGTTGCGGTTGTGAAGCTTGGAGTGGTTCTTGTATATTAATAATGACATTGTCTTTATCTACTTCTTTCTTTTCGTATTCAATTAATTTTTTATATGAAAAGAAATATGACATGTAATAGTTACAATAGTTACAACACATTTATTAAAAACTATGAATATAATTAATTATAGTTTTTAACTTAAAATGATAAATGAAATCAATTTAAATATTTATCCATGATGATAACTAATATAACATAGTATCATGGAAATAAGGGACCCGACAGTATGTTTAAATATGATTGTAAAAAATGAAAGTAAGATTATATATAGGTTGTTTGATTCTGTAATAAAGTGGATAGACTGTTACTGCATATGCGACACTGGTTCAACAGACGACACGGTTAATAAAATTGTGGAGTATTTTAAAAGTAAAAATATTCCTGGAAAAGTTGTTGTTGAACAGTTTAAAGATTTCTCTCATAATCGCAATTTTTCATTACAAGCGTGCAACGGGATGTCTGATTATGTGTTGTTATTGGACGCCGATATGGTGTTTCATCCGAATGAAAACGTATTTTCAAAAAAAATGTTGACACATGACGTTTATCATATTTATCAGGGGTCAAATGATTTTTATTATAAAAATTTAAGAATTGTAAAAAATAATGGACATTATTCTTATTTGGGTGTAACTCACGAGTACATAAATTTTCCAGAGAACACGGTTTGCGCCACTTTTGAAAAGAACGTGGTGTTTATTAATGATGTTGGCGACGGCGGGTCGAAGGGTAATAAGTATGTTCGTGATGTGGAATTACTTACCAGAGGAATAACTGAAAATCCTAAAAATGACAGGTACCATTTTTATTTGGCGAATACTTTGAAAGACATGGGTCAAAATGATGAAGCAATTGAAATGTATAAAAGACGAATTGCATTAGGTGGGTGGAACCAAGAAATTTGGCAGTCTTATTATAAAATTGGAACATGTTATAAAAACCTTGGAAAAATGCCTGAAGCACTTGATGCGTGGCTAATGGGATATGATATTTTACCAAATCGGGTTGAAAATTTGTATGAAATTATAAAATATTATAGAGAAACGAGTAAGCATAATTTGTCATATTTATTTTATACACTTGCGAAAAATGCTATAAGTGAATGTGGTTCAAAAAAAGATGAATATTTATTTTTAGAAAATGATGTTTACACGCACAAGTGTGATTATGAATACACCATCATTGCATATTATATTGAAAATAAGAATATAACAAGTATAAGACAATCTATTATTAATGTATTGAATAATTGCAGTAACAATGATTTTGTTTCAAATTTATTTCAAAATATAAAATTTTATGATTTGAAATTAGTTCCAGCGGTAAAATGCGATATGAGTTTTACGCTAGACCATGAAATAAATGGAAAAAGTGTCCGTTTTTATTCGTCTTCAAGCAGCATTCTTCCAAAACGAGACGGCGGCGGTGGATATATTATGAATGTGCGCATGGTAAACTATACGATAACTAGTACAGGGTATGAAACAGAGCAATACATAATATCTCTTAATAAATATATAGAATTGTTGACTGATAATTTTTACATTATAAAAGAAAAAGAAAAATTAATTGACATGGAATATGTTTACAGATGCGGCACGTTTCCCGCAAATGTTATTGGCGTAGAGGACCTAAGATTGTTTTATGATTCTGATACATCTGATTTGTTATATATTGGTGTTGGGTGTCATGAAAACAATGCGATTGGAGTTGTTCATGGAAAATATAATGGCAATGGCAACATATTAACATGTTTTGAAATCAAACACGAGTTTAATTTGAATTCTCCGTGTGAAAAAAATTGGGTTTTTGCAAATATAGCAGGCAAAAAACGTGTTATATATCATTGGAATCCACTTCAAATATGTATAATCGACGAAGAAAATCCAACTATTTTGAAAAGTGTTTCTGTTAAAAATAAAACAGAATATCCTGGTTTTTTTCATTACATTCGAGGTTCTACTTGCGGATTCAATTACGGAGATGAGATATGGTTTGTTGTTCACATTGTTTCGCATGAACAACCTCGTCATTATTATCACATGATGCTTGTTTTTGAAAATAATGAAGATATGAAACTCGTAAAGTATACTCCCATTTTCAAATTTGACGAGCACTGCATTGAATACTGCATTGGGTTAATAGTGGAAGACTCGCGCATAGTTACGACATACAGCACTTGGGACAGAACAACGAATATTACAGCATATGATAAAAAGTATATTGAAGAAATGATGATAAAATTATCATAAATCAACTTTACCTTTTATAAGGTCAAACTTATTAAAATCAAGAGTTGGAAATTGTTTATCATATTCTAACCAACCTATTTTATACCATTTCACAAATACGCCTGTTTCTGTTTTTTTAGCAACCTCGCCAAACCATCTACCAGGTTTATCCGCTGGTGAAATTAATTCTACTATGTCACCAACTTCTAATTTCTCATCAAATCCTTCAGGAAACCTTTGTCTTAAAAGAATTCTTTTATATCCTGGGCTTGTGTCTTTCAAACCGGCTAAAATTTGTGAACATTTTGTTTCACTATCTTCTTCTCCACTATGACAAGCATCAACAAATGCTTTCAAATTTTGAGCTTGAGCGCCTGAAGTTTGAGCTTCCGAAGCTTCCGAAACAGATTTTCCTGATTTCAACATTCCACCTTTTTTATAACTTTTTTTTTTACTTTTTAGTTTAGTTGGTTTATTTTTTTTATTTGTTCTACGACGACGATAACTACGACGGTTGTAAGATTTATTTGCCATTTTTATTATATATATTATAAAATACTAAAATATTAAAATATATTATTTATAAATAATCTAATCAAGTGTATTTTTCATTTATTTATAAATACAAGATTTATTTTATTTATAAATTGAATTATTAAAACATAAAACTACAATGTGCAGATAACTGTGAGAAAAACAATGTACACCAATGACAACGGCAATGGCAACAATATTTTGATGGCAAACAGAGTTGAACAGATATATGATGTTATACTTGGAGCTGGATGCATTGTTTTCAGCCTTTTAGCGTTGTCAAATTTGTTTATCGTGACAATCAATAAGTTTGTCAACTACTATTCGAGACAAATTGACCGCATCGTCATGGACGAGAGTGAGAGTGAGAGTGAGTATAGCGATGAGGATGAGAGTGAATTCAGCGACGACGATGATGACAGCAGCGAGAGTGAATACAGTGAGTATAGCGATGAGGATGAGAGTGAATTCAGCGACGACGACGATGATGACAGCGATTGCCATCACCATCACCATGATGACATCGAATTGACTCCGTACATTCCTCCTCGTAGAAGTGAGAGACTAGCAGAAAATAGAGCAAGATGCAATTCACCCTTACTTGTGGTTCGTTTGAAATTTGAATAAAGTTGAAACTATGATGTTCCGGTAATGGGAGCAGGCGCGTTATTTTTATCGGTAATATCCTTTCCAACTTTTTTATTCACATCGTTGACTTTTTGCTTCAACACGGCTGTTATTGTGTCCATAGTTGTTTTTATATTTGAAGTATTATCATTTACATTTTTTGACAATGAATCGACACTGGGCTGAAGCGCCGCAACCTTTCCAGACAGCAAATTTGTTCTTAATTGGTCTGCGCTCACTGTTTCACTCAAAGACATTCCCTCAACAACATATTCTGTGGTTATAATGCCTTTTAAAATAATTGCAGTGAAAAATATAATATATATAAATATGATTATGTTTGAAAAACCCAAATCAGATTTCATTTCTATTTTCTATTTATATTAAATTTTTATTATATTTTTATTTTATAATGCGTTAATTATGTTTTATCTTTGTTTGCAATAATTGCCTGTATTGCTTTGCTATTATTTTCATTATCTGATGAATTTTTTGTGACAATTGGCAAAAGTACTAAAACGCTAGATTGGATGGAATCAATTATTTTTCCCAATGCATCTAATTTTGCACCATATGTTCCCACGGTTACACCAATGTCTGAAGAAGAAGGAACTGGGGAAGAAGGAGAAGGGATTGGAGGTAGAGGTACAGCAGGTGTTGTTGCATCAGAATCAAGTCCTTCTAAAATTGTATCTCCTCTTGTAAAATGCATAATTATAATTACAAATAGAAATAGTATAAATGAATAAATAATAAATTTATTGAACATTTTACTTACAGTTTCCTTGTGAAGAAAAAAGTTATAATATATATATATAAATAATATATATTATAATATTGTATAATATTGTATATATAATGTTATTGTTATTTTTTTAGAAGAGTATGTTCTTTTTATGGTGCATTTGGACACTTGACTTCCATTGGAGAATATTCTGGTGTTGTTGGCTCAATTGGCTCATTTGGCTCATTTGAAACTGTTTTGATAGGCGTTAGAGAAGGAAGAGGGTCAGATTCTTTTTGGTTCATAAAATACAGTTGAGATTGAATTGATAGTGCGTTTACAAATTGAACGGCGTGCGACATTGTAACGCGCTTTCCATCAGGTTTCAAGACGTTCAAGTAATCATTGTGCAGTTTGTACATGTTGTTGCGATACTTGATGGGGAAATCTTTTAAACACATTTTTTTGTAAATATAACAATCCAGGTAATTCTTGTGCAAACTGGAAGTATAGTTGTACAACTTGGATTGGAACTCAAAAAATGCGAGTTCATCTTCCGGGCATCTTTCAAAATGTTTTCTCAAATAATTCATTTGTTTCAAATGTAAGTATACAATCTCGCATCTTGCGCTAGGACCCTTAGCATTCTTGACCATTTCATAATTTGGATTGCGCAATTTGAAACGTTCACCCGTGTTTGATCGAAACATTACACCAGGATAGTAATACAATGAATCCGATGACGCATATGTTTTTACTATTTTATCATAATCGTCTTGACCTTTCATTCTGAGTCGGGCAGGGTGCGACACTTTTGAGAAACTGCTCCATTTTAAAACCGACCGCTCCATTTCATATGCGGTTGCAGCAGTAAAATCATCACTATTTTTAATTAAATAAATGGCAATAATATAAAGGGCTGTGGTTTTTACAGGCGCCACAATTACATTGTCTGGGTGTTGCATCACAAAACTATAAGCGTATTCTTTTGGCAAGTCGTCGAAATTCAAATTTGCGTTTGCGCACGCTTCCAGAAACATGCTTCTAAAACATTTTCCTGCCGATTTTTTGACAGGTGAAATTGTATTTTTTGTGGAAAAAATCCAGCTTTGAACATCATTTGCAGAATTATAATATACGTTTACCATGGTCCCTTCAACAAACTCTTCGGCAAATTGAATATTTGGAAAGTCAATGACATTCATAACATGTTTTGGTTCACACATTGGCGGAGAGAATCCAATAACTTTTCGGTCTTCATTCAAAACAACAGACCGAAAATGTTTTACACAGGTTATTTCATTATTAATATTTTTACGCATTGTTTTTTTGTCATAGTTAACTAAATAATATGATGAATTTTCTGACGATGTGGCGACAGTCACTTTTTTACATTTGATGCACTCATTCACATTATCAATAATGTCGGTAAAAGAATTCAAATCAAATCGATAATGCGCTCGGGGCGGTTGTTCTTGGTGTGATGACATGTTTTGCTGCTATATTGCTATATTACTATTAATACTTGTGTATTCTTTATATTCATTAAATAAAATATAAAACATTTAACAACTTTTGTTATAAAACAGTGTATTTTGTATTTTATAAACTTATAAATATTGGTAAATTAATAATAGTGTAAAGATTATAGAATTTTCTCTAACTATTATACTATATATATAATTATATATTAGTATAATTTATCATGAGTAATATGAAAGAAACAGAAGAAGCAGAAGACACAGGTAGCAATAAAAATAAATTATTTCTTGGAGATGAAATAAAAATAAATGCAAATGTGCCCGAGTCAAAGTTACAAAACAATGTGTATGAAATAGTATATGTAGATTCCGGGTTGTTGAAATTAAATAATAAAAAAACTCAACAAGTAGAAAGTGTTAAAATACACAATGATAAAATACAAAAGATTGAAGACGAAGAAGTATCAGAAATTCAAATTATTAAAAGGAAGGCCACTCACAAGTATGTAGAACAGTCGGGTTTCAAGATTGATATGACAGTTTCAATTGAATTGGCGCCCTCGTCCTCGTCCTCATCGTCAGAAGATGAAGAACCTCTTTTTATTTTGTGTAAAATTGTAGACGTGGACACGACGCAAGATATAATCGAAGTAAAACTATTGCTTGATGATTTGGGGAAAGAAGTAAAAGACATTCCACGGGATTTTCAAGAGAGTATTTTTATAAATTTTGGTTGCAGCGGGTTACCTCCCTGGATACAAAGAATTAAAGTAATTGAATTCAAACCACAAGCAGCCGATGCCGTTGCGAAAGAAGCGGATTATGAAGAGGGTTATGAAGAAGAAGAATCGGGCATCGAACTTGATTTAGCCGAAGCGCTAGATGAAGGGAATAAAATATTTGCAAGCATAATGTACGAGGTTCCGACGTCTCAACGAATTGTGTCTGAAACGAAACAATATGACGATTTATTGGAAAATATTATTTCTTCAATTCCAAAAAGTAAACGAACGGATGCAGAGATGAACAGAATTCATCGAGGGATTGAGCGTTTTTTTCAGCTAAGGAAAGAGTATTCGCTCTTTGATAAAAATGGTGTTCCAAAAATGCCGAGAGCTTTAAGCGAACACGATAAACCGTCTTCGGTACACATTCAGAATTTAGACACGAAACTGCAGTGGGTTCTGCCTGTTGTGGAAAATATTAAAAAATTATACGTAACAGGCGATGACGCGGTTAGTGTCAATACGGTAAATGCAATATACGATTTCAAAGAGCAAATACTAGAACAGAAAAATATATACCCGGAAAAAAATGCGCCTTATAATCCAAAACTTATGGAAGATATAAATTCTTATTTAACTCCATTTGAGAATCCGAAACCAAATCCAGATAACAAGTATGTTATTCAAAATAAACCTGTTCGCGAAAGTATTTTGACGCTT
>Ga0315288_10002103_pt1 | contig 25805 bp, 19 predicted proteins | sample YL17G11_20_MG_FD_203454 | JGI IMG/M metagenome (GOLD analysis project Ga0315288, IMG submission 203454) | Sediment microbial communities from Yellowstone Lake, YNP, Wyoming, USA - YL17G11_20 | ecosystem: Environmental > Aquatic > Freshwater > Lake > Sediment | place: USA: Wyoming | collected... | reverse complement strand
CTACCTGACGGCTCCAGAGTCAATGCCATAATTCCTCCTTTGGCTTTGGATGGACCGATTCTTTCCATTCGTAGATTTCGGGTAAACGTGTTGAGCACCGATGATCTTCTGGACAATAAGTCCATTGCTCCTTCTATGGTAGAACTCTTAAAGGGAATGGTGAGATCCCGGCTAAATGTCTTAATCTCCGGCGGAACCGGAGCGGGGAAAACCACCCTTTTGAATATTCTTTCCGGCTATATCTCTACGGAGGAAAGAATAGTCACCATCGAGGATTCAGCTGAGCTTAAGCTCCAACAGCCGCACGTAGTAAGACTGGAGACCAGACCTTCCAATATCGAAGGAAAAGGATCCGTCACCCAGAGAGATTTGGTTAGGAACGCTCTGAGAATGAGACCCGACCGAATAATTATAGGCGAGGTGAGAGGTCCGGAGATTTACGACATGCTCCAGGCTATGAACACCGGACACGACGGCTCCTTAAGCACGATTCACGCCAACAGCACCCGGGACGTTCTTTTGAGACTGGAGACTCTGATGCTTCTGTCGGGAATCGACATACCGGAGAAAGCCATTCGTGAGCTGATTAGCTCCGCTATTAATGTGGTGATACAGGTCTCTCGTTTTAGCGACGGCACCCGCAAAACCTCCAGCATATCGGAGATCGTCGGGATGGAAAAAGACACCATCACCATGCAAGAGATATTCTACTTTGAAAGAACCGGCGTGGGAAAAGATGGTGAGATTTTGGGCAGTTACCGACCTACCGGTATTCGTCCCAAATTCATGGATCGAATCTTAAAATCAGGCATTCATCTGCCGACAGAACTCTTCAGCCCCTAAAAGCAAAATATTATGCTCTTTCACATAGCCATAGCGGTTTTTTCCGCCGCATTCTTAAGTGCCTTAGCAGTCTTTTTGCTCCTCAGTGATAAGGTGGGAAGGCGTAATAGAAGAGTAAGAGAGAGACTGGAAGCTTTAGCTTCCGAGACTGAGGAGAAAGAGATCATCTATCCCCTCTTACGGGATGACAAACTGAGTGAGATTCCCACCATAAATCGCATTCTTTCCAAATTCAGATTTTCCCAAAATCTTCAGCGGCTTATAGATCAGTCCGGCATTCCGATGAAAGCCGGAGCTTTGGTTTTGGGGATGTTGTCTTTGGGAGGATTGGTCTTTATTTTGGTTTTACATTTCTTAAACATTTCTCTGATTGCCTTAGTATGCGGGTTGATAGGGGGAAGTTTGCCCTATCTTTATGTCCGGAAAAAAAGAAAAAAAAGGCAGGAGGAATTTGAGTCCCTGTTGCCCGAAGCCATAGACATGATAACCAACGCCCTCAAGTCTGGATTCTCTTTGGAGTCGTCTTTGAGCATGGTGGCAAAAGAGATTCCTGATCCGCTGGGGATAGAGTTTGCCGTTGCCTTCGAGGAACAGAACTTGGGCGTGGGTTTTTCTGATGTTTTGACCAACATGGGTGAAAGAGTTCAAAGTGAGGACCTGGGACTTTTCATCACCGCTCTTCTGATTCAAAAGAAAACCGGTGGCAACTTAGTGGAGATCTTGGAGAAAATCGGAAGCACGATCCGAGAGAGGTTCAGGCTCAGAAGAGAGGTAAAGATATTCACTGCTCAAGGCAGATTTTCCGGGTTTGTTTTAGTTCTGCTTCCCATAGTTATGGCTGTGGCGATCACTGCGATTAATCCGGGCTATCTGAAAATTCTGGTGCAGGAGCGGATCGGCAACTATCTTCTAGGTGCTGCCATCGTGATGCAGATCTTTGGAATATGGGTGGTAAGACGAATAGTGAACATCAAAATTTAGAGGTAAATCCCAAATTGTTGAATTTGTAAAATGTGTCTTCAGCAAAAGAGTTGCTAAAACTATGAGAAAAACTTAGATGAAGCTTCGATGAATCGGATCCCCCCTCACCCTAACCCTCTCCCCAAAGGGGAGAGGGGAAAATTCTCCTCTCCCCCGGGGAGAGGACTAAGGTGAGGGGGAAGCTTAATCCTTTAAAAACATGATTGTAGTCAAGTTATTTAAGGTCATCCTTCTACCAGAATTTTCATCCATTAAATTGGAGATGAACCAAATTTAAAAGTGATCTTATGACTATTTACCTGATCATAGGTTCCGTTTTCGTAGCTGTCTTCCTCTTCTTCTTTGTATTTTTCTACCTTCTTTCCAAAGGAAAAGATCCGGTTAAGCTTCGTTTGACGGAGCTGGCGGGAGGAAAAGAAGCGGATGAAGAAAAGCAAAAGACGATCTTTTCAGCCAGAAGCGTGGTGGAGCTAATCGGATTGAGTCCGGATCAAGCCAAAAGCACCAAGCTTTGGCTGGCACAGGCAGGGTACCGCGGACCCCAAAGTGTCTTCAATTATTACGGGACCAGGCTCTTTGGTGCCATGTTTTTGGGCTTGTTGAGCGCTTCGTTAGGATTATATTTTCACGCTCAATCTGCTTTGGTCATCTTTGTCACCCTTATCTCTATCCTGGTGGGAGCTTATATTCCACGCTTGTGGGTCTCTCACAAGATAAGCCAAAGGAGAGAGGAGATCAGGCGGTCCGTTCCCAGCGTGCTGGACTTAATGGTAGTGTGCGTGGAAGCAGGATTGAGTCTAAACGCAGCTATTCAGAAGATCACCGAGGAGACTAAAAAATCATACCGAGCCTTAAGCGAGGAGCTGCACTTAGTAAATCAGGAGATTTTAATTGGTAAAACCAGAGCCGAGGCTTTCCGTAACTTAGCCCGAAGAACCGGAGTGGAAGAGCTAAGGTCCTTAGCGGTAATGTTGATCCAGGCGGATAAAATGGGAACCAGCATTGCCAATTCCTTGCGGGTTTTAGCTGATTCTCTGCGAGTCAAACGTCGACAGCGGGCTGAAGAAGCCGCTCATAAAACTCAGGTTAAACTGGTTTTCCCACTGGTTCTGCTGATTTTTCCCGAGCTTTTGGTAATCCTGGTGGGTCCGGCGGTAATTACTCTGGTTAAGACTTTGTCGGAAATGGCAAAATAGAAGCCGAAAAGGAGGTGAAGGTCGAATGAACACCACAATCATCTTAATAATTCTGGCAGTGATTCTGGGCATCCTATATCTTTTAAAGAGGAAGGCGCGTTTGAAGAAGCAGGCAAAAAAAGAGATATAAGGATTTTCCTGCCAAAGGTGAGTTACACTTTAACGTCAGCCATTAAAAGCGATTCCGACGTAGCCAGTTAAGGATGTTTACACTGGTTACCTGTGAAGGGGGCTGGTGTATTAGTGTCTTTAAGACGTGTAAGCGCGCATACGATTTCTTATCCTTATGCAGAATTAGTTACCTCTTTCCCGCCATAAGCTAAATACTTCGTAAGTCTTATCACGATGAGCTGTAAATCATTTTCTACTTTCCTTAATCCCCTCCGCAACCAGGAAGGGAAAAATGGATAGTTGATTTCTTACGTTCGGGTGGGGGTTCAACCCCCACCCGATCAAGTCAACGGATTGAACGGACATGTAGTGAGCGAAGCGAATCTAGGTAACGGATGAATTCATTTCCTCACCCGCTCAATCCGCTTCATCCGTTGACTATCACCCTATTTCGCGAAATTCAATATTATCTATAAAATCTAAAAATAATTTCAAAAAAGTACTTGACAAAGACGGTGATTTGTATTATATAACTATTTAGTTAAACTAAACAGTTGGTCAATTATGCGAGCAAAAAAAGCTACCGAAATAAACGCCACGGAGAAGATCCTCTCAAGCGCCCGCCAGGAGTTTGCCGAATACGGTCTGGCCGGAGCCAGAGTGGATAGAATCGCTTCCAAAGCCGGGGTTAACAAAGCCATGATATATTACTACTTCCGCTCCAAGGAAAATCTGTATCAAACCATAATCAGTCAACAATTATCCAAAATCAAAACACTGGCGGAGGAGATCATCACCGCGGAAGTTACCCCGGAATCGCTCTGCTTAAAATTGGCTGAATTTTATAATTCCTTGTTCGAGAATCAAGAGAATTTAATTCCAATACTCCTACGGGAAGTTGCCAGCGGTGGTGAAAGAATCAGGACGATTCTGAAGCAGATCATAGCAGAAAAGAGATTAGACACAAAAGTTAAAGAGGTAATTGATATTGGCAAAAAAAGGGGGCTATTTCGGGAGGTTGACACCAAGCAAGCGATCATCTCTTTTATGGGGATGAACCTGTTTTATCTGATAATGGCGCCGATCATAAATTCTATTTGGGAAATCAAAGATGAGAAAAAATTCCGGGAAAAAAGACCACAAGAGATAGTAGAGCTCTTTTTGCATGGTCTTAAAAAGAGATAAAAAACGATAGGTGACCGGAATTTGCCCGTGAAAATTTTCAAAGGAGTCAAAATGAAGCGCATCACTTTTACATATATAGTAATAATAAGTTTTCTAATAATCTCCTGCGGAAATCACACCTCTCCTCCAGGCGGATCGGGACTAATCGAAGCCACAGAAATTGTGGTGTCGTCCGAAGTCTCAGGTCAGCTTAAATCCTTAAGGTTTGACGAAGGTGACTCCATCGCCCAAGGAGACACTATAGCGGAGATCGATACGATTACGATCGGGCTTCGTCTCCACCAAGCCGAAGCCACCAGGTTGATGGCTGAGACCAAAGTCCGAGTTTCGTCTATAAATATCGAGCAGGCATCTTACAACTTAGACTTGGCTAAAAAGGAGTATGATCGGGTGACGTCTCTTTTAAAGGCGGGCGCGGTTACCCAACAGCAATATGATCAAACTGAGACTGCCTATAATCAGGCGTCCCTATCTAAAAAACAGGCGGTTGCCGCTTACCAAGCCGCGGTGGCGGAATTAGCTAACGCTGAGTCAGCCATTGCGCTTTTGGTAAAGCAATGGAATGATTGTTTCCCCAGATCGCCCGAGTCGGGAGTGATCACCAACAAGTTTGTGGATGTGGGGGAGTTGATTGGAATGGGCATGCCGTTGGTTAAAATTGCCAAACTTGATACGGTGTGGGTGAAAGTATATTTACCTCCATCCGACCTGACCAAAATCAGTTTAGGCGGGCATGCCTGGGTAGACCCAGAGGATGGCAGGAACAAGCCACTGGAAGGTAAAGTTAGCTGGATATCCGATCAAGCCGAATTCACGCCCAAGAACGTTCAAACCAAAGAGGCTCGGGCGGACTTAGTCTACGCCGTTAAGATAACCATACCGAATCCGGGGAAAATCTTAAAAGTCGGTATGCCGGTGTCGGTGAATATTCAATGAGTATAATTGAAGTCAGCCATTTGACCAAAACCTATGGCTCCCTCCAGGCGGTGAAAGATTTCAGCTTAAATGCCCATTCAGGTGAGATATTGGCATTAGTGGGTCCCGACGGTGCGGGCAAAACGTCCATCTTCCGCGCCACCTGCGGATTGATTAGCTACGATTCGGGTGATATAAAAATTGCCGGATATAATGTCTTGAAAGATTTCGAGAAGATAAAACCACTCTTGGGCTATATGCCGCAAACGTTCTCACTTTACCCCGACCTCTCGGTAGAAGAGAACCTCTATTTCTACGCAGGACTTTTTGGACTGAACCGCCGACAGTTTAATGAGAAGGAAAAACTTCTTTATGAGTTTTCCGGCTTGGGACCGTTTCATAAACGCCGCGCCGGCGCTTTATCCGGCGGGATGAAACAGAAATTAGCCTTAAGCTGTGCTTTGATTCACGAGCCAAAGGTGCTGGTCTTAGACGAGCCGACGACGGGGGTGGATCCGCTTTCCCGAATGCAATTCTGGAGTATTTTAAGAAACTTAAGAGATGGCGGCTCAGCCCTGGTGGTCTCCACTCCCTATATGGACGAGGTGGCGCTGGCGGATCGAGCTATTTTCATTCATAAAGGGCGAAAATTGGCCGAGGGGACGCCTGGGGAACTGGAACAGAAGTTTGTCGGCAAAGTCTATCGCACCGACGTTAATCTAACTCCTAAACAATTGGAGCAATTGAATGAAATCAAAGATATAGTATCCAGACGATTCGGGTCGTCGGTGCATATTTATACACCGGAGAGTCGTTCCATCGAAGATTATGCGGATGATCTTCGGTCCATCGGAATTGAGCCGAATCGGATCGAGCCGTTGCTAGCCGGATTAGAAGACACGTTTATCCAATTTATGGGGAAATACGAAAAATGGGATATGCAGTCGAAACCGATCAGCTGACCAAGAAATTTGGCGATTTTACTGCGGTGGATGAAATCAGTCTGACGGTCGATGCCGGAGAGATATTTGGGTTTTTGGGAGCTAACGGTGCGGGCAAGACCACCGCTATCCGGATGCTCTGTGGACTTCTTTTGCCCACATCCGGACACGGCTTGGTCAACGGATTTGATATTTATAGAGAGAGTGAAAGAATCAAAAAAAGCATCGGATACATGTCCCAGAAATTCTCATTATACAAAGACCTGACCGGGGAAGAAAATCTCTGGTTCTATGGATCAGTATATCAGATCCCCTCCCGGGATTTACGCTCAAGGATTGATGAATTGTCGGAGAGCTTGGAGTTAAGAGAATTCATCGACCGTTTGGCTCTGTCTTTGCCCGTGGGGTGGAGACAGCGTCTGGCTTTGGCCGCTTCTTTATTGCACCGGCCGAAAATGTTATTCTTAGATGAGCCTACCGCGGGAGTGGATCCGGTCTTCCGCCGACGATTCTGGGATTTCCTATATCATCTGGCGGAGGAAGGGACCACTTTATTTGTGACCACTCACTACATGGACGAAGCGGAGTTCTGCCATCGAATTTCCATAATGCACCAGGGTAGAATAATCGAGCTGGGAAATCCCCGGGAGCTGACCAAGAAATACCGGCAGAATTCCCTCCAGGATTTATTCGTTCATCTTATTTCCGGTAAGAAGGCCAATGAATAAAATCAAGTATATCGCCATCAAGGAATTTCGGCACATACTTCGGGATTCCCGCTCCCTGATCATCGCCATACTCATGCCCATTCTGATGACCTTACTTTATGGCTATGCCATCAACCTGGACGTAAGAAACATCAAGCTAGCGGTATTGGACTTTGATAAGACTCAAGAATCCAGAGAGCTGGCTCGGAAGTTTTATAATTCGGGTTATTTTGCTCCACCCTTAGCCTCCCCGGATATTTCCAATCCGGAAAGACTGTTAAAAAACGGGGACGCCAGCATTATCTTAACCATACAGCCGGGATTTGCCTCGGCCTTAGCCAACCTCCGTCACTACGAGCTGGGATTTTTGGTGGATGGTGCGGACGCCAATCTCGCGGCTGCTTCTTTTAGCTATTCAGGAATAATACTTAGACAATTTTTGGAAGATAAATTACCACATAAAGTCGAGCTGCCCGGTGTGGTTATTTATCAGCGGGTGCTCTATAATCCGGACATGAAATCGTCCCACTTTTTCGTTCCCGGTTTGATCGCCTCCATCTTAATGATGATCTCCGCCCTGCTTACCTCGATGACCGTCGCCCGGGAGAAGGAGACCGGCACCATGGAACAGCTTCTGACCTGTCCGGTGACGCCGCTTCAGGTGATTGTCGGAAAGGTGCTTCCTTACATCGGGCTGGCTCTGCTGGACGGGATACTGGTCATATTATTTGCGGTGCTGCATTATGGGGTTCCGTTTGTGGGATCAAAATGGCTTTTGTTCTTTTTCGGCATAATTTATATTATCGCCGCACTTTCCCTCGGGATACTCATATCCACTTTAGTCCGCACCCAGCAGGTGGCGATGATGGCCGCCCAAACCACCACCATGCTTCCGTCGGTAATGCTTTCCGGATTCATCTTTGAGATCAAAAATATGCCCCAAGTGCTTCAGTATATAACCTTTATAGTCCCGGCTAAACACTTCCTCTTGATAATCCGCGGGATCATGCTTAAAGGATCTGGCATAAACGTGCTGTGGACGCAAGCGATATTCTTGGTTTTGCTAACTTTGATATTGTTGAGCGTAGCCGTCAGGAAATTCGAGCTGAAGATAGGATAGAAAATGATGCGCACCATATTAGCTTTAATGAAAAAGGAGTTTCACCAGGTCGTTCGTGATCGAACCATGCTTCGGCTTATTTTTCTTGCGCCTTTGATTCAGCTTTTATTATTAGGCTATACCGCCAATACCGACGTTAAGCTGATCTATACGGCATTCTACGATTTTGACCGAAGCAAGCTGTCGCGCGAATACGTTAAATCCTTTTCTGCAGGCGATTATTTTATCCCCCGCTCAACCGAGATCCCGCTCACTTTGGCCGAGCGTGGATTTGAAGAAAATAAATTCAACGCGGTTATGATCATCCCCAGTGATTTCTCCAATAGTATATACCAGGGAAAGCCGGCCAAAGTAGGTTTTATGGTGGATGGAACCAATGCCAATTCAGCTTTGATCGCTTTAGGTTATGCGAACGTCATAACCGGTCAATTCAACCAGAGAATCTCCGGTTTTACTTCTCCTGTCTCCATGCAAGGGAAAATACTTTACAATCCGGAGATGAAGTCGGTTTACTTTATGGTGCCCGGAATAGTAGCTACTTTGTTGATTATGACTACGGTCATGCTGACCTGCATGGCTATCGTCAAGGAAAGAGAGAATGGAACTTTAGAACAGCTCATGGTGACCCCCATCACCACTCCCGCCCTTCTGCTTGGAAAAATCATTCCTTTTGCCTTAATCGGTTTTCTGGAGATGTCTATCGCCTTAGCTTTTGGCATAATCTGGTTTAGAATACCTTTTATCGGCTCTTGGCTCTTACTTTATGCCTTATCTTTCTTATTCTTGTTTACCACTCTGGGGGTGGGGATATTTATTTCCACCATAACCAGAACCCAGCAACAGGCGATGTTTTTTTCCTGGTTTTTCTCCCTTTTTACCATGCTTACCTCGGGCTTTTTCACTCCCATCGCCAATATGCCACGGTCAATCCAGTATCTTACTTATGCCAATCCTCTGCGCTATTTTATGAAGATCGTCCGCAGCATCATTATGAAAGGGGCATCCCTTGACGTTCTCTATCCTGAAGTAATAGCCTTGGTCATCTTTGGCTTGGTGGTTTTCTCTTTTTCCTGGATGCGGTTCTCCAAGCGAGTGAAGTAACAGACTACTCCGTTTCTCGTTGGTGTTTTTCACCAACGGGAAATGAAATGGTAGGTGAAGCCTGCTAGCTTTGTAACACCAACCGTTAGCAGGGGATTTCATTCACCCTTAGGATGATTATTCCACAAGATTCCGAAACCTATAATTGTTATGCCTCTCCACCTTTACGACGACGATAATAATATGCCTGACCACTTTCAATTTTGCTTTTGTCCATTAAGTTTCCCAAAGCACCTAATATGTCCTGCTTTGCAACAGATTCAAAATGATCTACTATATTATCCAAGTGTATCGGGTGGTCAGATGGTAAAATCCCAAAGATTCGTCTTTCTAGAGAATTGCGTTCATCCAATTGAGATTTGAGAACTGTATTCTCTTGTTTTACCTTTGTGAATTCATCATCTAAGAGTTGAGAATCAAGAGGCAATGAAGGTTTTGTTAGTGGAGAAGGATTTCCTAATAGATGCTCCAATCTATAACGTGCAAAAAGCGCGACTATAGTTATTACAATAAGACAAACACCTGGCATTGCAAAAATCAGATAAATTTGTAGATTTCCAGAAGTTGAAATTGCGAAAATTGCAAGCATAGTCAGTATAACCAGTAGTGCGAGTGCGAAGAACCCAAGTGGTGTATTGACAGCATTGATAATATCTGGCCAACGTGATTGGTCAAAATCCATTTTTTGTTTATTCATCTTTATTCCTCCGGGCAATTAAATAATACCAAAATGGGTAAGTCTATCTTCCAAACTGACAAAAGTCAATTGGGATAGAGTTAAGAAACCACCCTCTATTAATTTATTTGATGGGAATCCTTCGGAATCCCGACCTACAAAACCTATTGTTCTTTTTATTGACATAAGTTTTAAAGCTTGGTATAGCAATGAATTTCTCTTGACAAATATTCTGGATTTGGTATATTACCTGTGCGCCCTTTAATAGCTTTTGGAGCAGCAAATAAGGGGTCGCTTTTGTTCTTTTGGGCTCGGTGGAGCCCGGTAAGAGTGTGCGGAAAAATAAACGCGTTGGAGGTTAAAAGCCTCCTTTCGTCGGGTGACGACCTGCGTATGTTTTTCCGTTTGACCCTGAAGCAGCCACTTCAGGGTCTTTTTATTTACCTTCTTTTTCTTCATATTCTCATCTTTTTCATAAACAAAAAAAGCCATTCAAACCTAAGTTTGAGTGGCTTATCTAATTTCTACAAATTGTTAGACAACACCCTCTCAAACATCACGGTTTGAGTTTTAGGCCACCGTACCCTTTGATCCTGCCTGTAATTGTAATTCCGCGTAAGTAGGTCTTCCCTCTACAGGCAGGACACGGTGACCTATGTGTGTCTAACTTGTCTATCTATCTATGTGTCCCACTTACGCGGGTGGTCCCTTATTGCCTCGCTAAACGCCTTATCCCGCCCCTCCAAACTCCTTAAGAGGGACGTCAATATTAATATACGCATGCAAAAATAAACTGTCAAGAAATATTTTCATGTTTTGCAGAATATTTTTTCAAAGGTTATTCATTTCCGATTCGACATAAAAGATATTCTTTACATCTAAATACACTCCCGTTATATTCCTCACGAATTGAGGATGATTTCAGATAGCTCAGCTTTGTCTATAAGAAACTTTTAATCAAGGAGGTTTTGAAAAAATGAAAAGAAAAACAATTTTCGCTTTAGTTTTGTTTTTCGTTTTTGTCGGTTTTATTCCATCCTATGCCCGGGATAAAGGGAAAATTGCCTTGATGTATGCTTTCGATCAAGAAGGTGTTCTTTTGCGCTCAAAGCTTGATCTACAAGACAGCCTTTTTGTAAAAGGCAGGATCTTCTGGATCGGCAAATTACAGAATAAAGAGGTAATCATAGTCAACTCCGGAGTGGGGATGACCAATGCAGCGATGACTACTCAGCTTCTGATAGATAAATATAATCCCAGAGAGATAATCTTCACCGGAATATGCGGTGGGATTGATTCTTCTAATCATATCGGTGATATAGTAATCCCAGATGGCTGGGCTACTCATGATTATGGTTACTACGGAAAAGATGGTTTTTTGCCCGACTCGATTTATGTGGTTTTGCCTGGAAAGGATAAAGAAACAGGTATACTTTTCTTCGAGGTGGATAAGGCTCTTGTGGAGAAGGCAAGATCAGCCGTTCGAGGTCTTAAATTAAAGCCAGTTCGGGAGCGCGTCCCCCAAGTGAAAACTGGAGGAAAAGGAGTGAGCGGGAATTCGTTTATAGATCAAAAAGAGAAAAGGGAATTTCTGAAAGAAAAATTTGATGCTCAGATTGTAGATATGGAATCTGCAGCGGTGGTGCAGGTATCTAATATAAATGGGATTCCGGTTTTAGTGGTCAGAAGCTGTTCGGATTTAGCGGGCGGTTCCGGCTCTGCGACAGCTTCAGAAGAAATGAAAGAGTTTTTCAAAGTAGCTGCAGATAATTCTGCCCACTTCGTGTTGGAGCTTCTAAAAAATCTGCCATAAGAACTCGACTTGGTCCGACATTTGTAGCCGCAACCTTCAGGGGCTGTTGAAAAAGTGTCTCATGATGTTTGGTCGAAAAGAAATGATTTTCGTAGGGACAGCCCTTGTGGCTGTCCTCCTTAGAGTTAGGACAGGGACAAGCCCTGTCCCTACGAAGTCCAATCCCTCAATAACGGATTTTTCAACACACCCTTCAGGGTGCGAAAAAAACGCTCCGCATAATGCGGAGCGAGTACAACAAAGCATTTGGAGTGTTCACCTTTAGGTCTTCAACTAATTATCGCTACAAACCGGAAAGGTGTCTGTAGGGGAGGGGCTTGTCCCCTCCCGTTATCGTTCTGAAGCGGGAGTCCACAAGGGACTCCCCTACGAACTTCTTTCCTGACCGCAGAACTCTTTAGTTTGTTAATTTATTTGGTTGATGACCATTAGGTGAACCAAACTAAAGCTTTGTTTCTGTAATCAGAAATCATTGGAATTGGTCAAGCTAAAGCTTGACACTCCAGAGAAATTTACCAATTAAAATTCAAATCCTAACGAGAACCGGTGGACGCTGGAGAGGCGGGAGAAATCTGCCCAAGCGTAGCTTACATCCAGCTTGGTGTTTTTGCCCGCTTTGATCTTCATGCCGCCACCTAAGGTCAATCCTTCCTCTTCATAATTTAACTTGTATCCTGCCCTCAAAGAGAAAGTTTCTCTCCACAGATATTCTCCGCCAAAGCTTGCCTGTTGAACATTATCGTTGGGATGCTTTGCTTCCATGCTCACGGTGAGTTTTGATTCGGGCGAGTCAATCAAATCATAAGCCGCTCCGATTCTAAAAGTGAGAGGCAAGTCATAAGAATCCACGGACAGCTTGGTTTTGACATTATCATAGTTGGGATTCCCTGGCTGGGGGTTGTAATAGGAATCCAGCTCCGGACCTTCCAGCTTCATCTCCGGACCCAAATTGGAGATATTCATCCCGATCCTCAAATTTCTAAAGCCGGTATAAAATAGAGTGCCAAAATCAAAGGCGATTCCGGAAGCCCTCTCTTCTGAGATTCTCTCCCAAACGTATTTACCGCTAATCCCGGCGGAAAATCTGTCGGTCAATTGACGGGCATATCCGATGGTCAAAGCATAGGAGGAAGAGGTAAAGGTTTCTCCGGTGCCTTCGGGTTCCTCGACCGTAGTTACCTCCATATCGCCCATAGTAAGGGCAGTCAGACACACGCCCAATGCACTGTATTCGTTCAAAGCTCTTCCAAAGCTGGCGTAATTAAGCTGAGCATCCGATATCCAATTCACGTTGGCAAACGATAAATTGGAGGAGGATATCTCGGTCAGTGCGGCCGGATTCCAATACATGGCATAAGCATCGTTGACACAGGCGACCGATGCTTCTCCCATAGCTACATATCTTGCACCCATGCCTATTTTGAGAAACTGCGCTCCAATCGTTCCCGCTCTGGAAAATTCACCCGTATAAGCTGAGTCTGCCAGACTCAACATCAACAGAATGGCAATTAAACCAAGCATCTTTAATTTCATTTTTTGCTCCTTTTTTGGAATTAAGGCGTTAGCCTTTTATAGAATCCTTATGCATTCATCCTGAACGGACTTGTCCTGCACTTCGTCCTGCCCTTCGGTCCTGCTTCGCACTGAGTGCGCTCAGCACGAAGTGAGACCTCAGGGTCGAAGGAAGACTCAGTGTCGAAGGAAGGACTTGCTCCGAAGGATTCACCGTGAACGGATTAACTCCTTTGCTATTTCTTCAGTCTTTGCGTTGTGTCAGGAATTTTTTGAATTTTGTATTTTTTCCCCCTCACCCTACCCTCTCCCCGTAGGGGAGAGGGATAGAGGAAGGCTTCATAACAAAAACAAATCCGTTTGTATCAACATCCGTTTCATCCCTTGAATCCGTTGACCTATCCATGGACCTATTTGATCACTGCAAATTTTCCCAGTTTCTCTCCATACCTTGAATCCACATGGAAGAAATAAACTCCGGGCACGATACCCATTTGGTCTTTGTTCAGCATATCCCAATCTTCGGTGCCGGTTCCGTTGGAATGATCGATCACCTTGATTAAATCCCCAGCTAAGGTATAGATGCGAATGGTGCATTCATCCGGAAGATGGGTAAACTGGATTTTTCTTATTCCCTCTTTGTTTTCCCAAAGCGCATGAGCGATATAGGGGTTGGGAACGACTTTGATTTTTGACAATTCACTCTTAGCGGATTGAGCATCGACTCCACCCGCGTTGAAAAGGAACTCATCATTTGAAGAGTTGAGTGGTGCACCCTCGATTTGGAAGACGTCTCCCACGCTGTAATCGGTGTCGGTGACGGCAAATCGGAAGAACCAGATATGAGAATAAGGCCAAGCTTCCGGATGGGATATACCATCATAAGGAACATCGACTATATCAATGTATTCCTTGTTTTCAGGCGTCCACACACCGTTTTCATCTCTATCGTAAATTTCCGCTAAAACCTGCACATTTTGGCTGGTGTTCCAAACCTCGAAAGGCACCTGTACCGGAGTAACGTCATCAAAGAAACTATATGCCTGAGACCCCTGCAAAGTAAATCTAAGCTCATAAGTGGAACGGAAGTGAATGTCCCCTCCCAGAGACCATCCCCAGGTTTCTCCAGTGGTCCCGTAAAAGTAACCCATGTTCAGAGTGGCTTCTTCGGCAATAGCAAAACCAGTTTGACCGTAGGAGCGTGGAATCCTCTCTCCATTGGTGACGATCACCTGTATCCCGTCCACTACCGAATAAATTTCTAAGTCTCCGGATTGCTTGGTTTGATCTCTCAAAACAGTATCACCCGTGGTCTGGTCGATCACATGCCAGTAGGTAATCAGTGGGTCTTCGGTGAAGACGACTTTATATTGATGACCGGTTAAGGCTCCTTCATCAAACACTAATGGAATGACTTGACCGTCACTTTTTTTCTCATTACCCGGACAATTATGCTTGACCGTATTACCAGCTGAATAATATCCCGCCGGATCGGTTCGCGGGTAAGCAAAAACACAATTGATATCCTCTCCCGGTCTACCAAAAGCGGTTTGCAGAGGTTCTATGGGAACGCTGGTGTCACCAGCATCAAAAGAGACCACGGAATACCAGTATTCTATTCCATTGGTCAGACTGTTATCAATATGGGTATGCGGAAGGATATCGTCGGGACTTTCTTTCTGGTATATGGCAATGGGGACGTAGTCCGGACCCAAGCTCCCATCCGGATTCCTAACCAGATCACCCCAGGTTTGCCCCATATCAGTGCTTCGGTAAATTTTATATCCCTTGAAATCTGCTTTTCCCGTCAGGGGATCAACTGAGGACTCGGAGCTATTATCCCAGGTAAGTTTAACTTTCTGGTAAGCTGGTGTAGCAACAATTTTGGCAGTCTTGGGAGGCTCTGGACCTATAAAGTGGTTGTCGTAAACGGTTTGAGCAATAGCCGCATTGTTTTTTAGTTCCTTCTCGGTCTGTCCAGCCACCAAGGCGAAAACTATCCGAACAGTTTTTCCGGAGGTCAAATTGATTCCTCTGGTGCACTGAATATAGATCTGATCCCGTGTGGTAGTGGAGACCTCAAACGTATCTTTGGCAATGAGCGCATATTTGCCTGCGTCGGTCTTAGGAAGTATATCCCACTCCCAGTTACGGAAAGCGGTCATGCCAATGTTGTCCGGAGTCTCGATATACTTCGTTCCCATCATTCCAGCTTTAACCAAGGGACCCCAACCCGGATCATAGCCATCCTGGTCATAGGTCCAAGCCAAGTTCATCGAGGAATCAAAAGCAACCAGATCGCCCAATCTACCGTTTTCCCCGGTGGGGGGATATAAACCCCCGACATCAAAATCACAATAAAGACCAAAGGCGAAATCGGGATAATCATTTCCGGAGACGTTTTTTATCTCCAAGACCACGAAAAGATAATCCTGATTGTATTTGTAATTCCATTGATAGATGGTCTGAGTCATCTCCAAACCCAGTTTTGACACGCCGCTGTTGGCGTCGTTGAACCGGTAATGACTTTCCTGAAGCGAGATGGGACCTGCTTCCACAAAGCCGGAAGAAAGAGTCCAGACCTCATTGTAAACCCATTGCTCCGCCTGGCTGTTCCACACTTTCCATCCGTATGCGGGCTTGTCAATGCCTAATCCTACCGTGTCAGTGGGATCATAATCGTAAGAGGTAGTGTCGGAAGAGAGATGGATGCGGTATCTTTCCTCTCCGTTTATGATAGAAGGTAAGGGCATGAAATCATTATCCGTGGTAGCCACGGCCGTATCTCCATCGGGTTTGACTGCTCCCATCCAGTATTTGATCTCGGCTAAATAGTTATGCCCGGATCCTTTGGGCCATTCGCCGGATGGCTTCCCCAAATCGCTTTGTCCTCCTATCTGTCCCCAGTTCTGGACCGTGGTGACGATGTTCCCTTTGGTGTGAATAATTTGATCCTGAAGGGGGGTTGGGGGAATCAAGTTCTGCTGCATTTTTGAGTTTGCTTCCCCACCGGGAAGAAAGAAAAACAAAAGGGGGAGCAAAAGGACGATTTTTTTCTGGTGCATTTAAGTACCTCCGTGAAGTTTGACAAGAAATGTATTTACCTCACCCCTGTCCCCCTCTCCACAGAGTGGAGAGGGGGAGACAGGGGGTGAGGTTTTCAAAATGTCAACTTTATTCAGTCCTTATGATTATTCATTTCATCAAAATCTCCAGCCCCTAAGTTGAAGAAAAACCAATTCCTTAAAATATGGCTCTATTTCAGATCAGTGGCTGAAAATTTTAGTAAGAGGATATCCTCTAATTACTTGACTAAAATTATATTTTAAAAGCTTAATCTTCCCCCTCACCTTTATCCTCTCCCCTAAGGGGAGAAGGTCAGGGTGAGGGGTGATTGAAATTCATCGAATCTGCATCCACATTTTTCACATTGTTTTAGCAACTCTTTTGGAGAAGACCCTAGAAAATAAACTCGATTCCCCAGCGTACGGTCCGGGGAGCATCGTAATTTTGTGGGTCATTAGCTAAGAGACGATGGTATCGATTAACGTCATCGGCGGTCAAAGGTCCAGGTCCATCCGGATCAACGGTCAGCTCATAGTGATAGCCATCATCATCCGGTTTGCCGGTATTAGAATAGACATTCAGTATGTTTTTTCTATTGAAAAGATTCTCCACTTCGGTAAAGAAGGAAAAACGCGTTTTTTTATCCTTGAGCCAATAGAAATCCTTGTTGAATTTAAAATCTACCCGGTAAGTAGCCGGCATTCTCCCTTCGTTTAAAGCGCCCAGACGATTACCTTGATCGTCGGTCTTGGTATAGGGCATCCCGCTCCCATAATTGATCAGGGTATTTAATCCCCACGCTCCGGGCAGAGTCATTCCCAGAAACTCTTTTCGCCAATCCTGGGACACTCGATAATCCAGATCCAAGGAAACGGTATGTCGCTGGTCAAAAGATAAAGGATATTCTTTTGCCGGCCAGACCGGAGCATTGGTTCCCTGAGTGAAGTAATCATAGTAGCCCTCATAAGGGCTGGAGGCATTTCCTTTAGCTATCATATAAGAATAATTGATGGAGCCGGAGAGGTTGTCTTGGGCCGGTGGTTTGGTTAAAATCACGTCCAACCCCTTCACCGTTCCATGATCTGCATTAGTGAACTTGGTATAGGAGCCTCCGGCATAAACCACCTCTCGGGTGGAAGTGAGGTTAGTTAAATCTTTGTAGTAGGTGGTGATCTTGAGGCTAATGTCGTCTCTTAAAGCATGATTTATGCCCAATTCATAAGCCACGCTCTTTTCCGCCTCCATGTCCGGGTTCCCCAGCAGAGGGAATCCGGTGGATAAATCCGCTTGAAGGTTGGTGAACAGGTATTGATATGGAGGAACCTGGAAGTAGTATCCATAGCTGAAATAGATGGCGGTATGATCAGAGATGGGGTGTGAAACGCCCAGACGAGGGCTAAGCTGGGTCTTGGATTGGGTATGCACTTGGGTTGGTTTGGTGACCGGATTGCTCCAGTAGTCTACGTCCGCATCCAGATAATCCAGCCTCAGTCCCGCATTCACGATTATGTCTTTAAGCTCGATTTTATCCTGTAGATAAATTGCGGCATAGTTGGGATTGACTTGGTATTTTTCCCCATAGGGTTGAACGTTGAAAAACTGCTTATCATCCCACTTCAGTCGATTGAAGCGGTACTCCCCCCCCAATTTCATTTGGTTATGTTTGTCTACTTGACTTATCATGTCGAATCCCAAGCTGGTATATCGCGTTCTTCGGTAATGATAAACGGGATAAAAGTCGGGGGTAGTGGTAAATCCGGTGTAGTAATATTTGTCTGATGGATTATAGTTATCATCATCAATAGTGCCAATGTAAACTCCTTTAGAATCCTCCATATAGCCGGGCCATTGGTCCCAGTAAAGGTCAAAAAGATTTTTATCTCCGATCTTGATGTCCGGAGCAAGTTTGATGTCTGTATAGAAATGGTTGAGTTTTACGGTATAGGAGGTGTTCCTGGAGGAAGGATAGGTTATCTTTGCGCCAAAGCTATAAGACTGGTTGTGAACCTTACCCAATCCACCCAGGTTAAAATCGTAGGAGATGTTGTTAGCGTCTCTATGCACATACCTAAGAATGTCTCGGGCATAATAGTTGCCGGTTAAAACTAACTTGAACCCGTTGGGGGGACGCAAACTTATCTTGCCTGTTCCAGAAGTGATGTTTCTTCGATTGTGAGGAAGATAGCCATCGTTCCAGATCTTCTCTCCGGAGAAAAAGAAGGTGGCCAAATCACTGGGGCTAAAAGTCAAAGGACCGCCCAGATTGAAAACTAAAGATTGATTGTTGTTTCTTTCGAGTTTGCCAAAATCTCCGGTGTTTACGTTGTAAGTATAAGTCAATCCGTCATAAGCTTTCAGTTTTCCAGAGAAGACCGGGCCACCTTCCCGGGTGATGGCTGAGACTACTCCCGATAGCGCCTCACCGTATTCCGCGCTGAATCCCCCGGTGGTGAGGTTTAACTCCTCCAAGGCATCCGTCGGTATTCTGGTTCCTACCTGTCCCACCAAGGGGTCCGAAACGGAGATGTCGTCTAAAAAATAGCTTACTGTGGCTTCCCGTCCTCCCCTTACATGAAGAAGCTTATTTTCATCTACCACCGTTCCGGCCATATTGGAGAGCACCGGCTGTATGTCCACCGCATTGGGAAGATAGTCTAACTGTTTTCGGATCACTATGTCTCCAGAGGAGGTCAGATCCGGCTGAATGAGCGGGCGGGTGGCTACCACCGTGACGCCTTTTTTCAGCTCCACCGGCGTGGAATTCATTTTAAAGTTAAGGGGTGTGGTCAGATCTAAAAGCACGGTAACCTGAGTTTGGGTGACCAGCTGATAACCTATGAGGGAAGCCTCCACCATGTAAGTTCCAACCGGGACATTCAGTATGAAATATTCCCCATCTTCATCCGTGGAAGTGCCGATGCTGGTGCCTTTGATCATCACGGTGGCGCCAGGCAACTGGATTCCGCTTTCCGCATCTTTTATCACTCCCGCGATCTTGCCTGCAGTTCCAGCCCAGATGATTGGTGCTAAAATCATAACCAAAATGCTGGCGATCCCGATTATTTTTCCGCTGGATCTAATCATTTTCAGGAAATATGTTTTGGTATTCAATTGCCGGCCCTCCTTTTTTGAAATGTCCGTATGAATAATGAGTCCATGTAACTGAAATTATCTATAATTAGCTGGGGAAAATATCTTCCCCCGCTTAACGGTTTTTGGCTGGTGAACTTGGATTATATACATAATCGACTGTTCTCTTTTAAACTTTAGCCGTCAAGTTCTGACAGTTTTTCATAATCCATCTAAATGTTTTCCTGAAGCTTTCATCGGTATTTCCGCCAGGTTTAAGATAAAGTTATCTTCTTGGTTTCCTCTATGGACAGTCTTAGGGTGACGGTAGTTCCTTTATTCAGCTCACTCTCTACTTGAATGCTTCCACCATGCTGATCAATTATCTTTTTGCATATGGGCAATCCCATTCCATGCCCGGATTCTTTGGTAGTGAAACCTTGTATGAAGATCTTCTTGAGTTCTTCTTCCGACATCCCTTTTCCTAGGTCCTTCACCCAGATTTTTACTTTTTTGTTTTCCAACTCGTATCCCGTTCCTATGGTTATGGTTCCCCCTTCCCCTTTTCTTTTTCCCATGGCATCCGCCGCATTGTTTAAGAAATTGTAAAGCACCTGTTGTATCTGACTGGCATCTACCACTAAGTGAGGCAGGCTCGGTGTCAGCTCGGTGATAAGAGATATGTTTTTAAAGATGTTTTGAGGTTTTACGAAAACGATGATCTTTTCAATAAGATCATTAATATCACATTCCGCTTTTTTTGCTATCAGGGTGGAAAAATCCATCAGTCCCTCGGCAAACCTTTTAATCTTCTCCAGATTGGCGGAGATGACGTCCAATGGCTTGTTCAAAGATTCGAATTCACTTTTATTTATCTTCATTTGCAGTATCTGGAAGTTGCCCATTATCACGGTAATGTAATTGTTCAGCTCGTGTCCGATCTCTGCTGAGATTCTTCCCTGGGTGGCCATCTTTTCCAAGCCAATTATCTGCTCTTGCAGGTTTTGCAGCTCTTTATATGATTTTTCTGTCTCTGAAAGTAGGGAAAGGTTTTCTAAAGAGATGGCGGCTTGAATTCCCAATATGGTCAAAAGCTTTAAGTTTTCCTCCGGAAGCTTAAAATCGACGGCCATCTTTCTTAAGGCAATGATTCCACTAACCGATTCAGCTTTTCTTAAGGGGATCAAGATCATTTCACCAGCTGGCTCCAAAAATACGTGCAAAAGAGACGAGTCGGGAAGAAGATTAACCAGCTGAATAAACAAGGGATATTCTTTCCAGCTTTTGATCTGAACGATCTCCTTTGCTTGGGACCATTCGGTTATCTGCGATGGCTCGATGTTTATGATTTCCTCTTCATAGAGGTTTTTATCTAAATCTTGCACCCGGAGGAGGTGCGTCTCTTTGGTTTTTTCATCCCGGTACAATATGATTCCACTTTTAAGCCGGCTTTCGACCAGGGCAAATTCCAAAGATAACTTTAGTAAGCTCCTTACGTCTCCGGCCGTATATAGGATTCGGTTCAAATCGAATAGCTGAGAGAGTCCTTCTCTTCTGCCATCCTCCAGAGTTGCGTGCCTTTTCTGGATGGCACGACTCACCACGTTTCTTATCTCCTGCAGATCAAAAGGCTTCAGGATGTAGTCGTAAGCTCCCTCTTGTATTGCCCTTTTGGCAGTTTCCAAGCTGGCATAGCCGGTCATGAATATGGCGCCCATGGAAGGATCTATCTGGTGCACTGCCTGAATCAATTCTATCCCGTCCATGTCCGGCATTTTTATGTCGGTTAAGATGAAATCGAATTTTTCCTGCTTGACTTTATCCAGTGCCTCAAAGGCTCCAGGAGCTCCGTCTACCAGATGCCCTTGGCTGCGTAAAGCGTCACAAGCCAGCTTGAGCATGATCTCCTCGTCATCCACCACCAATATTTTGACCGATTCGGTTTGAGTCGTCATTTAGCAGCTGATCTCCTTTGGAATCAAATCCTTTACTTCCTGGATGACCTTTCTTATCTCCCGTAAATCAAAAGGCTTATGAATGCAAGTTAAAGCACCCTCCTTTTTTGCCTGATGGGCCAGTTGATCCGGGTAACTATCCATCATCACTACCACTATTTCCTGATGCAGATCTCGAATGTTGAGCATGGCTTCTAATCCGTTCATCACCGGCATATGTACGTCCATAAAGAGAAGCTGAAATCTTTGCTTTTGAGCTTCTTTCAATGCTTCTGCTCCATTCTCCGCCACCGTCACCTGATGACCGTCGTTGGTCAAAACCTCAAAAAAAAGTTTGCGAATTATGGGATCGTCATCTGCGATTAAGATTTTCATCCTTACCTTTTCACACTCACCTTCTAACGTTCAAAGTTCAAGGTTCAAGGTTTCGGGTTTAAGGTTTTGCTCTTAACTCTAAACTCTATACTCCAAACTCTATGCTTTCTCCTTATATCTATTGTCGGCAAACCGCCATCACCTTTTCGTCTTCTGATGGTAAGGGGGATTTTCCTTTTTGAATCGGCAAACTCACCAGGAAAGTGGTTCCGTGATTCTTGATGCTTTCTACTTTGATTTCTCCGCCGTGATTTTTAATCAACCCGTAGCTTACCGAAAGACCTAGTCCGGTGCCTTCTCCGACCCTCTTGGTGGTGAAGAATGGCTCAAATATCTTGTCTAAATTCTCTTGGGTTATGCCTACTCCGGTATCGGTGAAAGATACCTCTACGGCCTGACGGTCTTCCTGCATTTCACTCCGGATGGTTAATGTTCCTCCCGCTGGCATAGCTTGTACCGCATTCAAAATCAGATTGGTAAAAACTTGCTGCAGCTGGCTGGGATGTCCGTTAATCTGCGGTAAAGACTCCGCCAATTCCTCCACCAGCCTTACCTTGTTTTTTTCCACCTGGTGCCTTAAGAACACAAAAGTCTCCCCGAGAACTGAATTTACGCTCACTGGCTCAAATTCCTCTTTAAGCGAGGAGCGACTGAATTTCAACAGACTTTGAATGATGGCTCGGCATCTTTTTGTCTGTTGCTCTATGTCCTTTAAGTATTGCAGGAAACACTCAGTATCTTTTTCATCGAATTGACTAATCGGTTTCTGGCTGATTTTTTCCAAAGCAAACTGGGAATATCCCAGAATACCTCCCAGAGGATTATTCAGCTCGTGTGCTACCCCGGCAGCGAGTTGTCCCACCGCCACCATTTTTTCCACCTGAATTAACTGCGACTGAGCTTCTTTGAGGCTCTTTAACGCATCTTTTAGCTCCCGATTGGTCTTCTCCAGCTCGGCGGTTCTCTCTTTGACTTTGTTCTCCAGATTTCGATTGTACTCCTCTATTTTCTCACGGGACTCCTTGAGGGAGGTGATCATTTTGTTAAAAGAGGAGGCTAACGTCCCAATTTCGTCTTGAGCGGTCACCTCCACCATCTGAGAGAGATCTCCGCTGGCAACTCTCTCCGTGGCTTGAACCAATTTCTTTACCGGTTTTATGAAGACGTTTACCAGCAAGATGGTAAACAAAACTCCCACCACCACCACTATGGCGGTTAAAAGGACGACGATTCCTTTCATGTCTGCAATTTCCTGGTGCATGTGCTGGAGGCAGATTCCTATATGAGCCATCCCGATTTTCTCTTCCCGGGTGACCAGATGTTTTTTGTCCTCCAATATAAGCCCTAATTCCTCTTTGGATCTTTCCACCCGGGTGGTCTTGATAGGATAGCTGAAGTTAGAAAACTCTCCTTGACCAAAAGTAAATTGCTTCTTCAAAGGTTTTTCTTCATTAAAAACCTGTTGCACTATGGATAGCATTCCGGTAGGTGTCTGGTGATATTCACAGCTTCGATTCCAATCTACCAGGATGTTTCCTTTCCTGTCTTGAATGATGATATAGTCTACGTCACCCTCCTGGGATAGACCTTTTATCAGATTGAAAAGCAGAGATTTGTTTTCTACCAATACCCCATATTCGCTGTTGTAGGCTAAGTTCCGGACCAAAGACTCCGCCCTCTTTTCCATCTCCCTTTCGATGAACGAGCTTTGGCGTTTGATCAAAAACCCGCTTAACAGGGCCGAGGTGATCAATATCAAGAATGATATGTTCAGGACGAATTTAGTTTTCAGCCCGGCATGGAATTTTGGAAACCGGATGCTCATTGGTAAACCTCCTTAGCTACGCTGATGATAGGAGGAGGAATCTTCAAGTTGATCTGCTCAGCAGTTCTTAAGTTTAAAATCAAGTAGATCATTCTGGGATTGGTGATGGGAATCTGGTCCGGCTTCTCACCACTCAGAACTCTTAAGGCTAATTCACCGGACTGCCTTCCAATATCTTTATCATCCCACGTTAAGGTAAAAAGCGCCCCCGCCTTAACGAAAGAAGGAAATGGTCCCATGAAGGGAATGCCATTGCGCATGGTGTAAAGGAGCAGATATTGGGTGGACTGAGGAGTGAAGATAACCGTATCCGCCACCCCCCACAAGCCATCGACCTTCTTACCCAAGTTCTCAATAACATCCGGCAGCTCTTTTTCCGAAGAGATAGCCACCGAAACCAGCTCCAAGCCGATCTCTTTACATACCTTTTTAGCTTCAGCCACCACCGGCTCGGAGTCGCGGGTGAAAATCACGCCCACTCTTCGCAATCCGGGAACGATAAGCTTGAATTTCTCTAACTGAGTCTTAATTGGTATGTCTAAGGATGCTCCGGTAAGATTGTTTCTCGAAGATTCCATGCTTTGGGCAAATCCACTGGAGACCGGATTTAATACCGAGGTGAAGATTATGGGGATATCTTTGATTCCTTTGGAAATAAGGGCGGTCGATTTTGAGCCGACGGTGACGATCAGATCCGGGCTTAGCTCTCTTATCTTCTGAACGATTTGTGGCTCTTCCGGAGCGTTAGTAGATAGATCATATTCTATGAAGACCGGGAGTATCTCGCTTTTTCTGATCTCCTTTTTCACCCCTTCAGTTGCCGTTTGAAAAGAGGGGGAGTTACTGCTTTTCACGATAACAATCCTCTTCTCGGCTGAAAGAGCAGCTCCGGGTAATAGGAACAAAATCAAAATCCAAAGGAATAGTTTCCTGGCGAAGCGCATATTTCTGTGTGTGTTTAGATTTGGTGAAAGAAGGGTATTCCCTTCCGGCTCACTTCGATATAGTTATTTATCGACTTTATTTTCACCTTCTTCATAGCATTTTTGCCGCTGGAGGAGTTTATCCGGTGTAATGAGAGATTGAATGCGACCTTAGACGTCCTTCGATTTACAGGATTTGATACCCTTCGAGGTATTGACAGATGAATTCATAACCACGTGGGCATCCTACGCTTAGGATGGTGTATTCTTTTTGCGTTTAGCTTCCGATAACAGAACTGAAGGGTATAACCAACCATATAGGGAAAGCAGAAGAAGATGGTGCGGATCAAAGATATAATATCAGACAAAAGTATTCTCAATAATTGAGCTGGAGCTAAAGAAAGTGCATGGGGTTGAATTTTGATTCATTCAAGATTTTGTTGTTTTAGATTCGCAGGGTGACGGAGGCATGTTGCTTAAGTTACAAGAGGTTACCAAAATTTTCGATAGAAATCTTTTGGCTTTAGACAAAATCAGCTTCCAGATGGAAAAGGGGGATTTTTTCTTTCTGATCGGTCCTAATAAAGCTGGTAAGACTACACTTTTGAGGTTGATCGCCTTAGAGGAAAGACCCACCCAAGGAAAGATCGTCTTGGATGAGTTCAATAGCCGATTGATAAAGAAGAATGAGATACCCCTCCTAAGACGAAAAATGGGGAGGATCTTTTATGACTTTCGTTTGATAAACGACATGAGCGTTTTTGATAACGTAGCCTTAGGCTTGCGGATTCTGGGTAAAAAAGAAAGTAGAATAAAGCATAAAGTGCAACAGGTTTTAGAGATGGTAGGACTTTCCGGTAAAGAGAAAATCCTCCCCCACCATCTTTCCGCCGGGGAAAAGCAAAAAGTCTCGATTGCACGTGCCATCGCCAAAGACCCTTTGCTTTTATTGGCAGATGAGCCTACTTTGAATCTGGATGAAGAGAGCACCGATGAAATCTTAAGAATGCTCAAACAGATAAATCTTTTGGGAACAGCGGTTCTCTTTGCCACTCATGACGTTCGTCCAGGTACGGGGAATTCAGCTAAGATACTAAGACTCGAGAAAGGAAAGCTAGTTTAAGTCCGCATTTTGATTCTCATTACTATAGCAAAAGTGTAAGATTTAGTTGGTTATATTGGTATACCCCTCACCCCACCCTCTCCCCATGGGGGAGAGGGATATAGGGTGAGGGGGCAATTTGTGGGAAGATAAATCTCCATGAGAATTTCCTATTTAATCCAACAAGCTTTTAATGGTCTATTTAAAAGATGGGATTTTAATCTGGTTTTAGCGGTTTGCATTGCCTCCTCCTTTCTGGTGCTTAATGCGTTTCTTCTGATTACTCACAATCTCCAAATGGTAACACAGAAGTTAAAAGGGGAGGTGCAGATTGAGGTGTATTTAAAGGAAGACCTAACTCCCCCGCGAATTGATTCTCTTCTCAAGAT
>Ga0315288_10002102_pt1 | contig 25808 bp, 24 predicted proteins | sample YL17G11_20_MG_FD_203454 | JGI IMG/M metagenome (GOLD analysis project Ga0315288, IMG submission 203454) | Sediment microbial communities from Yellowstone Lake, YNP, Wyoming, USA - YL17G11_20 | ecosystem: Environmental > Aquatic > Freshwater > Lake > Sediment | place: USA: Wyoming | collected... | reverse complement strand
TAAGGAAAAAGCGGAGGCAATTGCGTAAGATGGGAATCGATTTATCTGCTATACGTTGTTGCATTTTTCAACCTAAAATGGCGTTGTAGGATTAAGCAAGGATACAGCAAGCGCTTTAAGCAACTGGATGAAGAGGCTTTGTTGGCGGCGGCCCTTCTTCACGATGTTGGCCACGCTCCTTTTTCTCACGCAACTGAGTGTGTTTTTGGAAATCATGAGGAGAGGGCGCTGGGCATTCTGAATGGACCGACTTCGGCAATCCACAAAGTGCTGCGCGAGCAGGACAAGACTTTACCGTCCAAGGTCGCCGCGCTCATTGCAAAGAAACCCACTGCGCCAGAGTGGCAGAAATCGCTTATTTCCAGTCAATTGGACGTGGACCGCTTGGACTACATAAGGCGGGATTCTTTGTGTTCTGGAGCGGAGTACGGGAACTTCGATTGGTTCAGAATTTTGCACACCATGGAATTGAACGAGAGGAAGACCAAGGGCAGACCCGGGGTAGTATTTGTCACTTGGCCGAATAAGTCTAAATTTGCCCTCGAAGAGTATGTCTTCTCACGGTTCTACATGTACCAGAGCGTGTATTTTCACCATACAACGAGGGGTTTCGAATGCCTTCTTCGGAAGATATTGGAAAGAGCGCGGGATTTGGGGAGGAAGAACAAGCAGTTTGCAAAATCCGTTCTACCGGGGATAACACTTCTTTGGGGCGGATCTCAAGACGCGGAAGCATTTCTGAATTTGACCGATCATACGCTTATGGCACAAATTATGATCTGGCAAAAGGATAAAGACCAGACACTGAGCGACTTGGCAAGCCGATTCCTGATGCGCAAGGGTCTCAGTTGGAAAGAAGCCTGGGGGAATGTGACACACATGGAGATGCACGGGAGAATTAGTAAGGTTGAGGACTACCTGCGCAGCAAAGGTCTCGATCCCAAGTACTACTTCATGGAGGATAAGCCCGAAGTAGCGCCATACAGACCATACATGTCGGCCTCCGCATCTGAGGAACAATCGTCAGTGAATTCGATAATTCTTTTCGACGCAACGTGGGCGAGGTCAAGCCAGACAGGTTTTGTGGAAATCTCGCAAGTGCCCGATCTTCAAAGGATTAGAGCGATAACTGATGACAGTCCTGCAGTCGTGAGATATTACTTTCCCAAAGAACATGGAGAGCGAGTAAAGAAGTTGCTTAAGTGAAAAGTTTTGCCAGAGTGGCTGAGCCATCTGACTATTATATTGTGGTCAAAGCTGGGTGTCACCACCGGCACTGGGTACTTTTCTCCGACCGGCTTGCTGTCTTGGACTTTTGCTGGCGGGAGTTGAGGCGGCGGCGGATTAGGAGCAGGGTGGCGATTGTTGCTGCTGTTTCGTGCGCCGGGCCGACGATGGGATTAGTATTTTTTTCTGAATCTCGCGGCGGGGATGTTGAGGAGCTTTCGGTATTTTGCGACGGTTCTTCGGGCGAGGTTTTCTATTCCGGCCTCGGCGAGCTTCTTGCGGATTTCGTCGTCGCTGAGCGGCCTGGCTTTGTCTTCGGCATTTATAATCTGCTGGAGTTTTGCCCTTATCGCCTCCCAGCTTCGGGCCCGGCCGTTGGCGTCTTCCATTCCGCCGCTGAAGAACTTTCGCAGCGGCAGGACCCCGGCGGGACACTGAATGTATTTTCCGGCGACGGCCCTGGATACAGTGGCCAGGTGGACTCCGACCTCATCGGCGACCGTTGACATCGGCAGGGGTCGAAGATACAACTGGCCCTTGTCGAAGAAATCCTTTTGATGTTTGACGACGGCCTTAGTGACTTTGAGCAGGGTGTTTTTTCGCTGCTCGATGGCGTCTATGATCCATTGGGCCGAGCGGATGTTGTTCAGGAGGAACTTCTTTGTGTTATCGCCGGTGGTTGTGTCCTTTGCCATTCGTGAGTAGTAGCTGCTTACTCTGAGTCTGGGGAGATTTGCGTCGGCCAGCCGTACGGCGTATCCGTCCGGGTCTTCGGACGGCTCGACGATTACGTCGGCGGTTACGGGGTGGTTTCGGTCGAGGCCGATTTGCAGGCCCGGCGAAGTGTCGAGCTTGCTCATACGCTCGACGGCGTGATTGACCTGTTCGATGCTGCAGTGCATCTTTTTTGCAATGTCGGGCAGGCGGTTTTCGAGCAGGGCGTCCATGTGGTCGTTGACCAGACGCATTTCAAAGCTCATATCGTCGGCGCTCTGGGCCATCTGGATGAGCAGGCATTCTCGCAGGTCTCTTGCGCCGACGCCGGGCGGCTCCAACTGCTGGACAAGCTGGAGGGCTTGCTTTAGGTCGTCGAGCGTGAAATCGTTTTTGTCTTTATTATGCAACTGCTCGAGGCGGACGGTCAGATAACCTCTGGCGTCGATGTAGTCTATGATCATACTGCCGGCGTCTTTGACGGGCTGCTCGGCGTCCGCCAATCCCCACTGCTCGGCGAGGTATTCGTGGAGCGACTGGGGGGGCGCCGCGGCGTTCTTGAGGGCCTCGAGCTTTCTGTCGGGCTCATCGCTTCGGGCTCGCGGACGATAAGGCCCCGCCTGGCCCATATAATCCCCGTAATCGTGGAAATCATCGCCGAGATTGCCAAGGCGTTCGAAGTCGTCGGCCTTGTTCTTGTCGGTGTTGACGACGAGGTCTTTTTCGCCTACGTCCCTGCTTACGTCGTCGGGGGGCTGCTCTTCGGGCGGTTCAGGCTGTTCGGGGGCTGCCGGATCGACCAATTCGAGCACGGGATTGCTGTTTAGCTCTTGTTCTATTCTCTCCTGGAGCGCGAGGATGGAGAGTTGGAGAATCTCCATCGACTGGATCATGTGCGGAGCGAGCTTCAGTCGCTGCTCCATCCGCAAATCACCTCGCATCTCCAGCTTCATAGAACCACCCGCCCGAATTTCCTGTTCCAACTACTTAACTACTCAAACTGACCGATTCATTGCCAAGAATCAACATACACCGTTATATGATAAATAGTTATGAAACACAGAACCATAATTAAAATAGTCATCCCGACAACGTCGGAATTCCACAATTTTGCATTTTTCACTTTGATTTTTGCACTCTCAAACTAACTGTCGGTCAGTTTGAGTAACTACATCTGCTCTGCCCGTCTGCGTGAGTAATATCATACGTGCACAAAGTGATTTCGTCAAGATTTGAAAGGCGGTTGAGAAAAAACAGGAGTATGCGAATTGCCGCCGACAGGGGAAATAACGGGGCAGAGCATAGAAGATTTCGGCGTGGTTCAATTCCGGGTGGCAGCCTCAAGCGCACCGCCCCGCCTGAGCCTGCCGAGGCCGGTATTCGCTCTGCACTGCGTCACAAAATCAAGGTTCTACAGGGTCCATCCCTCTCTGTACGGGCAGTGGACGTATCGGCCGGCCTCGGTTACGTTGGTGGAGGCCATTTTTGGGCCGTCCCAGTAGAGTTTTTGGCCGGTCCGAACGGCGATATTGCCCAGCAGAAGCACTTCTGTAAGCGGCCCGGCGAAATCAAAATTGGCAGTGGTTGGCTTGCCGCCCTTGCAGGCCTCTATCCATTCTTCGTAGTGGCCGGGCGAGCGCGGGATGGTCTTGGGCGGGAGCTTGTACTGCTTCATTTTTTCCTCGGGGATAATCCGCGGGCTCTCTGCGCACCAGCCGGGAGCGAGGATTTTTCCTTTATCGCCGACGAAGAGCGATCCGCCGTCGTTGTCGCCGAGCTTGCGGTCCTGTTCGAGTTCCTCAGGTCGGGGCGGCATATTTCCGCCGTCGTACCACATCATCGTTACGGGCGGCATATCTCCACGCGCCGGGAATTCGTACCGGACAATTGATTTGGTCGGGCCGGTCTCTTCGTTGCAGCCCTCCTGCGAGACGACCTCGACGCTGGTTGGATAGCCGAGCTTCAGCGCCCGGAAAATCGGCGAGGAATTGTGGATGCCCATATCGCCGAGCGGTCCGGTGCCGAAGTCCCACCAGCCTCGCCACTTGAAGGGGACATAAGCGGGGTGATACGGCCTATAGGGGGCCGGACCGAGCCAGAGGTCCCAGTCGAGCGTGGATGGGACCAGCGGCTTGTCTTGCGGCCGGCCGACGCCTTGCGGCCACCAGCCTTTGGGCCTGTCGGTCCAGGTGTGGACCTCGCGGACCAGGCCGATCGCGCCATCCCATATCCATTTGCACAAGAGGCGAATGCCTTCGCCGGAGTGTCCCTGGATGCCCATTTGCGTGGCGACCTTGTGCTCGCGGGCGGCCTCGGCGACCTTGCGGGCCTCATAAATGGTATGCGTCAACGGCTTTTCGCAATAGACGTGCTTGCCCATTTTGATAGCGGTTATCGTGGCGATGGCGTGGACGTGGTCCGGGGTCGAGACGATGACTGCGTCGATTTCTTTTTGTTTATCGAGCATTTTGCGGAAGTCGCGGTATTGCTTTGCGTTTGGGTAGCGTTTGAACGTGCCGGCGGCCTGCTTTTCGTCCACGTCGCAAAGCGCGACGATGTTCTGGCTCTCCACGCCGCTCAAATCGTCCGCCCCGCGTCCGCCCGCGCCAATAGCGGCTATGTTCAGCTTTTCGCTGGGAGGGGTATTCCCGGCGCCCCCCAAAACGTGCCGCGGGACAATCGTGAACGCGGCCACGGCGGCAGCAGCGCCCATAAAATCCCGGCGGGACATATTCTTGTTCTTGGCGCCCTTGTTACAGTCCATCATGTTCGTATCTCCTCGATGCTTAAAATCACATTTCTTTTGACTTTCATTCTTTGCCTTCCAATAGAGCAACTTGCTGCTCTGTCGTCGAAGCTTGCGCTCTATCCAAGCTCGCGCCTGGCGGTCTCGACTATTGCGTCCACTTGTTTTGCCGTCTCAGCTTCCAACGGTTCGGATTTATGGCTATCAAGGATTCGCTTTACTTCGTTTTTGATTCGTTCGGCCATAGATAGGTTGCCGCCGGCGGCCCAGGCGTCCCAGGTTTCTCTCGTCCAGGCCGTACCGGGCAGCCAAAGCTCTTTTCGGAAGTGCTCGACCGTGTGCTCTTCGGCGAGGAAATTGCCGCCCGGGCCTACCTGCCGAACCACCTGCGTCGCAAGGGCATCGGCGTTGACCTCGAAACCCCGCACAATCCGCTTGACGTACTCCATCACTTCATTGTCGAGATACAGCCACACGAGACCGCCTGCATGGTCGGTGCCGCATATACCGCAGTGTCCGAAGGTATCAGCCCCGGCCAGCACTCCTGCGAGCAGGCTCGCGCCCTTCTCGACGCCCGCCTGGGCGTCGGGCACTTTGGCGTCGGTCAGGCCGACGTTGATATATACGGGAAAGCCATAGTGCCTCGCCATCTGGACCATCGCCACCGCCATCAGCCCCTGCTCCGGCGACCCGAATGAGCAGATGCTCGTCCTCGGGTCCATAATATGCGGTATCCCTCCGTAGGTGATTGGCGTCCCCGGCGCAAATAGCTGTGTCACCACGACGCCGGCCAGTATCTCGGCGTTTTCCTGGGCCAATGTCCCGGCCAGGGTCGCCGGCGCCGTAGCCGAGGTCATTGCCATCGGGCCGATGCTGACGGGCTGGCCTGCCTGTGCGAATTCCTTTACGATATCCAGGCCGTCTTTGGGCAATTGCAGGGGGCTGATTGGTTCGAGAAAGGCTTCGACCATCGGCTTGTCGCGCAGCGATGCATCACCGCCCGCGACCGTGCGGTATATCTGAAGGATATACCTGGCGGTTCTGCCGTTCTTGATCCAGCAGCGCGTGGGCTTGCCCGTGCCCTTGACCAGCTCGCCGGTAAGATATACATCGCGCCACGCCTGCGAGACCTGCTCGGGCTGCGCCATCGAGCCTACTATGGTGATGTTGCTCAAGGCGTCGCCGAGCTTTATGGCCTCGCGCGCATCCTGTATTGTGGCTGCGCGGCGCTCGCCGGTATCCGTATCGATCCAGCTATATTGGCCGGGACTGCTCATCAGCACCAGATCGCCGTACCCGAACCTTGCCGTCCGCTGCGGATCCCTGCCATGCAGGACGTACTTTTTTCCGGCCTGCTCGATGCTGTCCATCACGAGCTTCTCAGGCAGGCGGGCAATCCTGCCGTCTCTATCCACCCTTGCCCCGGCCCGGGCCAGAAGCCCCAGTGCTTCATCGTGATGAACCATAATCCCGGTGTCACGAAGTATGCTCAGGGCTGCGTCGTGGATGCTCTGTATCTCCCGCTCGGACAGTATCTTTACGCTTATCCTCGCCATATTGTAGTCCGCTCTTCAAGAGCCTGGTTTACGCCTGGGACCTGCCTTTTAGCCAGAGTTCGATTGGGATTTTGACCCCTTGAGGGCGAAAGGGCAATTCGACCTTTCGACCAGTCCCGGCTGATTGGTAGCCGGCGTAGAGGACTTCCTGGACGAGCCGGCCGTCCTCGCCGGTCGCCTGCGGTTCTTCCTTGCCGCGGATACACCGGGCGAAGTGCCGCATCTCCTGCGGGAAGCCGTAGTTCCAGAGCTCCTCATAAACCGGATACGTCCAGCCTTTTGTGGAGGGGGCCTTCTCGACGGCGTAGCCGTAGCCGTATTCGCTGTAGGTCGGAAGCGCGTTGCCCATGTGCAAATCAGCGTAGGTGACGCCGCCTTCGCCATAGACCTCGATGCGGTCTTCCATTCCGCCGCGGCGGGCCCAGCTATCTTCGACGAGTCCCAGCGCGTCGTTGTCAAACTCGATAACGCAGATTGAGTTGTCCTCGCCTTTGGTCTTGTCGGCGTGGACGTAGGTTCCCATCTGGCAATAGACGTTTTTGATTTTGGGCCGACCGAGGAACCAGTGACAAAAGGCGATTCCGTGACAGCCCATATCCATAAAGACCCCGCCGCCGGATTTTTCGACGTCCCAGAACCAAGCTGCGTGGGGGCCGAAGTGCTTTTCGCTCTGCTTGACCAGATAGACCCTGCCGAATGCGCCCTGGTCGGCCATTTCCTTAGCCTTGACGTATTTGGGCGTGAAGAAAAGCTCCTCGGCATAGAGCAGCAGGACGCCCTTTTTCCTGCACGTCTCAATCATCACATCCGCCTCTTCGAGCGTCATACACAAGGGCTTTTCGCAGACGACGTGCTTGCCTGCGTTGGCGATGTCGATTGTCATTTGGGCGTGTAGATAATTCGGAGCGGCGATTGTCACCAGCTCAATATCCTTCTCGGCCAGCATCTTTTTGTGGTCGGTGAAGACGCGGGCGATGTCGTACTTTTTGGCAAGCCCTGCTGCGTGGCCGGGCGTCGGCGAGGCGACGGCGACGACCTCGGCCACTTCCGGCACCGCGCGGAGCGAAAACGCATGAATGTCCGCCTCGAACTGTGAGCCGATGATTCCGACTTTGACCGGTCCTTTATTGGCCATAATTCTGCCTCCATCGCGGGTATCATTTAGGGCGCCGCCACGGGCCTGAGCTGCGGATGGGAGAAATCCTAAATCCTAAGCACGAAATCCGAAACAATATCAAAATACAAATGTTCAAATGACTAAAACCAGAAGCGGCCTACGCATTAGAGCACTTTTACGCGGATTTGCACGGATTTTTTGGGAGGTAGAATGGTGGGCAGGGCCCACCCTATGACTTTTAGAGGTGTAATAAAACCTGACTTGAAAAGAAAGGCCCGCTTCGCACGACTATTTGAATAGATTCCTCGACCGCGCTCGGAATGACAAGGACTGCGCTCGGAATGACGAACCGGATATTGTTGGAGTGCCTTGGTCTGCGGCGGGCGAGGAGTTATTCGAGCTCCTGCCTGCCGAGAATTGCATCGGTTAGGATTTTTCCGGATGCGTATTCGATTGTGCTGCCGGAGGGCAGGCCCCTCGCCAGGCGGGTGATTCTAACGCCGAGCGGGCGAAGCAGAGAGCTTATATACAGGGATGTGCCGTCGCCTTCGAGATTGGGGTTGGTGGCCATAATGACTTCTTTGACCTCGCCCTTGCGGACCCGCTCGACGAGCTTGTCGATAGTCAGGTCGCTCGGCTCGATTCCGTCTAAAGGGGCGATGTGGCCGCCTAAGACGTGATAAACCCATTTGCACGCCCCGGTCTTCTCGAGGCTGATGAGGTCCTTTGGCTGCTCTACGACACAGATGAGGGATTTATCCCGGCGGGGGTCGGAGCAGATATTGCATATTCGGTCTTCCGCGAGGCTGTAACAGACCTCGCAGCGCTTGGTCCTGCTCTTGACGGCTCGAATCGCCTCGGCCAAGGCCAGGGCATCGTTGGCGTTCGCCTTCAGGATATGAAACGCCAGCCGTTCGGCGCTCTTAGGCCCAATCCCCGGCAGCCTCCCGAACTCCTCGATGAGCTTGTTCAGACTTTCAGTATATGCAGTGCTCATAGTCTCGGCCGAATCTCTAATGCAACGATGAATCCATTTGTTGCTACTATAAAGCATCCTGAGCAGTGATGTCAACGCCCCAAAACTTCGAGGAAATAATGTGCCGGGAAAGTCCGGAATTCCCTGGACGTCGGTGTCATCACTGGTAGAATTGCTGTCCGTCATGTTTCAGACGGGAGGCGTTGCGATGACCAGAATGTACTTGATGGCAAGGTTGGCCCTGACGGTTCTGGGAGTCTTCATCTTCATTGAGTCCATGCGCTACCTTCAGCTCGCGTGGTCTGTAGGAGACAAGTGGGGCCCGCCTGTGTGTTCTATTGGGATATTCTTGCTCTTGTCTTTCCTGGCCTGCCGGTTTCTGTTTTGGTCCGATGCATGGGTTGAGAGGATGATAGGCCCCTGCGATGAAGATATGCCCCCCGTCAGTTGTATCCTGGTGGTGGGGGGATTTCGCGTAGCACTGGTGTTTTGCGGCCTGCTCATCCTCTCAGGCAGGATCGAGATTCTTATCAGAGTGGCAGCATTTATCGTGGTTGCTCCTAAGATTATCGTCAATATGATCATCCATAAGCATGTTGATGGCGTTTTCTATATGCCGGGCCGGTCGTGGCTGCGATTGATTATCAGTCTCGCAAAAGCAGCACTTGGCATCTACCTCGTTTTAGGGGCGCCGCGGTTTTTGCGATGGCAAATGAGCAAATTCTACGCCCCGGCTTCGGAAGATCAGGAATAGGTAAAAACGATAGCTTGAAGATATATAGAGGGCTCTTCAAATGAACGATTTACGTAAACTGGCAAGGATTATACTCGTTGGCCTGGGCATTTATGTACTAATAAGACACGCCATAGGAGTGATTGCAGCGCTGCCTTACCTGTTCTATGGCGGATCGCCGCTACGTGGGTACGCTGTGGGGCAGCTTGTTTCATTTGCGCTGTTCGCAGTATGTTCAGGTTTGGTGATCTACGCTTTGATTTGGAAGGCTGATCTCTTGTCTGCGAAGATCACCGGTATTTACGAATCCGATCAGGCCGAGGTCTGGTGGCTGCCGTTTACATTCAGGCTGGCGGCGGTTTGCGCGGGCATCCTGTATCTTTCGTGGGGCATCTCCGCACTGGCTTCGATAATCGCCACCTATGTCCGAATGGCGGACCCCAGGTTCGCAAACAGACCTATGCCATGGGAGAGGCTTGTCGGGGGGATTATCCAGTTGCCCCTGGCGATATATCTGCTTTGCGGGGCGCCGCACTTTGTTCGGTGGCAGGTCAAGAAAACGCTTGAGCATTGTAAGCGATGGGAGGAACCCGACGGTATCTCTGACCAAGAGGCGGCGTCATAGAGTGCAGGATGGGGGCACTAATCTTCTTCGATCCCTGTTACAGTTGCATCGAGGCCGAGGAGGACTGTTTTTACTGCGGGGTCGTTAATCAGCTCGTTTCTTTTCTGGCCGAAGGTCTTTGCGTGTTTGACGGCGGGCCTGGCTTCCGGCGGGGCGTCGGTCAGATCGAAGCTCAGCGTTATCGGCGTTGAAAGCTGCTCGCTCAGCAGGGCCTGGATTTGCTCGATTCGGCCGTTGCGCTGGCACATTTCCCTTTGCACCTTTGCAGAGGCGGGGAATTCGAGCGTCAATTTGCCGTCCTCGAATCGGCTGGGCGCTGCGGCGATGAGCAGGCCTGCGGTTCCTCCGCCGAGCCTGTCGGCGACAAGCTTCAGGATGCCCTGCCAATTGTCGGTTATTGACTGGATGTCGTTGGAGTCGTGAAGCGTGAAGCGTAAAGCGTGAAGCGTATCTCGTGTCTGGTATTGCGCATCGCCTGTTACGTCGCCCGTATCCGGCGGGGCGCTATTGGTATCTTGTATTGCATCCTCCCGGCCAAGCTCAGGGCGAGTCTGCGTATCGCGTGTTTCCCGGCTCGCGGCTTGTGACTGGCGGCTTGAAAACTGTGGTTTGCCGCTAAGGTCGCTTTTTAGGCTTGTCGGCTGTTTTTTTTTAACGGCGGCTGCGGAACCGCCCTGCAACTGCGCCAAGAGCTTATCGACGTTCATAAAGTGCTCGCTCAGGGCGAATCGCAGGAGCGATGCCTCCAGCAGGGCCCTGGCGGTATCGCTATTCTTGATGGACCAGCGGAGTTTTTCGAGCGTGGCGATGTTATAGACGAGGGCGGCGATGTCGAACTTCTCGGCTATCTCGCCGGCCCGTTTTCGCTGCGGGGCGGTGAGAATCACAAGCTCGCTGTCGGCGCCTGCGGATTTTATGACCATAAGATCGCGCATATAGTCGATGAGCGAATCGCCGATCTGGACCTCGCTCGTGCCAGCGCCGACCAGGTCGTTGACGGCGGTGAGCGTCCCGGCGGCGTCGCTGTCGGCGATTTTGTCGATGAGGTTCCATACCTTTTCACTGTCGGTGCAGCCGAGGCACTCTTCCAACAGCGAGCCGCTGAGCGGCTCGGCGCCGGCGCTAAGCAGGCGGTCGAGGAGGCTAAGGGCGTCTCTCATCGAGCCGTTGGCCATTTTCGCTAAGGGCAGGACGAGATCGTCTTGGTATTTAATCCCCTCGGCCTTGAGTATGGATTCGAGCTGCCTGGCGATTATGGGCGGGGTGATATTGCCGAAATCGAATCGCTGGCAGCGCGACTGAATCGTGGCAAGAACCTTGTGCGGCTCGGTGGTGGCGAAGATGAACTTGACGTGGCTGGGCGGCTCTTCGAGGGTCTTGAGCAGGGCGTTGAACGACTCAGTGGTCAGCATGTGGACTTCGTCGATGATGTAAATCTTATGCCTTGCCCGTGCGGGGCGATAGATAGCGTTCTGGCGAAGCTCGCGTATGTTGTCGATTCCGCGGTTTGAGGCACCGTCGATTTCGATGACGTCGATGTCTTCGCCGAGGTTTATGGCGATGCAGCTACCGCACTTGCAGCAGGGTTCGGTGGTGGGCGCATCGGCGGCCAGGCAGTTCAGCGATTTTGCGAGGATGCGTGCCATCGTCGTTTTGCCGACGCCTCGGGTGCCGGTGAACAGATATGCGTGTGCGACCCGGCCGGTCTTTATCGCGTTCTTCAACGTCCGCGCAATGGGGTCCTGACCGATGACCTGGTCAAACGTCTGCGAGCGATATTTTCTGGCTAATACGGTATAACTCATGGTCAATTAATTGATTATTGATCAATCATCACTAATCAATAGAAAAAAGATGGCCGGGTTTACCACGGCACCACCAAGCACACGCTTATGGCTGCTCGGTTCCCCGCCTGACCAGGTTCACGGGCTCGGTCTGCATGGGACCCGGCCATGATGATTTACCATTCACTATTTGCCGCTTGCCGACGGCTATTGGCCACCACATCACGACCAGCCGACAGTATAGCAGGGGGGGGCGGGATTTTCCAGAAAAAGATTTTGGATTGGCGAATTTTGCGGGCGGCGGGGCAAAAAAAATCCTCAAATAAATTTCCGCCGGGGAGCTTGACAGGGGCAAAACAATATCCTATTGACTATGCGATGAGCCGGCAAAACAATGGGGAATTGGTTGTTGACGGTCGATCAGAAGGAGATTCGACATGAAGGTAAGAATCGAAGATACATGCACGGCCTGCGGTCTATGTTGTGATACATGCCCCGAGGTTTTTGAGCTGGGCGACGAGTTGGCCCAGGTCATCGTTGATGAAGTGCCTGCGGAGTATGACGATGCGGTCGAGCAGGCGGCGGACGAGTGCCCGGTGGAGGCAATCGTCATCATCGAGTAATTCAGCCGCAGAGCTCTTTGCTTCTCTTGCAGGCTGCGGCAAGGGCGTTGTTTATCAGTCGGCCGAAGTTGCTCGCGGCCAATACTTTTATCGCCGCCTCGGTTGTGCCGCCGGGGGATGTTACGTTTTTGCGAAGGGCAGCGGGGCTTTGACCTTTTTTGTCGGCCTCGGCGGCAAGCAGGCCCGCGCCTTTTGCGGTCTGGAGGACCAGGTCCTTAGCGGTATCTTCGGGCAGGCCCAATTCCACGCCGGCTCTTATCATTTCTTCCATCAGGAGGAAGAAATAAGCCGGTCCGCTGCCGCTGACGGCTGTTACGGCATCGATCAAATCTTCGTTATCGATGAGAACGGCCTTGCCCACCGATGAGAAAATCGTAACGGCCGTATCCAGCATCGGTTTTGCCTTTTCGTTGGCGTACAGCGCCGCTGCGCCCTGCCCTATCAGGGCGGGCGTATTGGGCATCACGCGCACTATGGGGACATTGCCCAGCACGCCGGCGATTTTGGCCAGCTTTATCCCGGCTGCTATGGAAATGACGAGCTTGCCCGGACCGACGGCGGCCTTGATGCTCTCCAGCGCATCGGTCATATTCTGCGGCTTGACGCTTAGGACGATAGTCTGCGCCTCGGCGGCCAATTCGGCGTTACTGTCAACGGCGATGACGTTGTATTCCCGGGCGAGGAGTCTGAGCCGTTCCGGTCTGATGTCGCTGACGAAGATGGCTTCGGGTCTGCAGACGTTGGCCGTTATTATGCCCTTAATCAGGGCTTCGGCCATATTGCCCCCGCCTACAAAGCCTATTGTGTCCACGTCTTTATCCTTGCCAAAACGAACGTTGGAGTTATTATCTTATCAGCATTTTGCACCGACAAATATAAGGCTGATTATGGAGAAGAGCAATGCAAAAACGAGTTAAATACGACGATGCGATCAAGACCAAGTATCCCGAGCAGGTGGTCATAGCGATCGCAAAAGACAGAAACGGCAAGGCCAATCCTGTTACGCTGGGCTGGACGATGATTGCCTCGGGCGACCCGCCGATGATGGCGATAGCGGTGGCCAAGACGCACTATTCCGTCGAGGCGATCACGCACTCGGAGTGCTTTACGGTCGCGTTTCCATCCTCTGCGATGGGCGAAGCGGCGCTGTTTTTCGGGTCAAGGTCCGGGCGGGAGGTTGACAAATTGGCCGAGTTCAAATGCGAGACGAAGCCGGCCGGCGAGATTAATTCGGTCCTGTTGGCCGATGCCGTGGCGAATTTTGAGTGCGTGCTGGAGCAGCGTATGCCGGCCGGCGACCACATTATCTTTGTCGGCGAAGTGGTTGCCTCGCACGTCAACACCGAGTCGAAAAAGCGGCTATACTCAATCGGCCCCGGGCACAAGCTCGGCCCGGCCTCATAATCTCCAAAGATGCAGGGTCTCTTCGAGGCGCAGATTGTGGGAAGGGACAAGCCGGGATTTGTGGCGGTGGGCCTTGCAGTCACCCTATTACCGCATTTCACAAGATAGGACGACTATGCGAAGAGCCGGGACGTCAGAACAACAGATTTCTCCGCTGCGCGACGCTCCGCGTCGCTCCGGTCGAAATGACGAGGTAGTACCTGGAAGTGCGAAATGGGGTACTATCGGCGGCAATTCTCAACGGGTGAGCAGCTCGAATTCTTTCGGGCTGAGCGATTGTCTTAGCTTCTGCAGGGCCAGCAGCTCGATCTGTCGGACCCTTTCTTTACTCAGGCCGAGCTCTTCGCCGATTTGCCCGAGGGTCTTTGTCTTCTTCTTTATGGGCTGTCCGATAGGTCCGAAGCGGTTGAGGATTACGTACTGCTCCCGCTGGTCGAGATCATCTGTGATGACCTGGGCGAGGCTTTGGTGGGCGCGTTCGATGGCGTCGAGGTCTGCGGTCTCTTCTTCTCTGGCATCCTGCCGCATTCTTGCGAGTGAAGCGGCGGTTTCCTTGTCCCGGCGGGCGGTCCGCCCCGGCGGCCTGCGGGCGAAATCCTTGGCTATGGTCCAGGATGCGAATGTTGCGAAGCGAAAACCCCTTGAGTAGTCGAATTTCTCGATGGCGCGCATCAGCGCCACATTGCCTTCGCTGATCAGATCGGGCAGATTTGCGCCGCTGCGGGTATGCTTGCGTGCGATGCCTACGACGAGCCGGAGGTTGGCATCGATTATGGTTCTCTGTATATCACCGGCCTCGGCAAGGTAGCCTTCAATTTCTTCCAATTGGCTGCTCGAGGCGCGCATCGGTTTCATACCGGCCGTGGTGATGCAGGCTATGTATTTGAGGTAGTTGTACCTCCGGAAGAGTTCAAGCTCGCCTTCCCTGTTGAGGACGGGGGTTCTCTTCAGTGTCCGCAGGTAGTCTTCGAGGGAGCCGCCGGCCAGTCCGAACGGGTCTATGGCCTCGCCGACGGCAGGCGCTATACTGCTCAGCGGTGTTCCCAGAATCCTGTCTCTGGCGTCAGGCGAGAGGAACTCATCGCTTGGGATAAATTCGACTTTTCGGGCCAGAAGCTCCTTTGCCCTTCTGGATTTGATTATGCGGTATATGGAGCTTCTGCTGCGGCCGAAGCGTTTCATCAAGTCTCTTACGCTGCCGTTTTGTTTGAAGAGCCTGTAAATTTCGACGCCCTGGGCGGTGCTCGTTACGCCCGCCGGTCGCTTGAAGAGCGGCTTGCCGGGGTTTGCCTTTTCATAGTTCACCAGCGTGTATCTGACCATTTCGTGCGACCTGCCGATCTCTGCGGCTATTCTGCTTATGACACTATGTCGGGAGAGGTTTGGCTTCGCTGCGAGCGTGGCGGCCCGCTTTATGATCCGGCGCTTCTCTTTTGGCGTCAGCCGGGAAGAGGTTTTTGTGTTGGCGCCGAGATCAGGATTTGCCTCTATGAACTTATCCACTGTGGATTTCAAGAAGCCGAAACGTTTGACGCCGTCCTGGTAGATGAATTTTCGGGCAATCAGGCCGCGTTTTCGCCAGCGCCGCAGAGTCCTTGCCGAGATGCCCAGCGCACCGGCAAGCTCCTGGATGGAATAGACCTTCTCGGATTGCTCGGCTGCCGGGGGGGCAACCTGGCCGCTCAACCCGCCGATGAAATTCCGCAGGTCGTCTAACAGTTGATCGCCTTTAATAAGCTCCTGGGCGGCCGGGCCTTTGTGGTGGAATCCCGTGATACGAAAGAAGACGAACTCAAACGGATACTCCCTTTCTCTTTCGATAATTGCAAAGAGCTGTTCGGCGGCTTCAAGCTGCCTGCGGCGTTTCTGGTGCGGCGTGAATCGAAGCTGCAGCAGCAACTGAGCTAAGTCTTTGTTCTTGATCTTCTGCATAGTCGCCGAACGACCGTAGCGTGCGAGTTCGAATATCGCGTTTGCTGATTAGTATTTCACATTTTCGTACTATGATCAGGTGTGCATTTTAGCAGATTCAGCGCAAAAAAAACAGCCGTGTGTGACGGCTGCTTGCAGGTTATCTCAGTGTCAACAGCGGCCGGCGGATTTTCCACAGGGGACCCGAGCCGGCCGGTACATTTGCCCTTATAGATGTTGTTTCAGGCAACAAGACTCTTGGCTACATCCACGGCTGAAGCTGCATCAGGTGCGTAGCCGTGGGCGCCGATTCTGTCCGCATAGCCCTGAGTTACCGGTGCGCCCCCTATCATAATCTTGGCTGAAACGCGAGCTTCCTTGAGGGCGTTTATGGTTTTCTCCATGCCCGGCATGGTCGTGGTCAGAAGCGCGCTTATCCCGATGACCTGGGCGCCCGCTGCTTTAGCCTGCTCGACGAACTTCTGCGGCCCGACGTCAACGCCGAGGTCAATAACCTCGAATCCCGCCCCTTTGAGCATCATTGCAACCAAGTTCTTGCCGATATCGTGCAGGTCGCCCTGGACGGTCCCTATCAGCAACTTGCCGACCGGCTTCACCCCCGCCTTGACAAGCTCCGGCTCGAGTATCTCCATAGCCATTTTCATCGCCCGCGCGGATATAAGCACCTCAGGTATATAGACTTCGTTCTTCTTGAAGCGGGCGCCGACGACGTCCATGCCGGCAATCAACCCCTCATCGAGCACCCTTTTCGCGGCAGTGCCCTCCCTCAGGGCCGCCCTGGTGATTTGTACCGCGGTGGTTTGGTCGCCTTTGATTACCGCCTCAGCCAATGCTTTCAAATCTGCCATCTCAGTTCACCTCAATAAAACAAGCCAGAATCACCATTGCTACTTTTCCCGGCATCAAACCTGCAATTAGACAAAACCAGGGCGACCAAAGCAAGAGCTAAATCAAACTTTTTGACCGCATAGTACCGCATTTCGTAAGTCCCGCTACTATGCTGTCATTTCGACCGGAGCGATGCGCAGCATCGCGCAGCGGAGAAATCCCTTGACATTGTTTGCGCAGGCGGGTTAGATTGTTTATCCAAAGGCGAACAAGACCATTGACAAGTCATTTTTAAGAGAAAGGGGAATTTATGAGGAATCATAAAGCATTTCTATTAGCCGCCATAGTTTTGATGAGCAGCTCAATCGCCGGGGCGAATTTGATTCTGACGCTCAACGGCAATGACCTGAGCGATTCTCCACTAATATCGAGTATGGGGCAGTTTTTAGTCGCTGTTGAGGGAAGCACCGAGATAGGGCCTAATGACGTCTCCGTCGGGGCGGTCGGCGGAGTATTGGAGCCTGTGCCGGATGCAAATAACGAGTATTACTTTGAATTTGACGCCAATTCAAACGAGGCGACCATCAGTCTGGTTACCGCCATCGATATGGTTATTGACGGCAACTCGATCCCAGCGGCTACCACAATCTATCAACTCTTCATTTTCTGCAACCGGGCCCAGAACATCTTTGGCGCCGTCGGGATCGGGCTGGAAGAGCTTATCTGGTCCGAAGGCCAGTCCGCATCCGCCCCGAATAGTGAGGATACCAACGCTTCGATAAACACGGTTGATCTTGACAAGACAATGACTAACGGCGCGGTAACGATCTATGAACCGAATGAACTTGACAACCATTTTTTCCCCCCAATCCCTTATGAACCTGGGTATTCTGCCGTAAGTTGTCCGAATGACTTGGGCAGGGCTTATCGGTTAGAGAAGTCTGCTTATTCTCCTATAAGTGAAAAGGATCGCGAAAGTCTGACGTTTACGTATTCGGGTGAAAGCGGTTATGTTGAGTTACAGGAAATCACCAGCAGCCAATTCTTGGACCCGCGAGTAGTTTATTATGTCCCCTATCCCCCTTTGCTAATACACGCTGTGGGCGTTGAAGAAATTGATGTGGTAATTCCGTCTGACACAACCATCGTCCTTGCAGAGGGTTGGGATTATGGAATTGTAGTTTACGATGGGGCAAATGTACACTTTGGCGATCCGAGGGCGGAGTTCAATGAGCCCAATGCGATTTACGAAGCCGATGATGTAAATAATCCAGTGCCGCCCGTCTGGGTGGTCGGCGAATCCGGCAGCCCCTTCTTCAACAATTATTGTGGGATTTTCGTTGCCCGGACTGCCGGGACAAGATGTAAGTTGAATAACGTTTACCTAAGTGGTTTCTATTACGGAATCCAGGCCGATCAACAGCTTGACCAGCCCATATCGAATACACATATTTCGGGATGTTACAACGGAATTGTGAGCTTCGGCGCAAATAGAATCATAAACTGTAGTGTAGGCTACTATGGAATGTGGTCCGCCGAATGGCCCTATGACGGATATGCTTATGAATTCGCCTCCCGCAGTCTGGATGGAAGTATTTTCTTCGAGGGCGCGGATTTTTCTATTTTCAACTGCCTTGCCGATGATGGGGATTATGGTTTCACTGCGAGTGGGCTTTACGAACCCAACGAAGAGCCCAACCTCTATGCAACGAATTGCGCCGCCACAAACAGCTATACCGCGTTCAACTGTGTTAATGGATTCCTTGGCATAAGCGTAGTTTGCCCCGCTCTGTACGACAATTTTCAGAACAAGAACTTTCCAGAACTCCCGTTCACTGAGCCTGTGTACGAAGTGAACGACCCACTCGTTACTGTTCCGGATGACTACAGAATCTTCCTCAACGCAAATTCGCAGTTTGTCGATCACGCTTCGGGACCCACGGCATTCCAGGGATGGACGACTAATATCAACGGCGTTCCGGATGCCGGTGTTGGAGACATCTGGCCGCACTATCAAACCAATCGCGCCGACAAATACCCTAACGCAGACCTGAATTTCGACGATACTGTCGACTTCTCTGATTTGAGTGATCTTGCAGACCAATGGTTGAATGCGGACCCTGTCCGGGGGGACTACAACAAGGACCAGAAGGTAGATTTCCTGGACTATTCAGTCTTGGCTAATCAGTGGCTGCTAACCGAGGTCTCCATCGAGATACTCAATCTCGATACGGTCGAGGCGATGGACTCGAACAATATTTATGGTTACGCAGGAATCCAGATAAGCAATATGCCGCCCTTCACGGAAATCTTATCTTTATATCTGGACAACACGGTAGTTGGTCACTTATGGCTTGGATGGGATGATGAACAGAGGTGCATTGGCTTACAAAGCGACGCCTTCACCAACGGCTGGCACGTAATCAGGATGGTGAGCACGGATATCCACGGGAACACGATTAATCACAGGCCGGTAAATGTCCATTTTAACAATCTGCTCTATAAGGTTGCGGGAAGTGATTATTTCCACCCTGACGATGACTACGCATTCAGCGGGTTCTATGACGGCGGCAATACTCTGGAGGCGAAAATCACCGACAAGGACGGCCAGATAATCTGGTCGAATACTTACGCCGGCCCGTATGTCAGCATCGTGATTCCAGGGGCTACTTTCGTAAGCCAACAATTCTGCGAGCTATCAATAGCTGAAACCGAAGGGGGCGAGATGCGGACCGGCGGCGAATCCAGCACATCCAGCAGTCCTGCGGTTACGACTAAAGACCTGATAAAGAAATTCAAAAAGAGCGACTACGAAGCCGTCAGCGTCAGAATGGTTATCGTGCTGCCGAATAAGGATGTCTTTGAGCGAAGAAGACCCGCAATACTCGAATGCGCAAGGGCTTGTGGCGCTCGCGGTGTTAGTTGGGTCAGCCTGTACTATCACGACGTTACTGAGGAGAATCTTAGGTTTCTATACAACAAGCCAAGTGTCAGATACATATACTGGTGTGGTCACGCGGGCAGTCATGTAGGCGCCGACCCTCCTCACGGCATTGAAGGAGTTAAAAGAACACATACCATGTGCTGGGAGCTTGAGGAAGGACGGATTTGGGATAGCTGGAAGGAAAGACTCGCCTTCTCCTATACCCGCCAATCATTCCCGGATGCCGAACCGCTGCCGGACAACTGGGATAACCGAGGATTTGATCTATGGGCACTTGGGATGTGTTGGCAGTGGAACAAAAAGATTGTCTTCGTTGACGGTTGCCTGAGCGCCAAGTATGACGATATGGCTGGGGCATACGGAATGTTTTCTTTGCAGGGTCTTGGGAGTATGGACCAGATTTACATCGGTTGGAGACAACCAGTTCTAACCGCTTATCCAGGGAGCTTACCGGACTTGATTCTTTTTTCTACCGATGGTGTTAAGTTATTCTGGGAGAGAATGGGCTATGGGGATAGTGTTAAGGAAGCCCTTATGTACACAAGTACCCACGCAACCGGCGAAGAGATGCGAAGAACCCTCTGGGGCCCCAATGGACTGCCCGATTTTGGAGATGGGGATGGAGATGATAATATCTTTGTGTGGGGGTATGGATTCATTAACCTCAATGAAATCGAATTAGACCCTTAATTCGAGGAGGCCAAAAATGAGAACGTTCGTTTTTACTTGTTTGTTATTGGCATTTTTGCCCTCCTGCAAAGAAGAGTCAAAAACGATTGATTACATATGGACCGGACAAGAGGAACTCCGACATTCAGTTCCAGCTTGTATAATCTGGTATAAGAAAGTGCCGCCACCGCTTGATGCCTGGAAACCGTACAAGTGTTTTAGTCAGGCGGATGCAAATGATATGCGAAGTATAATCTTGCTGCTGACAATACCTGAAAGTAAAGAATTGAATTCAAGCATAAAGACTGAAGATAAGCTCAGCCTGATTTTCTATAACGGGCTTCCGGAAAAACTAACAGTCAGAGAAGTCTATTTTGCAATGCAAGAGCACACTTTCATAGGCCCGCTTGGGAAAAGCGATAATCTTGCGAGAATACTACTTAACAAGCAAGAGGTGCGCCCTCTCTTTTACTACCCCTACTCAGACCTTGACCCCGTCCATTATCTTGATGATTTCGAAAGGATATTGCAGATTAACCAATCTAATCAAAAACTTGGAGAAGACTGGAGGAGACTCAGAAGACACCAAGAGAATCAGAGGCCCGGAAAAGAATAGAACGGGTGAATCAGGCTGGCCCATGATCTTGGATTGTCAAATCCAATGCAATGTTCTCCCTCTGGAACGCAGGTCACCATGACCAATGCTATATTGGCTGGAAGATAGAAGTCCTGGTATCTAAGGGCATTGTGGAAAGCATTGTAGGAAATACAACCAGGGCGTAAGGATGTTCTGGCAGAGAATGGGCTATGGGGATAGTGTTAGGGAAGCCCTTGAATATACAAGCACTCACGGCAGCGCCGGGACGCTAAGACCTATGTGGCGACCCAATGGACTGCGCGATTTTGGGGATGAACAGGGAGATGACAACATCTTCATACGCGGTCTTGGGTCTATCAATGTGAACCACATCGAATTGGACCCGTAAGGAATACTGAGAAATGAGACTAACAAATAAGAAGCTGCTGCTGTCTATTCTCGGACTTCTGTTGGCGGTGCTAATTGTCAAAATCGCGCTGTTTGTAACAGCAAAACCGAAGATTACCGTCAACTATGTGGCTGAATACAACCGGATGTCCCGTCCGCAAGATTATGACCCGAACGACAACGCCGCACCTTACTATCAGAAAGCTTTTGATACATTTGTTGAGACGCCTGACAAATTCGAATACCCGCATATAGACTGGCCTGAGGATTTTAATAGCGCTGACCAGGCTCTGCTGCAAGAGTGGCTAACTTCAAATACACAAGCCTTTGAGTACTTCAGAGAAGCCGTGGATAAACCTTATTACTGGCTGGAGAGGGAAGCCCAAGAAGACAACTTTATGGGCAGCATGATGCTTCCTGAATTGGCTGTGTATCGAGAGTTGACTAATGCACTTATTTGGGAAGCGAAGCTTACCGCCCTTGAAGGCCGGTTTCATGCTGCATTTGAAAACATACTTGATTGCTACCGTGCCGGCAAACATAAATGTCGTCCAAATGTGCTTCCGTCGGAGCAGCATGTCGGACTTCGCATAAAACAGACGGCCGTCAGCGCTGCACTTGTCATCCTGGATAGGGTGCAGGTCGATAACAGAGCCTCAAAATTCTTTCAGGATGACTTGCAGCAGGAACTTGATACAGATACTTATGTTCCAGGTTCTCAGGCTGAGAGACTTCTTGACTATGATATGTTACAGCGGACATTCGTCGATAACGGCAGGGGAGCCGGGCGATTATGGTGGCGGATGGGCTTTGACATCGTAATACCTCTTGTCGGTGAAGGTAAAATTTATGAACGTAAAATCAAGCTGAGTTGCTTTACCGGCCCGACCAAGAAGCAGGCAGCTAAGCAAATTGAACAAACCTTTTCTCTTTTCAATCAAGTGATAACAAAAACGCCGTGGCAAATTAAAGATGAAGGTCGCGATTACTTCAGGGAAATAGAAAACATCAATAAACGGTATATATCGTTGGAAATTTTTGACATAGGCATAGACGCTAATAGCATTTTTCATAATTATCACAAAACAAGAGCTCAGACGGAAGCTTTGATTACTATCCTCGCAATTTTGCGATATAAGATCGATACTGGCCAATTCCCCGAAACGCTTAATGGCCTTGTTTCTTCCGGTTATCTGCAAGCTGTTCCGAACGATCCCTACAGTAGCGGTCCCTTAGTTTACAAGCGTACAGCCGATGGTTTCACACTCTACAGCATTGGCGCGGATTTTTCAGACAACGGCGGAACAACAACAATCGAACAGCCAACGCGGTTCTTGGGACCTCGAATGCCATTACCCGCAACACGATGTGCGGATATCGTCTATTGGCCCGTTCAACAACGAAGCGAAGCTGGAACTCAACCGCCTGGTATCAAACTGGATTATTGATGCCCGGGTGTGCCATACTCGGATGTTCCAATCAATTTGAGGAGGATTATTGGGATCTTTTAAGGCAAGGCTTCAATCTCAAAGACGCGGTCAATGACTCGCTGCCGCCTGCCGGCGGGACAAGAATCTTGGAGAATTTCGCTGCCTACGGTGTCAGCAGTTGGCAGCAAGCCGCGGGCTATCCCCTTGTGAAGACCAAAGCTGCGCGCATAAAAAAACGCCCTGGCTCAAGCGGGTGCTTAAATGGGGCGAAAGCGAGTGCTCTGGGGAGAATCCTGCGAGATTTTGCCTGCTTACTGATGCGCCTGGGGTTCCTTCTGAGGCTTTTTTGAGGCGACTTTCTCCGGCTCGTCCTGGTTCACGCTCTCCGGGTGCTCTGGAGAGTCTTTTGCTGCGGCCTTTTCACGCTGAATAGCGTCGTATATCTCCCTGCGATGGACTGGAATCTCTTTCGGGGCCGTTATGCCCAGACGAACCTTGTCCCCCCGCACGTCAACGATCGTAATCTCGACGCTATCGCCAATCATTATTGATTCATCTCTTTTTCTGCTTAGCACCAACATTGTTAACTCCTTTTGTCGGCTGGCTTTACCATATCGTGTACGAGCAACTCCGGCGCTCTGTTCATCCGAGGTGCTCGTCAGAAGCCTGTATCCGTCGGCCCTGGGTAGCTTTCCATTGCTAAAACGGCTCGATACCGACAAAACTTTAACCAACTATATTTTCGGCTAATTCTCAGGCCAAAAACAAGCATTTTTGTTTTTGTTTGGGGCAGACAGCCTGATTATGAGACGCGAAATTCATAAGCAGTTGGACTACAGGGGTTTACGGAGAGGGGAAGCTTTTGAAAAAAGATGTTCCCAACTCGGCAAGCGGCTGGTTCGGGCGATCATATCTCGTGTTTTCGCCAGAAATCGTATCGGATGCCCATCCAGTAGCCGGCAATCGCTCCAATTGTGCCGAAAGCGACGATTTGCACGGGCAATACCGCCGCGGTGGTGTTGGAGAAGAACACAGGCGGCCAGGATTCGGCGAGACGGTCCAGGACATTGGGCTTGACATAAGCTGTTATGGCAAAGGGAGTTACTAAGGCGGTGGCGATTATCGGCCAGACGTAGTCGGCATCAAGGAGGTTCTTCACAAGGAAAGCTGCCAGCCCGAACGCAACTACAACTCCCAAAACGATCTGCCCAATGGCCGGCTGGGACAGGACTGAACCTAACGCGCCGTCGGCCATTTGGATGTCCTGGGCGAGCCTGCCAAGCGAGAAATGAGCTATCAACAGCGAGGCAACGACAGCGATGGCGGCATTTAAGTATGTATTTGACTTGGACTTAGGTTCTTCCTCCACATGGGCCAGCGTGGGCGTCGGGCGGATCATTTGACCGCAAAGCACGCCGACGAATCCCACGGCGACAATTGCCAGCCAAAAAAGGGGCTCCCACTTGAGCCCGGCCAGCAACGCTTCTCGCTGCTCGATGGTGGGATTCAACTGGACCTGCGAGGCCATATTGCCGGTGCGAACTGCCCAGATAGCCAATCCCGACGGGACCGCCAGGATGCCGATTTCGCGGCCGTGGGGCCAGGATACGAAATAGCCGACCAGGCCGGACGCGAACGCCAAGCCCATGAGAATCGCTGTCCCTGCCAGGCTCAAGTTGCCGGGCCGCACAGCGCCGAATGGCTCGTCCGGTTTGGCCAAAGGCCAGGCCAGGATGCCTATCAAGACCACTCCTACAGCCGCCGCCGCAGCTATTCGCAACTTCGTTGAGAACGACAATTCCACGATTCAGCTCCTATATTGCACTGTTGATAGAATACCAAAAGGCTTCTGCAAAATTGCAGGTTAGGCCTACTTAGAAAAGAAAAAATCGTTTGTTGATTTTTTCTTTTCAACGGTAATGTATGGTCTCGTAATCGCTTAGGTAATTATTGAAGAAAATCATGAAAGAGATTTTCTTCAACAATATAGGCCTAACCTACAACTTTGCAGAACTCATAGAATACCAACAGAGTGGCAAACAGGCAATAGCGAATTCTCTGCTGTCTTTTCACTCAAAATCCTGTAGTTACCACGATAGGAACGGTCGGGCGAGTTTCTGTACAGTCAAAGTGTTGCACTTAGCAGGATATTTCCACTGCATAGACGTTGGCCTGGCTATCAGGTTTTCTTCCGAGGACGTAGAAGCGCCCGTGCGGGTCGCAGGAAAGCAGCAGCTCCAGCTCATCACCTTCGAAGGCTTCGCAGAAGTATGTGGCTTGCAGGCTGCGGATTTCCCCCTTGAGATCGAGCGCTCTTCTTAATGCGTCGATGCTCCATCGGACATATTCGGTGTTGTTGACGTGGCCGTTCAGGTCAATCGAGCTATACGGCACGCGCATCCGTTCGGTCTGACTGTAGCTATTTTGCGGTTCCAGTCTCTTGAGAATTGTCGATATCACTCTCGGCCCTTCGCCGGGCAGGTTCAAATTGAGCTTGGACAGATTCCTGGGTCGGCTGCTGTGTCTGTTCAAGACCATCCATTCGCTGGCGGCTTTGAATAGCTCGCAGTTATCCTGATCTTTACCGGTGAACTCTCTTGTGGCCGTTGAGCGGGTATGGCCGCTCGGCCAGGTCTTAATGGTTATACGGTCGTTCCATTTTGGGAATCGGGCGAATTCTATTCTGAGGTTTGACAGAACCCAGTAGCTGTCTATTTCGTTCAGTCTGTGCATGCCGAAGCCGAGCTGTTCGGCGTGGACGGCGGCGGTCTCCTGCAAATACTGCATCAGAGAGGCCGCCTTGATGCTGCCATCCGGCTGGCACTGGTAGGTTCTGACGGTGAATGTATCTTCCCTAACGTCCATATATCTGCCTTGACTTTTTGGACTATTCAGCGCATAAGACTATCTGCTGAATCGGGCCTATTATTGCAGTGGTGTGCTGTTTTGCAAGGATGTTTCGAGGGACTGATTGATGCCGGGGGCAGGTTTGTAGTGAAAGGTCCGTCCCTGCAAGTATGGGAGTCAGGATCCGCTGATCACCAGGAGGATGATGACGGCGGTCCCCGCCGCAAGGACGGCGAGCATAATGATTAGTTCCTCCCGATTCATGATCATACCCGCGCTGATTAAGATATATGACCCTGTGTCTGCTTATGTCAATACGCTATTGGATAGGACGACGGATTCTAATTCAGCAGGCGGTGCTCATCGAAGGCCGCATTGACCTGCGTGCTGTCAAGCCGGTCGGAGGCCATTCTCGCATTAACGGCAGGTGTCGAACAATGCTTCTATGGAATCTACCCAGGTAAATTATAGGAAATAAGTCGGCACAGACAAAACGCTGTGAGCTTGGCGGCTGAGAAAACGTGGGGGCTGATAATAGCGATTTGGGGCGAAGAAACGACTCGGCGGAGGCGGGCTGAACGCGACGGGTGGGCGGGAGAGAAAGTGTTTTTTGTGCGAATTTTGACGATTTTGGAATTCGGCGGGGGGTGAAAATTGGATTTTCGGGG
>Ga0315288_10002101_pt1 | contig 25808 bp, 26 predicted proteins | sample YL17G11_20_MG_FD_203454 | JGI IMG/M metagenome (GOLD analysis project Ga0315288, IMG submission 203454) | Sediment microbial communities from Yellowstone Lake, YNP, Wyoming, USA - YL17G11_20 | ecosystem: Environmental > Aquatic > Freshwater > Lake > Sediment | place: USA: Wyoming | collected... | reverse complement strand
GCCGATACAAGAGATATAGCGTCCATGCCGACCTCCCAATATGTTGTCGGTTATCCAACACTCATATCGGGTTGTCGGCTTCTTTCTTATCACTATTACATCTCCAGATTTTGGCTAAAGTTCACAATATGGGAAGCTGCCTTTTTTGTATTGCAGGTCGGCGTAGGCCTCCTGCAGATGTATTGGAACGGGGTAGTGTATGACAACCTGAACGCCGTTTTGGCTCAACTGCCTCTGCAAATCGTCTCTATATTCTGTTTCTATGGTGAACAGGTGATAGATGTGTGTTGAATAGGGAGCTTGCTGCTGAAAGCGCAAGTCACCAACACCGCTTAACAGACTCCTGTATGTCTGTGCGTGTGCAGCCCTCAACAGATTCCATCGGACCAGATGCTTGAGTTTCACGTTCAGTATGGCCGCCTGTATGGTATCCAGCCGGCTGTTCAAACCCTTCTCGACATGCTGATATTTCACTTTCTGGCCGTAATTGCGAAGCGTCCGCAGGCGTTCAGCGAGGTCTTGGTTATTGGTTGTCACCATTCCGGCGTCACCGTATGCACCGAGGTTTTTGCCCGGATAAAAACTGAAACAACCGCAATCACCCATAGACCCGCACGGACGACCCTTATACAGTGTGCCGTGTGCCTGAGCCGCATCCTCGACGACGTACAGATTGTGCCTTTCTGCGATGTCCATAATCGGGTCCATATCGGCGGACTGCCCGGTAAGATGCACGGGGATGATCGCTTTCGTCCTGGCTGTTATAGCCCGCTCAATCAAAGCTGTATCTATGTTGTAGGTTCGGCGGTCACAGTCAACCAGAACAGGGGAGGCGCCAACAGCGCTGACAGCCAGCGCCGTGGCGATAAATGTGTTTGCAGGCACAATTACTTCGTCACCAGGACCTATGTCCAGCGCCATCATCGCCAATCTCAGGGCATCCAGGCCGTTGCCGACCCCCACGGCATATCCAACCCCGACGAAATCGGCAAAACACCGCTCAAACTCCTCAACCTGCGAGCCGAGGATGAAATTGCATTTGGACAAGACCGCTTGAACGGCATTGTCAACTTCGTCCTTAATCGCCCTGTACTGAGCACTCAAATCTACGAATGGGACTGACTGCATTTTTGAACCTTTTTCTTTCCGAATACGTGCACTTCTTCGCCGTTGTTCTCGAAGGACAATCCACAAGATGCGCAGATCGCACCCAAACCGTCAAAGGCCAGTGGTTGTCCACATTGACATACCCAGCCGCTGATTCGGCCGGGATTTCCCTTCAACAGAGCATAAGGTGGGACACGTTTGGTAACAACTGCGCCGGCGCCCACCATTGCAAATTCTCCGATTTCAACGCCGGGAAGAATTATTGAACCTGCCCCCAATGAGGCGCCCTCTTTTATGACTATCGCCAAGAGCCAAGATTTGGTGCTATAGCGCTGCCGGGCCTGAGAGAGACGTGGAGAGCGAGGATACATATCGTTCGCAAAAGAGACATGGGGACCAATGAAGACGCCATCCTCGATGGTCATGCCTTCCCAAAGCATGTTGCTGTTCTTAATGGTAACGTTGTCTCCGACCGCCACGCCGTTCTCAATGAAGCAATGCTCACCGATATTACAGTTGCTGCCGATCGTGACGTCCGGCAGAATATGCGTAAATGCCCAGATGCGGGTCCCGCTGCCGATTCGGTCAGTCTCGACCAGCGCCAACGGATGTATGAATATGTTTCCCATTTGTGTGGACTCCCGTGTTTACCGGCACGCCGCCTGTTTGAAGAGAAGTTTCTATGGCTTCCAGCACCCTCACGACACCTGCTGAAAATTCTCCGTTTGAGCGTTCGACATAGCCCTGTTGCAGTGAGCGTATGAATTCGGCCGCCTGCAATCGCAGCGGCTCGCCAAATTCCACCTTCGGCATCGTTATATCCTTGTCCCACATCGACAGACGGATGAACTCCGCGAAATCCCTGTAATCCTCGACCGGATTTGCACCTTTGTCGTGAACGGCAATCGGGGAGACCTGGTTGAGGTCGTCCCAGGTTACCATTTTGCGGCTCCCGACCACGGTGATCTGTCGCACCTTTCTCGGGTCGAGCCAACTGACCAGGATAGTTGCCAAAACGTTCCGTGGATATTGCAGACAGATGGATGCCACATCCTCGATGCCGTGCTGAACATACGAGGCGCCAACAGCAGAAACAATCTCTGGTTCGTCGTTCAGCAACCAGTTGAAAATGGAGATATCGTGGGTCGCCAAATCGTATGCCGCATTGACGTCGTCGCGAATCGGACCAAGGTTTGTGCGGACAGCAGAGAGGTAACGAAGAGAGCCCAGTTCGCCGGAATCTATTATTTCCTTGGCCTTTACTATGCCGGGGTTGAAAAGAAATACGTGGCCGACCATCAGCAGGCGTCCGTGCTCAGCCGCCAGTTCAATTAGTTCCTTGGCCTGGACGCTGTTTTCACAGAGAGGCTTTTCGCACAAGACGTGCTTGCCTGCGAATATGCTCTCTTTGACGAGATGATGGTGAGTGCTGGTCGGCGTAGCTATGACAACGGCGTCTATCGTCGGATCCCCCAACACATCTCTGTAGTCTTGTTCGCAGCGAATCGAGGGGAATGCCTCGTAAACACGTTCCAATCTTTTGGGGTCCGGGTCGGCCACCGCCGAGACCTTGCTCTCTTTAAGACCATTGAAAACGCGAACATGATTAGGCCCCCAGCGACCACAGCCTATGACAGCTAAATTATACATGGAAACATGCCCCCTTTCGCACGAGCTTCCTTGTGTACGAGCATATTGAAGAATCAGGCGACCCTCTCGGTTGACAGTCTTTTTCCAAGACGAAGCCGCCTGTAGTCCCGCCAGCCGTCCAAAGTGGCCTTGACCAGGTCGGCTCTTCCTTTGAGCAGCCACTGTGCAAACTTCACCGGTCGCGTGCCATAGAAGAACGATTTCGCGGTGATCCGCTGTAACAGAGAGAGATTCTCTTTAATATAGAGCAGGCGGTTGCGTGTTCCATAGTACCATCGGTCGTAGTGTTCCACCCCAATGGTCTGTCCTATTTTATGGAGGACGTAAGGCTCCATAGCAACCTTAACGCGCCATCCTCCCTTTCTGATACGGTCGAAAAACTCATACTCTTCATTCTGGAAGAAGTAGCGTTCATCAACGAAGCCAACCTGCTCCAACAACGCCCGGCGCAGAAACATCACGCCGCCTATCAGCATGTCAACATCCAGTATTTCGGCGTTGTGTGGGGAACGCCCGACTCTGTTTACAAGGTCGATTCCGCGCGCAAGCCAGTGGTTCATCAAAAAACCGCAAGACCATATTCGCTCCGGTCTGTCGTAGTACATAATCTTGGGCGAGATGACGCCAATCGCATTATCTGACACCATGGCGTTGACCAGGGCATCTATCGCATCGGCAGGCACCACTAAATCGTTGCTGAGAGCAAAAATGAAATCGGCATTGTTCTTCATGGCATGTCGAATCGCGAATGCAGTTCCTCCAACACTGCCAAGATTCGCATCCGTTTTCACCAACTCCACACGTTTGCCGTCCGCGAGCCTTGACAGCTCATCTACGGAATTGTCCGTCGAGCAATTGTCAATTACTGCGATCTTGAGGTTTGCGTAACTGCTTGACAGCAAGGAGTTGACACACTCCACTGCGTCCGTCCAGCCGTTATAATTTAGGACCGTCGCGACTACGAATGGAGACTCAATTCTATTCGTCATATTGTCTTCTCCAGAGGCGTCATGCTATTTTCGATATTGTGCTTGTGGCAATCCGCAAGACAGGTCTCAGCCATCGCTTAAAGGGTTCTGGGATTCTGACTCTTTGTTTAACTTCAAATGAGAATGACAAACACAGAATGCCGAAGTTTCTTACCCTGTCAGCCAAAGAGTTTGGCGGTGTTTTCACTCCATAGCCTACTGAATCAATGAACCCTACTCTTTTGAAACGTCGGGACTGACAGAGTTCTTCTCTGAATACTCTCTTAGGGCCGGGCCAGCCTATATCATGGAATGCAACAACACCGCCGGTGACGACCTTAGGGAACCAAAGATCAAAATCTTCTTTCACAAACTCGTATTCGTGAGCCCCATCTATGAAGATAAACTCTATTGGCTCAACAAAATCCGCCGCGGCATCTTTTGATGTCTTGACAATTGGCGCTACAATATCGTCGACCTGTGTCTCTTTGATATTCCTCTGGAAATCCTGAAATGTTGCCACTGTTCCAAACATCTTCTTATGCTCGGATGAGCCAATGTGAGGATCGACCGCATATACTCTGGCGTGTTTGCCTGCCTTGGAACCCTTGGCGATCCATATAGTCGATTTGCCCTTCCAGGATCCAATCTCCACAATGGCTCCTTTTGTCGAACACTTCTTTGCTACCTTGTACAGCAATCTACCTTCATCCTTTGTCAGCCAACCTTCGACTTTGTCCACGGCGCGCTCTACATCATCCATTTCGAAACGGAGAGCATCTTCTGCACTCTTTGGAACAGCCCTGCTTATGTTTTGTCCATGACAACTGCGAGTCCTGCAGTGCGATTTGCCGGCTCCGGAAGATGATGCTCCTACAATATTCCTAATATAGAACATGAATCACCTCAACGGAGTTATGAGAACAAGGGTTCTGCGAAAATCTGGTGAGAATGAACGCGCCCAATGTTCTGAAGCATCGAGGCGGGATTCTCGCTCGTACGTTATGTGGCCCTCTCCAACGAAGGATTCTTCAGATCCTTCCTGATATGGCCTCTGTAGTAATCTCTTATACGGTGATATGCAGCCTTGGCAAAGTAAGGAGAAATACTGGAGATATTCTTCTTAATTCCAAGCCAGACAACCTTGCGCAAGAACGAGACAGTCAAATAGTCCCAGTGGCGCGGATTCAACAGTGCTCGGTATAGAGCTGGAAAATCAAACCATCCGAGAAAACCGCTCTTCTTGATGGCGGGATATACGTCCGAGTATTCCGGCTCTTTGGCCAGTTCAAGCATGCGGTTGAGAACCTCGCGCCTTTTATCCTTCTGGCTGGCGCCTCTTCTCATATATGATTGGGGTGACATCTCGGCACACATCAGGACTTCAGGGACATAACAGGCGCCATATCGCAAAGCCACGATGGTCGGCGTGAAGCCGTCAGCGTGCCAGTGCAATTCGGGAATCAACATGCCTGCTTCGATCAGCGCCAATCTCCTTATCACGGAAGAATGTCCTGAGAAACAGGCAATGTAGTTCCTCCGCAACCCATCCATAATCTCTTCGGGCGAGAAATAGCATGGGCTGTCACACAGCCGGAGCTTATTTGGATTGAAAACCTTGTTTTCAACGTCATACGTCATATTGTCCGACCAGCACAACCCTGCTTGCGGATAGCAACTCAGCACACGCAGTGATTTCTCTACGAATCCGGGGAGAACCCGGTCGTCCGAGGCTGTTATATGAACATATTGCCCCGATGCGCAGACAATACCGCGGTTGGCGGCAGGATGTGTGCCCAGGTTCTTTTCGTTCCGCAACAGTCGAATAATCGGGTCGCGCTTTGCATACGTTTCCACCACTGTCACGCTGTCGTCCGTCGATGCGTCATCAACAACAATGATCTCTTTTGGCTTGACAGTCTGAGTCAGGAAAGCATCAAGCGCTCCTGCGATACAATGTCCGTGATTGAAGTTCGGAATGATTACCGAAAGAGAGGGAAGTTCCATATCGTACCTCCAGTGTCCTGTGGCGCGTCTTTCTGTTTTGTCCCCGAACCGTCGCCTGCCAGCCTTATACCCCCGGCCACGATCAAGCCGAAGCAGATGCGATCTTCCTGTATCCATTTGACATCGTGAAATAGAGCTTCTTGCCGGCAGACGGGATAATCCTGCCCATTGTGATTCTGACGCCCTGCCATAAGGCCCGCCGCACGAGACCCGGTGACAAATACCGCCACCGCCTCGTGTCTCTGACCAGAAGATATAGCATAGAGGGAAAGAATATCGGCCAGACCGATGTCGTCTCCACCCACTCTGCAAAATCCTTGTAGGCCGGTGTATCCAACAGGCACAGAATCTCATTGAGAATCTTCCTGAGTACAGGCCCCTGTCTCTTGGCCAATCCTGAATAGGAATCGTCCGCAGTTCTTATGGCAACGAGGGGTAGAGGCACATAACAAATTCCGTGCCTGGCTCCTACGGTCATGGCGGCAAATACGTCCCACAAAGCCCCTATCTGAGGAATAATACCTCCGCTGTCCAGGAGAGCTTCACGCCGGATTACAGAGTTTATGCCGCTCGCCGTGAAGTATCCCCGTTTTTTGAATATCACGGTCAACTCATCGACGGAAAAAAATCGTTGCCGTCTGCCTAAATAGAATTTGTATTCTCTGCCTTGAAGCGTTTTTAGCTCCGTATGACAGAGACCGGCCCGGGGATATTGAGACAGCAACTCCATGCTTTTTTCAAAGAAACCCGGCAGAACCATATCATCCGAAGAGGCAAAATACACGTAGTCTCCTGATGCTGTCTCCAGCCCTCGACTATTGCTGAATGTCACTCCCCTGTTCCTGTGGTTTCTCAGGAGTCTGACAATAGTATGGCTTTTCCTGAATCCCTCAACGATGTCGATACTGTCGTCTGTCGATCCGTCATCAACGACAATGACCTCGGTGGGCGCAAAAGACTGCGACAAAACGGCATTAAGCGCCTCACTGATGTGACAGGCGTGATTGTAGTTGGCGATAACAACTGAGAGTGTTGGTTTCCGCATAATTCTCCAACTGTTACGAATCGTCCCTGGTCTTATGCCATCGGCCTCTGCAGCGGCTCCATACATACGTCCCATAGGGGAGGGTGAAAAATGCTACAACTGCGAGATAGCCGGCGACCATACCCAGAACCCCGTAGCGCCGGCCGAGCGCCCACAAAGTCAGGCACGTAAGAACACCCTGGGCAACCGACAGCGCCAGAAAAGGCTCCTTTTTGTGTGCCCGCAGATACGCGGCCTGGCAAAACGAAACCTGCATAAAGAGCGTGGCAAGAAGAAGCAATCCCATCGGCAGCAGAGGAAGTATCCGCAAGGAAAGGAAAGAGCCACTCAGATGTAACAGGTAGGCCAGCGACCAGGCAAACAGACCCCCCAAAAAGACCATTGCGACAGATATGAAAGTGAGGCGGTAGAAGAACCGGTCAAGCTCTGCGAATCTCCTGTTTGCGATCATAAGGCCGAAACGGGGCACCTTTGTGTAAATCCACATCGACGCCACACTCGATACTCCACTGGCCACAGCGAAGGTCATTCCCATCCGCCCCGCTGCTGCGGGTCCTTCAAACCTGAATGCCAAAGGCGTGAACAGGTAAAAAGTGAAGTATCCGCCCAGGAAGCTCAAGGCAATTCTCCACTGCATGGGCAGGATTTCGTTTCTCCAGCCGATTCGGGTTTCGGATCTCCTCAGGAATTCTCCGAAGAAGCGCCTGTATTTGCTGAATATGAACAGTGCACACCAGAGAATCCCGACGCAAAGCGACACGCACGGCGCCAACAGGCCCAGGTCGAGTATGATACACAACCACAGCGTCACGCTGGTAACGGCCACATCAACCAGCCTGCAGAGATACACGTTGGAAACCTGGTTACACCCTTCCAACAGGGCCAGAAAAGGGGCAAGCCAGAGCTTCGTTCCTATCAGCAGACAGAAAAGCATCCACGGCAGCTTCCAGTCAATTTCTGTATGAGGCGAGGTTGTGAAGAAGAACCAGCCTGCCGCCGCCATTATGACAGAGACAGCTACACCTGCCGCCGCGTACCAGCGAAGGGCGAACCTTCCCAGGCTGGTCAACCGTCCCAACGCCTCTTGTGGCCCGACGATGCGGCCTTTCCGGTTCAGTCTCAGCATTGACCACTCGTGACTGGCAAAGTTGATGATTACATTGCCCAAGCCAAGCTCGGCGAATACCTGCAGAGCCATCAGGCTGATGAATGTATAATAGTAGCCCTGCATCTGAGCCGTGTAGTGCATTGCGATGACCGCAATAGTCACCAGCGATGCCGTCGCCTGGCACAGTTTGCCGGAGACGCCAAATACGACGGCACGGTCAACGGCCAGTCTGTCCAGCAGATCGCGGAAACAGGCCTTCCATTTGGCCGGACCTGCGTAACCTGCCACAGAAACATCAGGTGCACGTTCCATAATGCTCAGCGATTCTATCTTGGGAATGTCACGCGGTGGCGCCAACACGCAGCATTAACCTCATGTTCCTTCCAAGCCGGCGAAGAAAGAGAATCAGATTACGTAGTCTGCCGTGTCTCAACCATCTTTGCCGTTTCAACCTGTTGACCAAGCGCACCTTCGCGTCAACCACTTGCCAGAAAATCTTTACGTATCTCGGAACTGGATAATTTCTCAGTACGTAGCGCTCTGCCCGCACTCTGTAACACCCGGTGTGCTGCGGATGACAAACCAGCCAGGAGAAGGTCTGCCCAAGAGCTGCTTCCAAAGGCGTGAATTCCAAGGCCATCTCCTTCCTGATCCTCGAATTGTCCGCAACCAGGTCGTGGTCCAGCCACGGAGCGGAAAGTTTCAACTCCGCATAGGCTGCGCTATCGACAGAGCACAAGACCGGCTTCCTTGAGCACACCTGTGCACATAGCCCGATGAATTCGCTCTGAGATGTAACATCGTCGCCGGCCACGCAATAGACCCTGCCGCGGGAAGCGGCATTATCCATAATTGACAACATCGCCCGGACAAGGTCATATACATAAAGGAAGTTGACCCGGCTGTTGCAGCCGAGCCTGAGTGGTATCGGCAATGAATTGAGCAGCCTGTGGAAAACGAACCCAGCATGGTGAGCATCATAAGGCCCGAAAACACCTTGAGGTCTGACTATGGTCACCGGCCAGCCGCTTTGTGCGTGCCTTGTCAAAAGCAAGTCTTCCGCCAACGCCTTATCGCCGCCATAGGTATTGGCTGTGAAAGAACGGGGACTTTTTTCATTGAACGGGCAAGGCGGCGGAACCTTGTGCACACTCGGTGTGCTGCAAAAGATATAGTGGCCTATATTGGCCCGGTGATCCTGCGAAATAGGTTGTATCTGGGCGGGCGTGAAGCCGCTAAGGTCAAAAACAACATCAAAGTCGTCCCTGAACAGATGCTCAACATCCCTGGGATTGTCTCTGTCACCCCGTAAGCGTCTGATCTCCGGGGGCAAAGGGCCGGGATGCCGGGTTATCCCGCGATTGAAAATAGTGACGTTGTGCCCATCTTCATGCAGAGCCTGCAATAGATGGTAGCCAATGAAGCGGGTGCCGCCTAATATGAGTGTTTTCTTCATGGAGATTCAGTGAATACTTCTCTGCCTCTCAGGAGAATCAGCCTGTTCCTTTCGGTTACGGTTTCCGGCTCAGGAAGACATTCCGCGCGGGCTTTTACAATATCCCTCAAAGACCATCGCCTGCGATCCCCCAACAACGGCAGATCCTGCTCGGTAAGCTGGCCGGGCCGCTGGTATTTCCTGAACAGGTACTTCAATCTGACATTGCGCCCGCGTATTCGGTCCATCTTGAACCTAGCCACGCTGACAGATTTCACGATTGAGAATACGGCATAATTCAGATTCCTTGCCACACCATCAACCAAGGGACGCGGAAGCCTTGCGACAAGCCTGCTGCTCATAAGGCCCTTGTTGAGCCTGTAGCGAATGAGATGCACGATCTCGGTTGACCAGAGGCGTTTGCTTCTGAGAAGTCTGCTTGCCTCTTGTCGGAGAGTTGGTTTGGTCTGGTTGGTATTCAGGCGCTTTGAGGATAATGCCTGCGTCGAGCCGTTGTGCCCGTTTCTGTAGAACGTCCGGGCGGCCTCCAATCTGATTAGAGTCTCCCAGTAGAGAATCTTCCTCAGACGCGCCCCATTTAGATTGATGTAATTGACCAAACCTGCGCCTCGGTCCAGTACAGACTCCAGGTACTCCTCTTCCTCTTCGACCGTAGTGCCAATCAGTCCTACTTGCTGCCCATACTCGTATAGGGGCGTACCCGGAAGTGGAAGGGCATAACAGACTCCAACATCCAATTGCGAAGGATGTACGCCCCTCATAGAAGCTATGTTCCCCACCAGCTCGCCTGTTTTTCGGATCGTTGCGTCCGTCTCGCCCGGCATGCCGATCATCAATCCGAACGGTATGTTCACATTTCTCTTAATGCAGGAAGTTGCCGCATCATAGACCTTCTCAACGGTGCACTTCTTCTCCATCACATCAAACATCCTCTGGCTGCCGGATTCTATGCCGAGCTTCAATGTTACGCACAGGTGATCACGGTAGAATTGAACATCCTCATCCACAACGGTTGTGCAGCGAACGCCGCCGCATGCCCAGAGCATGTTGTGTTTTTTCATCAGACCGGCGACCCCGTGGGCGTGCTTCCTGTTGGAGCCGAAATTCTCATCAATCAGCTGAACGAAACCCACGTTAAACTTGTCTTTTAGAATCTGCAGGTGTTCGTCGATAGCATCAAGACTGAAGACTCGATAGCCCTTTGTTGTTCGCTGGCAAAACGTGCATTTTGCAACACAGCCTTTCGAAACCCAGAAGTTGGCTAACATCGGTCGCCTGTCTTTTTCCAGAGAACGCGGGTCATGCCGAAAGTAGTCGTGCGTGGATCCGTTCCTGAAGTAATTCTGCACCAGCTCAGGTCTGTCCTTGAGTCCCGACGCCAGCAAACCGTAATCCGGCAGAGGAATCTCTGATGCAGGAATACTCCGACCGTATCCGGTGAACTGCATTTCACCGTCCTCGTCAATATAGGTCAGAGACTTGATCTTTGACAGCTCCTTGTAGTCCCACTGCCTTGAAAACCTCTTGACGTAATCGAGAAATTCGACCCACGGTATTTCGCCGTCTCCCTGCACGCAGATATCGACTTCGGTTTTTCTCAGCACGACATTCGCACATACGGCGAGGTTTCCACCCATGACTATCCACGCACCGGGACAGCTTTGACGCAGAATTCCTGCTATCCTTTTGACCTGAGCATAACTCGTGGAAACAACGGCGCTTAGGCCCACAACTGTCGGGTTGCAGGACTCAAAATATTCCCTGATTTCGTCGTCCGATGGGTCCAGCATATCGATATCGTAGAAGTCATACATTTCCGGAGTATATCCATTACGTTCCATCCATTTGATGAGGGAAACAATAGCCACTTTCGGCATTATTGGCCATTGCCCTTCATTTCTCGGGACAGCGATATTCAGCGGTATGGTGCAAAGCAGGGCCTTCATTCGCATCTCCTTTTGAACGGTCGATATAGCCATAGTCATTGGGCCTGGGCGGTTCGAGCACGTGAGAATTCTTAGGCAGATCTCAATTCAAACGCAACTCAACTGTTCTTGATAATACTTGACGGTCTGTTCAAGTCCGACCTCGACATCAGTGAATTCGAATTCCGGCATTTCGCGCAAGATGGCGGAAGGTTCAAATACGAGGTCACTGTCTTCCTGCCTGCCCTTGAAAGAGATCTCGGCGGGACGACCGCAAAGTGTTTCAATCACCTTGAGTATATAGCCTATGGGATGGCTTTGGCCGCTGACAATGTTGAAAGTGCCGGAAATCTCTCTCAAAATCGTCTGTTCCACTATCTCGCATACATCCTTAATGTACAGGAAGTCTCTTAGCTCCGAACCGTTTCCCCTGACTCTAATTGTGCGGCCTTCGACCGCGCTGGTGGTAAAGACCTTTATGGGGCTGTTGTGTGTGTCGTTTGGACCATATACTCCCGGAAGTCTCAATATAGCCAACGGCGTCTCTCCAACGCCGCAGGCCACATGCAGAATGTACTCACGCGCGACCTTGGATATGCCGTAGTAATTGGAGGGCTGGATTCTGCTCGACTCATTCAGGGGCAGAATCAGGTTCCTGCGACCATAGACATCAACCGTGCTGAGATATACAACCTGCCGGGCAGGGTAATCATCAAGCACACGGGCCAGATTTGACACCATTTTGATGTTGTCAATCATCGCCGTTGTTGAATCGTCGCGGTCACGGGTGACGGCAGCGGCCACAATGACAACTGAGTCTTTGATTAGTTCAGGTAAAATTGAACGCACAGTACACTCATCGGTCAAATCGAGTTCCGGCAAGTCTGCGCCTCGAACGGCGAATCCGGCGCCGGCGGACAGATGTTTCAACAGACTTGCGCCGATGAATCCCCTTGAACCGAGGACGACAACGTTTGTGCAGGTAGTGAAGTGATTCGGCATAGTCGAAATCAAAATCAGGTGCGGTCTGCTCCCATATCCACAAGCACACGCCCGGCCCTACCCTGCTCGAGATCATCAAATGCCTGATTGATGCGCTCCAGGCCATATTCGTGAGTGATGAGCCTCTGCATATCCAAATCGCCGGACATAAACATCTCCACATACATCGGAATATCGCGGTCCGGCTGCGTTTCCCCTCCCCACGTGCCGACAATCCGCTTGCCTCTGATCAAAGAGAACGGATCAATAGACATCCGGCTACCCGCCGGCAGATTGCCTGCAAGGATGCACAGACCCCCGTTGTCACGTACCGATTGGAAGGCCGTTTCCATCGATTCAGTGCTGCCTGCTGATTCAATCGCATAGTCAACGCCCCTACCGTTCGTCGCCGAAAGAATTGCGGACAAGACATTCTGTTTTCCAGCGTTAATCACGTGTGTGGCGCCAACGGTCAGCGCCTGGCTGAGCTTGTGGTCATAGATGTCCACTGCGATAATCACCGCAGCTTTTGCGAATCTCGAAGCCAGCAAGGCGCTCAGTCCGATCCCCCCTGTGCCAAAGACGGCGATGCTGCTGCCGGCAGCAACCTTCGCCGTGTTCAGAACAATCCCCGCACCTGTCGGAATCGCGCAGCCCAGAAGCGAAGCCTCTCGCAGCGGCATCACAGCGGGAATTTTCACCAGACGATTCTCGGAGACCACCGCACGAGTCATCAATGTTGAAACCGCACCCGAGTTGACGGATGAACCGCTGCTGCGTCTATACACGCTTGACGGCGCATCGGCGCCAAGTCCCTTAATCCAGGTCAGGACGACATGGTCACCGGGCCGGAGCTTATCAACATCAGGGGCGACCTCCTGCACGACCCCAGCCCCTTCGTGACCGAGGGTGTGGGGCAAATACTTGTCCGGGCCTTTTGCCCCGCGAATCTCGTTCAGTTGAGTCCGACATACGCCGCTGTATGCAACATCCACAAGCACCTGTCCATCCTTCAACTGTGGAATTGTCAGTTCCTCGACGGTTAATGGTTTGTTGATTTCGTTCAGAACTGCTGCCAGAGTTTTCATTTGCCTGCCTCTACTTGCACGATGACTCAGGATCGGTGTTGCAGAACTTCAACCGGCGCCTTGAATCGCGCCGATATGTCACGCACAGCTCCGCAAAAGAAGCTTTTGATTCTGTCCACAATGTATGCCAGCTCGGCTCCGGTCAATCCCTGGTAAATGGGCAGACTCAAAATGGTCTGTGCCTGTCTCTCGCAAACGGGAAAATCGCCCTTCTTATAGCCCAGCGATTGTGCCGCCGCCTGCAGGTGAATCGGGATTGGATAGTGAACCCTCGTCCCAATTCCATTTCGCTCCAGATACTCCTGAAGCTCATCTCTTTTTTCGGTCCGTATGATGAATGTGTGAAATGCCGACCTGTCTGAGTCTCTGTCCACAGGAGTCGTCACCACGTTGCTGAGATGCTCTATGTAGTATTCCGCATTGCTCCTTCTTTGCTCTATCCACAGGTCAAGGTATTTAAGCTTCACAAGCAATATGGCCGCCTGGAGCGTATCAAGCCGGCTGTTATAGCCCCAGATGTCGGACTCATTGCGATTTTTTAGACCGATATTTCTCAGTTGAACTAAAGTCGCGCACAGACTTTCGTTGTTCGTAGTGATTACGCCCCCGTCTCAGCATGCGTTCAGCGTTTTTAATGGATGCAGACTGAAGCAGCCGGCATCACCGAGTGACCCGACTTTCCTGCCCTTGTACTCCGCCCCGATTGCCTGCGCGGCATCTTCTATCACTACGAGGTTATGCGCCATAGCGATTTCAACGATGGTATCCATATCAACCGGCCGCCCGGTCAGGTGAACCGGCATTATCGCTCTGGTATTTGTCGTCAGTTTTTCCTCGATTAGCTCCGGATTTATGTTCATATCATCCGCGACATCCACGAAAATGGGTCTGGCGCCCGCCGCCACAATTACCGAGGTCGTTGCGAGGAAGGAATTCGGCACAGTGATAACCTCATCTCCCTGCCCTATGCCGTATGCCTTGAGAGAAAGAAACAGGGCATCGGTGCCGGAATTGACCCCCACCGCATACTTCGTGCCGCAATATCCGGCAATTTCTTTCTCGAATTGTTCAACTTCCTCTCCGAGTATGAAGCCTGCGTGGTCAATCACCCTGCCGATGGCTGAAAGTATTTCATCTCTTATCGGCAAGTGTTGGCGCCTGAAGTCTATGTAGGGTATGTGCGTCATCGCCGCCTGTCCTTATAGAATGCCTTTACTGTGTTAATGATGTACTGCAATTCACCATCCGTCAGATGTTGATGTGCAGGGAAGGTAATAATTGAGGCACAATCCCTTTCCGTCCGTGGAAAATCGCCTCGCTTGTACCCGAGGTGATGACAGCACTGCTGATACGGCAGTGGAATCGGGTAGTGGACTTTGGCTTCTACGCCATTTTCGATACAATAGGCCAACAGGTCGTCTCTATCCTGTGCCCTCACGATGTACAGGTGATACACGTGCCGCACATTGGGTCTGCGCCGCGGTATTTCAATGTAAGGCCGTAGTTCCGAAAAGGCCCGGTCCAACATCATCGCGTTGGCGATTCTCCGGTCGGTTATCCTCCCCACATCATCAATCATTCGCAGCGCCACAACCGCCTGAATCGTGTCCAATCTGCTGTTCACGCCAAACACTGCGACTTCGTCTCTATTGACCAAGCCGTGGTTCCTCAGCAATCGGAGTTTATCGTTCATCTGGTCTGAATTCGTAGTAATCATACCCCCGTCCGACCAGACATTCAGATTCTTCAAAGGATGGAAACTGAAAGTCCCCGTAATGCCGAAGGAACCGGCCTTCTTGCCGTCAATAGCTGCATCTATGGCGCAGCAGGAATCCTCGACAACCGGAAGATCGTATTTTGCGGCTATCGCGAGTATCCTGGCCATATCCGGGGCATTCCCGGTGAACCACACGGGCAGCAAGGCCCTGGTCCTGTCGGTTATCGCCTTTTCGACAAGGTCGGCATCTATGGTGAATTCCTCGTTGGCGTCCACAAAGACCGGCCTGGCTCCAGTCGCCGCGATTGCCCCTGCGGTGGCAATGAAGGTCTCGGCACACGTAATGACTTCATCGCCGGGGCCGATCCCCAGTGCCCTGAGAGAGAGTATCAGGGCATCGGTTCCCGAATTGACCCCTATGCAATGTCTGACGCCTATAAGCTCGGAGAACCTGGACTCAAACTCCTGGAGCTTGCGGCCCAGCGTGAAGTCGCCGGTTTCAACGAAATCCCTAATGTCCTCAAGAACCTGATTGGTGTAGGACCGGCGCGGGTCTTCGCCGGGACCGGCCTGTCTGAACTGTCTGGCTAAATATGAGAACTCTACTTTCATAGCTGCTTCCATTAATTCTCTACGGTGTGAACCAGTAATAATCCCCCCTGTAACCTGCTTCTTCAAAGAGCTCCTCCCAGTCATCGACGTGTAGTATCGTCTGCGCCGTCAGATTCCACTTGTACATCCTCTCTTTCTCCTGCTCATCACGATATGCGTCAACCACAATGAATTTGTGCACGCGTCCCACCCGCTCTATTTCACATATTGCTCGTATGCACTCGTCCCGCCCGAGGTTATGCACCGTGTTGATTGAAACCACCAAATCAAACGATTCATCGGGATAAGGCAGGTCTTTGCAGTTTCCGACTGTGAGATAGGGCTTGACATCTTGCATTGCGTTTTCTATCGCGTACTCAGAGATGTCGATACCGGCGACGGTGCACAACGGCATCACCAGCTTGAAATCGTGAAGCATAAATCCCTTGCCGCATCCAACATCCAGTATGCCGGCGTCGTCCGCCAGGGCGTAGTAGTCCCTCATTCTCCTGACTACCGGGACCCAGCGGCCGTCATACCTGTAGCCGCCGTAGCCCTGATCTCGCTTGCCGTCAAAGAATTCTCTGCCGAACTGCTTGGCGATACGTCTGTCTTCCTCGCCAACCGCAACCCTGTGATCGAGGTCTCTCTTCGCTCTTGGATAAAGACCCATCAAGTCAATCTCTGACATTCGGCGAATCTCCTTGAATTTGACAAGACTTTATTAACATTCTGCAGCCAGACCGCACTTTTAAGGCAAATGAACATACTCGAGAGGCTCGGTCGCGAGCTTATCGAAACTCTCCGAGATCCAGTCAATCATCTCGGCCAAACCTTGCTGCAAAGAAATAATGGGGCGCCAGCGCAGTTCTCTGCGGGCCTTGGATGAGTCTATAATGTAACACGAATCCTGGCCCGGGCGCTCCTCCACGTCCTCTGTTGCCTCGTTGAAGTCGCGCCCCATCAAAACGCATATTCTCTCCACCAATTCCCTGATGGAAATAAATTCATCCGGGGAGAAATGATAGACCGATCCCGGCTCTCCGTCTCTGGCGGCGGCAAATATGCCCCGGCAGACATCGTTAATATGGATGTATGATTTGACGGCCCTTCCGCCTCCGTGCAGACGAATCTTGCGGCCGCAACGCAGGGAGATAATCGTGCGTGGAATAATCCTGTAGAGCTGCTGATGCTTTCCATATACGTTCGTGGAGCGAATCATAATCAGCGGGAAACCGTATTGCCTGACAAGGGTAAAGAGAAACAGGTCTGCCGCCGCTTTTGAAGCCGCATACGGAGTGCTCGGCGCAAGCGGAGCCGACTCCATGACATCCTGACAAGCCCCGTAAACTTCCGGCGTTGAAATGTGGACATACCGCTTCAGATATACCCTTTCCTTGAGGAAATTGCACAATCTCACTGCGCCCACCGTATTGGTCTGAAACCACTGTTCCGGATAGAGCCAACTGGTCGCAACCTCTCCCTGCGCCGCAAAATTTATCACGTACTGCGGTTGAATCTCATCCAAAAGCTCGAACATCTTTGCGGCATCTCTGTTTATGTCTATCTGATGAAACTCAAAGTTACCCGATTCTCTGGACTTGTACGGCAGGAAGAGGTCGCTCTTCTCCGGCGAACGGCTCATTCCGACCACACGGTTCCGGGAATTCTCCTTCATCAGCAGATCGACCATCCAGCCGCCCGAGAATGAGTTACTGCCAATGACTACAAAGGTATTTTCGGACACGATTCAACCCCTAAAATTATTTCCCGCACGCATTCAGCGACCATGTCGGCTGTCGGATAGAAGCCATCTTCCAGCTCGGCAGCCGTGGGCGTGGGACAAAACGGTATGGTCATACGCCTCACCGGGGATGTGAGCCTGCCGAACAATTGTTCGTTGACCTGAGCGCTTATCTCCGCACTTATCCCGCAAAAGCTCCACGACGTATCCAGGATCAGCAATCGCCCCGTCTTCTCAACCGAGGCGACTATCGTGTTAATATCCAGCGGATTGACCGATACCAGGTCTATTACCTCTGAGGATACGCCCGCCCGATTTAGCTGATTGGCGGCGGCGATCGCTTCAGGCACCATAAATGACACCGCCACGATGGTAACATCTTCACCCTCAACAACTACTCGTGCCCGGCCAAACGGGACTACATACGGCTCTTCTGGAATTGATTGCGTAGTCTGATATAGCGGTCGAGCCTCAAGAATTATCACGGGGTCGTTGCAGAAAATGCTGTTCAGCAACAAGCCCTTTGCCGAGTATGGGTCCGCTGGAGTTACGACCCTCAACCCCGGAAAATGAGCAAACATACTATGCAGGCTTTGCGAGTGCTGAGGCCCCTGTCCCCAGCCTTTGCCGACTATCAGGCGGACAACCAATGGAACGGGCGTCTGTCCGCCGAACATAAAATGGAACTTGGCGGCATGATTGACGAGCTGGTCCAGCGCCAGAAAGGCAAAGTCCGCGCGCTGCAGTACCAGAATCGGCCGCAGACCGCCCAGAGCCGCACCGACACACACACCTGCAACTGCATTTTCGGAGATGGGCATTTCGATGACCCTCTCAGGGCCGAATGTCTCAAATATCCTCTCCATACTCCCAAAAATGTAACCCCTGTCGCGCGTACCCTGGCCAACCACAAAGACAGAATCATCCATCTCCATCGCCTGATAGTTCGCCTCAGCAATCGCCTGGGCGTATGTGCGGGAATGATTCACCGGATGACCACTCAGCTAAAATGCGTTGACGAGCTTGGACTGCTCGGCGTGCTCAAACCTGATATTGCCAACAGCACATTCTCCAACGGGCAATCTGGAAGCCAGCCCGGAGGCATAGACATATTCAGCAAGGTCCCGCCTCGGAAACTCCGATACCTCCTGGGCCTTGCGATACGCACATTCGATTTCCTCGTTCAGCTCATCTCGCAGGTCGCGCACCCAGGAGAAATCTATCGCACCCTGCTGAATCAATTCATCCCTCAAAACGCAGATGGGGCACAAGTGCTTGCCCGAGGAGATCGGCTCCTTCCACCAGGAATCTACCGGCCCTTCAAAGGCGTGGCCGACATGAACACACCAGCGCGACACACGATATTCAACAAAAGTCGGACCCAGACCGTTTCTGGCGGACTCATAACACTCCTGGGCAACATCCGTCAGCTCCGCGATGTTATTCTCTTCAACATAGAAACTTTTCATCCCCATTGTCAGGAAACGATTGTGCAAGGTCGTGGAGCACTGTCTCAGCTCAATAGGCGTCGTGATTGCCAGGCCGTTGTTCTCACAAACAAAAATGATGGGCAGATTATGAAGCAGGGCGAAGTTGACCGTCTCGTACGTGGCGCCCTCCTCCACTGCGGCATCACCGAAGAAGACCACGACCACGCCGGGTTCCTTCTTGTATTTACGACTGAACGCCGCGCCCGCAGCTATCGGCAGGCCCCCCCCGACAATTGCCGAGGTGCCCCAGAAATTCTTCTGCAGGTCGATAATGTGCATGGACCCGCCAAAACCTCCGGAACAACCATACGGACTGCCCAGAAGCTCTGCGAACAGCGCCGCCAGGTCTCCTCCCTTTGCAAGGTAATGCCCATGTGACCTGCACGTACCTACAAATATATCTTTTATATCGGCGATATGACCATAAACCGCAGGGACAGCCTCCTGCCCAAGGCACAGGTGGGTCGGACACCGCATCTTCTGCTCAGGATACCGCTGGACGATGTACTGCTCGACCATGCGAATCCTGACCATCTTTTTCAGGATTTCCACCTTATCCGTTTTCAAATGCCGCCACTCGCTTTCAACGCCTGGAGTGTCTTGATGTTGTAATACCTCGCATCACTCATAGGGTTTGGAATTCTGCCATCCTCGAAAGCGCTCTTTACGTCCAGCACCGCCTCCTGAATGGAATGCCTGGCCTCGAAGCCCAGCTCATCCCTGATCTTTCTGCACGAGACGTGGTAGGAACGGATGTCACTTGTCGGTGTAATCTCGATTGGTATCCCGGGGTCAACTATATCCCGGACCATCTCGGCAATCTCCCTGACGGTGTAGTTCTCGTAGCCGGCGTTGAAGACCTTGCGCTGAATCTTTTCTCTCGGCAATTCCACCAGCAGGACGTATAGGTCCGTCATATCCTCAATATGCAGGTTGGGCCGCTTCTGTTCCCCCCCGAACACCGTGATCCTGCCCTGATTCACCGCATGATTAGTCAGGATGTTCACGGTCAGATCGAGCCTTATTCTTGGAGAGTATCCGCATACGGTGGACGGCCTGATTACTACGACCTCGAAATCGTCGGCAGCCTCCTTCAGTATTATCTCCTCGCATTTGGCCTTGTATCTCGAATAGTCGGTCAGCGGCTCCAGCGGAAGGTCTTCGGTGACTTCAAGTTCATCCTTGACGCCATAGACGCTTGAGCTGGAGGCATAAATGAACCTCCTGACTTTATTGGCCTTCGCAATCTTCACCAGCGGCGTGAAGGCATCATAATTTATGGACTTGCCAAGCTCTGGATCCAATTCGTAGCTCGGATCGTTGGATATACAGGCCAAATGAATAACCACGTCGGTGCCGGGCATCTGGCTTCGCAGAAGCTCTTTGTCTCTGATGTCGCCTTTGATTTCCGTCAGATTCGGGTCGTCGCGCACCGCACTTAAAACATCTTGGCCATAAATGTAGAGGTCTATCACCTTGACCTTGTACCCTTTTTTGAGCAGCTTGGGCACCAAGACCGAACCAACATAGCCGGCTCCGCCGGTGACTAAAACATTCTTGAACCTGTTCATTTCAACCATCGCTAAATCCCTTCAGACCATTCTCTGATCTGCATAATTCAGCATGCCAAGGCTCCCTCTCAGAGTGCCGCCCCGCCAACCAGGCCTTCAACAAGCTCCGATGTGGCCTGAATAATGACATCGAGTATGCAGTGGCAGATATATTGGTGGACGACCTCAACAAGACCGTATTCGTGCGACGGGACATAGAAATTGCATATCCCCAGAGAGCGCAACGGATTATCCACATCAAATCCGGAGAGAGTTATGACGGAACAGCCTTTCGACCGGGCCGCCTGCACGCCCCTCAGAATGTTTTGCGACCGCCCGGAACTGCTGATTGCAAACAGGATATCCTCATTGCGGGCAAAGACCTCAATGGGCTTTTCAAAAACGTGCTGATAGCCGAAGTCGTTGCTTATGCAAGTCAAAAGAGCGCCGTCGTTAAAGGCTATGGCCGGTATCCGCCCGTTCTTCCAGAAATCGATGGCCGTGTGGCTTGCAATGGCGGCGCTTCCGCCGTTGCCGATAGAGATTATCTTACCTCCGGCGTCCGCCTGTCTCCTTACCATATCACACGCGCGTTCAAACCCTGCATCGGTATCCAACCGGTTTGCCTGCTCGTCTGTCACCTGTATCGAATCAATCAGATGAATGAAATTTCTGTGATGTTCCTCTATATGCTCTCTCATTTGACGTCCCTTTCTACCTCAACAGGGCATGAATAAACTCCAGAAGTTCATATCTTTCAACCGGTTTCTTATTGCACACGACCCTGACTGCCAGCGCCCCCACCGCATTTCCGACAAACGAAACCAAATCAAGAGGGACATTGCGAGCAATGCACGGTGAAGTCCACGCAAAGAAAGCATCCCCGGCGCCGACCGTATCAACCACGGTCGTGGAGAACACCGGTGTCCTGTTGATTTCACTGCCCCTGTTGACGCCTATCGAACCGTGCCTGCCCCGTGTTACAATGAGATAGTCGCTGTCTATCGTTCCTGCAATGGTCTTTGCAATGCCTTCGATATCGGCGTACCGGTCGTGCGCAGCAAGCCTGACTTCATGTTCGTCCAGACAAACGTAAGTCGGATGATGGTATTTCGTGATCATATTGTAGCCGGCGTTGGCGCCGTTGGTCTGAGTGTTCACCGCAAACCTCGCGGCTGTCTTCTCAATAGTCTGGATTATTCGGTTCGTGATGAAACCATGCCCAAAATCCGACACCAACACTATGTCGCAGGAGGGAATTGCGGATTTCAGATACTCGACTACGCCGGACTCAAGGGAGCCGTTAATATAGCTGTCATTGAAATAGTCGATTTCGAGCAGCCTCTGATTTGAATACTGGTGGATATACCTTTTCTTGAGAACGACAGGCCCATCGTCTCTATAGAAGAATTTCGTTCTGACGTTGGGCTTGAGGCTGTCCCTGATGAAGCCTTCTTTGGAGTCGCCGCTTCCCAGCAGCGACACCAGCTCGACGTTGTCGCAGAAACCTGCAAGATGATTTGCAATGGCGAAAGCCCCCCCCGCAAAGACATCGTGGGCAATGTACTTATTGACGATTATGGGGGCCTTTGCAGACTTGCCGACAGGCTCGCAGTAGTGATACTCGTCAATGATTCCATCCCCTATGAGCAGGATTCTCAGGCCCTTCAGGCTGTTAACCATTTCCAGAATGTCGCAAAAACTGTATCGCTTGGAAAAAGCCTGCAGAAACACTTTCGTTTCTTCAGGATATATGTTCAAGAAGTCCTTTATTATCTGCGTGGAGCTGAACGAAAGACCATCGGTCTCGTAAATCCTGCTCTTGCCGAAATACAGTTCCTTTTCCTCTTCAAATATCTTCTGATGGATATTCTTGTCGCGCTCCTTATATGCCTGGCCCTTCGCAAGAATGTCTGGTTTAACTGCCTTGACGCACATATACGGCACATCGTCGTCCACGAGTGACACGTAATCAACCTGCTCGAGCGAGGCGACATTCTGCGCCCTCAGCTCGCCCGGGAAAATGGGTCTGCCCGGGCCCCTGCGGACGTCCTTGTCCTTCACGACTGTAACCACAAGAACGTCTCCCTGTTTTCTGGCTGAATTCAAATGTGCGATGATACCGGGATGGATTAGGTCAAAAATCCCGTGGCTCTGGACAACGACTTTCCCGGTCTGTTTCAGCTCTGTGACCCTGTCTGTCAGTTCATTCAGCAACAGTATTTTGTCTTGCGCCGACAGTCTCATTGGATAACCCAATCAAGTCTTTGAAGTACGTGTTAAGGAGTTTGGTGGAAGAGAACACTACTTCGTGAGTGAAACGCATCTGACATCCAATCTCTTCCGCCACGGCCCACTCCCTCTGCAGCTTTCCGGTTTTGTCCCGCCCTTTCTCGAACTCCTGTCCCTTTACGTATATGTCGGGCCTGAGCGTTCTGAGGGTCTCTTCGGCGGTAGGCCACTTGTTGACCGCCGCAAAGTCCACGCAGCTCAGCGCGGCGACGGAGTTCGCCCTCAATTCCTGATTGAAAACAGGTCGCCCCGGCCCTTTGTCCACATATGCGTCCGGCGTGACAGTCACGACCAAAACATCTCCCATCTGCTTGGCGGCCTGAAAATGCTTTATGTGGCCTGGATGCATAAGGTCAAAGCACCCGTGACACAAGACGATCTTCTTGCCCGTCCTTTTCATTCGCTGCAAATTCGTTGCCAGATTCTCGGCGTCAACAACCGCTCCCAATTTGCACCTCCTGTTCATTGATGCTGTTCCACAAGCCTGGAATGGTCTTTGCGTGGTTTGCCTTCAGGTAGAAACTCTCTCCCCCGTCGGCTACGGTCCTGACCAGCATAGTCTTGTACGGCCTGAAGTAGTATGCAGGGTCGTCCTTCGACAGGTCCGCACCTAAGCTGCAATCCAAATCACGGAGATCACAGACAAGCGACGTGAAATGGCTGATAGTCCCGCCGTTCTTACGGGCTTTGTTTCTGGCCATACTCAGGGCCTTGAGAAACACCTCCGGGGCCATAACGGCGCTGCCGAAATTCATCACAACGCCGCCCTCCAGATTCTCGACAATGCCCGCAAAACGCAGAAAATCACGATATGACGTTTCGCCTGTGGCTGCACCGCTGCAATTGGGGTGTTCGTGGATGATGTCATAGCCTATCCCGACATGAACCGTTACCGCAACATTGCAGCGGAAGCCGGCAGCCAATATGCTGACATCCTTGAAAGGAAAATCACCCTCATAGATGGCCCTCCCAACGGCCTGGCCCATGCCTTCGCCATTCTCACAGCCCTGATTGATATAGTCGTTGATTCTGCCTGTCTCTTTCCAGAGGCCGAATTGGCCTTCGCTGATATACCTGGCAACGCTTTCGGTCGTGGCGCCTATAAGTGCGAACTCAAAGTCGTGAATCATCCCGGCTCCGTTAGTGGCAATGCACGAGACGTAGCCTCTGTCCATCAGGTCAATAAGATACCTCTGGACGCCGGACCGGATGACATGCCCTCCCATCATCAGGATAACCGCCGCGCCGTTCTCTCTGGCGCGAATTATCCGCCCAGCTACAGAGTTTAGTCGTTCGTCCGACATAAACCGACCATTTGGGTCTGGTGTAGTCACAACCGAAATATCGAGGTCATGCTTTCTCTCAGACAAAGGACGAATACCGAGCGAGTTTCTGTCGAATACAGCTAATTGCATAACTTAACTGCAGGTCCTACCATCCTTTGTTTGTAAAGAGGACGGGAATGGTCTTGATTAATATGTAGAGATTCAGCAGAAACGACCTGTTCTGGATATACAACTGGTCGTACTTCGTTTTGTGCTCGGGCTTGAGGTTGTAGTAGCTTCTAACCTGTGCAAGCCCGGTCAGGCCCGGCTTGACAGCCAATCGCATTCCTCGAAGAGCCTTGTACCGGCCCACAAAATAGGGCCGCTCGGGCCTCGGCCCGACCAGGCTCATGTGATTCCGCAGCACACAGAACAACTGCGGCAGTTCGTCGAGGCGTGTTCTTCGCAGGATCCGCCCGATACGCGTCACCCGAGGGTCATCTCTGGTAGCCCAGACCGGGCCGCTGTCCTGTTCGGCGTTGTCTATCATGGTTCGGAACTTGTGCAGCGTGAATACCTTCCCATTCTTGCCAACCCTCGCTTGTCCGTACAGAACCGACCCGGAGGAAGTTATTTTCAGCAGGATGGCAATCACAAGCATCACAGGCGCAGCCGCCAGAAGAATCACAACAGACCCCACGATGTCCAGTGCTCTCATCAGCCATTCATCCAGGGGAGAGGCCTCAGATCCCAATGCGAGCGGGCCGGGCAGGAATTGCCCGCCCAGGCTCGATCCATCGACGGACCTGTCGCAAATGACCGGGTCAAAACGCTCATCAAGACTTCTCTGAGCACCAACTGATACCGTCGTTACTTCCTCTTTCTCAGCGGCCTCGACAACCTGTACTCCCTGCACCATAGTAGATACCCCCACATTTAACGACCAGCCCAATATATCACTACCTCGGGTGCTGAACTCGTGACCACAACATACCCCGGATGTTGCCGGCCCCCGGCACTCGTGCAGAATCGGGCGTTAGAACGTCACTGCCTTCTCCATCGGGTGGCGTCTGCGAGCCTTCACCTCTAAATCCGGGCATACTCCGTCCCCGTCGGTGTACCGACAAGGGCTTGTTGAAACAGCATTAAATACTCGGCTTTCTCTCGAAAGCAGCATGCGCCCGTTTGTAAACGCTATTTGGGCAACACAATCTCTTCATCAAAAGCGGCCGGACTAACCGACAAGTTCGCCACAAGCTCCTCGGCCACCTTGGACTCCGGCCTGAGGTGCAGGCATATCTTCGCCTCGCGCATCGCATCGGGCATCCTCCGGGCCCGGACAAGCAGTCTTGCAAGCTCAAGCCGCCATTCGACGCGCCCATAATCCATCACCAGCGCTCTGCGATAGCACTGTATCGCCGCTTCGTCGCCGCCCTGCCTTCTGTGGATGTCACCCAAAAGGGCAAACTCCGCCGCGGAGGCATTATCGCCCGAACACTTCGCTTCAAGAAGATTCTTCATTTTGTCTATGGTCTGTTCTGCGAGGTCTTTGTACTGCATCTCTTCGAGGACGCCTGCCACGTGGCGCAGCCGCTCGATGTCATCTCCCGCAGCAGAAATGGCCAAATGCGGCCGGCTGAGGTAATTGACATATATGCCCACAACGTCCCTGAATAACCTGCCGTCAAGCTGCACGGCCCGTTCAAGCTTCGGGACGCAATCGTCATCTCGCCCTTCCACAACATCAAGATAGCCGGCGACAAAACACGATATGGGATCACAGGGTGAAAGACGAAATCCCATTCTTATCCTCTCCGCTCCACT
>Ga0315288_10002099_pt1 | contig 25810 bp, 45 predicted proteins | sample YL17G11_20_MG_FD_203454 | JGI IMG/M metagenome (GOLD analysis project Ga0315288, IMG submission 203454) | Sediment microbial communities from Yellowstone Lake, YNP, Wyoming, USA - YL17G11_20 | ecosystem: Environmental > Aquatic > Freshwater > Lake > Sediment | place: USA: Wyoming | collected... | reverse complement strand
GCACGGGCTTCATCGAGATATTTATAGCGCAGATTTTTCATAATCGCTGCGAACTCATCAGGAAAAATCCTGCGATCCACACGCTTGTATTTGAATGTCGGGCTCATTTATTCCACCAATCATGCAATGATTCCTGCGCGATCCTGCGCTCCGCGATTTTACTTTAGCATATTATTAGCGGGAGCTGCCATATTTTATGTTTTAGGTTACCACCTTATCACCGGGCATAAAACATGGCGGAGGTATGGCAAGCTGCGCTCCCAACAGCTTTGAGGCCATCCCAGTGACTATTAACGCGCATTTATTTACCTCGATAAATTTCATCTAACAGATTCCGGCTTTTTGTTTTTAATTTATCCGGCACATACGGATTGCCAGCTGCCTTATCAATAAGGCGCTCAATAAAGCCCTTCCTTTTAGGTTTTGGGCTACCTCCCGATCCGTTTTGCGGCTGAATAACGCCTGTTTTTTCAGTAATAACCGGCTCGAATGTTGTGGTGGTTATGGTTTTGTATTTTAGGGCGGTATCGGGAGGCAGCTGTTGTAAAGACTCCGGCTTGGTATCATTGCGAGGCGGAGCAGCCGTAAGGCCGAACCGATTCCTCAAAAACTTTTCATACACGAGTTTAAAAATCCATAATCCTCCAACAATTATCACTGCCCAAAATATTAAGGTAAAAATTATGCCACTCATGTTAATGCCCATCCGTATTTATTTGATATATTGGCTTCATCGATAGTGGGCCAATGTAATTGCTGATTTGTAAAATGCTCAAAACATTCCGATTGCGCATATTCGCATGGCGATCCCATTGCTTTGGCATAATCTATATCTGCGCGGATGCTGGCGGTTAGGCCCAGCATAATTATAACTAAAAATAAAACCACTACGAGCCGGGCATAATCAAACCATCTGTATTTATTCGGCGCATCTTTATCAGGTTGGCCCTCGTTATGGTTTTCGGTTTCCAATGTTGGCATCATTAAATAGCAAATGGATCAGGTTCTTTATATAAGTTTTGCAGATATCTTGCCATATCCTCAATTAAATACCTATTATCCGGGAGGTTAAGTGTGCTTTTGCGGTATATTTTCTGCCCATTAACATAAACTCCGCGCGCGATAGAAACAAACTTATTAGTCACCTGATTTTTCATCTTTGCCTCTTTAATAGAAACCTCAACAAATTTATCCGCGTTAAAATTAAAAGTGCGCTCCTTAATTATCCGGTATTCGACAATCATGTTAATCACTATTTTAAGGTTTATATTAATTTAATATCCTCGTAATAACATCGAAGCAGGATCGTTTTTCCTAATTATCCTCGCCGGATTATTAACTTTCCGAAGTTGCCATTGAGAATTGCCAAACATTTTTTTACCACCATATTTTGCTTTTGCGCGAGTCATTTCCGCAGTGGCACTGGCCTGACTTCTATTTTTACGATCCCATTGTATGAAGCGCCCTTTTGTAGTATCATCTTTAACATATACTTTGTAAGCCATAGTTTACTCCTTATATCACCTTAATATGCCTTCGCGTCTTTGGATGTTCTTTAGCGAGATGTTTAGCTAACCAATAGCCGTATTTTTTGCTGGTTTTTATTACAACCTTTGTCATCGCGTAATTAGCGTTCCTCTGGCCGTCTAACCATCATCAGCACGGATATTACGATTCCAATCAGTGCGACAGCGATAATTATAGCATACCATCCGGATATGTTTCCGATAGCAGCGATAGTCGCATTTGTTGAAGTTATGACTACGTTATTTGTTATCGAATTGTATCCGTATGAAACGTTCAAGTCCGTATTATTCCATGTCGGGCCTATTACATAAAATCTGCCTGTTGCAGCCACGTATGAATAATTATTCGCCGGGACTACTGCGCCGCTTGTTGAGTTAGTTACGGCATAAATCGTATTAATGCTGCCGTAAGTTAAAGTCGTGAATGCAGTTTCAGTCGCGGTTTTTACGTTGGAATGTGTTTCATTATAGATGCCTATAACCTGCGTTGTCGTAATAGAATCTCTGGTTAAAGTCATTGCATAAAGCCCGGCAGATAATGTAATGCCGGATATGACTAAAATCAAAATAATATCTACTAACGAGCTGAATTCGAGTTCGCCTTTGCGGTTATTTCTCACCATTGTTTTTCTTAATACCTCATCTCTCATATCGTATCCTGTTAAAAAAATAAAAATGGGCCGTTTATTAGGCGGCCATTATGCAATTACCTTACATCTGATCCCGGTGTGCGCAGGATCATGAGCACGGATATTACGATTGCAATCATTGCTACTGCTACGAGGATCGCATACCAGTTTGATATTGCGCCGATAGCTGTTATGACTGCCGTAATGCTTGTATTCGCAGTTCCTGTTACATTGTTTGAAACCTGCGTCATTGCATACAAACCCATCGCCAGAGTTATACCTGAAATTACTAATGTCAGTATAATTCCTTCGAGGGCGTTAAATCCTAACAATCCCTTTTTGCTTTTGTTAAACATTGGACACCTCCTTATAGATTTGCAGCGCATAGTTATTTATATATCTTTGTAAACAGCTGCTTACTGCAGCTAATCATTTTTATGTATCAATACGATTGAAACCACGAGGATTAAAAGCCATAGAAATACCCAATAATCGCCGATAAGGCCAAGCGTTCTAAATACAATTGTCGTAATAAATGTGATAAACGCGGATGCTGTGAGCGCTTCCTCTTTAAAAAACCGCCCAAGTGATAAAAAGGAAACGATAAATATTACAAATACAATCATTACCGCCCATTTTCCGCCGAGTATATTATTAAAGCTCTGCAGGAAAGTTATAAAGTTTCCATCTGCCGCAGTTGGATAAGGCCACATCGTCATACGTTATCCCTCCTAAACAGCAGCGCGCCGATTATTGATGTTACGACTGATATTGTGATTATGGCGATTATAAGCGCTCCAAACCATGCAGGCATACCAAATACCCTGCCAAGTTCGCCCATTATCGTGCTTACAATGCTTAATGAGCCGAATGCGCTTAAAATGATATTCCATCCGCCCGTTATAACATAAACCACTCCAAGCGTTGATAGCCCTGAATTTTCTAATGTTGAGCGCGCAGCTTCAGTCGTATTCGCAATTTGATCTATTTTATTATAAGTGGCGTTAAATGCCGTGCTTGCCTCTGTGCCGGGATAAGCTAAATTAAACGCGCCGATTATAGTAGTTCCCGCCATAAATCCGCCGGAAAATATGAGGATTAAAGTTATCATTTTATAAATGCTCAATCCACGCTTTCCTTTTAGGCCAATCATCGCATCCTCCATAATTGCAGCAGGATTATTATCGCCGTTCCCATTAATAGGCTTGTTGAAAATACCCATAATCCGCTCACCATCGTTAAAACGATGCCCACGAAGCCTCCGATTATAGCTGCGCGCGGACTCCAAATGTTAATAAAGTATAATACTAATACGATTAAAAGCCCAAAAAATAGGCCGAACAATCCCCAAGTTCCGCCCGTTGCTATAGTGTCAAGCCAGAATTGTGCCACCATTCCATCGGGCGATTGGCCGATGTAAGCGTTTATCAGATAAGTTCCATTATATCCTGTGAAGTTAAAAGTGATTGCGCCTGTCGCGCCAACCGATGTATGATTTAACAGCGTCAGATTTTTTCCGAGATGCATAACATCTATTATTTGCAAGTTGCCGCGCTGTGTTTTGCCAGTCGGATCGTTCCAGAAATATGTAAGCATCCGCGTATTATTATTATAATTAACATAATACTGCACGCCATCATAAGTCGCATATTGCTGATAAAGATTATTGCTGACTGCAGACATTATTACTGAAGCCGAGCAAACCTCAAGCCCGGTATTGCAGCTTAAAGCCTTTGGCAGGGATTCGAACCATATCGTTCCGCTGCGCTCGATTACAAATTTATAAACGCCGATATTATTTACGAGGTGAACGAGGCAATTACCCTCATTATCTGTAAGGCATTCCTCCATATTTTTAAAGTCGTTAAGGCCGATATATTGCTTTAAGACTTTTACAATTCCACCCGCAAATGCCTCGCGCTGCGCAGTTAAAACATTAACTTTGAATGTCGTGGAGTTTCCATTATCGAGCGTATAAAGCATATAAGTTTGAGTATTATTCGTTATATTCAGATTGCGCAGATAATAATAGCGATTAACCAGCGGATCATTGCCGCCGTATTTTATATCCGCATCAATAAAGAAGCTATCCGATTCGTTATTGAGGCAGAAATAATAACTCGATGCGCCGGATTCTATAAATGATATATTTGTAGCGCCGCTCGGATTTGTTTGCCATAATCTAAAATCTACTTTGAAATCTGCCTTTAAGCCTTCAAATGTGAGCTCATTGGCCAATGTAAAGTTTAGGGCTGCAATTCCGGGCGGATTGCAATATGATAAATTAAGGGCGTTTATGATTTGAGTGTAATTATTTGATAAATGGCTATCGAGTCCGTTAAAGGTATAATTCCAATAAAATGTTTTCGTGGCAGTGGATGTTAAAGATGTATGTGGAATGATTGTAACTAATGAAATTCCTGCGCCTGTGCTATACGTTGCAGTTGTATAAGCCGTTCCGTTATACCACAGCGTTCCGCTTAAATTGGCGATAGCATTTGCAGATATATTCATTGCAATTACGTTAACTGCATCAGTCGGAATTGGATTTGTATATTCCGCAGTTTCATTTACATAATTAATAAAAAATGTTGTGCTATTGCCTGAGTTTGTATTGTTAAGCGTGTCGTTTGCGTAGAAGTAAATATTATGGCTGCCACTCGTAAAGTTTATGCCTATTGCAGTGTTGCATGGGTAAACTTTTGTATTACTAATATTGCTCCACCAGCAAGCATCAAGGCCTATTGTTGCATCTGTGCTGGTTGCGTTGAGCGTAACATTCAACGGCAGATGCCACGAAGTAAATGTCGTTCCGTTTACAGGCGCAATTACATTAACCACTGGGACAACGTTATCTATTGTAAATGTCCTGTTTGTTGCCCAAGCCAAGCCTGTGCTATCCTCAAACTTGCAGTTCCATTTATGCGCCCCGTTCTCGCTTAATGGCTGCGTGCGGTTGAGCTGGTAGTTTGTCGGGTTTCCTGCAATGGCTTCAAAATATGATGTAGTTCCTCCAGATGCAGTATAGATTGTCAAGGTTGCATTCTTCAGGGTATTTCCTGTCCCCGCAACCGCAGAGCAATTAAAGAATGTTGATGTGTCTTTTGTCTTGTATCCGTTTGCTGGACTTGAAAGTGAGACTGTCAGGACTCCTGCCACTGTGCCTGTCTGTTCTGGGCTGACGGTTACATACGATGAGGTTACATATTCATTCCAGTCATTGATATTTGTGAGATGCGATATGAGCAGGTTATCAAATATTGCATGAGTTCCTAACGCAGGGGTTCCCATGCTCCATGCGCCCGTATCGCCAAACTTTTCTGCTGCCGCAGTTATTTCACTTGCAATCAGATATATGCCTGTTTCGTTTCTGTAGAAGTAATACTCGCCTGTCGCATTTACTTCGTATGCAAACCAATACCATTTTTCATAGCTGTCAAGATAGCTCGTGGATGCAACCATCGTAGTCCCGCCATCTGTTTCCGTCAGTATATATGGCAGAGTGTATCTTGCCCACATGCCATGCCTGTTCCCTGCTGATGCTTGAAATGCGCCCATTATTTGGCTGACTGTAGTTCCACCTTCATTGGCCCACCACGATACTTTGAAAGGCAAGTCTATTGTTATTGCGTTATTATCTGCTGTTGCATCTGAACCTCTTGTATCCAGAGATTGAATTGAGTCCGTTCCAGCAGGAGCTTTGGTGGCAGTTTTGTTTTGTGCTAATTTGCTCCATGAATCGTAGGTGTTAAATACTCCTCTTCCATCACCATTAAAGTCTATCGTGCTGTTTTCAAAGAAGTCATACCTGTCAAATAGTGTTACGTTCGTTGCCAGTGTTGCAGCAGTGTTGTTGTAGTAAATGCTGTAATTAACTCCCGTTGTTGCAGGCAGGTAATTTGAAACCCATAAGATTGCATCAGCAGTTAAGTTCTGCCTGTAATAAATAAGCTGATGCGGCACAACCCCTCCAGTGTCATTTACAATTCGCAAGTCGGCAAACATCGCATTTGCTTGCGATGTTATGTCCGTGTCGTTAAGGTAATATATGAAAACCTCTTTGTTACGAGGTGTCGCATCTGGATTGTAAACTACCAAGTCCTTCTTTTTTACCCAGCTTGAGTTCCACCATGCGAGTTCAGGAATCTTTATTCCCCCGGCTTCAATCTGCCAGTCCACAAAAACATCCGTTGGCTTTGTGCCTTTGATATGAATGATGTAATCTGTCTTGGCTTTTAGTGTGTCCATGTCATGCAGGCTTACCAGATCAGTCCTGCTCGTGCTTTCCTCTTTTGTCCCTGTCTTGCATGGGTATTGCACTGGTTTGCCTGTTGTCTTGTTAATTTCCTTTTCATCATCACAAGTTCCCCATACAGGCATCTCCCTTTTTGTTATGGTTGTCTGCTCTACTGAAACAGAATACGTTACCTTGCTTGTCAAGTCATATCCGCCTGTCCCTACGAATTTTATTGCTTTTCCTATTGCATCATCCGGCTTCATGTCCTGTGCCGGAGTAAGCTTGAGAACTGCCTCGCAGTCGTTTGAAAGGCATTGCTCGGTATTGCTTAAAAGTTTCAGCGTAAGATAACCCGATAAGCCGAGCCAGTCCTTTATAGTTACTTCCTTGTTTACCGCATCATAAGTTTTTGTGTTAAGTATTGCCGATGATGGCGCAATTAATAGCAGCATAAAAAGCATCGCGATTATTATTTTTTTTATCATACTTGATCCTGTTTCATGAGTTTGGAATAAATGACAACAATACCTCCCGCGATCATCGCCAATGATATATATGGCAAGTTTTGAAATACTAATGTTGTTTTAGGGAATATCGCATATCCTGAAATCACCGCATCGGCAATTATAGTCTGCCACATATTCGATATAAAGAATGATAAATATTCCACTAAAACGCTTGCGAGGATAAAGAATATTATAAATGCGGGATGCACATCTATTTGCGAGGCAGATATAAGCATTCCTAAATAAAGGCCTACGAGCAATGCCAATACGAAGTAATCTGCCGGGCCAAACATATTCGTAACGTTAGTTAAAACCAAGTTACTCGCATCGCTTGTGTTAAGGCTTAAATCCGTAAATGCTGCGCTAAAATTGCTCCATAAAATCCATGCAGCGATTAACATTACTCCCGCGATTAATATTGAAACAAATATGTATATTAAATCAGTTATGCCCTTGCGGCCCAGCGGCCTTCCGAATAAAAACATCTCATTATCTTTTTTATCGCCGAGTAATTGGTTTATATCCACCTTCGCAAACTCTCTTAAAACCACCTGATTATCGATGCTGTCTTTTACAATCTTCGGCGATTTATCCTGTAAAAAGCGCTTGCCCTCCTCAACCTTCAGCTTAAATTCCGGTGGCACGCGCATTAAATCATTGCTCATTTATCTATACCTCATCTGCGTTTTTTTAAGGTGTGCCTGTCGCATATAATTGATTAATACATAAACTACAAATAAGATATAAATGTAGAATGCAAATTGGATTGCCCAGCCAATCATAAATAAGAGCGAATTTATGAGGTTATTTACGCCCGGAGCGATTGTAAACTGCCCAAAGCCCACAGATACTGAAGTAACGCCCATTAATATCAGATATAATGATGCGAAAAAGAAAAATGGCTGAATCAATATCTTATACTGCTTTAATCTTTGCACGCCAACTTCATCTGCCATGTTAAATTGATTTTCAAATGATGTCGACAGCCATAACAATACCATTGCCAATACGAAAAATAAAGCCATATACCCGAATGCGCCCAATCCTGCAGATGCCATAACGCCGGGCGTATTAGGATATCCAGTTGTCGTAACTTCAAACTCCGCTTTATACCATCCGCCGAGTCCGCCGGTGGAATTGCATTGTATAATCGTATCGTAATATCCTAATGCTGTAAAATTTCCTCCCGCCACTTCAGCTTCCAAATCATAAATGTGATCGTATGTAGTTATTGCAGTTTTCTCATATTGATGTTTCCCGACAGGATCATATAAATGAAATGTGCAGCTCATATTTTTATATATCGGCGCGCCAGATGATATATTGAACACGTGCCAATTAAATGTAAAAGTTTGATTTGCTTTTATCGAGTCATATATTGGAGCAGCAATATCGTATCCTATTGTTGGATTGCCTGATGATATAAACGGCGGCGCAGCATAAGCTATTGGGATTAATAAGATAAAAAATAACGCGGATAATATTATTTTATTCAGAGCCACTAACTTTACCTCCTTGTAAACTGATGTAAACAGGCGGATACTCATATATAAATTTAACTAATTTTAATCAATTAAAGCGGATGTGCAAATAGCCATCCTTCGGAATGGCGCTGAATAAAAACTCAGCCATCCAATGCGAATCATTGGGCTTAAATGGCTTGCCATTACTGCGCCGGTAATCGCTGACATCAATAGGTTTTATGTTAATCCATTCCAATTTATCCGCAAAATCGCCTTCGGCTTTGTAATCCAGCATGATATTTTTAAACAACGGAATTACATATCGCTTTGCATTTAACTTTTCGATATGAATAATCTTTGGCTTCCTTAAAAAATTGTGAAACATACTTTGCCATATCGGAAAATAATGCCGAATCCACCCGCTTTTAGGCCACAGATATAGGGTAAACGAGGCGAATATGAGCGGCAAAACATAAAAATAAAAAATATAAATATATATGCATACTATTAAAATATAGATAACGAGTGAATATGAGCTATTGCCCGCATTATTCGTTAAAACCCATCTAAAAAACTGCGAATATAATCCCTGTCGCGATAAATAACTAATACATTGTCCCCAAACAAATAATGCTGGCAATAATACTATATAACACACAGGTTGATAAAACGCATAAAAATTTAATAGCTGATATCCTGCAGTTGGCTTACGAGGATATGAAAAATCAGCTTGGCAAGTCTTAACGTTAAATTTGATGGCAGTGTTTAAGGGATAATCTCCCTTCAGTATTTTTACCATAGTTTTTGGTTTAAGGTATTAGCTTATTGCTTTACGATTATAAGCGGATCGCCATAGATTTTACCTTCGCGCATCACTTTTTTTATTTTTGCCTTATCTTTGAGATCGAAAACCTCTCGGCCACCAATCTCATTTTTATATTTAAGGTATTCTATCGCATCCTCTTTACTCATTTCATTTTCCATATTTTGCTCAATTTCTCCCGGTTACGTCTATCTCCGCTCGGACACAGGCCACACCAATTAAACTTAATAAAGTTTGTCTCGAATGGCGCTCCGCAATAAAAGCATAATTTCTTATACCGCATCTTATTGGGATTTAAAGTTTCCACCATTTTAAACCGGCTGCACTACGTTTGCCTGCGCCACGCCCGATACTTGCAAAACTATCGGATGGCTGAACGTCTGATACATCATTAACATAACAACTACGAGGCATATTATGGCGCTCCACGTTATAACCATATTCCCATATTTGTTAAACCAATCAGCTGGTGAAAACTGCTTTTTTGATTCGAGCATAAATAAAGATTGAAATGCCCGTGTTTCAGTTATATCCGGATCTAAAACCTTTTTATATTGCAATTCATAAATGGGCTTTGTTTTATCAGGTTGCTCTTTACCATCTGCATCGAGTATAGGTTTGCCATCCTCGCCAATCAGTTTATCATACCCCATTAATATTTGTTCTTTTTGAATGGTTGTGTAAAGCGGATATAATTCGCCCACTTCAGATTCGAAAAATTCAGCTTCATTGGCCTTTGTAAGGCGATTAAGCACTGGAGGTTTTTGCGGCAATTTGCGATTTTTAACTTTAAAATATTCCAATCCCGTAGTTACATCTGTTAAATACGCGCCCTTTGTAAAAAACTTTTTCCATCCATCAGATCGCAATTGATATATCGTAACCTTAACATTATATTTAGGCCTGCCTCTGCCAATTTTATCCCTGAATAAAAATAACAATACGCACGCGATTGCGATTGGCACAATTATAGTTACGCCTCTGATAATATTGTCGACTATTGGCGCGATTGCACTTCCAAATGCTCCTGTTACAGCTGCCATTTTATTTGTTTCCTTTACCTCCAAATTTTAAAAATCCAAAGGGATCGATGCCCTTATTAGTTTCTCCATTTCTTACGATATTCGAAACTGATTCCACGCTCTTAAAGAGCTTCGATATAAATTCCTTATCAGATTCGTTTATTGCCCGGCGCATGGTGGCATTGGCTATCCGCAAAATCATCATGCCTATTGAAAAGCGCTCATTCGGATCTAATCCGTAATCCTGACACTTTAAGCTAAAATCCAAGCATATTTCTTTTGTCAGCACATCCATTTGCACTGAAACCATTTGCTCCGTATAATTTGATAGAGTGGTATCGGGATTGGCGATGGCGTATAGTTTAGCCATTACGGCATTAACGCCATAATCATTCATTTTTTGAAAACGAGTCTCTTTACGCCATACTATTTTTGTCGGAGTGGATTGCACGGGATCGTAAACCTCGCCCTTTAAGTAATGCTCAAACTGCCGGAGCGTATTTTCAGGATTGAGATAATCAATAAGCGCAGAAATCATTTGATTCTGCTGCATAAACGCTACGCTTTCCTGTGTCTGTTCCACCATGTTTATTGTTTAATTAACCAAATATTTTTTTAATATCGATTGGCCTTCGCTCAATTCCAGTCAATATTTTTGGCGCTTTGCCTTTTGCTCCTGTAAGCAAAGACGCTATATCTGGCATATATTTCTTTGGTTGCTTTGGTTTTTGAAATTGTCTTTTTCCACCGAGAGCTCCTAAATCCAAATTATAATATCCGCCGGGTAAAGCCGGAGGGCCTGTTAAATCGGTAAAATCGATTTTTGGAGTGATATCAGGAAATATCGTTGTAGTCGTTGTTGGAGTAGTGGTAATTAAATCGATCATTAATTTGGTTCGTGTCGTCTCGGCAGGCGTTTGGATTTGGAATTGTTTATGTAACTGCCGCGACATAACATCTGGCTTTTGTTTACCGCCAGTGTCGTATCCTCCGAATATATCGAATTTGCCGCCTTCCTTTGTTTCAGTTTGGCCACCGGTTATGGCAAAATTACGGCTTAAACTTTTTTCAATAGATCTTATCTTCACAGCCGCTTCAGTTCGTTGGCCTCCAAAAAATTTAGCTTGCTCCGCTTCAGCTATTCGCGTAATCCTTTCTGATACGCCCAATGCTTTGTTTAAATCCTTCTGTTGCGATGTTATTTGCGCCTGTTTGTTTACTAATTCAGCGCGTGAACCTAACCTCCAATCCGTATTCAACTTATCCGCAGGAGTATTGCCTTTAAACGTAGGTTCGGCTGTGCGCCCTAATCCAATCTCTTCAATCGCTGAAGGTGTTTTGCCTCTTAAAATTGTTTCTACTCCTCGCCCTGCGAAGCGCGATCCTGTTGGAGTTACGCCCATGAAAGCCTTTTGAAATTGCGCCCAATATTCACCCACTTGCGCATAAGGCGTTGAACTCCACCATGCTGCGCTTAATTTTGTGCTGGTGTCGCCTTTAAAGAATGCATTGGTATCAACAATATTTGTAAACCTGCTTTTTGTGCCTGCCAATGCAATGCCACGCGTCTCCAATAATCCGCCGAGCGCAACATCCGGATTTTTTGTAACGATTGTTTTTGAAATTACGCCGGTATCGCCAACGATTATTTTGTTTATTTTAATGGCGACTTCATTACCTTCCATTTCAAAACCTGTTAATTCGGCGAGCACATTTTTACCGCCGGCGAGATTTACTCCCTTCGGTTTTCCGCCTTCATCGCCTTTAATAATAAACTTATTTTTCTTTTCTACAACTGCATAATCTTTTGTCACTCGTTTGTAAAGTAAATCCTCAAATGGTGTTCCGGGCTTCGCTTTTTGCTCTAACGCAAATGCCGCCTTTTCCTCCGCCGTAAGCGGATAATACGTTTCAGTTTGGCCCATTAATAATGTTTTAGATGATATCGGTTTTCCTTGCGAATCTGTTCGCGTAAGCGTTTCAAATAATGCCTTTGATGTTGGCTTCGGAGTGTTAGCCTGTTCAGATGCCAATGCTTCTGATGCTCCAAGCGCGCGGTTTAAGGCAATCATATTTTTTGTGCGCCCTATATTTTCTGCGCCCAATCCAACGAGTAAGCCAATCGTTGATCCGGCTTCAAATCCCGCTGATGATCCGGGCGGCAGTAACCCAAAAAATTCACGCTGCCCTTTTTGCGCTTCGGTTGTAAATCTTTCCTTCGGCAAATTTGCAGGGTATTCGTATTTTGTTCTTAAAACAGATCCAACTATTGGAACGCGCTTGTAATATATCGATTCGCCATAAATATCATATTTTCCTGTTGGAGTAAATCCTAAAAACTGATTTATTTTTTCACCAATTGTTTTAGCCTCAATCCGCGTATATGTGCCATAATCAGTTATTTCATTTGGTTGCGTAAACTTCTGCCCAGCTTCGACATAACGAGATCGTAATAAATCTTTTTCAGATGGTATATTTGATGATACGACTCCAATATCATAAATAGTTTGCTGCGCAGGATTATTTGGATCGGTTACTACTATTTGTGTGGCGTAACTTGGCGGATTTTTACCATACTCTTCGAGTAAAGCATTGGCCTGTGTTGGTGTCGCATTTATAGTCATCACGTTGCCACCTATTGTCGGCAATCTCGTAAGCGTGGTAATAGATTGCGAAGGCAATAATCCTTGCTTCGCAGCTTCAGATAATTTAGCTTGAAAGCCCGGCGATGTTTCGATTGTTGGAACTGAAACGCCGCCGGATGTTTGGGTAACTCCGCTGGAGGGCGGTTCTCCTTTTAAAAGTCTCTGTCCTTCAGGAGTGTTAATTGATTGGCCCACATAAGTTGCAGTATAACTGCTCGGCGGCCCTGTCTCAACCCAATGTGTTTTGGCATATTCGCTTTCGACTGGCGCTTGCACTTGATATGTTGCGCCTCCCGGGCCGACTATACGTTCTCCGGGCACGGCGGGCGGAGGGCTCGGATTACCGCCAGTATAAACCCATGTCGTTCCCTGCTTCTCATATCCCATTTATTTTCCTTTTAATGTTCTCGCATCTATTCCCGCGCAACCCATGCAATATTTTGCGCGCCTGTAATCTATCGATATGAATGGCAACCCACATTTTTGGCAAATTTTTGTTATATATTTGCCCATCCCATTACATATCCACCTTCGCCATTGCTTCGTTAGTTTCATGATCGAATGATTCATCCTTTATAGGGAATGGTTTTATTATTGCCTTGCTCGTCTTAATAATTGTAAATCCCTTCCTCGTTGCCAGCGATAATAGAGCTTCAAAAAACTCCCTTGCATGATCCTTTTCCATCTGCAGCATTTCTGCGCCCTCTTTTTGAGATGCGGTAAGCCCTTTTAATTTTTGAGTATAGGCTTCATCACTTTTTTTTAACTCATCCATATATTTATCCTCGCGCATTGTCCAATAAATTAAAAGCGATTTTAATGTCTTAACCGACTCCATCGTCTCATTAACATCCTGCTTCGTGCATGCCCGGTTAAAGCAATGCCTGCAGATAGAAATTTGCTCGTTTACTTGCTCCTTAAAATCAATGGCTTTTTCATAATGCCCGGCTTCCTCATCAGCATTCGCATCTCTCTCGCCTGTCCCCTCAAAAATCGATGTCGGATTAAACGCCACTATTATCCTCCTTATGCGGTTCTGCCCGTTCAGCTTTTTTAACAGGCTCAAAAATCATATCTTTGGTTATATTTAAATCCTTCGGCAATTTTTTACCAACTTCCATCTCCATGAGCGCATCGCGTATTTTATGCTTGGCAGTCCGCACTTCAGGCACGGGATATCCTGCAGCTCTCGCCGCTGTCGCAGCGCGATATACCGCATCCAAATCAATGTCATATTTTGTGGCAATATATTTATAGCTATATCCCTTGACAATCCACCAATAAATTTGCGCATTTGTTTCGGTTAATTTTGTAAATAATTTTTGAGGAGCAGTGTCTCCCTTATCGCCGGATAAAGATTTGGATAAATTTTCAGCATCGGCAAAAACCTTTTCATTAAATTCATCCTTCATATTTTCATAAGCCTTCGCCAATTCCTTTGGTATTTTTTCAAATATTAATTCCTTTATTTTAATCGTGCCTTCAACTGCATCTTTTATAATCGGATAATAATAATATGCGAATCCAGTCATGCGGTTTACAAAAATCCGTTTAGGAATTACGTGGCATTCTTTATCGTGCTTATCTAAAAACGATGTCTCGTAATAAAATTTAAACAATTTACGCGGTTGGCTGTCAACATACGAAGCATCTGGCGTTGTAAAAGTAATCATCAGGCCGCGCTTACGGCAAATCTGTAGTGCATAATTCATTGCCTTCTGCGCAGCATCCCACCAATTACGGCTGCTAATACCGACTCCAGCTTCATCGAATACTATTGCAGAGCCGGGCGGATATGTCTTATAATCTTTTAAAACTCTTAAAAAGTTTAGCGGACTGAATATTAAATGCTGTCGCTCCTCATTAATGCCAAACTTCGGATCGAATGCGCAGGATAAGGCAATGGCAGAATATGATTTGCCTGAACCGGGATCGCCAGCCATCATATTTATGAATCCGCCATAATTTTTCCTAAACGTATGGAGCTGTTTAATATAAATCTCGCCGTTATGATACCATAAATCTTTATAGGCCATTAAATTTCAATATGAACACTTATATTTAAATTTAACTAATAACGCGATGCAAATTTAAAAAAGCGATATAGAAATAGTATCTGGGCGGATATCGCCATCTTTTTTAACCGCCATTAGCATAATGGCTATTATGCTAATAAAGAAACGTTTTAACATAAAGTTTTAGGTGGAGGCGTGGTTTAAAGCGGAGTAAAAGGTATGGGCCGTCAGGCTTCGAGGCATACTAATAATATCATTGATATTGGTGATGGCTGCCGCGTTGATGCCGGAGTTATTTCTAATTATTGGTATCAAATATGCTGTCGCCTCTTGTGCCTTTCCCTTTTTTCCTCCACCACTGCTCCAAAATCGTGTATGCGACAACCACTATGAGAATTATGATAAGCCCAGCAAACGGCAGCAAATCAAGCTGGTTCATTTCTTTGCCTCGTATGATTTGTGGTATTGCCCTCCGCACGAATAGCCAGCGCTTTTTATGATGACAAGCTCTATTGGCTCCGCTTCCTTTACAATTTTATCCAATGTTTCTTTGCACAATACGCTCACGCACATTATTCTTCGCTCCTGCATAAATGTTTTAATATTCTGTAGATGACATAAGCAATTGCAAGCATACTTATGAGTCGTATGCTAGACAGGTAAAAAGAAATTAAGAATGCAATTATTATGAATCCAGATATGATAATGCCGTATAAATAATCAGATATGATAATGCCGTATAAATAATTCTCCTTTAGCCATTTCTCCCATTTCTTTTTATCTTTTTTGCTGATAAACATATGGACTTCTTCTCCCTTTCCTTATTTTTCAACCACCATAACCCACATGTCCACTATTTTCCCTTATTTAATATATACTCTCATTTCACTTCAATATAAATAAGGCGAAATCTTGGACATGGTGGTTGATAAAGTTTTTACATCGTTATTTTCATCTTTTATGCGTATTCCTCTCACCGCGCGTTCACGGCCGACATCCGGCAATCTAATATCTACGATATTGTAATATTTATAAATTCGCTGAAAAAAGGTTTTTTCCGATATTGCCGGAACATTTTGTTCTCTGCAATACTGAAAATATGCGGCTAATAATTCTTTTTTAACAATTACGGCATCCGCATCAGTTTCGATTTTATCTATTCCGAATGCTTTAACCGAATCAGATAGTTTGATATATCGCTCACGAACATCATCTGCAACCTTATTATTGAAAAATTCACCGCGAACTAACAATTCCTGTAATCCGGCGATCGCGAGGTTAAGCAAACCTGATAATTCCGGTTCAGCCGTAATTTTTATCATCAGATTTTTATCCGCATTATTGCCAAGAAATTGATTCGGAAAGTTAATTATAATCCAACGCCTCCAAAAAGCAATCGTATCATCATTCTCATTCGCAGGAATCCTATTGCAGCTGAATATCAATTTGGCGTAATTAGTCATTTCAAACGGATCTTTAAATTTCCGTTCGCAGGTTGTCGTATCCTCGCCCGTAAGCATCTTAAATTTACCCGTTGCGTATAACGAATTATGGCTTAAATCGGAATAGAGATTGGCCAATTTATTATTTAGCGCAGCCAATGCAAATTGTTTCTTTTCAAAATCCTGCAATGATACGCTTGAGCAATTGTTATTACCTAAAAATGCTTTAAGCAAATTTATCAATGTGGATTTGCCATTCGCGCCATCGCCCACAAACATGAACGCTTTATGAATCGGATAGGAACGATAAAGACAATAGCCGAATAATTCGATAATATTTGAATAATCCGCTTCAGGCAGTATTTCATGCATAAATTTGGTTATAGTTGGGCAACCGGCTAAAGGATCGTAAATTAAAGGTATTTTCGAAAAAAAGACTTTATCTGGGGTATGTGCCTCCAATTTGCCTGTTAAAAGGCAGAGTATGCCATTTTTAACGCATATCTCGCCCAAATTTGCGTTGAACGCCTCTCGGTTTACTATTGTAAGGCCCTTTATATGGTTTTTTACCTCCTTCAGCACGTGCGTTGTTGCTCTATCCTCTAAACATTCTGTTATTTTTGATAAAATTAATGAGTCCGCATCCATCGTGGAGTAAATTCCATCCTCATACACATAAGTTTCAAGCGTATCATTTGTCGTAATGAATCGATATTCCTTTATCAAATCGTTTGCGATATCCCACGCTAAATTTCTTTTGCTTTCGCGAGTTATAAGGCGCAAAGTCATATTAAATACCTCCGCAGCATATACGATATGTGATAGCTGACAGATCCCTCCTTTTCAGGAGGTATGCAATTCTGATTAAATTCCGTAATTAATTCTCGTATTTTTTCCGCATCATAACCTAAAAATTTCATATTGATAAAAAGCCTCCAGCGTAATTCATATCTTTTGCCTTTTTCTGCGCCAGATGCGATAGTTTGCGTAATCCATTTATCACCACGATTTAAGCCCGGATTGCATACCGGGCAATAACTTGTATTATGTTCGAATAAATGATCTTTAAAAACCAATAATTTTATGAGCGCATCATTGCCAAAAGTTTCCTCAATTTCAGTATCAAAGCAATCTAAATGGTATTTTTTTCCTAAATCAGGATTAATATCTTTGTTACAAAATAGGCATATCATAATACCTCCATCATTCGATGAGTTATAGCTTCAATAACATTCGTGGTTACCGCATTGCCCAAGCATTTGTATCTTTGAGTATCGCTAATTCCTTCAGTCCAATTATCAGGAAAGCCTTGCAATCTTTCACATTCGATGGGCGTTAAACGGCGCACATTACGGCCCGATTGAGGTATGGCTGTATTCCAACTCGTTCCTTGCCGCAACATACCATCAGTTTGCAATGCCTGCGCAATTTGTATTTTAGGCTCTTGCCATCCGCCTGTTTTAAGATGCGAAGCAGGGCTAATTCCGTCTGGCGAGTAAATCCTGCTTATTTCTCGATTTGCTTTATTAACCATTTTTATGTGCGTTCCTTTTCCTCCTTTGTAATACGTTGAGGTAATACATTGGCTCGCCGGTTGCCATTTTTGATTAAATTTGTTATCGCAGATTCCGATAGGAAATACTTGGCGGCTGGGCGTTCCTCTAAGATGCCCGATAATAAACACTCGCTCCCGATTTTGCGGGACTCCGAAATGTTTGCAGTTAAGACATTCCTATTCTGCATTATACCCCAATTCATCAAGCGTGGCAAGGATAGTGGCAAATGTTCGCCCTCTATCGTGAGATAATAAGCCTTTAACATTCTCAAGGAAAAGGATTTCTGGCTTTTTGGCTTGAGCAATCCGCGCGATGTCAAAAAACAATGTTCCTCTTGTATCTTGCATGCCCAATCTTTTTCCAGCGATAGAAAACGATTGGCATGGGAATCCTCCGCAGAGCATATCAAAGTCTGGCAATTCATCGCCGTTGATTGCGGTGGCATCGCCGTAGTTTTTGATTCCCGGAAAGTGTTGCTCAAAGATTTTGATTGCGTATTTATCGATTTCGGAATATCCGATGCATTCTGCTTCTGGCATTGCGCGTTTAATTCCAAGTTCGAATCCTCCAATGCCTGTAAACATACTGAAGTATTTCATGCATCTTTAACCTCCACTTTGCAATGCTGTAACGGCAGGGATAATATGCCCTCTAAAACGTCATCGATAATTATATTCACATCCGTAAACTCGATAATCGCGCCCTCGTATTTAAACGGCAGCTTATTCGCATAATTATCTTTGGGATCGTAAAACCAAACTCTCGCTTTTTTGCCTATTAAATCAGGTTTTTTTATCATAACATATCGCCTTTAGCCAAATACTTAAAAAATTTGGATATATAAATAGTTTATGCACAATAAATCGAATGCTTAACCGCTTACCGCATCGAAAGGTTTAAATATATCCTTTTTCTATTTATTGGCATGACAAACCAAAAACCTGATAATTACGCCCACGCGGTAAGCTATAAGCCGGGCGGAAAAGACGTTTTAATTAAAGTTACTCGCAAAATACCAATGTGCCGATGCCCAATCTGCGGCGTATGGCATACCCGGAAGATGAGGGATAAACGTGGCCAACGAAGCAAGTAAAAAGGAATCTGTTAAATGCGCACATAAAGCGTGCATACGGAATGCCGCAGATAGTTATGTATTTTGCGGATCGTGTCGGCAGGATAAGTGGGATGAATGCGAGTTTTGCCTGACAGGATCGTTTAAATTAGAATGGAGCAAATAATGACACTTAATGTTACAGAATGTTGTGTAACGGCAGGATGTAATTGTGCTGGGACAACAGCTATGACTGGAGTGGGCAGATGGGAGAATTGGATTATTATAATCTCTTTTATAATAATCGTAGTAGTATTGTTTATTTTAGCTCGTATGCCTACGTGTGAAGGAATTACCAAATGAAACTGATAATTGATATTACGCTGCGCAAACATGGTAAAAAGACAATTACCATATTAATGTTTTTAGCTTATTTCATATTAGGATACTTTTTTCAATCAGGCATCGCAATTTGCGGATTCGGATGCCACATAATTCCACATTGGCCATATATAACCGGCATATGCATCGCATTACTTTTAGGGTATATGTCACTTGTGAAGGAGATAAAATGACGGGCCAGCTCGCATACGAATCCCTGCACACACTTAGCGAATGCCTGAAGCAGCGGAAGAGGTGGCGAAATGACTGATGCATTAATAATTGATGGAAGAAAAGAACAAAAAGCCCAACCCAAAACAAATGAAATCGGCAGAACTGATAACTTCAAAGTTCCTTGTAGTGTAAGGACTTGCTGTTATAATGCAAGTAATAAATTATGTTTTTGCGATATGCACTTTTGCGAGATGTTAGCAGATGAAGAAAAAGAAATCAGAGCATCCGAAAGGGCAAAGATGTTTTTAGCTCTTGAAAAGATACTTGAGAAATCTAACTTCATAACTGCAAACGATGTTCAGAAGTTAAAGGAAAAGGTGGCGAAATGACAATAAAAAAGTTTATCTGTAAGACTTGCGATAAATATCCTTGTTATCTGCGAGTTAGATTTATGTTTGCAGGTAGAAAACCTACAAAATGTCCGTTTGAATTAGATTATGCAAAATGGAGAGAACAGAAATGACTAATGGTTTAAAATATGAATGTTGGAATTGTGGTTATAAATTTGGAGAACATTTACCGAGCTATTGTCCGAAATGTAAAGTTCATCAACCTAAATATAGGGGGGAAAAGAAATGAAACCCAAACAAAAACCCCAACCCGATGAGTTTTGGAAAATAGCAGAACTCCGAAAGCTAATGAACTTATGCGATAACGAAATGGAAACATCTACCATGCCGTTAAAGTTAAGATACGAGGGCGAAATAAAATTAATGCAACAGGCAGAAGCATTTGGCAGAGCAGACGAAAGGGCAAAGACACAGCTTGAGGACAAGAAAGAGTTTCTAAGGATTTTGCATATGTTAGACAATGATGAACTTGAATTGCCCGAAGCAATTTTAGGCATAGAGGTAGAACTCAAAAAGGCGGATGAACATGTGCGTAAGTAAATTAGATCCAAAGACACTTGATAAAATTGTTAATGAAGCAGTCAAGATAGAAAGCGGAATAACGTATGCTGAGATTGCGAGATACGGAACTTAATATGGAAGATAAAAACAAAACATGGGAATACGAAGGTAAAAAGTGGAAGCGATGCGCGTGTGGCAAGGCCATACTCGCAGAATATGATGTGTGCAAATTATGTGCCGGGAATATGCCCACTGCGCCAAAGGAGGGCATCAAAACGCCAGAGATACAGCTTAAAAATGAGAATCGTGGCATGATACAGACGTGTATCAGGGCTGCGAGCGATTGTGGCATCGCTAAAAATATCGGCGAGCTAAAAACTATCGCTGACGAGTTACTCATATTCGCAAAGGAAAAATTAAGCGAAAAATAAGGAGGCAAAGGATGGATGAAATGACAGATGTAAAAGAGATAAAAGAAGTAAAAAAGCCCGAAGCTGTAAAAACGGATGCGCCTAAAAAGCCGAAGGTTGTAAAGCCGCAAAAACCAAAAAATACAATCCGTATGCAATTAACCACCGCAATGGAAGGCAAAGATAAAGTGGGCCTTAAAGATATTTATGCTGCGATTAAAGCCAAGCCAGAAAATATCCGCGCAGTATTAAACGCGGGAGTTAAGGCAAAAAAATACTTTGAGCGTTGCGGATTGGGCGAGTATAAGCTCAAAAAAGCATAATGGACTTGAACAAAGTTTATTGTTGCGATTGCATGGAGGGCTTAACGAGTATTGGAGCGGCATCTGTGGATTTAATCGTCACAGATCCGCCCTACAATACCGGCATGGATTCGGATAGCAATAAAACCACTGAAACCGGCGACAGAGTCAGGCTTAATAATTTCTTTGATGATAATTATACTGATTACGATTACAAGCGCCTCGTCAGGGATTGGGCATCTGAAATGGAGCGCGTATTAAAGCCGAATAAAGCAGCATATATTTTTATCAATTTTAAATCATATCCGGTATGGTATGAAAGCCTGATTAAAGCCGGATTTCAGATTAAAAACTGCATCGTATGGGATAAGATCGTTCATGGCCTTAACTATCAGAATTATGCCTATACGCATGAGTTTATCATATTCGCAGTTAAAGGCGATTTTAAGTTAGTTAAAAAGACTGATTTTTACAAAGACGTATGGCATTTATCGCGCTGTTTAGGATCGGAACTTGCGGAATTTGACTCGCACGAAACTATAAAGCCATTGCCTTTAATCCGGGAGATTATAACGCAAGCGAGTAAAGAAGGCGATATTGTTTTAGATATGTTCGCCGGCACAGGCACAACATTATTGGCTGCCAAGCAATTAAATCGCAGTTACATCGGCTTTGAAATTATGCCCAAATATTATGATATTATTTTAAAGCGATTGCAACAAACCATGCTGACTGATTTGGAGGCAAAATCATGACGTTTTACTGCGTAAAATGTAAAAAAGAAGTTCCTGAAAATGAATGCGAAAAAACGCATGGCGATAAAGATCATCCCATTGAAAGTAAGAAGCAAGGCAATAAGTTGCGGCATAAAATGCGGTTAGGCAATAATGTTTTTTGCAGAGGAATAATTATCGGAGGTAAGAAATGAAACAACCCCAAAAACCCCAACCCAAAACTAAATTACTGCACGTTAAATATTGCCCAACTTGTAATAGCCGAACTATAACGACGGACATAAACACTTGCAGTAAATGTAATGAGGTAAGGAAATGAAACCCCAAAAAGCCCAACCCATAACAATACTCCGACAAATAATAAGGAAACTTGAAAACAAAGATAAAGTTGAAGTCTTTGATGATGGCTCTGTCCAAGTTGATATGGAAGCGCTGGAACATATATGGAATAATGGCTTTCAGAAAGGCAAATGTTCTGGATACGAGCCTTACGAAAAGATAGCAAGGGCAGACGAAAGGGCAAAGATGAGAGCAGAAATGTTTAGATTGCTTGAACATCTTGCAGATAAAAATGGAGTATTGCCTTATCTTTCAATTCTGTTGCAAGATATTGATAACTATTTTGATGGACAGGCAGAACTCAAAAAGGTGGCGAAATGAAACAACCCCAAAAAGCCAAACCTAAAATATGTGTAGGTTGTTTAAAATATACACGAATGATAACAGACTTCCTACAAATATTGCGAGGAATAGAAGGTAAAATAGATACAAAAACACTAATAGATTTTATAGAAAGAGAACTTGGTGTTCGTGGCATATGGGATAGATACAAACCAAAGGAGATAGTATGAAACAAACCCCCCAACCCAAAACTGAAAAGCCTTATCGTGGCTGTGAAATCTGCGAACTTAAAATCCGAGCGAATGAAAGGGCAAAGACTTGGCTTGAAGATAACAAGAAGTTTTTAGATTGGCTTGAGTGGATACCAAAAAGCAGTAGCAATTTTACAGAACATAAATTAGCTGTTTTAAGAGAAACGATAAGGGCAGAACTCAAAAAGGTGGCGAAATGAAAATCGCAGGGCTTACGATGGCAAAGCGCGAATGCCGGGTATGCCGCAAACCGATTGGGCGCATCGAAACGGGCCTAACTAAATGTGCGCGTTGTAAAGAATTAATGCATCAAAAATGCTATAATCATCACATGTGCAATCGTTTAAGGAGGTAAATATGAAAAAGAATGAGGAACTATCTGCGCAATTAAAAGCGTTGGAGGTTGAGAATTATAACCTGAAATATGAGATCCGCAAGCTCCGAAGTATGATTAAGGAGTTTGCATCTACGATTAAGGGCGCAGCGATTAAATATGAAATCCGCATCGAAACACAGGAAGCCAATGCCGGGCAGGATGTTAAGGAATATTAGCAAGCGAATAGAATCTGCCACCGGAATCCCCACAGATTTATGGCTTTACGTCCTTATGCCCTGTTACATAATAATCGTGTTATTATGCGCGGAATTTAGCGGATTTTGGTGTCGCCATCATAAGGGATATTTGCATCCGGATTACGTCAGGCGGATTTGTAAGCCGCGCCGATGCAAACGCCTCCGGAAAGGCAGAAGGCGGGATGAGTAAGGTTTATATAGCCACATTTACATATAATTATAGTAAGTAAGCGGTTAAGTAAAGCTGCATAAACTTACGGGATAAAAAAGGTGATAAGATATGAAATACAAGGATTATGTAAAAGGCGAATGCCCAGTTTGTGGCAAGGTATCCAAATTTTACGTTTGGGAACCTAAAAAGCGAAAGACTCGCGGAGGCAAAAAATGAAAAACCCAAAAACAGCGCTCGTAATACATTATGGCAATACGAGACTCGAATTGGAAGTAAGTAAAAACGGATTTACGCTATGGGCGAACGATAAGGATGGCCCACGACATTGGCTTATAGATGCATCGTGCCTAAATCGAGGGCATTTTGCGATAAGCAGAGGCGCAGGCGGATATGCCACATATTTATCAAAGGATAAAATACAATCGACATCGGCAATATCGTTCGATATAAAGGGCGCATAAAATGACACCCAAATGTTTGCGCTGTGGCCACGTATGCCACACAGATTTGGTTTTAATGCCGGGAATGACACCAAGCCGATCGTATTGGTTATGCAAAAAATGCGTATCATTACGAACGGCGATCGGCATCGTAAACGAGGTGTTAAAATAAAATGGCAGATATAGATGCTGTCGTTCGGGATTTAATGGCACAGGCAGATGCTGCAATGGATGCGATACGAGGAAGTGCCATGCGCGGAAATATGCCATTGCAAATAATCGAAATGCATGAGCTGGATGTTAAAATAGATTGGCCCGCCTGTTGCAATAAATGCAGTAGAGTATTTAGCAAAGCCGATTTATTAAGCGAATTAATATGCGTAGAAAGTCCGAGTAAAGGCACACGCGTATTTTTATGCATCGATTGCATGCAAAAATACTTTATGCGCATGATTCCTGCAGATGTATTAAGGCGCATGGGATTGCGCATACATCAAAACGAGCAATTAAAAGCGCGGAAGGCAAAATGACATCCGTATGCCAACGTTGTGGCCACGAATGGATTAGCCGTGTAAAAGATCCCGTCACCTGCCCTCGCTGTAAAAGCTATGCATGGGATAGCAAATTATTTAAAGAAGCGCAGCCTTCGAATAGGAGTAAAAAATGACACATTATAGTTTTATAGATTGCCCAAAGTGCGGCGGAACTGGCAATATAACTGCGTTTATTGGGCGCAATAGACGCGATGGACATATTACCAACGTGATAACTTGCCCAAAATGTAAAGGGCATGGGACAATTATAAGTTCGGAATTAAGCCCTGCTGAAAAATTATTGCGCGAGGGCAGAAAATGACAAAGAAAAAGGTGAGTTTATTATCGGGCTTATATCCTCGAACAAATTTATGGGCGAAGGGATTAGTATCTAAAAATTATCCGCTTAATTCAAATGATTGGCATTGGGAATTAACACCAAAAGGATTGAAGGCATTAAAAAGGAAAGGAAAATGAGCTTACATCTCGGAATGAGATTCCAGAAAGGCAAAATAAAAGGCAGCATAACCGATACAACATCGACAGATTTTTTTGGAGTTAAAATCGCGGGCAAAACCAAGAAAGTTCCCGCAAGTTTTTTATAATATGAAATCGCCATTCGGATTATATTAATAAAAAAGTGAGGTTTTATTAAAATTTTAAGCGCTTTTATTAGCTACAACCCACTCGCCCATCTTTTTTATCTGTTTAGTCTGCTCTTTTGAGCCGGTTATATACCTAATCGTGGTATCGAGCTTTTTATGCCCTAATACCTCCTTAATATCGGCTATTCCAACTCCCTGTTCGTTTAAAATACGGCCCACACTATGCCTAAAAGCATGGGCAGATACGTTAGGATTCGTGCGTTTAAGGATATAATGATACATATCCCTGCTGATGGCCCACATAAACTCTTTGCCGCGCCGGGCATCCCACCATGCTAAAAATACATCAAAAAAGGGCAGATCTTTGCGGAATGTAAGCGTTCGAGTTTCTGGTTCGATCTTTTTCTCTTTAATTAGCGGAATATCGAAGTATTCGCCGCAATGCATACACTTAAATTTGGTTTTGGGCGTATTTTTGCGCGCATAATTTTTAGCCACCCTTTTCTTATGGCAAACCGGACACATCTTATACCTTTTCTCGCGTTTTAGCGATATAATCGTAACCTCAATCTCGGCAGGATTAGATTCCCGGATATGATGCGGCTTAACGCTTAACACTTCAGAAATACGCGCTCCGGAATAATAAAGCAAAATTGTTATCGCACGGGCTTCATCGAGATATTTATAGCGCAGATTTTTCATAATCGCTGCGAACTCATCAGGAAAAATCCTGCGATCCACACGCTTGTATTTGAATGTCGGGCTCATTTATTCCACCAATCATGCAA
>Ga0315288_10002098_pt1 | contig 25818 bp, 16 predicted proteins | sample YL17G11_20_MG_FD_203454 | JGI IMG/M metagenome (GOLD analysis project Ga0315288, IMG submission 203454) | Sediment microbial communities from Yellowstone Lake, YNP, Wyoming, USA - YL17G11_20 | ecosystem: Environmental > Aquatic > Freshwater > Lake > Sediment | place: USA: Wyoming | collected... | reverse complement strand
CCCTCGCCGGGCCAGAGGTCGCTGGCCGTCAGGGCGATGCTGGCGGCCGCGTCGGGCGGCAGGCGGGGCTTGAGCACCTTGTCCAGCACGTAGGTCGAGAGGATCTGCTTGTCGCCCCAGGCCGGATGCGTGCGCCGGGCGCTGGCCGGCACCAGTGCATCCGGCAGATCGGCGCCCTCGCGGCACGTTACGCCGAAGTAGCAGGCCAGGTACTCTCGCGTCAGGCCGACGATTTTCCGCTGCGTCGCCGTCAGCGGCCCAAGGGCCTGCACGTACAGCACGCTGCGCCGGCCGCGCGGCGTAACGGGGCGGCACCCGAGGTATTCGGCGAAAGTCTGTCCGGGCTCCTTGTGCTGGGCAAGCCAGTCCCCGGGCCCGGGCTTCTCGAGCGGCTTGTACAGCGGCGTGAGCCTGAGAATGGCCTGCCGCAATTCCGGGATCATCGCGTTGGGCTCCCTGGCCTTGGAGGCCGCCGCCGGCCGCGTCTCCGCCGGTTGTGTCCGGGGGGACCGTGTCTGGCCGGCCGCGACGGCCAGCACGAGGCACATCGACGCAACGGCCAGGCCGGGGACGAGCAGGGAGCGGAAATTGGGGTGCAATTGCTTCTCGGAGACGAGGGGGTCAAACAGGTTCATCAGAGTACCTTCGTCCGGTACTGCGCCAGCAGCGGTGGAACAAGGCTTCTGTCGACATAGCTCTCCCAAGCATCAAGCAGATCGTGCGTGAAGTACCTCTTGGCCTGGCCGCTGGTCCACGGCTCAACGTGCTGTGGCAACTTCAGTGTCTCATTGCGGTCCGCAGCCAACAGACCTCTTCGCCTGGCGGCGATATAGGTTCCTTTGTGCTCCTCACAGAACTTGACCATGAACTGATCCAACGTGATAGGCTCATTTGGAATGTCCGCCCACGGCCCAGGCTCGACCTCGGGAAACGCGCCATCAAGCGTCATCGTCAACTTGCCCTTGTGGACACTGGCAATCTCCACGAGCGGACGGACAGCCAATTCGCAGCCGGCAAGCAGCGGCGCCTTGGGCATCGCCGCCAAGGTCAGCACGGCTGGATGGGACGCCATCTTCAGACGTACGCAGTTGCCGAAGACCTGCGCGGCATCCTGCCAAGCCGCACCGCGGGCGAGGAACAGCTCGCGGTTCTTGCCGTCAAGTTTGATGATCCCAAGCAGTACAAGCCGCTTTGATACAAGCTCGGCTACCTTCCCAGTGGGCTTGACCGCCTTGGAAACCGCCTTGGCCAGACCGACCAGGCTGAACGTCCACCGCCGCTTCCGCGACAGGTCTACCTTGAACGGGCCGATGTCTTCGTTGCGATGGCAGAAGTAGGTGCCGACGCGTTGGCGCGTCTGAGGGTCTTCCCGGATGGCTGGCTTGATCGAGCATCCCTCTTCGCATTCGTCGCAGAGAGTCTCCTCGGCGGGTTCAGCCTCGCTCAGGATTCCCGCCTCCGTTAACCACTCCAGGGCACCCTCCGGCCACCGCGCCACCTCGTGGGCGGCGAAGAGCTGCGCGTCCGGCAGGTCCGCCCGTATCAGAATGGCCCGGAGCACGTCATTCACGGGCAATCTTCCAACGCTTGAGGTATTTCCTGGCGATCTGGTCGTGTTTGGCGTCCGTCAGCTCGCAACTATCTGGGTAACCGATATCGAAGGTCAGCGTTTTCTGCCGACCTCCGTTGATTGGCGCAAAGGTCAGCCGCATGCGTGCCCTCTCCACATGAACCGATTCCAAGGGGACGTTCTCCTTGTTCAGGGCCGAATCCACCAGGTCGTACAAAGCTTTGGGAGCGCCCCGGGATGGATTCGCCTCGAACGTGATCTTCTGTCCCCTGGCCCCCATGCCAATACGGAGCATCTTGACGTCCACCGCGTCCACGCCATCTTGCGCATCGGTGGAAAGATCCTTGTTGCGGTCCTTGAGGCCGGACAGGTCATAATCCGGCACCGGGTCCTTCTCAGGCAGATCCTTCAATCCAAGGATCGTCTGGCAGAGGACGCGCATCAGGTCTTCCTTGTGCTTCTGGTTGCCCTTGGCCCACAACTCCAGCACACCATCAACCGGGTGGTACACAAAGATGACCTCCAAGACCGGCCGGCGAGGCACTGGCTGCAGCTTCCCGTGCGCGTCGTAGCTTGGCTCAGTGACCGCGTGGTCTTCCGGGTAGACGAAATAGCAGTGGCGTTCGGGACTCTGCCGCAGGTAGTTGTCAACCTTAGAGAATCGGCAGCCGCTCAGGGGCTTGTAGATTCCAATGATGGCTGCTGTCAAGGCGTCCAGGTCTTCCTGCTCAACCTTCGGCACCAAGTCCTTGTGGATCGTACGGCGCTTCCCCGGGCCTCGTCGGTCCATTTCATCGAAATGGCCGGCAACGTAAAACAGGTCGGGGTCTTCAAGGAATGCCCAGAGGGCACGTTCGTAATGATTGCGCATCTTGGCGAAGCGCCCTGCCCAGTCGAGCTTGCGGAAAGCCGCCTCTTCAAGGATCGCCTCGACGCCCTTGTCGTAAGCCAGTTCATTGACCAGTTCAAAGTCGGCGTCCACATCCACCCGCTGATCATCTGGCAGTTTCTCAATGGCATCGGAGATCGCTTCCGCGCCCTTCCTCTTCTTCATGGCGTCGAACGCGTCGCTCATTGCCTTGTCAATGCCGCCTGGCGGCTGGGTGGCGGGGGAAGTGTCAGGCGACGCGGTGGCTTGCCCGGCGTGTTTACCTGAACAGAGTTCAACGATCCGTCCAAGCAGCCCCTTCTTGGCTAGGTACTCCTTCAGGATAGCCCTTGGGGTTTGCCTCAAGAATGTTCGTCGCGAGTATTGTCTTGTCATCTCGTCAAGCCTCCCCAGTCAAGTCCACCGGCCAAGATTCCTCATAATGCGTTCGTCGTCTGGCGCCAGTTTACTGGTTCAAGAAGCGCAAAAAGCCCACGGAGCCAGTGCGGACCAGCCGACCTACTGGCCATTTCAGCCTACTGCGCGAGGCCAACGGCTTCGAAGTCTAACTACCGGCGTACCCGTTTCGGCGAGCGTTGGCGACGCAGTCCACTTTATTGCGATAGCCCTCGCTGGATGCGGCGACGATCTTGCCGTTGGGTGCAGTTCGATTCCAACGCCATTGCCCAGTGGTGTCCTGGTAAATCTTCCATGTGTCCTGAGCCATCTCATTTCTCCTGTGCAGTCGCTTGGGCTGCTCGACGAGAGCTATCCTGCGACGGCTAGGGCATTCTGGCAGCAGAGGCTGGCGGCGTCAACATATCTGCAACCGGCGAACTCTGCCTCGGGGCTATCCCTTCGGCGGATAGGGGTCTTTACCGTAGGTATACTCGGTCTGAATCTTGCCGTCTTCCCGGTGTATGACCACTTGGCCGAGCGGCTGACTCTTCGCGAGGTCCTTGGCGCTGCCCACGGCCTCGGCCTTGTTCTCATGCGTGCTTGAGGCCCGTGAAGCGCCTTCGGCCTTCACCCGCCAGCCGCCTTCGCCATCGGCGGTCACGTGGTATGTCTTCCGGTTTGCCATGTCTGAGGCTCCTTATGGTTCGCCGGCTCCCGGTCCTGAATTGGGCCAGCCGAGCCGGTCGCGATACTCTCGCGACACCAGCATCTTCACCGTTTGCTTGGCTGAGTTCAAGCAGTTTCCGTGCTGGACAAAGAGGCAGTCGCTTCGGTTCGGATATCGTTATAGCACGCAAAGCATTTTGCATCAGTCAGTTATAGCGATCAAGCGGCAGGCGAAAGATTTACTAATATTTAGCCGGCAAACTGGCCGGCGAGATGGTATGCTGTCTCGACATGGGCGCGATACTGCCAACAGACGAGTTGCGACCCAGCACGAAAGCGGACGAAGCACGCCTGCGCGACACCGGTTTTCGGTGGGGCCAGAAGGGCACGCACACCAGCCGCACGATCATGCTAGACGAACTTCGGGCGGTGCTGGCCAACTGCCGCCCTGACGCAACACGCGACGAATACCTTACGGCGATCAACGAAGACAACTGTCTTGGCAAACGCACAGCGGCGACGCGGAAGCTCTCTAGTCAGCGGCTCTCAGAGTTGTACGCCCTCGACCCGGAGGTTCCGTTGTTCCGGATCATGCGGCGATGCTGGTACACCGACCGCGACGGTCAGGCAATCCTCGCGCTGCTGCTCGCCCTCGCGCGCGACCCCCTGCTCCGGGTGACTGCGCCGCCAGTCTTGCGGATGCGGCCCGGTGAGGAACTGGCACGGCAGCAGATGACAGATGCCATCAGCCGCGCTGTCGGTGGCCGGCTCAGCGAGAGCACGCTTGACAAAGTCGTGCGGAACGCGGCATCCTCTTGGACGCAATCCGGACACTTGAAGGGGCGCGGCCGGAAGGTTCGGCAGAGCGTCACGCCGACAGCGGCGACCACGGCGTTCGCCCTTCTACTCGGCCACCTCGCCAGCAAGCGCGGAGCGGCGCTCTTCGAGTCGCTGTGGGCGCAGGTGCTCGACGCGCCGGCCGGCGACCTGATGCGCCTCGCCATGGACGCTCGGCGGCTGGGCTTTCTGGACATGAGCCAGTCGGGCGGCGTGATCGACGTGGCTTTCTCGCGGCTTTTGGCCCCGGACGAAAGGCGGTAAGCGAATGGGACGGATCGAAGAACTGGCGACCCGATACCGCGGACACATCGGCTCGCCTTGGCAGCGCAACCTCGCCGGCGATCAGAAGGCGATCTTCGTGGTCTATCCAAAGACCGACGAGCGGAAGCTGCGGGCGCGGCTTGAACTGTTCGAGATGGCCACGACCTCTACCGGGCACCGCTGGCGGCCACTGGACTTGACCGACACTTTCGCGCGGTGGATGGCGGACACCGACTACCGCGATGTCTACTTCGAGGAGCCGGAGACACTGGCGATGAAGCTGCGGAGTGATTTCATACAGTACGCGGCCGGCCGGCTCCGCGAAACGCTCACGGCCGAAGGCGCGGACGAAGACACCGTGGTCGCCGTCCAGGGCGTCGCGTGCCTGTTCGGCTTCACTCGTGTTTCGCTCGTCCTCAAGGAAGTGGTCAAGGACATCCCGGGCCGGCTGGTCGTGTTCTTTCCCGGCGAGTACGAGGACAACAACTACCGACTCTTGGACGCAAGGGACGGCTGGAACTACCTGGCCGTGCCGATCACGCTCCATAACGGGGTAAACGACTAATGAAAAACCGAGAACTCTTCCAACGCGATCCCGCTGTATCGAAGCTGCTGAACGACGGCGTTGCCGCCGTGCGCGAGGCTGCAAGCGACAAGGAAATCGAGACGCTCCGATACGAGCTTGAGCACTTTGTGTGCGAGGGGCAGTACGAGGACGGCTTGATTCGCATCCTGGAGTCCTACCTCGGCAACGTCAACTCGACGACGCAGCCGGCGGCGTGGGTGAGCGGCTTCTACGGGAGCGGCAAGTCGCACTTGTTGAAGATGTTCCGCTATCTCTGGGTGGATACGCGCTTCGCCGACGGCATGACCGCTCGCGGCCTGGCCCGGCTGCCGCAGGAGGTGCAAGACCTTCTGCGCGAACTCGACACGCTGGGCAAGCGCTGCGGCGGCCTGCACGCCGCGTCGGGCACGTTGCCTTCGGGCGGCGGCGAGAGCGTCCGTCTTGCGGTGCTAAGCATCGTCCTTACGTCCAAGGGCCTGCCCGAGGCGCTGCCGCAGGCGCAATTCTGCATGTGGCTCCAGAAGAACGGTATCTTCGACCGGGTGAAGGCCGCGGTCGAAGCGGCCGGCAAGCAGTTCTTCGGCGAACTCCACGACCTGTACGTCAGCCCCATCCTCGCCAAGGCCGTCCTCGACGCTGACCCCGACTTCGCCGCCGACCTCAAGCAGACCCGCGCGGCGCTGCGGGCGCAGTTTCCCGTGGTCGATGACGTGAAAGACAGTGAGTTCATCCGGCTCATCCGCGAGGTACTTGCGGTGGAGGGGCAGATCCCTTGCACGGTTCTCGTTCTGGACGAAATGCAACTCTTCATTGGACAGGATACTGACCGGTCGAAAGCAGTGCAGGATCTGGCCGAATGCCTCTGCAAGCAGCTCGACAGCCGCGTGCTGCTGATCGGCGCGGGCCAGACGGCCCTGGCCGGCAATGTGCCGCTGCTTCAGAGACTCAGCGACCGGTTCACCATCCCAGTGGAGCTTTCGGACTCCGACGTAGAGGCGGTCACCCGCCGCGTCGTGCTGGCCAAGAAGGCCGACAAGCGCAAGGCCATCGAAGACACGCTCAACGACCACGCCGGAGAGATCGACCGTCAGCTTGCTGGCACGCGCATCGCCGCCTGCGCTGAAGACCGCGACATCGTCGTGGACGACTACCCGCTGCTGCCGGTTCGCCGGCGATTCTGGGAACACGTGCTCCGCGCGGTGGACGTGCCCGGCACGGCCAGCCAGCTTCGCACGCAACTCAAGATCGTCCATGAAGCCGTCCGCCAGACCGCCGAAGACACGCTCGGCACCGTGGTTCCGGGCGATTTCATCTTCGTGCAACTTCGTCCTGATCTCATCAAGACCGGCGTTCTCCTTCGCGAGATACACGACACGATCAGCAAGATGGACGATGGGACCGATGAGGGACGCCTTGCTCAGCGGCTTTGCGGCCTGGTCTTCCTGATCCGCAAGCTCCCGCGCGAGGCCGTGGCCGATATTGGGGTACGCGCCACGCCGGAGATGCTGGCCGACCTTATGGTCTCAGACCTGTCGAACGACGGGACCGAACTCCGCAAGAACATTCCGCGCATTCTCAAGTTGCTCACAGATCCACCGTCGGAATCGCAACGACCTTCTTGGCTCAAGAAGGCAATGCAGGACAAGGGAGCGCTGCTGATCGAGATTGAGGGCGAATACAGCCTCCAGACGCGCGAGAGCAGCGAGTGGGACCGCGAGTTCCGCAACCGACAGACGCGGCTGAACAACGACCTAACCTCGCTTGCCAGCAAGCGCGGCTCGCTCATCAGCGCCGGCTGCGGCGACGCGCTCAAGGGCATCAAACTCACACAGGGCAAGTGCAAGGAGCCGCGGAAGCTGCTGGCGCACTTCGGCACGGAAGCCCCGCCGGCCGGCGGAAGCGACATCCCCGTCTGGGTCCGCGACGGCTGGGGCGAGGGGGAAAGCACCGTTGTCAACGACGCCCGCGCCGCCGGCAGCGACAGCGCGATCATCTACGTCTACGTGCCCAAAGCCAGCGCCAACGATCTCCAGAAGGCCATCGTCGAGTACGAAGCCGCCAAGTCCACCGTGGATTTCAAGGGGACGCCCACCACGCCCGAAGGCCGTGAGGCACGGGATGCCATGGCCACGCGCATAGCAACCGCTGAAGCCGCCCGCAACCAGATCGTCAACGACGTGATCGACCAGGCAAAGGTCTTCCAGGGCGGGGGCGGCGAGCGATACGAACTAAACCTCGTGGCCAAGGTCGAAGCGGCCGCGCACGCGTCGCTCGACCGGCTCTTCCCCAGCTTCAAGGACGCCGACGACAACCGTTGGCCCAGCGTCATCAACCGCGCCAAAAGCGGCGACGAAGCGGCCCTGTCCGCGGTGGACTGGACCGACGCCCCCGAGAAACATCTGGTCTGTGCAGCCATCCTCTCCGAGGTCGGCTCGGGCAAGCGCGGCAAGGAAGTCCGCGACACATTCGAGGCCAGTCCCTACGGCTGGCCACGCGACGCCGTGGACGCCGCGCTTATCACGCTGCACACCACCGCCCACCTCCGCGCTACCCACAAGGGCATGACGCTTGCGCCGAAGCAGCTCGACCAGGCGAAGGTTTCCGTGACTGACTTCCGCACCGAGACGGCCACGCTCAACGCCCGCGAGAAGATGAAGCTCCGCAAGCTCTTCCACGACGCCGGCCTGGACTGCAAGCCCAACGAGGAAACCACCAAGGCCCCGGTCTTCCTGGCTCGCCTGGCGGACTTGGCCGAGCGCGCCGGCGGCGAGCCGCCCATGCCCGCCCGTCCCGCCACAGCCCACCTCGACACGCTCCGCGGCTTCGGCGGGGCCGAGCAACTGGCCGAAATCCTAGCACAACACGACACGCTCGCCCAGCAGGCCAAGGACTGGGGCAAGCTCGCCGACCTCGCCGGCAAACGCAAGCCGGTATGGGAAATGCTCTGCACGCTGCTCAAGCACTCGAGCGCCATGCCCGGAGCCGACGAACTCCGCAAGCAAGCCGACGCGGTGAAGTCCGAGCGCCGGCTGCTCGACGCCAGCGACCCCGTGCCGGACATCCGCAAGGCCGCCGTCGATGCACTTCGCGCCGCCATCACCACCGTCCACGCTGGGTACGAAAAGACCCATAAGGACCAGATGGCCACGTTGACCACCAGCGATAACTGGAAGAAGCTCAAGCCCGTCCAGCAGAAGCAGATACTCGCCAATGAGAGCATAGACGAGTTGCCAGTGTTGGCCGTCGGCTCCGAGGCCGACCTAATTAGCTCGCTGGAGCAGACTGCCCTGCCGGCCTGGAAGACCAAGACCGATGCGCTGAGCCAGCAGTTCGCCCGCGCCGCCATGGCCGCGGCCAAGCTGCTGGAACCCAAGACCCAAAGCGTCCACTTGAGCAGTGGTACGCTGAAAACGCCCGACGATGTCAGGGCGTGGCTGGCCGGCACGGAGAAAGACCTCCTGGCCAAGCTGAAGAAGGGCCCGATCGTGATTTCGTAGATGCGCACGCGAGATGAGGTATGGCAAGCCAACAGAAAAACCAGGACGAATCGCCGGCATCCCCTGATACATGGGCAGAAGTGCGAACGAGATGGTTGGGCGGGGCAATTGAGTGCTTCACTACCAGCCAAGCGACCAGCCTTATCACCTTAGTCTGGGCCCAGAAGGATGCAAGACAGGCAGCCAGGCCCAAACTAGCTGTCTTCGATGAATCCTTGCTAGACATAGAGTCGCTCTTCTCCGGCGCAACACCCCCACCCCCCAGGCATATCGGGCCCCGATCTGAAGAAGAGCGCGTGAAGAAAGCTACGAAGCGATCTTGGATGCTCGCAATGAGCAATTCCTTCGTGGACAGCATCAAAAAGATTGATGGCAAATTGAGAGGACGGGTTCTCGAATGTCTTAGCCACCTCAGCAGAGATCCAATGAGCCTGAAGGGCGACACCGTGAAGCCGCTTGGAGGAGAATTGAAGGGATGGTGGCGGTATCGGCTGGGCGATTACCGTCTTATCTACGCGCCGAACCGGGATCGTATGGAAATACTCCTGGTCGATTTTGTGCCTCGCGGCGGGGCGTATGACTGAAGTGGCCGTGATTCGGCAACTCCGAAAATAGTTGGAGATCGATCTATGAGCGTTTGGCTTGTACGTGCAGGAAAGAACGGCGAGCGAGAGGATTTCGCCCTTGAGAATGGCGTCGCCGTCATCGGATGGGACGAACTCCCAGATCTCGCCCGGGCCAATAGCCGCGAGAAGCTCGCGGATATGATGCAGCAATCCTACCCGGACGAAAAGAAGATGACCGTTGCCAACTTCCTCGGCCAGGTCTGGGCTTTCCGCGGCCGAATCGAAAAGGACGATCTGATTGTCCTGCCTCTGAAGACTCGTTCGATGATTGCCATCGGCAAGTGCAAGGGTGCTTACAAGTACGAATCGGAAAACCCTCCAGGCGCCCGTCACACCCGCACCGTTAAGTGGATTCGAGAGGACATCCCTCGCGAGGCATTTGGCCAGGACGTCCTGTATTCCTTTGGGGCCTTCATGACGGTCTGCCAGATACAGCGCAACAACGCCGAGCAACGCATCCAGGCCGTGCTGGAAGGAAGACGAGATCCGCTTATTCCGCCGGGCGGCACAGGAGTCATAGAGCCGGAAGATATCGATCTGGAGCAATACGCCGCCGACCAAATCCGTCAGTACATCGCCCGGAAGTTCAAAGGCCATGAACTTGCCCAGATCGTCTCGCAGGTTCTTCGGGCCGAAGGATATCAGACGGAAGTGTCGTCACCAGGGCGTGATGGGGGCGTGGACATCCTTGCCGGAAAGGGTCTGATGGGGTTTGATGCGCCCCGTCTATGCGTGCAGGTTAAGAGTGGAGATGCGCCCATTGATGTCAGCGTTTTTCGCGAGTTGCGGGGCGTGATGGAAGACAGACGTGCAGAACAGGGCTTGCTGGTATCCTGGAGTGGCTTCACACGAGCGGCCATGGAAGAGGCCCGGCGGCAGTTCTTCCAAATCCGTCTTTGGGATGCCGGCACACTGGTTGAGAAATTGCTGACGAATTATGACAAGTTGACCGAGGAACGCCGGGCCGAGCTGCCGCTCAAGCGTATCTGGGCACTTGTGTCCGAGGAAGAATAAGGGGGGAGCCTATGCCGACACTAGCAAGCGATCTGCGGAACAAGCTGGAAAAGGTCGTCGTCGAGGCACGCGACGTGGCCGAGGCTGGGGCCCGCGCGGCCTTGGAGGCTCTGGCGGTCCACCACCACGAGCCGTACCCGCACATGAAGCCCGCCCAGCGCGAACTGCGCAACCACCTCCGCGCCCGGGCGCGGCAACTCGGGGACCGCAAACTGCCCAAGCCGGACAGCAACCGGAAGGACCACGAGATCGACCACCTTGCCGGCGAGTGTGCATACGAGCACTGGCATCGGATGCTCTTCGCCAGGTTCCTGGCTGAGAACAACCTGCTCATCGAGCCGCAGGAGAACATGGCCATCAGCCTGGCCGAAGCGGAGGAACTGGCCAAGGAAGACGGCGTGGATGTGTGGGTCTTCGCCTCCCGCTGCGCCCAGAGGATGCTGCCGCAGATCTTCCGGCCGGATGACCCGCTCCTCCAGGTATCCCTCGCCACTGAGCACATGCTCAAGCTGGAAAAGCTGCTGGCCTCTCTGCCGCAGGCGGTCTTCACCGCCTCCGACGCCCTGGGGTGGGTCTACCAGTTCTGGCAGAGCAAGAAGAAGGATGAAGTCAACCGCAGCGAGGTCAAGATCGGTGCGGATGAAATCTCGGCCGTGACGCAGCTCTTCACCGAGCCGTATATGGTGGAATTCCTGCTCCATAACACGCTGGGCGCGTGGCACGCGGGGAAACAATTGCGGATTGCGGATTGCGGATTGCGGATTGAAAGCGAAGCCGACGCCCGCCGCGCCGTGTCCCTGCCCGACGTCCAATGGGAATACCTCCGCTTCATCAAAGAAGACGCCGGCACGGGCGAAGCCAATCCGCAATCCGCAATCCGCAATCCGCAATCACGATGGCGTCCTGCCGCTGGCACGTTTGATGGCTGGCCCAAGACCGCCGCCGAGCTCAAAGTCCTTGACCCCTGCTGCGGGTCCGGGCACTTCCTGGTCGCCGCCCTTCATCACCTCGTGCCGATCCGCATGGCCGAAGAAGGCTTGTCTGCCGCCGAGGCGGTCGATGCGGTACTCCGCGACAACCTCCACGGCCTGGAGATTGATGAGCGGTGCTGCCAGATCGCTGCGTTCGCCCTGGCGTTTGAAGCCTGGAAGATGGCCGGCTACCGGCCGCTGCCGGCTCTGCACATTGCCTGCACTGGCATCGGCCCGCAGAGCACTGAGGAACAATGGGTCAAGCTGGCTGAGGAGTCCGGCATCAGAATGCCTGTCGTCGGGCGAGAGGCGATCAAGAATGGCCTCTTGAACTTGCATCGCCTTTTCTCGCAGGCACCGACGCTTGGGTCGCTCATAAACCCGGCCGAGCTTCCCGCCGACCTCATCGCCGCCGACTACGAGACAATCCAGCCGTACCTGGCTGCGATTCTAAAGACGGAGAAGGCCGACGACGAAACCCGCGAACGCGCCATCGCTGCCGCCGGCATGGTCAGAGCCGCTGACCTCTTGGCCGGCGAATACACGCTCGTCATTACGAACGTGCCGTACCTGGGCCGGGCGAAGCAGGATGATGTGACGAGAATCCACCTTGAAGGGCACTTCAACGAAGGCAAGAGCGACTTGGCAGCGGCATTCGTTATGCGTTGTATGGAAATGTGCGCGATCTACGGCAGCGTCGGCATCGTTACCCCCCAAACGTTGTTGTTCCTTAAGTCCTTCGAAGCGATGCGCGTACGGCTGTTGAAGCAATTTACTTGGAATACCATTGCTTGGCTCGGCGAGCACGCTTTCGAGAGTACAGCCGCCGCTGGAGCCTTCGCCGCGATGGAGGTGCTCACGGCTAGTCGTCCGGGACCCGACCACGCCATCTCGTGTTTGGACGTATCTGCCCCCCTCGGAAGTACCGCCACCTCAGCCTTCGAAAAAGCCACGATGCTCAGAGGTGCGAAATCGACGAAGATCAATGTGATCCGACAGGCACGGCAACTTGCTAATCCTGATGCGAAGATAATGCCCCTGTTAGGATCTGATCTTCCGCTTCTCGGTGAGTTGGCCTTTTCATCTCAGGGAATCAAGACGGGCGACGACGGTCGTGTGTCCCGTTCGTTCTGGGAGTTGAATAGCGTCGGGAAGGATTTGTGGCGATATTACCATAGCACCGTCGAGCAAACCCAAACTTTTGGGGGTATGTCACAACTCATCCTCTGGAAGGACGATGGCTACCACCTCGCTCGTAGGCAAGGAACGCAGGCATGGGGGATGGGCGGTGTTATGGTTAGCCAGATGCGCGGATTGCCCGTGGCCTTATACCTGGGCGATGTCTTCGACAGCAACGGATCACCCATCATCCCCCGGAGTCCTGGTTTAATGCCCGCACTTTGGGCATTCTGTAGTTCTGAAAGCTACTGCTTGGAGGTGCGCAAGGTTGACCACTCATTGAAACCCACGAATACGAGCTTGGTGCAGGTTCCCTTCGATTTCGCCCACTGGCAGAAGGTCGCTGCCGCGAAGTATCCCGAGGGCTTGCCGGAGCCTGAGAGCGACGACCCGACACAATGGCTCTTCCACGGCCGGCTGGATGAAGCGGCAGAGGGTTGTGAACTCCAGGTCGCCATGGCGCGGCTGCTGGGCTACCGCTGGCCGGCGGAACTCGATGACACGATGCGCCTAAGCAAACGGGCCCGGACGCTGGTCAAGCGTTGCGGTGAGCTTACCAAGTTCGCCGACGAAGACGGTATCGTCTGCATCCCGTCGGTACGCGGCGAGGAACCCGCGGCCGATCGGTTGCTGGCCTTGCTCGGCGCCTGCGAGCTTGAATTCGATGGTGACCCGGAAGACTGGCTCCGCAATGACTTCTTCGAGCAGCACTGCAAGCTGTTCCACGATCGGCCGTTCGTGTGGCACATCTGGGATGGGCGCAAGCGCGACGGCTTCCACGCCCTGGTCAACTATCACAAGCTCTGCGAGGGCGATGGTAAGGGCCGCAAGCTGCTGGAATCGCTGACGTACTCCTACCTGGGCGAGTGGATCACCCGACAGAAGGACGGCGTGCGAGAGGAGGTAGGCGGCGCGGAAGACCGCCAGGCCGCCGCGGTCGAACTCCAGAACCGGCTGAAAGCCATCCTCGAAGGCGAGCCGCCGTTCGACATCTTCGTCCGCTGGAAGCCGCTGGCCGAGCAACCGATCGGCTGGGAGCCGGACATAAACGACGGCGTGCGGATGAACATCCGCCCGTTCCTGGCCAGCGACCTGCCCACCGGCGGCCGTGCCGGCGCAGGCATACTTCGGTGGAAGCCCAACATCAAGTGGACCAAGGACCGCGGCAAAGAGCCGGACCGCCCGAAGCCCGAGTACCCATGGTTCTGGGGCTGGGACGAGAAGACCGAAGACTTCGCCGGCGGCAAGACCTTCGACGGCAACCGCCACAACGACTGCCACTACACGAACCAGGCCAAGCAAGCGGCGAGGGACGCGGCGAAAGGGGAGAAACATGCCTGACATCACCCCCGCTGAATTCGCGCGTGGCTACCGCGCCTTTCAGACGCGCGAACCCAGGGATGCCATGTATAGGATCGCCACATTCCTGGTCGAGCACTTCTGGGGGCAGCCGAGGGACATGGCGGACGGCTTGGGCGTGCTGCTCTTGACGTGGAACCAGGCGTTCTACCGCTACGGGGCTTTTGACTTCGGCCTGCTTGAGGAAGCGTTGGGGGCGAACATGCCCGTGATCGAGAGCCTTCGGACGCGCGACATTCAGTCGCTTGTGGAGGCTGACGAGCCGGCCATCGAGCGGCTCTTCTTGGCGTTCCTCGACGCTCTGCGAACCGAAAGAGGGAAGAGCCCGGTTGCTGTGGCAAAAGCTCTCCACCTTCTCGCGCCGGGTTTCCTTCCCATCTGGGATGACAAGATCGCCAAAGCCTACGCCTGTCACTACAGCCGACATCCAGAGAAGAAGTACGTTGCTTTTGCCTACAAGATGCAGGCCCTGGCTCGACAACTGGAAGGGCACGTGCCGCCGGACTGCGGCCGAACATTCCTCAAGCTAATCGACGAGTACAACTACGCCAAGTACACGAAGGGCTGGATATAGCCGATGCCACTGCACGAACAAAGCCAACCAAGCGGCCCCCCGCGGCGAGAGGCGACTACGAAAGAAGTCTTGCAAGCTGTGCTTGACTACGCGAAAGCTCCGCAGACCGATTATGCTCTTCTCATCACCGGACCATGGGGTTCCGGCAAGACCTACTTCTGGAAGAACATCGCAACATCGAAGTTACTCAGTCTTCGACATCCCCATCGCCCGGCGCGTGTGTTGTATGCATCCTTTTACGGCATTTCCGATCTCAAAGATATTGACAAGGTGCTGTTTGCCCAATGTTATCCGGGCATTAGCCGTAAGAGCATCGGCCACATCTCTCGCCTCGTCTCCGGAGTTGTCGAAGCTCTTGGTTATGCCGACTTGGCGAAGATTAACCTTCGGTCTCTTATCAGAGCAAAGGGGGCCGTGGTCTGCTTCGACGACCTCGAACGGAGTATACTTACCCCGAAGGCAGTTCTCGGGTATATCAACAGTTTCGTTGAGCATGAGGGCGCTAAGGTGGTCATCCTCTGTGATGAGGATAAGATACCGCAAAGTAACCGGGAAGACTATCCCGCTGTGAAGGAGAAGGTCGTCGGCACATCCTTGCGCTTCACTGCTGACTTTGACCTTGTGTTCAAGACCCTCATCGACGAGCACATGCCCCGCCCGGGATTCCATCGCTTTCTCCTACAACACGCCACTCTGTTAAGGCGTTTGTTTGATAGGGGCAATACCCATAACATCCGCTCTTTGCGTCGAGCAATATCTTCATTGGCGGTACTCTTTGAGGCGATCCAGGCAAGCCAGATCGATCCACACGCGGTAGGCAAACGGCTGGTCTATCCAACGGTTATTGCGACCATCGAGCTGAATCGCCCGGGAACTGATCCGAATAAGTTGAGGAAGATTCTCAGCATGGATCAGATGTTTGTTACCGGGATGTGGCTTACGGACAAGCGGCAAGAGAAGTCGGATGAAGAGAAATACGAAGGGGATTTCGCCAAACGATATGTGAGTCAACTTGGTTTGGAGGAATGGCAAGATGCGGTTGGGTGCTCCCCGATTTGCGAATACGTTATTACCGGCATCCTCGACAGGCCGGCCTTGATGGCCTGGGCAAGAGAGCTGACCAAGCCCCCAGACGAAAGAGAGGAGCGAATTAAGAAGCTTTCTTTCGCAATTGAAATGGAGGATGAGGATTTCAAGGAGACGGCGGCGCATGTTCTCAAGGACATCGAGGCGGGAGAAATCGCAGCTATCGGCAAATATGTGGGCTTACATAAGCTGTACGAATCCTTTGCGGACGAAGGCCTTATTGCGATGACGCGACAGGAAGTGCTCCAGAAGTTCTCCGACGGACTTGCTAGAGCTCAGGCTAATGGAAGGCTTGAAAACAATGAGTTTCTAGAGCATGAAATCTTCTTCCCGGAGATGGTGTCGAACACGGCGGAAGGGCAAACCCTCCGCCAGCGCATACTTGCTGCAAATGAAGATATGCTCAAACGTGGGATTCAAGCACGTATCGGAAATCTGGCTTCGCGCCGCAAGGAAGACCCCCAAGGCTTCATGGCGGCTCTTGCAAGCCAAGAGGGAATGCAGCTTCTGTTCAAGCCCGTATTCCATGAATTCGACGCGAACGACACAGCCGAATGGATTCTAGCCCTTCCGAACAACTTGAAGACGTACTTCGCCAGAGTCCTCCACGAAAGGTACGAGAGTCACGGCCCTCGAGCCGCATTTCTGGTCGAACTGCCGGCCCTCAAAGGCATCGTGGACTTCCTCAAGGCGCACTGCGATGGCAGGAAGCCTGTTCCCATGAGCCTGCATGTTGTCCGGCTCATTGTGGGAGCACTCGATCGGGCAATCGAGCGGCTGGAGAAGCTGGAGAAGCCTAAACAAGAGGAAGCGCCCCCTCTTTCGGTGCCCGCTGAGGATCAACCAGGAAAGATTGAAGATGCCAATTGACAGCCCGAAATCGAAAGAGGCGGAGGCGGCCCTCCCAACGGAACTGCGGCCCGTGTACCGCCAGATGGTCCAGGATTACGAGTTCCTGACGCACGTGAAATATGGGCGCGGGTATGTGGCGTACGAGGTACTGGCCGAGATGGTCTTGGCTGGTTGGCGGCCGAGCGGAGACGCTCATCCCTCAAGCCGACTTGCGGGCGAAGACAAGACGCAGGGCAGACATGGCAATTGACCCACACATCACGGAGCAACTGGTCCGGCTGCACAGCGAAGACGCTGGTGTACGGCTGGATGCTGTAGTCGCGCTTCGAGACCGCCTGGATGTCGCCGAGGTCGTGCATGCGATGCGCGTGCTGATTCATGATCCCGACGGTCATGTGCGTATCCTTGCAGCAGAGGCATTGGCCAGACAAGGACTTCACGCGAGCGAGGCCCTGCCCGTGCTGATTACGACCCTTGAAGTGATCGACCAGGCCGAGCTTGCGAAAGTCCCACACGCCAAGGAATGGCGAAGGGTGGCTGCTGGGGTCATCCAGCACTATGGCCCTGAGGCGGAGCCGGCAATACCTGCGCTGCGGAATGCCCTATTGGACCCTGACCAGTTGGTAAGAGGTTACGCGGCGATTTCGCTGGGGAAGATAGGACCAGCCGCAATCGTGGCACTGCAAGACCTTCGAGCGGCGCGTCAAGCCGAGGCGAACGAGGTCATGCGGGAACAGGTGTATGACCGTGCCATCCGGCAGATCGTTGGCTCCGACCATTTCATCGTGATTCGGCGAGACGATGATGCGCCGCCTGAAGTCGGGTCAGATCGATTTCGAGGATAGACCATATGAGTGATAGGTCAACGTCAACGCTTCTTGAGGCTGTGCGGGCCTCGCTGGCCGGCGCCGCGAAGTTCAATCACGGCGACGTGGTTGCGCCGGCGGCCGTGCTGTGGACCGACGCCGATGGTCAGTGGCGGCCTGTGGTGGAGCAATTGCGCGGGCTGATGCCCGAGCTTCTCACGCTAGGCGACTATGACCCGGCGACGCGGACCGGGCCGGCGATCTGGCTGCGGTGCGTCATCGAGCCGGCGGTGCGTGCTGATAAGTTCCCCGCCCTCCTCTGGCCGGCAGGCACGGTGCCGGTGGTCTATATGCCGGGGGTGAGCCGGCAGACGCTCCGGGCGGTCGAGGAATGCCCAGATGCACTCAAACCGTTGGTCGAGCTTCAGTACCGCGGGACGGTCTGGACGCAGAAGAACGGCAAGGACTGGACGATTCGGGCATTCCTGGTGAGCGACGATGGCGGGCTTGGGCTGGACGTGGCCGAAGACAAGCTCACGCTCCAGGCTATACAGGGGGCGCTGTCGCAACTGGCGATCACACCGGCGGCGCGGCTGCGCAGCAAGCGGCTGGAGGCTGAGGACTTCGACAAGCTAATGATCCCCGACACGCCGCGCGACCTGCTGTTGTGGCTGGGCGACCCGGAGGCCACGCGCGGCCAGTGGGATGAAGGAACGTGGTCGGCGTTCCGCAACCGCTGCGGGCAGGACTACGGCTTTGACCCGGAGGCCGACGGCGAGATCGTCGGCGGCGAGAAGCTCGGCCAGCGCAAGGACGCCTGGTATGGCGTGTGGGAGCGGTTCGTCGAGTCGCCGGCGCTGTATCCGGCGATACCGGACCTGCTCCGGCGAGCCAAGCCCAAGGGACTCTTGACCTTCGAGAAGGAGCCCTGGCCTGACGAGAACGACTCGATGGAGAGCCAGCTTCGCTCGGTGCTCATGGAGGTCGGCTCGATGAAGCCGACGGATGCCCGGCAGCGGCTGGAGCAATTGGAGACCGAGCACGGCCCGCGCCGCGGCTGGGTATGGGCGCGGTTGGGTATGTGCCCGCTGGCGAATGCCGTGGGGCACTTGGCGATGCTGGCCAAACGGACCATGATGGTGCTGGGCGGCGACTCGGCCGAGGCGATGGCCAAACTGTACGCCGAGGGTGGGTATCTGGCGGACGATGCGGCGCTGCGGGCGCTGGCGTGTGTGAAAACGGCACAAGACACCGCGGCCGTCCAGGCGGCGGTGCGATGCGTTTACCTGCCGTGGCTGGAAGACACGGCCCGGCACTTCCAGGAGTGCCTGGCGGCGAAGGCCCTGCCGACGGTGGCGCAGCAGGAAAGCATCGAGGCCGCGGCGGGCGAGTGCATCCTGTTCGCCGATGGGCTGCGGTTCGATATCGGCCAGCGGCTCGCAACCATGGCCGGGGCCAGGCAGTTGGAGGCGTCCGCCGGCTGGCGTTGGGCAGCGCTGCCCACGGTGACGGCGACAGCCAAGCCGGTGGCGTCGCCGGTTGCCGGGAAGCTGCGCGGCGGGCACTTGGGGGCCGACTTCTGCCCGGAGACAGCCGACACCGGCGAAGCGATGAACACCGACCGTTTCCGCCGGCTACTATCCGCGGCTGGCTACCAAGTACTCGCGCAGGCCGAGTCAGGCGATCCGCGGGCCAAGGATGCCCGCGGGTGGACTGAGTACGGCGAGTTCGACAAGCTCGGGCACGATCTCCAGGGGAAGCTGGCGGCGCGGATAGAAGATCAGTTGGAGCTTATGCTGGAACGGGTGCAAGGGCTGCTGGATGCCGGCTGGAAGCGGGTGCGCGTGGTGACCGACCACGGCTGGCTGCTCGTGCCCGGTGGAATGCCGAAGGTGCAACTGCCCAAATACCTGGCCGAGAGCCGCTGGTCGCGGTGCGCGTCGATCAAGGATAGTGCCCACGTGGATGTGCCCGTCGCCGGCTGGTCGTGGAACCCGCAGGAACGGTTCGCCTACGCGCCGGGGGTGCATTGCTTCGTTAGCGCACGCGAGTACGCCCACGGCGGCGCAAGCTTGCAGGAGTGTCTGGTTCCGGTCTTGGCGTTTGCCTCAACGGGCGCGCCGGCCGGCGTGATTGTCACGGTGAGCGAGGTCCAGTGGATTGGCCTGCGTTGCCGGGTGACGGTGGAGCCGGCGGCCGAAGGGCTGCTGGCCGACCTGCGTACGAAGCCCAACGTCCCGAACTCAAGCATTACGGAACCCAAGCCACTGGACGCCGACGGCAAGGCCGCGCTGCTGGTTGCAGACGAGTCCCTCGAAGGGACGATGGCCAGCCTGGTCATTGTCGATGCGTCCGGGCGCGTGGTCTGCAAAGAAGCGACCACTGTTGGAGGTGACAAGTAACATGGAACTCGACCATCTGGACCAAATCGCGGCTTCGGCATTTGACGGCTACCTTGTCCGCAAGGACCTCGTGCGACGGTACAGCCGGCAGTATCCGGTGCCAACCTACGTCGTGGAGTTCCTGCTCGGGCGGTACTGCGCAACGGTGGATGAGCAAGAGATAGAGGAAGGCCTGAAGATCGTCGAGCGGCAGCTACAGGACCGCACGGTCCGTACCAGCGAGCAGGAACTTTTCAAGGCGCGGGCGCGGGAGAAGGGCTCGGTGAAGCTGATCGACATCGTTAAGGCCCGGCTCGACGCCAAGACCGATTCGTTCCTGGTGGAACTGCCGAGCCTGGGGATAAAGGACGTGCGGATTGCCGACACGCTCGTCCACGAGCACGAGCGGATGCTGACCGACGGCTTCTACGCCGAGGTGTCGCTGGCCTACGATGCGGCCATCGCGGAGGAAAAGCATGGCCGGCCGTTCGCCATCGAGAGCCTGCGGGCGATCCAGCTTTCCAAGTCGGACGTGCTGGTGACGCTGCGGAAGGGCCGGGGGCATTTCACCACGGCCGAGTGGAAGGACTTCCTCCTGCGTTCGGTGGGCTTTGAGCCGGCGGCGATGTCGGACCGGGCGAAGTTGGTGGTGCTGCTGCGGATGGTCCCGTTCGTCGAGCGGAACTACAACCTCGTCGAACTCGGCCCGCGTGGCACGGGCAAGAGCCACTTGTACCAGCAGATTTCGCCATACTCGCACCTGATTTCGGGCGGCAAGGCGACAGTCGCGAAGATGTTCGTCAACATGTCCAGCGCACAGCGCGGCCTGGTGTGCCTGTACGATGTGGTGTGTTTCGATGAGGTGTCGGGCATTTCGTTCGACCAGAAGGATGGCGTGAACATCCTCAAGGGCTACATGGCCGCCGGCGAGTTCTCACGCGGCAAGGAGAGCATCCGCGCGTCGGGCGGGATCGTGATGGTGGGCAACTTCGACGTGGACGTGGAGCAACAGCAGCGGATCGGCCACTTGCTTAGCCCGCTGCCGCCGGAGATGCGCAACGACACGGCCTTTATGGACCGCATCCACGCTTACGCCCCCGGCTGGGACTTCCCGAAGCTCAAGGCCGACGAACACCTGACAGACCACTTCGGCTTGGTGACTGATTACCTCTCCGAGTGCTGGACGAAGTTGCGCGAAGGCACCAGGATATCGACGCTGCAAGGCCGGGCGCACTGGGGCGGCGCGTTGAGCGGCCGGGATATCGAAGCGGTGAGCAAGACCGTCAGCGGCCTGCTCAAGCTGCTGTTTCCCGACCCGGAGATGCCGATCCCCGACGAGGAGCTTGAGGCGGTCCTGCGGATCGCGTTGGAATCCCGCCGGCGAGTTAAAGAGCAGCAGAAGCGGTGCCTGAAGACGGAGTTCCGCAACACCCACTTCAGCTACTCCATGGGCGTGGACGGCGTGGAGCAGTTCGTCTCGACGCCGGAGTTGCACAGTGACGAGGCCATCGAAGCCGACCCGCTGCCGCCCGGGCAGGTGTGGGCAATCAGTCCTGGCGGACAGGAGGCGGCTCCTTCGCTCTACCGCATCGAAGCGACCAGCGGGCCGGGCGGCGGCGTGAAGATTCTCAATGCACCCGTACCGCCGGCGTTCCGCGAGAGCGTCCGGTACGGCGAGCAGAACCTCTATTCACAGGCTAAGGAACTCGTCGGGGACCGCGATCCGCGCAGCCACGAGTTCTCCGTGCAACTCCGCGCCATGGACAACGACCGTACAGGCCACGGCCTGGGGCTGCCGGTGCTGCTGGCGCTGTGCGGAAGCCTGATGGAGCGGAGCACAAAAGGTGGACTTATCGTCGTCGGCTCGCTCAACCTGGGCGGCTCGGTGGAGATGATCCCCAACCCTGTCGCTGTCGCCGAGTTGGCCGTGGAGAAAGGCGCGGCCCAGCTTCTCATGCCGATCTCCGCGAGAAGGCAACTTCTTGATCTGCCAGACGACATGGCGACCAAGGTGAACATCGTGTTCTACGCGGACCCGGCAGATGCTTTCATGAAGGCGATACTAGAATAGCCTCATGCGACATATCCCCGCATCAGGCAGGCTGCCGTTGCAGGGCTACAAGAGCGGCAAGGGCGGCGAAGTCGGGGATTCTGCCGGTCTGCTGGTATGCTCGGCGGGCTTCGCGGATGGCGGCGTGCAGGTCCGGCCACGTCTGCGACTCGTCCTCGGCCTCGAAGAGGTGGCCGATGACGCGGAGGCGGCGTGGGTAACGGCCATGCTGGGAGGTGGACGGGCCAGGCTCGCGGCCGGTCAGGCGTTAGGGGTCCACTGGCCGTCGCCGTTGCCGAACTCGACGGTTCCGGGCCAGGTGCGGGAGGGGACTTCTGGTCGTGGTTGCGGATGGCTTGATAACCCCCGGGTCGCGGGTTCGAATCACGTCCCCGCTACTATGCCGCGATAAAGCGGGCAATGAGACTTGAACTCACGACATTCACGTTGGCAAGAGGAGTCGCCTGATTTGCAAAACTAGGCTGGTAAAAGACTTGTGAGCCAAGTGCATGCCCCGGTGCCCGAATCGGTGACACGGGGTTCCCGAAGACCGTGTACGCAGGCCTACGCCACGCCCTACGAGATTGCCGCTCGCCAGAGCGTTTCCCCGGTATTAAATGGCCGAGGCCATTCGCATACGGGGAATCCTGGTAGAAGCCTTCTGGAGCCGGATTGGCGATGCGGCGTAAGTATCTTATTTACAAATGGCTACATGGAAAGTTGGCACCCGCTTTCGGCCAGCAGACGATTTGTTGATCGGACCTTGGGAAGCGTATCTTTGGCGCCGGCGGTGCTCACACCGAGCCTGTCCTTGGGCGGCATCCGCCCACTTCCGCATCAGATCGCGGCGATCTCCTGCCGCCACAGGGGGCGGGATTTCACGAAAGGCGTTATCTTTGCGTATCGGCATCGTCTCCAACGCACGCCGAACATGGCGTGGGTTGGGTGAGCTATGCCGTGGCGCGTGAAGGTGCCTGGCGAGCTATTGGGCGGCGACTTCGTTCACCGAACCCTGCGATCCCTGGAGGCCCTGGGATACCGGCCTCGCGAGTACAGTGATTACCCTACTCCCGAGTAGCAGAAAATTTATGATAATTACGCGCTTTCATGTTGCCACAACCGCGAGTCTGCAGTATAATAGTGCCGTTTTCGTAAGCACTGCCCCGGGCCGGGGGAGTTCACGTGTGTCGGCCCGAGGGCGAGTCAGTTCCGGTAGTTGCCGAGGATGCCTCCGGCTGCGTTGCGTTATCGTCGGGGGTTCCCTCAAGAGCAAGATGTTCAGGCCGTCTGCGGCTGGGCAATATGTGCGTTCGCTTCTGCCGTGGGCCAAGCACGGAAGGAGTCTCGCAATGGCACTGCAAAAACGTCGCAACAAGAAAACGCGTCGTCCCCAGGATGACCCCTCGATTCCAATGCTCGAATCGCTTGAGCCGCGCCTGCTTCTGAGCACGGGCACGATCCACCTCACCAACAGCTCCAACTACAACATCCCAGACGATGGAGTGGGTGGGAGTGGTTTTGCCTCCAGCAGCATCGTCGCATCCTCCGCGCCTGCTAACGCGACCGTCACGAGCGTTAACGTCCACTACATGATTACGCATCCCTATATCGGCGATTTGAAGGTCTGGGCGACAACCCAGCAGGGAAGCACGTGGTACGATTACACTCTCTGGAATCGCTCTGGGGGCGGCACAGACAATCTCGACCAAACGGTCAACGGCATCCATACGTGGGACGGGTTGTCTCCGAACCGCACGTGGTATGTCTCTGCCGACGACTATGCCACGCCGGACGCGGGCTACATTGACTCCTTTGAAATCTGGGTCAACTGGTCGGCCCCGGACGCCTTTGCTCCATACTTCTTCGACGCACGAATCAGCAACCAAGTCGACCAGGACGGCGATGGCTACGCTCGGTCTCTGGATGTTGAGTTTGACGTGGACTCGAATGTCGCCGGGAACTACTACGTTAAGCTGTACGAGTATGACGGTGGCATTGGCGACGACTACCTCACCACGAGCTCAACATTCGCGGTCAACGGCGGTGCGACCGATTATCATGGGATCCACATCAACTGCGATACCTACCCTGGCGCGGACCTCCTGAGCCATGGCACGGCCGAGTTCAAACTTGAACTGTACGATGCCGCCACAAACACGCTGAAGCAAACATGGACCCCAAGCAACGATTCCAGCCTGGGGAATGTAAACGTCGAGCTGTCATCCCAAGATGTGCCGCTGCCGGACCTGACAGTGACCAGCGTCGATGGGCCGTCTAGTGCCACCCAAGGACAAGTCATTTCGGTGACTCGTTCAATCAAGAACAATGGCCCCGGCGATGTCACCGGCAACTACGAGGTGGGGCTTTACCTCTCCAGCGATACGACCATTACGACGAGCGACTACCGCCTTGAATTGCAGACTGTTACGAGCGGACTCACTGCCGGCGTCACAAGCACCTTCACAAGGTCGGTAACTTTGCCCGCCAGCTACACCGGAACGTATTACATAGGGGCTATCGCCGATCCGAGCAACCTCATCCCCGAGGTAACTGACGGAAACAACACTGGGTATGATGGCACCCCAATCATCATTGCCGCACCAGCCCCCGACCTTTATCCGAGCAGTCCGACCTATACGATCCACAACAGCGCTGATGTCGGCGACACCTGGCACTTTGCTACGGATGTAACGAATGCGGCCTCGGCCGGCACGCTTACCGGCACGTGGCAGATGCAGTGGGTGTTGTCCAGCGACACCACCATCGGCAACGGAGACGATAAATTCATCGGCGGCCCGTGGACGATGAATGACGATTTCAGCCCGGGCCAAACCAGGAATTTCTCTGGCGATTACCCGATCCCAAGTTCCATCACGCTGGCCGGGTACTACTACTACGGCGTTCAGTTGCTGAACGTTACCGGCGAAACCAACACGTCGAACAACACGGCCTACAACGGCAATTCCATCTGGGTGCAGGCGGTGGCGGCCGACGGCTATGAGAACAACGACACATCGGGCACAGCGTGGAACCTGGGCAACCGCACCGGAACCACATCCATCACGGGCTTGAACATCGATGCGCCGAATGATGACGACTGGTTCAAGTTTACCACGCTGGCCAGCGGCACCATCACGGTGACCGTGGATGACTTCGTGAACGCCGAGGGGGATCTGGACCTGTATCTTTACGATTCGGCGCTCAATCAGATCGGTTCGTCCCCGACCAGCAATGACTCCGAGCAGGTGAGTGTCACAAGCAGGCCAGCAGGCACGTACTATATCAAGGTCATTGGCTACCTTGGCGACATCTCTTACGGCAGCGACTTTGACGGCTATCGCCTGACCATCGCGGCACCAGTGCCTGCTGTCCCCGATCTTTCTCCGAGTAATCCGACCTACACCATCCACAACAGCGCCGACCCTGGCGATACGTGGCAATGGGAGGTTGACGTAACTAACGGGGCTTCAGCAGGGGCGCTGACAGGTACATGGCAGATGCAATGGGTGCTGTCCAGCGACACCACCATCGGCAACGGAGACGACAAATTCATCGGCGGCCCCTGGACGATGAATGACGACTTCACCGCTGGCCAAACGCTTCACTTTACCCAAAGCTATGCAGTTCCCACGGCCATCACTTCGGCCGGATATTACTACTACGGCGTGCAGTTGTTGAACGTGACCGGCGAAACCAACACCTCGAACAACACGGCCTACAACGGCAATTCCATCTGGGTGCAGGGCGTGGCCCCGGACGGCTACGAGAACAACGACACCTCCGGCACGGCCTGGAACCTGGGCAACCGCACGGGAACCACGTCGATCACGGGCCTGAACATCGACGCCCCTAACGATGACGACTGGTTCAAGTTCACGACGCTGGCCAGTGGCACTATCACGGTGACCGTGGACGACTTCGTCAACAACGAGGGCGACCTGGACCTGTATCTTTACGATTCGGCACTCAATCAGATCGGTTCGTCCCCGACCAGCAATGACTCCGAGCAGATCAGCCTATCGGGCAAGCCAGCGGGCACATACTACATCAAGGTCATTGGCTACCTGGGCGACATCTCTTACGGCAGCGACTTTGACGGCTATCGCCTGACGATAGCTGCTCCTGACTACGACCCGGACCCGGATGACGCGATCAGCCAGGCGATTGCCACGTCGGTGGGCAGTACGGTGACGGGCTACGCGATCAGCCCTGGCGACGACGTGGACATGTTCCGGTTCACGGTGACGGCCGGCC
>Ga0315288_10002097_pt1 | contig 25821 bp, 15 predicted proteins | sample YL17G11_20_MG_FD_203454 | JGI IMG/M metagenome (GOLD analysis project Ga0315288, IMG submission 203454) | Sediment microbial communities from Yellowstone Lake, YNP, Wyoming, USA - YL17G11_20 | ecosystem: Environmental > Aquatic > Freshwater > Lake > Sediment | place: USA: Wyoming | collected... | reverse complement strand
ACGCCACCGCGTTGCCCAGCGAAGACGCGGCGAGCGCGCCCAGTGCCGCCGACGCAATCGCTATGAGAAATCGCATCACAAAGCGGACCGACCGCCTCGGACGCCGCAACGCCGCCGCGCCCGGCCCGACACCGGGCCTGCAAAGCCACCCGTCTCTATCCTCTCCGCCGCCCGCAGAGATGGCGTTGCCGCTTGCCCAGGAGGTCAGCGACCAAAGTGTGCTGTCCACCACCATGACCATCGACGGCAGCGTCGTGAACGCATTCAAAAGGACTGCCCAACCCACGAGCGCGGCCACGGTGAGCTTGGGTAAAGAAGGAGGCAAGAGGGAGGCCCGGGCAAAGGGCGCGTCCGTCGCTAGGTTGGCCGTCACAACAGCCGACGCCGCGTCCCCAAAGTACCAGTACCCTGCCGCCGCGGTGGCGCCGTACGCCACGCCCATGGCGGCAAAGGCGGCGTTGAGGACGGACGGGAAAATGGAGGGGTCGGCCATGGAGGACCGCAGGGCGGGCAGCGAGGAGTGCCCGGACACGGCCATGGAAAAGATGCCGAGGGCCCGGATGATGCCTGAGAGAGCGGGAGAAAGAGCGAGAATAGACGGGGTGCGTGGTGAGTGATGGGATGGGCGGAGAGAGAGAGAGAAAGAGAGCGCGTTGAAAGAAAAGAAAATAACGACTCACCAGGCCGCAGGCCGCCGTGGCCGGGTGGGGTGGTCGCGCCCGCGCTGCCACCCCCGAATCGCTCCCTCAATGGATCGGCGCCTGCACAAGCTAAAACAGCCAGAGCCACCAAAGCCGTAGAAATGCAACCGACAGCAGACAGCGGCGTCAGGCGGCGGAAGGATGGAAGCGCGAGGGCTGGCAGGAGGAGCCCGACCACGGCCGCCACCAGGCAAGCCGGGGTCGCGGCTGCGGCGGCGGGCACCAACAGCGCCGCCTGCTTGTATACGATGGCCAGGGTCAGCGTCGCCCCGCCCCCAAACTCGGCGACGGCCAAGGCGCCCACGACGGGGCGGAAGGCCGGGCCCAGGGCGGCCGCGCCCAGGGCAGCGTACGTCTTTGGTGTGCCAGGCTGCAGGGCGCCCAACCCCGCGTCCAGCAAGCCCGCCGACGCCCTGAACGCAATGAGGGACAGTAACAGCGCCCCTAACCCCGCCCACCCGGACAGGGCCATCGCGTACGGCATGGACAGCAGCCCAATGCCCATGAAGACCTGAATGACATTGAGGGTCGCCTGGACGGGAGAGCACGCGCCTCCTCCCGCAGTAGTGGAGGCGGCGGTGTGGGCGTCGCCCAGGTCACGCCCGGCATCGTCCTCGATGATGATGCGGGGGGCGCCCGTGTAGGTGGGCGGGGCGTCGGGCGGGGTGCTGGTATTGGATGCGAGGAGAGAAAATGAATGAAAAAGGGTTTGTTTAGGGCACGGCGCGTGCGCGCCCGTCGAGGTGCTCGTTCTCTCCCGTCTCTCGGCCACACGCCTCTCTTCTCTCTCTCTCTCATCTCAATGCACACTCACAGCAGCAGGTTTTGCTCGATGTCAGCGCCCTCCATGGCGTGCCGAAAGAACCGAGCGAGCCCCCCCCCTGTTTACGGGAGGCTTTCCAAGACTGGGGAGCAATGCTCTCTCCCCACGACCTTGATTTTGGAATCCTGAATGAAATGAAATGAAATGATTTTATCTTTCTAACACACGCTCTTTCCACCGTCTCCATAGTCACTGCGCGTGTCCAGGTCCGCCAGGGCGTGCGAGGACACGAAGAAGAGGGAGCTGCCGCCCGCGGTCGCGATGGAGGAGGGCGGGCCGTTGATGGGACGCACCCCGGAGCGGCGGGAGAGCGGGACCGCGCCAGGCGCCAGGGGCAGGCGCCCGGTGGCGCCCGCACGCTTCATCGCTGTGGCAGCGCCCGCTGCCGCTGGCTGCTCGGCCGGCGCCATATCGGGCGTCGCCCAGGGGACGGGCGGCGGCGGCGGCGGCGCGACCGCCGGGCGCAAACAACCCCCACCCCCACCAGGCGCCTTTTTCTTTTTGAGCTTCCCAGCCGGCGGGTGGTGCTTCTCAAACAGCGCGGCCGGCGTCCGCCCAAACTCCGCGGCCTGCGCCAGCAGAGCCGCCCGCCCCGCCGCGTCCTGGCCGATGGATACCAGGGCCGCGACAGCGGTAGAATCGTCGGTGAGCGGGTGGAACACGTTGCCGGCCACCAGGGCGGCCTTGCCCCGGGCGGCCGGCCCAAAGATGAGGTCGATCCAGCGCGGGAGCGCGCGTGTGACGGTGGGGGCTTCCAGGGCGGCGGCCAGGGCGGTGGCCAGGGCGGACGGTGACCCCTGGGCCCAGGGCGGAAGGGCCGCGGGCGTGTGGGCGGACGGCGGCGGGGTGTTGGCCAGCAGGGACGGCTGCCGCCGGCCGCTGCCACGGTGGTTGCCGTTGTTTTTGCCACCCCCTCCACCGCTCCCGCCGCCGTTGCTCCCGCTCAGGGGCAGATACAGCCCCGGGTCCCGCGCGTAAAACTCGGGCGTGAGCTCCTTGAAATCGCCGGCCCCGCCCGACGCGGACGCCCAGGCGGAGGCCAGGCCGTGGAAGCCCCGGTGCGAGGCATCCCACGCCCCGCCCTGGAGGCGGAGGGCCAGGTCGGGGCGGGGGCGGGCGAGCCAGAAGGCCGCCCCGCCCGGCGTGGAGTAGTGGGACCCCCACATGAAGGGCCCCACGCCGGCCAGGGCGGCCGAAGCGGCGGCGGTCGCGGCGGGCGTGGGTTTGGGAGGCGGGGTGGCCCCCTTTTCGGGCTTGGACCGAGGGGAGGGCGGCGCGCCGGGCGGGCGAGGCGGGGGGCGGGGTGGGCCACCACCACCACCACCCGGCCCAGTCCCGAGCGCTGCCGCCGCCGCGCTCAGGTCCGCCCACCGAGCCTTGCCCGCGGCTAGGCGCGCCGCAGACAGCGCACCCATGGGCTTGGCCAGGTCGCGGAAGGCGGCCGGACACGCCAGGTCCAGGGACGGCGAGCTGAAGTCGGCCAGGACCCAGGGGAAGACAGGGAACTGGGACAGGTCGTTGGCCGACCGGCCGGCCGCCAGGTTGAGGGCCCACAGGTAGTCGAACGTGGACCGGATGGGCGGGTCCAGGGTGCGGGGGCGGCGGCGGCGGGAGGAGGCGGCCCGGGCCAGGGCGGGCCAGGAAGAGGAGGCGGAGGGAGGCATGGAGGGGGGTGCCGTGCTGGCCGGTGGCGCTCCAGCTGCCTCGTGTGCCTCCGCGCTCAGTCCCGCCCACGCCTTGGCGGCCCTCGCCGCCGCGGCGGGGCCGCCCCAGGGCGCGCGGGGGCCGCCCGCGGCTGCCAGGGCGGTCAGGAAGCCCGTCCGAGCGGCCGGCGTGCGGAAGGCGAGGGTGAGCGAGAGGGGCGGCGCCCGGCCGGCGGGCCAGGGCAGCGCGTCGGCCGGGGTCGGGGTGGCGGTGGGGCCGCCGCCCGCCGCCAGGTCGGCATCGCCCTCCGCGCTGGACGAGGGCGGCCGGTTGGCCCGCAGGGGGCGCCCCAGCAGGCCGCCGTACGGGTCGTCCGGCGCGGGCCAGCTGGGCGGCGTGCGGGAGGCGGAGGGCGGCAAGGGCGGGCGGCGGGAAGGGGTGGAGGCGGGGGACGCTGGCGCGCTGCCGCTGTGGCCGCCCGGGTAGGCCGCGCTCCCACCCCCACCCCCGCTCAGCGACCCGGGCGACTCACCATCGCCCAGCACCGCGCCCGGCCCCAGCACCAGCTCCAGGCCGGTCGGCTCCAGGGCGTGGGAGCGCGGGATGGCGAGGGCCACGTCGGACGCGGCGCAGGCGGCGCCGCCACCCAGGCCCGGGCCGACGGGGAGGAAGCGGACGAGGCCGGCGGGGGTGGCGGCCGCCGTGGTTGGCTCGGCAGCGCCGCCGCCGCCGCCGCCTGCACGCCGCCCTCTCAGGGCCGGCGGCGGCAGGATGGCCACCCGCCCCGCCGTCGACACGCCCGGCGTCAGCCTCACGGCGGGCGCATCGAACAGGGAGCCCGCCGCCCGCGCCGCGCCCGCGTCTTGCTGGTCAGAGACGAGCGTTGACACGGCCGCGCGCGCGGCCGCGGTCGCGGCGCGCCCGCCCAGGCGCGCGTCCGCGGCCAGCGTGCGCAGGCGCCCCAGCCGGGGCGCCAGCTTGGCGGCTCCCCGGGCGGACAGCATGCACTCAAGCAGGCGCGCCCCCTTGGACCGGACCGCCGGCACGCCGGGACAGAGGGTGAGGACCTCATCCACCCACACCCGGCACCGGGCGGTCGTGGGCGGGGGCGGGGGGCGCGGGGGCGGCGTGGGTGACCCCACGCGCCGCCGCCGGCCGCCGGCCTCGTCCTCCCCATCCGACCCCCCATCATCTGAGTCACTGTCCTCGCCGAAGCGGAGGGCGGTCACCGCGGGCAGAGGGAAGCGGAGCAGGGTGCCCGGCGGGTAGGGGGGCAGGTGAGGGGCGGTGGTGCGGCTGCTGCTGCTGCCCGGGGAGGCCAGGCCGCTGCTGCTCCCGCCCAGGGCCGGCGCGGGCTCAAAGTAGAGAGACCGGGAGGCGACCCAAAGGCGGCCGGTCGGGCTGTGTGTGAGTGAGATGGGTGGCGTGCGGCGTGTTTGAGTGAGACGGATGGACGGAGATAGAGATGAGAGTGGTTGGTTGAGTGCGCCCGTTTTTTTTTTTCTCACCCCCACCTCTCTTACCTTGGCAGCGCGTCGCCGCCGCCCCTGCTCCACCTCCCATCCCAGCACCGGGCCACGTCAAACAGGTGTTCATCCTCTTCCAGCAGGAGGGGGTCCGGACGGCGGGGCGGTGGGGCAGCGCCTCCGCCAGAGGAGGGGCGGGGCGGGCGGGGAGATGTCATCGAAAAACAAAAAAATGCGTGAACAAAAGTGTGAAGAATTGACAGAGCTTCACAGCGACCGTGGCACACACGCCCGTGTGTAGAGGGTGGGCGGGGCGATGCTGGGGCCGAAGGGGGGGGGGGAATGTGCGGAGCTTTTGCCTCCCTGTGTACGCAGGAAAGAGGAAGAAAAGCAGGGAGAGCGCCCGCGCGGCCGTTCTCGCTTCTGGCATCGGCAATTGTCATCACTCCCGTGTATCCCGCGACACATCCACGCATCATCATCAGCAATATGCCCGCCCTGGCCCCGATTGTGCGGATCTCCACCTGCCGGACCACTCGCAGTCGGAACACCAGACACACGCCACGCGCCCTCTTCGGAGGCGGCAGCGGCGCACCCCGCTCCCCACCCCAGCCATCATCCGTCTCCATTCCCGCGGCCACCAACCGTGGCTCGCTCCGCCTGTTCCTTGATTCAGCCAGTGTCGTCCAGGTATCAGTTATGGGGAAATAAATGGAGAGGGTGGGGGTTTCATCGGCCTTAATTCGTGTCATCATTCCCCATCACTTCTCGCACCGCACCCCTCACCAGTGGGACCAGTTTGCGAAGACGGGCCTCCTGTACGGCATGACCACGAACCCCTCGATCCTCCTGCGCGACGGCGTGCCCGCGTGCGCGCCAAAAGTGCTGGCCGTGCTGGCGGCGCAGGCGTGGAACCTGGGCGCCCGCGAGCTCCACCTCCAGGCCTGGGGCGCCTCGGCCGCCGCGCTCTACTCGGCCGGCCTGGACCTGGCGGCCATCGACCCCCGCATCGTCGTCAAAGTCCCCGCCACCGCGGCGGGCGTGGAGGCGGCGGCCTTGCTCAAGGGCGCGGGCGCGGCCGTCACCCTGACGGGGCTGTTTGCGGCGCACCAGGCGGTCTCAGCTGTGGGCGTGGGCGCTGACTATGCCGCGCCGTACCTCTCCCGCATCGCGGCCGCGGGCCCGGGGCGGGACGGGCGGCTGGAGGTGGGGGCCATGCAAGCGGTCGTCGAGAACCTGGACGCCAAGACGCGCATCCTGGTCGCGTCCATCAAGTCGCTCGAGGACGTGGTCCTCCTCTCGACGCAGGGCCTTTGCACGTTCACGCTCGCGCCATCCCTCATGGGCGAGCTGCTGAGCGCGGAGGTGGCGACGGATGCTGCGGCCGCGGAGTTCGAGGCGGCAGCGCGGCAGCTGGGGGCGGTGTGAAATGGGGGGGTGAGGTAAGGGGAATAGGGGCGCGGGGGGGCGGGGGCGTGAGAAATATGGGGGACGGTTGTTTTGTGGACTTCTCTCTCCACAACGTGCACGCCCCGCGCGCCCTCTCTCTCTCTCTCTCTCTCTCTCGCCCGTTCCACTGCCGCCCCCATCATCATCAGAACAGCCCCACCCCTCCATCCCGCATCCCCGCCCCGTCCAGCCCGTTCTCACCCCCGCCCCGCCCCCCATCGCTCGCACTCCCACCACCACCGCCGCCCGGCAGCGCGCCGAGCCGCGCCTCCAGCACGTCGCATCGCTCGTCCAGGTCAGCCAACGCCTGCAGCTGGGAGTTCAGGACCCGCACCAGCTTGCCAAGTTGGGCGGCGGGAGGCAGGGAGGCCGGGCGGCTGGCGCCGGGCGGGGTGGTGGATGCGACGTCCCCACCGGCAGCCACGAGGGCGCCGGGGCCACCAGCCCCACCCGGCGCGCCCTCTCCGTCGCCCGCCGCGGCCAGGGCGCCCGCGTTGACATCCGCAATCGCGGACCGCAGGTCGTCCCCGCACCGGGCCAGGGCCGCGCCCAGCGCCGCCGCCCGCCCGTACAGCGCGTCGCGCGCCCGCCCGTCTGCGTCCAGGGAGGGCGCGTCCGCCGCGTACGCCCGGGCGGCCGCGCCCTCCATGCTGGCCAGGGCGTCATGGATCTCCTTGTGGTGGGCCTCGATCAGGCCGAGCTTGCGGTCCAGGGCTGCCTGGGAGGCCGCCGCCCCGCGGACGCGGGCCTCCGCGTCAAGAAGGGCCGCGCGCGCGCCGCGCACGGCGCCATCCCACTCGCCCAGCGCGCCCGCGCACCGGGCGAAGGAGCGGGACCGGCGCTCCAGTTCGGCGGCCCAGGCGTTGATGACGTCATCCACGGCCCGGCCCTTGACCTCAGAGGGCGGGTGCGGGACAGGGGGTGGAGCGGCCGTGGTGGCGGGCGCGGCTGGTGGGGCGGCCGCCGTCGTCGCCGTCGCCGCGGGCGCTGCTGATGCGGCTGGCGCACCACCAAAGGCAAAGCCTCCGGCCGTGGGAGGCGCGGTGGAGGCAGGCGCGGCGGCCTCAGCGGCGGGAGCGGCCGTGGAGGTCGTCGCGGGCGCCCCCCCAAAGAGAGGCGCGGCGGCGCTGGTGGCCGGCAGGGCGGCAGGCGCGGCGGCGGCCGGTGGCGCGGCGCCAAACAGGGACGGCGCCGCCGGAGCTGGTGGTGGGACTCCGAACAAGGGCGTCGCCGCGGGCGCAGCGGTGGCGGGCGCGGTGGCGGGCGCGCCAAAGAGCGACACGCCTGGTGCCGCGCTCGCGGGGGGGGGCGGCGGTGGTGGCGCGCCAAACAGGGACGGCACCGCGGGCGGTGGCGCGTTCGAGGTTGCGGCTGGCGGAGCGGCAAACGCCGCTGCCGCGGGCGCGCCCCCGAAGCTGAAGCCGCCCGGCGCGAGCGGCGCGGCAGGAGCAGGCGCGGCAGCAGGCGCGGCGGCGGGGGCAGCAGCAGCCCCAAACAACCCGGGCGCGGGCGGTGCTGCTGAAAAAAAAGCGCCCGGCGTGGCGGCGGCGGGGGCGCCGCCGAACGAGGGGAAGGCGGCCGGGGCGCCACTCGCTGCCAGCGGCGCTGCTGGTGCTGCTCCAAACAGGGGCGTCGCTGCCGGGGCAGCCGACGCCGCACCAAAGAGGCTGGCCCCAGGCGTCGCCGCAGGTGGGGCGGCGCCGCCTGCGCCGACTCCGCCAAAGGAGAACGCGCCGCCGCCGCCAAAGGGGGCCACTGCTGCGGGTGCCGCGCTCCCAAAAGCAGGTGTGGGCGTCGGCGCGCCTGATGCGGGTGGCGGCACACCAAAGAGTGAGGGCGTCGGGGCGCCGGAGGCGGGGGGAGGGGCGCCTGGGAGAGAGAGATGGAGCGATGTGAGGGGTGGTGAGAATTATGAAGAGGAGAGAGAGCACGCACTCGGCAACAAATCACTCGCTCAAACTCACCAAACGCGTTGGCGCCCGTCGTGGTGGCTCCACCTGTGCGGGTGATGGCGAGAATGGTGAGTGTGAGAAAGGATGCACGGCGTTTACGTTGTGAGAAAGTTGAAAACGGCCGATGGCGAGCGGGAGAGCGTGCTCTGTTTGCTCTCTTCTCACCAAAGGCGAAGCCGCCGCCGCCGCCGCCAAAGGCCATTGAAAGAGGGGTGTGGTGGTGGTGTGCGCCTCTGACTGGCTCCTCCGTTGAGGGAGTTGCGCGTCAGAAAAAAAGCACGGCTTCAACGAAAGTATGAAGGATGGGAGGGGTGCCGACCCACCCCCAGCGCTCCCTCACTTCTCTTTTCCGTCCGGGCCACACCACCACCACGTATGCATCCCACCCTCCGCCCCCCCCGCCTGGGTGGGCCGGCAGCCTTCCCGCTTGGCCGGCGAAGAGGTCGACCAACTAGGGCCGCCGCAGCCGCAGCCACTGACGACTCGTCAGTGGCTGAGCCCAGCCCCAGCGGGCGGGCGAGCGACGGTGCGTCCTTCTCTTTCCGCTCGCCTCTCCGTGTCCGCCCGCCCCCCCCCCACACATACACACGCCCGAAAGCCACTTATCTCACACACGCGCTCATCACAACACACTTTCAGTAGCAGAAGACTTCCCGCCCATCGCCATCCGGTCGCTAGGCCCGCCGCGCACGCCCGCCCCGCCGCCCCGCCCGCCGCCCGTCGAGCATTCCGCCGCCTTTCTCCTGCGGCACCGGGCGGGCGGAGACGGGGTAAGGGACATTGGCGTGGTCATATGCAGCAGCTCGCGAGGAATAGGGCACTTGCTGGGGGTGATGGACGTGGACGTATCGGGGCGCGGCGGGGGGCGGCGGGGGGCGGCGGGGAACGACGAGCGCTGTCCCCGCCCCCTCTTCTCACCCGACCTCGCATCACTCTCTCCTCCCCGCACAGCCTTCCCTCGCCGCCCTCACCGCCCCGCGCAAGGCCGCCGACCCGGTCGACCCGGCCGCTCCCTTCACGGGCTCTGCCGTGGAGTGGGCTTTGAGGCGGGTGGACGGAGCGCTGGACGCGGCGGAGGCGGCGCCGCCGCCCGGGGCGAAAGCTGTGCTGGACGCGGCGAGGGGGCCGGCCGGCGCGGCGGTGGGCGGGGTCGCGTCCGCGGCGGCCAGGGGCGCCTTCGCGGTCGGCGGCTCCGCCTTGAAGGCCGCCCTGCCCGTGGGCAAGACCGTGCTGGCGGCCGGGTTGAGGGCGGCGGTGGGGCTGGTCGTCAAGAACCAAGGGGACAAGGAGAAGAAGAAGAAATGATGAGAGGGGTTAAGAGAGACGTTTTTTTGTGTGTCACGCAGCAGCAGCAGCAGCAGGTTTCGAGTTCTTCTTTACACGCCGTCCACGCACGCACGCGCAGGGGGAAACGTCGCACCCCAACACGCACAGCCTCATGCCACCGCCGTCGCCTCGATCTCCACCAGGGCGCCCAGCGGCAACGCCTTCACAGCAAAGCACGCGCGCGCGGGCTTGGGGCCGGCGGAGTCCGGGAAGTATTTCGCGTACACGCCGTTGACGGCCGCAAAGTCGCCCATGTCCGCCAGCAGGACGGTCGTCTTGACGACCTTGTCAAAGCCGGACCCGGCGGCCGCCAGGATCGCGCCCAGATTGTTGAGGCACTGCTCCGCCTGGCCGGCCGGGTCCCCCAGCGCAGCCAGCGGGGAGCCCGCCGGGGCGCCCGGGACGAGGGCGACCTGCCCCGACACGAAGACCAGCCCCCCCGCCTTGATGGCCTGGGAGTAGGGGCCGACAGCGCCCGGCGCGGACGCCGTGGAGACGGCCTCACGGCCGGCCGCAGCTTAGAAGAGGGGTTGAGGGGGGGGGTGAGAAAGATGCTTAGTACACGCCGTTTTGCTTTGGCTTTCCGTTGCATTTTTGGGCTGCATCGCCTTGTCAGAGCATATCAGTTCTCTAGCGCGTGCGCCTGATGGTAAAAATGCTGGGACTGTGGGCACCGACGGCTCACACAGTGCGGCCGAACACAAACATCACCCTGCCGATGGGGGGATCTCTCCATCAATTCTCCTCTTCATCAATTATCCATACCTGACGCGCTCACGCTCAGGGCACGGCGAGGGAGGGTAGCGGTAGCCAGGCGACGGGCAGGGGTCTGGGCGACCGCCAGGCGGGTGGCGCGGACGGAGAGAGACATCATCATTTTCTTGAGGTAGTGAGTGGCAGATGAGCACGCTGCCCCACTCTCCACTTTTTTCGCCGCCGGGCACCCTTCCTTTGTTAAAACACGCCCGCCATGGTCCAGCCGCTCACCAAGCCGCGCATTGTGAAGAAGCGGACCAAGCGGTTCATCCGCCATCAGTCTGACACCCAGATGCGGGTCGGGTGAGTTGGGATGAGGGAGCGGTGGGAGGAAGGGGATGAAACGGAAAAGCAGGAGCCGCCGCTGCCTGCTTGCAGCTCGTTGCCTGAGGGAGAAGGCAGACGTTCCCTGCCTTCTTCCATTTCCATGCCCGGACCGGTATCGCGATCGAGATCAGGCCAGGCGAGGCGGGGCAGGTATGGATAGGGGGCAGGCGCGCGGAAACGCGGACCTTTTCCCCCCGCGCCGATTTGGCGTGCTCGCTGAGGGCGATCAAGTTTTCGCGGCGTGTCTCACCGCTGGCGACGACTGGGCTTTCTGCTCCCGCCCGACCTCACAACCGTGTGGGTGACATGCATGTTGTCGACACTGAGCGCATGCGCGTGGCGATCCATCACATTCCCACGCTTGGGCGCGTTTTTTTTTAGCTCGGCCCGGCCCGGCGCCGCCGCCGACGCTCATCGGCTGAGGGCAGAGGATGTCCGCCCCCGCCGCGCGCTCCCCCTGCGCCTTTCCACACCTTCCCACCCTCCCCAGTGGGTAGCTAGACACGCGGGCCACACCCTCACAAGCGTTGCAATCATTGTTCCGTCTCCGCCGACCACGCGCGCGGGGAGAAAGGCAACCAAAGCACACCCCCACTTACGCACCACCCACTTTCTTTTCCCACTCTCCTCTCCACAGCGAGTCCTGGCGCCGCCCGAAGGGTATCGACTCCCGCGTCCGCCGCAAGTTCCGTGGCTGCGGCCGTATCATGGCCAACATCGGCTACGGGTCCAACAAGAAGACGCGCCACACCCTGCCGTCCGGTAAGAGACTTTTTGGGGACAAGAAACATGGGTGCGCGCGCGCGCACGCGTGCACACGCCCTCTGTTACGGTCAGAGGATGGTGCTGCGCCCACCCTCGCCTGGCGCCCGGTTCTTTGGTGCCACTGCGGATACGGCTCGAGATCGATGCATGTTCAGTGGAGCAGCAAAAACCTCTTGTCCCTGCCGCTCCCGGGCGCGCCCCTCCCTCTCTGTCAAGCACCAACCTCATCACTCACTCGCTCCTCCCTCTCCTCTTTCGTCCATTCTAGGCTTCAAGAAGTTTGTGATCCACAACCCTGCTGAGCTAGAGATCCTGCTCATGCACAACCGGACGTACGCGGCGGAGGTCGCCCACGGCGTGGGCGCCCGCAAGCGGGCCCTGATCGTCGCGCGCGCCAAGGCGCTCAACGTCAACCTGACCAACGGGGCCGCCAAGGTCCGGTCCCAGGAGGACGCTTGAAAGGAGGAGTGCGGGGGCGGGGAGAGAGAGCCTTGCTGTCTCTCTCTGTCTCTTTCGCTGCATATTTCTCTCGTGCGTTATGTTTTCTGTGTGTTTGGGGAGAGAGTTGTCGTGCAAAAATCCTTTTCAGAGAAAAAAAAAAAAAGTACACTCTTTCTCCGCCCCCACACCCATTTTTCGTCTCTCCCCTCACCCTCCTTTCAAGGCGGCCTCCAATCCAGTCGCCGCCGCCCCCGCTCCGACCGCCCTGCCCGCGGCGGCCGCCTCGGCCAGGCCCAGGTCGCCCGCGGCCGCCCTCACGGCGGGCGACGCGCGCGCGGCCGCTGTCACTGCGCCCAGGGCGGCCGCAACAACGGCCGCATCGTCCCCTGCCCCGCCGCCGCCGCTGGCCAGGGCGGCCGCGGCGGAGGCGATCTGCAGGGCGGCCGCCCCACCATCCGGTCCATCTCCTTTCCCAACGCTCGCCTCTTCCAGCGCCAGGGCCAGGTTCCCTAGCGCAGCGCCCCAGGCCGCCCTCGCTGCGGGCGCCGCCCCGGGCCCGCCCGCCGGCCCGGCCAGCGCATCGCACAGCTCGCCCGCGTGGGCGGCCGCCCAGGCGCGCAGGGGGCCGTGGCGGGCCGTGTTAGCAGCCGCCCGGGCGGCCACCAGCACGGCAGCGGGCGGCGGGGCCGGCCCCTCCACCGCAGCCCGCAGCGCCCGCCCGAACCCCCCGGCCCCGCCGCCCTCCGCCAGGGCCGCCGCGCCTGCCGGGTGCAGGCTCATGCACCGGGCCAGGTCCAGGACGGGGAATAGGGCCAGGGGTGGGGCGGAAGCGAGGAGGGTGGCCAGGGCGGCCAGGGCGGCGGGTGGAGGGGGGGGCGTCGCACCCACACCACCGCCCGCCGCCGCGGCCGCCGCCGCCGCCGCGAGCGCCTCCAGGTCGCACCCGCACGTGTCGGCCAGGGCTCCCGCACCCGCCTCGGCCAGCAGGGCCCGCAGCTTGGCGGCCAGGGCGGCCGGCCGGGACGGCGGCGCGTCGAAGAGGGTGAACGCGGGGCGGGGCGGGGGCGGGGGCGGGGGTGGTTGGGCGGGGGGCGCCGACCGGGTGAAAGGGTCCACGCCGCCGCCCGTCAGCTCGAAGGGAGCGCCACCGTCGGCAGGCGCGGCGGCAGCGGACGCGGCGCCACCCATCACCGCCCCCGTCCCGGGGACGTACGCGCCGCCCCCCGTGAAGGGGTCAGCCGAACCACCGCCAGGCAGGTGGGGCGCGCCCGCACCTCCTCCACCGCCCATTGTCACGCCGCTGCTGCTGCCCGGCACGTACGCCCCGCCGCCCGTGAAAGGGTCCACATTGGAGGCCAGGGGGTCAGCGAAGCCAGCCGCCACGGTCGCGGTCGAGCTGAGGATGTGGTTTACGACCTGCTCCCGGTACGTCTGCGGGAGGTCGTGCCCCGCCAAAAAACGGTCAGCCGCGCCGTACGGGTTTTCGCCTGCGTTGTACGGCAGCTTCAGAGGGGGCTGCCCATCCGCGACGTCCACGTCGAACACGTAATCCCAGGCCTTGCCCGCATGCCACTTGCGGGCGGGAGCAGCAGCGGCGGCGGGGGCGGCGGCGGCGGCGGCGGCGTCGGAGGGCCCAGGCACGACGTCCCCGACCTTGGCCCACCCGCCCGCGCCGCTCCACTCGTACAGCGCCGCCCCGCCGCCCGGCTCGCCCACAATCTTGGTCGCGCCCTCCTTGTCGCCCGGGGTGAGCAAGGCGTCCGAGGTCTCCACGCGCAGGCCGGGTGGCAGGCCGGCCGGGGCCGCACCGGCACCACCACCACCCGCGGCCGCGGCAGCGGCCGCGTCCTTCTCGGCCGCCCGGGCCGCCAGCGCGGCCTGGAATGCCTCAGCCTCCGCTGCCGGCGCCGCCCGGGCCGGGTCGGCCGTCCACAGGCGGGCGACGCCATCCCCGCACCCCGTCGCGAGGTCGAATGAGGAGGGCGGCGGAGAGGCGGGCGGACCGCCGGCCCCGCCGCCACCACCACCACCACTGCCGCCCCCCTCCCCACCAATCCAGGCGACCGCCCAGCAACAGCCCGGGTGGGGCAGGAGCGCGACCAGCGGGGCGCCGGGCGCGGCTGGATCCCACACCCGCACGCTCTCGTCTTCCGAGGCCGAGGCCAGCAGGCCGGTGGGGGAGGCCGCGACGCCGTACACGAGGGCGGTGTGGCCGTGCAGCTCGGCAAGGAGGGTGACGGGCGGCGGGGTCGCTGGCGCGGCGGTGGAGTCGGCGTTTTCGACACCAACAAAGCCGAGCGCGGCCTCGCTGAGCGCCCACACCCGCACGGTCCCGTCGTGCGAGGCGGTCGCGACGCGGACCGGGTCGCCCGCCGCGAGGCGGGGGAGGAGGGCCACGCCCCGGACGGTGTCGCCATGGCCGGCGAGCGTGGCGAGGGGGGCGGGGCGGGGCGCGCCCGGGGCGGGCGGGCCATCCGCGGGCGGCGCCCCGCCCCGCCCGGCCGCCCACCCCGGCACGCGCCACACGCGGGCGGTCTTGTCGGACGAGCCCGAGATGACGGCGGCCGCCGTGCCGTCCGGGCTCGCCACCACCACCAGGCACTGGACGGGCCCCTCGTGGCGGCCCAGCTCGACCGGGGGAGGGGCGGCGGCGGCGGCACCGGCGGCGGCACTGGCGGTGGCACCGGCAGCGGCGGCGGCGGTGGCGGAGGCCGGCGGCACGCGCCACGCCTTGACGGTCCCGTCCAGTGACCCGGTGAAGACGGTGGCCGCGCGCCCGCCCACGGCCGGCCCGACCGCCACCGCCGACACGCCCCAGGCGTGGCCCCCGGCCAGGCGGGCGGCCGGCTCGGCCGCGTCCACATCCCACACGATGGCGGTCGCGTCCCGGGACCCGGAGACGAGGAGAGGGCGGGTTGAGGGCGGGGGGCGGGTTGAGGGCGGGGAGGCACAGGCCGCGAGCGCGGTCACAAAGTCTGTGTGCCCGCACAGGGTGGCGGCCGCGGTCAGCACCCGCCCACCGCCGGCGGGCGTCGTCCACAGCTTGACGCTCTTGTCCCGGGAGGCGGTGGCGAGGCCGGTGGGGCCGTAGGGGGTGAGGGCGCGCACCTGTGAGAGAGAGAGGGGGGGGAGGAGGGCGAGTGGAAAAAGGTTGAGCGCGCAGCGCGGGCGCGGGGACAAAAAGAAGAGGGACCTGGAGGCACGCGCGCGCCATCTCCACTCTCCCTCCTCTCTGCGCTTACGTCCGACGTGTGGCCGCGTAGCTCGGCCCGCAGGGCCAGGGCCAGGGCGGTTGGGGGGGCGGTCATGAGATAGGAGGCAGGGGCAGGGCAGACAAAACGAATGGGGAGTGTGTCCAGCGGTGTTGTGTTTTCCTTTTCGTTTCCTCCACTCTTGCCACTTCAAGAGCAGGCGCCTGTGCGGCTGACTCCGTGCTGTAGCGCGCGCACACGCACACGCACACGCACACACACACACACACACACACACACACACACACACACACCACACACACACACACAACCACGCCCATTACCCCCCTCCCTAGGCTAGGGCGCGCTCCACCCCCCCGTGTGAGCAACAGCAAGCAACCGATCCCTCGTTTCGTTTCCGTCTTGGTTGCGCTCGTCTTTATTTCTTTCTCTCCTCCAACACACCCTCCGCCATGGCCGCCCCCCCGCCCCCCATGGATCTGACCCCCATTTTGGTCGCCGCCCAGTCTCCGGACGCGGGCGTGCGCCAGGCGGCGGAGGGCCAGCTGACCTCGCTGCGGGCGTCCAACCCGCCAGCGTTCCTGCACGCGCTGGCCGCGGAGCTGGCGGCGGAGTCCAAGCCCGCGGAGGCCCGCCAGATTGCGGGCCTGATCCTGAAGAACGCGCTGGACGCGCCGTCGGAGAGCAAAAAGGTATAGAAGAGGAGAGAGAGAGGAGGGGTGAGGCGGTTGTTTGATGGGAGGGAGCGCCCGTTGCATGGAAGATCGGCGCTTCATCACCGTCTCCCTTTCTCGCTCTCACCCGCCCCTTCTCACCCGCCTCTCTCTCTCCTCTCACGCCCACGCACAGGCCGAGCTCGCCGCCCAGTGGCTGGCCCTGGATGGCGGGGTCAAGGCCGAAGTGCGGCGCCTGCTGCTGAGCACGCTGGGGTCGCAGGTAAGGGGAGGGAGGGAGAGGAAAGAAAAAACGGCCGCCTGCACCGGCCCCGCCCCCATCATCATCCATCCCCACCTTTTCCCCGCTCTTCTCGTCCTCCCTCTCCATCAAACAAACTCAGGTCACCCCCGCCGCCAAGACGGCCGCCCTGGTCATCGCCAAAGTGGCTGCCACCGACCTGCCCGCCCGGGCGTGGCCGGAGCTGGTGCCGTCCCTGCTGGCGACGATGGCCCCTCCGGCCACGCCTGGGGCCCCCGCCCCGCCCGCCCCGCTCCGCACGGCCACCCTGGAGGCCCTGGGCTACGTGTGCGAGGAGATGGGGCGGCGGGAGGATGACGTCTTGGAGCAGGAGGTGAGAGAGAGAGAGAGAGAGAGAGAGAGAGGCGCGGAGAGAGCAGGAGGCGCGTCCATCCCATCCCCATTTCTCTCACACCCCATTTTTCAACCTTGAATCATCCCTTTTTTTTTTTCGTTATTGTTCATCATTCAGACCGTCAACGCCATCCTGACCGCCGTCGTGGCGGGCATGCGCAAAGACGAACCCGACGCGGGCGTCCGCCTGGCCGCGACGACGGCCCTGGGCAACGCCCTGGAATTCGCGGCCACGAACTTCGAGGCGGAGGCGGAGCGCAACTACCTGATGCAGTGCGTGTGCGAGGGGGCGGCCGCGCCCGACGCGCGCGTGCGGGCGGCCGCCTTTGAATGCCTGGTGAAGATCGCGGCCGCGCATTACGACCTCCTGCCCGCCTACATGGCGGAACTGTTCGCGCTGACGGTGCGGGCGGTGCGGGAGGACAGCGAGGAGGTCGCCAAGCAGGCGCTCGAGCTGTGGTGCACGGTGGCCGAGGAGGAGGCCGACCGGGCGGACGACGCGGCGGGCGGCGTCCACGGCGTCGTCCAGCACCGCTTCGTCTCGCAGGCCCTGCACCCGCTGGCGGCCCTCCTCCTGGACCAGCTGACCAAGCAGGAGGCGGGCCAGGACGAGGACGCGGGCGCCTGGAACCTGGCGATGGCGGCGGGCACGACGCTGGGCCTCGTGGCCGCGGCCGCGGGCGACCCGATTGTTGACCTGGTAATGCCCTTCGTCCAGGCGGGCATAGGCCGGGCGGACGGCGGGCCCGAGCCCGAGGCCTGGCGCCACCGTGAGGCCGCCACCTTTGCGTTCGGGTCCATCCTGGAGGGCCCCTCCCCCGGGCGGCTGGCCGACCTGGTGCGGTCCGGACTGGCCGTCCTGGTCGGCGCGCTGGGCGACGCCTCGCCCGCCGTCCGCCACACGACCGCCTGGGCGCTCGGGCGCGTGTTTGAGTTTGTGCACGGCGCGCCCGGGGCGCCGCCCGTCATCCCGCCGGGCGCCCTGCCCACCGTCGTGGCGGCCCTACTCCAGGCCACCCGGGACGCCCCGCACATCGCCGAAAAGGCGTGCTACGCCATCTCCCAGCTGGTGGCCGGGTTTGCGGCGGCCGCGGCCGGGAGTGGGGACGAGAGCCGGCTGGACTTGGGCGGCGGCGCCGGCGACTCCTCCGAGCCCGGCGCGCCCTCTCCCTCCTCGTCCCCCGTCTCGCCCTACATGAAGGACATCATGGCGGCCCTGCTGGACGCGGGCTCCCGGGCGGCGGCGGCGGGGACTACGAGTGGCGCGGGCGGCGGCGCGTATGGCGGCGCGGACGCGGCCCGGGGCGCGACGGCCGCCTTTGAGGCGCTCAACGAGGTCGTCCGGTCCGCGCCCGCCGATGCGGCCCCCTTGGTCGCCGCCCTGATCCCGGTCACCCTGGAACGCCTGGCGGCGGCCGTCCGGGCCGCCCCCGCCGCGGCCGCGGGCGGGGGCGGCTCCTCTGAACGGGTGGCCGAGGTGCAGGGCGCCCTGTGCGGCGTGCTGACCGTTGTCACCCAGCGCCTGGCCTCGAGCGGGGAGGCCGGCCGGGCGGCCGTGGCCCCGCACGCGGACACCATCATGGCCGCCCTGCTGGCCGTCGCGGGCGGCGGCGGGGCGGCGGCCCTGGAGGACGCGCTCCTGGCCGCGGGCGCGCTCACCTACGCGGCCGGCCCGGCTTTCGCGGCCTACCTCCCAAACTTCATGCCCGTCCTGGAGGCCGCCCTCGCCAACACGGACGACTGGGCGGCGGCGGGCGTGGCGGTGGGCGTGCTGGGTGACGTGGGGCGGGCGGTGGAGGGCGGGCTGGCGCCATACGCGTCCCCCCTCGTCGCCCGCCTGCTGGGCGCCCTCCAGTCCACGGCCGTCCGCCGGGACCTGAAGCCGCCCATCCTGTCCGCCCTGGGCGATTTGGCGTTGGCGGTCGGCGACGCCTTCACCCCCTTCCTGCCGCACGTGCTCCCCATGCTGGCCTCGGCGCAGGCCCTCGCCACGGACGCGGCCGCGCGCGCGGGGCCGGGCGATGAGGAGGCCAGCGAGTACGTCGACGCCCTCCGCTCCGGCGTCTTGGAGGCCTATGCCGGGCTCATCAACGGCCTGTCCGGCCCCGCCGCCGCGTCCGACCCGGCCTTTGCGGCGGCCATGCCGGGCCTGCTGGCGTTTGTGGACGCGGTGGGCGCGTCCGCGCGCGCGGCCGCGGCGGGCGGGCTCGACGACGCGCACGCCCCGCCCGGGCCGCTCGTCGTCCGGTCGGCCGTCTCCCTGCTTGGCGACGTCGCGGCGGGCGTCCCCTCCGCGGCACCCCTGTTCCAGGCGATCCCGGGCCTGGCGCCGTTCGTGGATTTCTGCCGGTCGGGTGGGGGACCCCCCCCGCCAGACCCCGCGCTCGCGGAGCAGGGCGGGTGGGCCCTGCAAGCGATCAACGCGGCCGTCGCGCGGGCGGGGGGTGGGGCGTGAAGGAGAGGCGCAGGTTTGATGCGTGTGGTGGGTGTGTGGCCTAGCGGGCGCGGGGGTGGCGGCGGTCAGTGAGAAAGAGATGGATGGATGGAATGGGATGGGGTGGAGAGAGAAATGAGAGTGGTGTGTGCGTGAGAGAGAGCGGGGCAGGCGTTGGGTTTTCTTTCCCTGGCCCTGCGTGTGAGTCTGCGGGAGCTGTTGTGGTGGTGGCGGTGTGCGCGGGGCGCGTGCTGGAGCGGCGGTGGGTGTGGAGGAAAGCGTGTGAAAGAGAATGGACAACTCTCTCTAGGAGGAGGAAAAAAAAAACGCTCTTCTTCTTTCCTTTCTCCTCTGCTCTTATTTCCCTCCGCTCACCAACACCTTTGCGTGGTGCGCCACATGATCGGCGATGAAGGAGGCGATGAAGAAGTAGGAGTGGTCGTAGCCGGGCTGTTCCCTCAACTCGACGGACACGACACCACCACCGCTCCCACCACCAACACCTCCTGCGGCTTCTGTCGCCGCGGCTGCTGCAAAGTCGGCGCACCGCAGCTGGCCGGCGGCCAAGAACTCGTCGGCCGTGCCCACGTCAATGAGGAATGCCCGGGGCGGGCCGGCGTAGGCGGCCACCAGGGCCGTCGCGTCCCAGTCTGCCCAGGCGGAAGGAGTGGACCCCTCTCCTCCGCCTGCGTTTCCACCTAGGTAAGCACCGAACGCTTTCACGCCCCAGGGGCAGGCGGACGGGTGGGCGATGGGCGATAACGCCGAGACGGAGGCGAAGAGGTCCGGGCGCTTCAGGCCCGCGACCAGCGCGCCGTGGCCGCCCATCGAGTGCCCGGTCACGCCCAGGCGAGTCGTGTCCAGGCACCCGCCCAGGGCGTTCAAGGCGCCGATCAGGTCACGCGTGACGTAGGTGAACATACGGTAGCCGGTCGGTTCGCCGCCGCCCTCGCTGCTCACCCACGGCGCTTGCGTGGCGTCCAGGTAAAAGCCCGCGCCCGTGCCGAGGTCCCAGGCCTCCTCCTCGCCGGCCACCCCCAACCCGCGCGGGGAGGTGTCCGGAAACACCAGGGCGAGCCCCGCGCCCGCCGCGGCGGCGAGAGCGGTCGCAGCCTTCTCGGACGCGTTGGCGGGCGTGCATGTCAGCCCCGACAGGAAGATGAGGGCCGGGACGGGGGGAGTGGCGGCGGCAGGGGCGGCCGTGTCGCCGCCCGCCCCGGGCACTGTCCCGGCCCCGTCCCCCGCGGCGGGAGGGAAGAAGACGCGGAACTCCATGGGGCAGCCCGTGGCGGGCGAGGCGTGGCGGTACTGGCGCAGGACGCCGCCGAAGGCCTGGGGAGAAGAGGGGCGAGAGAGGACGGGTGAGGGCGCGCGGCGTGGGGATGGTGATGATGGATGGGGAGAGGAGGTTGCAGGAGGGAGACACCGAGAGAGCCTGTGCTCTCTCTCTTCCATCTTCCTCTGTGCGCCGCGCCTTATCTTTCTTTCGCTCGTGGAAAGTAGAACAAGGTGCGCTGGCGCGCACCTGGTTGCTCTTCAGGAGCTCGGGCGGGGCGACCATGGTGTTTGCTTTACGTGCGAAAAGGTGGAGAGCAGAAAGAAAAAAAGCTTATGACACCCTGCTGCCCACTCTTCTTTTTCGTGCAGAGCCGCGTGCGTCGCACCTCCATACGCGCCACAAGCATAGCACCCAAACGCAACACCACCCACCCTTCCTCTCATCGCTAGCAGAGGGGTCGTTCCAGCCCCTGCCAAGATGCTGAACTACCCGCTCGAGCGCGGTGCGTGATTGAAGAGAGAGAAGAGCGTTATTTTATGGAGGGCGCGCGAAAGGAAACGAGTGCGGCCGGCCGCCTCGCACCGCCTCCGGCCGTGCCCAGCGCCCCGCGTGTCGCCCACCAGCGATGGGTCCAGCCATCATCGCATGCCCGAGTGGGGCGCATCCGTGGAATTGAGCACGCCCGGTGTGTCGGCCCGTCACGCACGCAAATGCCCACCCGCTCCATCCGCTCTCTCTCCCTTCGAAATGGCCCTCTCCTTGCTCCCATCTTCCCCGCCCCACGCCTCCTTCTCATCCTCGCCTCCTTTCCTCCGTCCCATGCAGAGCGCTTACAAGCCTTCTTGGTCAACTACCTGGACCCAGAGACCAATGAGCTGAAGTACATGAAGCAGCTGGTAAGGCAGGATGGAGAGAGGGTGATGGGAGAGAGAGCGGGAAGAGAGAGGGCCTGCGGTGAGACATCTTGTTTGTCTGCTCCGGGTGGGGAGGGCGGGCGGGCCTGATTGACCCGCCCTCCGACTCCGATTGGTGGCCTGTTTGTCTCATATCTCATCAGGCGTGGGTGGTCGAGGTTTTGGGGTGACCCAGGCCTGCACGGGGCAGGAGCGCGGGCCGCCGCTCTCTCGCATCAACTCAAAAACGCAAAAACGCTCGCCCCGCACTCATCCTCTCCTCACCCTCTCTCCCCGCGTAGGAGGCCATCGCCAATCGCCAGCGCACCTCCCTGGACGTCGAACTGGATGATCTGAGCCGGGTAAGAGGGCGAAAAAGAGTGTGGAATGAAAAAGGGGTGATGGGGCGTGGGGACGGGGAGAGGGGAGAGGAGAGAGGCCACACTTAGATTCGCGCGCGCCCCGCGCCCCCTGGCAAACCTCTCGCCGTCCCCATCCCCTCTCTCTCTCACCTGCATCTTCATCGCTCTCCACACAGTTTTATCCCGACGGCGAGCTGGCGGCCAACGCCACCCGCAACGCCCGCCGGTACGCCCGCCTGCTGGCCGACGCGGCGGACGCGGCCCTGCCCCCGCCGACCGTGGGAGGCCTGGCAGAGGACGTGTTCGACGTGCTCGCCCGCCAGCGCACGGCGCGCCAGGCCGCCGAGGCCGCGGCCGGCGGCCCGCCCGTCGCGGCTGACCCGGCCAACCGCATCCCCGCCGAACTGTTGCGCCGGTACCAGGTCTGCCTGCGCCCGGGCAGCGACGCCAAGGCCACCCCCCTGCGGGCCGTGGGCGCGCCCCACATCGGGGCCCTCGTCCGCGTGCGGGGTGTGGCCACGCACGTCACGGACGTTCGGCCCCTGCTTTCCGTGGCGACCTACCTGGACGACGCGACGGGCGTGGAGGCCTACCAGGAGGTGCTGGGCCGGTCGTTCATGCCGCTGACCTCGCTCCCCGCGGGCGCGGCCAAGCGGGCGGGGGGTGGGGGCGCGGTGGGTGGCGGCGGCGGGGGCGGCGCCCCCGCCGCCGCCTCGGCCCCCCGCCTCCAGACCCGGGGCTCAAAATTCGTGCGCTTTCAGGAGCTGCGCCTGCAGGAGCTGCCCCTGGAGGTGCCGACGGGCGGCACGCCCCGGAGCCTGACGGTGCATCTGCGCGGCGACCTGACCCGCCTGGTGAAGCCGGGGGACGAGGTGGAGGTGACGGGGGCGTTCCTGCCGGAAGCCCGGGGCGGGCCGGGGCAGAGCGGGTCGGCCCGTAACGCGGGCGGGGCCTCCGCCCTGCTGGCCCGCACCTTCCTGGAGGCGACGGCGGTGGCCCAGGCGAAGGAGTCGTACGATGACGCGGCCGCGGACGCGACCTTGGCTGCCTCCGTCGACGGCGTCGCCTCCACGCCCGACGTCTACTCCCGCCTGGCCGCCGCGCTCGCCCCGGAAATCTTCGGCCACGACGACGTCAAGAAGGCCCTGCTGCTCGCCCTGGTCGGCGGGACGGGGCGGGTCCTGGGCGACGGGATGAAGCTGCGCGGCAACATCCACCTCTGCTTGATGGGCGACCCCGGCGTCGCCAAGTCGCAACTCCTCAAGCACGTCGCCCACCTGGCCCCCCGCGCCCTGTACACGACGGGGAAGGGGTCGTCGGGCGTCGGCCTGACCGCGGCGGTCACCCGGGACCCGGCGACGGGCGAGGCGGTGTTGGAGGGCGGCGCCCTGGTGCTCGCAGATGGCGGCGTCTGCTGCATCGACGAGTTTGACAAGATGGACGAGGGCGACCGGACGGCCATCCACGAGGTCATGGAACAGCAGACGGTTAGCATCGCCAAGGCCGGCATCCTGACGACGCTCAACACGCGGACGACCGTCCTGGCGGCCGCCAACCCGGCGTGGGGGCGGTACGACGTCCGGCGCTCGCCCGCAGAGAACATCGCCCTCCCCGCCGCCCTCCTGTCCCGTTTCGACCTCATGTGGCTGATCCTGGACTCGCCCGACGCGGAGCTGGACCGGCGCCTGGCGGTGCACGTCCTGGGCGTCCACAACACGGGCGCCGCGCCCGTGGCGGGGGCGGGCGCGGGGGCTGAGGACGGCGTCCCCGCGACGGCTGGGCGGCGGGGGCGGGGCCGGGCGGCGGCCGCGGCGGCCGCGGCCGCGGAGGCCGAGGCCGCCCCGCTGCCGGCCCGAGTCCTGCGGGGCTACCTGGCCCGGGCCAAGAGCTTCGAGCCGACCGTACCCCGGGAGCTGACGGGTGAGTTGTGATGGAGAGAGAGACGGGGGAGAGAGGTTTCGGGCGCGGCCACGTGCGCGCGCACGTGCGCGCAATAGGTTTCACAAACCTCATCATTTTTTTCTCGCCCTCTTCCCCCCCGTCACGTCCCTTTTTTTAAACCCCTCTAGAATACATCGCCGCCATCTATGCCGAGATGCGGGACGACGAGGCCCGGGCCCGGGTCCCCCACTCCTACACGACCGCCCGGACGCTGCTGTCCATTTTACGCCTGGCCACCGCGCTCGCCCGCTTGCGGTTCGCGGGCGAGGTGGGCCAGGCCGAGGTGGACGAGGCCCTCCGCCTCATGCGCATGTCCAAGCACTCTCTCCTGGACGGCGGCGCCGGCGGCGGGGTGGGGGCGGCCGGCCGGCGGGCCAACGACCCAGTGTCGGCCGTTTACTATGCCCTGCGCGACGCGGCACGCGCGTCCGGGACAACCACCTACGCCTGGGCCGACCTGGTCGCGCTCCTGGGCCGCTCCTTCTCCCACGACGCCATCCGGGCGGCCGTGGAGGAGTACGCGGAGTACAACGTGCTGAGCGTGGAGTACCCGCGCCCGAACGAGCCGACCGTGCACTTTGCGTGAGAAAAAGGGGAGAGAGAGAGGGAAAGAGAGAGAGAATGGGAGAGGGGTGGGTGGATGGGTATGGAATGGGAAAGAGAGTGTGCGCCTTTCGGGGGCCTGAAATCAAAAGAAGGGGGGGGAGTGGCGAGTGGCTGCGCGTGAGCTGTGTGCCCTTGCCTAGGCACGCGCGCGCTGCGGGCCTTGCTCCGCCGCCCCAGGGGGTGTGGGGAGACGGGGCGCGAGTGTGTGTGTGAGGGTTTTGCTTTGCCCCCTCTCATTTCTTTTCTCTTCACCCAAGCTCATGAAGGTTGCATGGTGGTGATCGGCTGGGGCGTCGCCGCTCCGCCTGTCTCTATCTCTTTTCAAAGCCTCCTGGACGCCTGCGAAGTCAAATCTTACCTTCCCCTAGTGTGGTCACACAGAGGGTCGGCGCCAAAAAGAGAGGGAGAGAGAGAGAGAGCATCACAAAGGGCTAAGGGGATGAGAAGGGAGTGAGCTTCATACCTTTTTTTACCTCTCTCTCAAAAAAAAATGCTCTGCACTCCCCTCGCCCCCACCGCCGCCGATGCGGCCGCCTCCCTGACCGACCTCCTGGCCGCGGAGGCAGAGGCGGGTCCATTACCCGGCCCGCCCTGCGCGTGCACGAATGCAGCGGTCCAGTGGATGCATGAGGTGAGAGAACAAAAGACAGAAAAGAGGCGGGGAGACGCAATTCGCGCTCGAGCGCGAAAAGTTAGCGTCGCTCCCGCCCTTCTCAGCCCCCGTTCCGCCTTGCCCGGCACCCAATTGTCCCGCAAGGGGGTGGCTAGATGAATTGTGAGGCCATCTGGTGTGTGGATGGGAGGCGGTAGGTCCGGCACCCGTCGCGCCGGGCCCTAGCCACTTCCCCCCTTTTTGTTTGTTCAGCACGCGCGCTCCCGCCGAAAAAAAAATGTGTTTTTTTTTTAACCCACGCGCCTCCCCTCCCACCAATTCACCCAGGCCTCCCGTCGCCACTCCTTTGCCGCCAGCACGGCTGCCCGCGGTGCGGACCTCCTGATGCGGGGCCGGGCCGCGGCGGGTGGCAAAGTCGCCGGCCCGTGCCCTGCATGCGCGGGGTGCGCGTGCGCGGTCGAGGCCGCGTCCCTCCGCGCGGTTGCCGCCCTGTCTGTCGCCGCCAAGCGCGATGAGGCCGGCCTGCCGAACAACCTATCTGGCATCCAGGTAAGGAGAAGGGGTGGGCAGTGAATGCACTTGGCCCAGAATGGGGATTGGGCGCGGGGACCGGCGGGCGCGGGCGGCGGCGGATGGATACGGGGTGGCGAGAGAGAGAGGTGAAAAAAGAGGGAGGGGGGGGCCCCGCACGGGTGCGATCGGGCCGAGCGCCGAGACCTCCCTGCTCCGTGCCTCCGCGCCTCCCGCCGCCTGGCCCGGCCGCCCGCATCCCCACGCCCTCCCGGGATGGGAGATTCAATACCTCTGCTGTTGCACTAGAAGCCCTGAGCCTTGAATTGAGGGGCGGGATGGGCGAGCGGGCGGCGGCACGTGCGATGATTGGGGGGAGCCGCGCCGCGACCGCCACTTGCACGCCCTCACCCCCTCTTTTTTTTCACCCTCGCATCTTCATTTCCCGCCCTCCCCCGCCCTCCCTCTTTCAGCTCAAGATGCCGTGGGCCTGCCGCCCCTTTGCCCCCTCCGCCGTGACGGCCGGCGAACTCTCGCTGCTGGCGGACCTGGAGTGGCGGACCTCGTCCCCCACCCCCTGCGACTTTGCGGGCGCACTCATCGCCCTGGCCCTGCCGGGCGGGTCCAAGGCCGCGGCGGCCGCCCGGGCGGCCGCGGGCGCGGTCGCCGACGCCGCCGTGGAAGCCGCCTCCACGGGGCGGGCGGGCCCGGGCGTGGCGTCCGCCCGGCCGTCAGCCGTCGGGGCGGCGGCGGCCCTGATCGGCCTGCACGGGGCGGGCCAGGGCGCGGCGGCGGCCGTCTTCGCCAAGATGATGGATGAGGTGAGAGGAGAGAAACCAAAGAAGAAAAAGACGAAGAAGAAAGAAAGGCCCCCTCACTCTTTTTTGCCGTCTTGTGTTCTGGAACACGTTTTGTGTGCTCACCCATTGCTCCCCGCGCGGGGGGGGGGCCGGGGCGGGGCAGCCGGGGGGCGGGGCCCGCGCAGGGCCAGGGCGCCGGCGCGGCGGCACCGC
>Ga0315288_10002096_pt1 | contig 25825 bp, 16 predicted proteins | sample YL17G11_20_MG_FD_203454 | JGI IMG/M metagenome (GOLD analysis project Ga0315288, IMG submission 203454) | Sediment microbial communities from Yellowstone Lake, YNP, Wyoming, USA - YL17G11_20 | ecosystem: Environmental > Aquatic > Freshwater > Lake > Sediment | place: USA: Wyoming | collected... | reverse complement strand
TGTTCATAGCCCCGAACACCAGTCTTCTTAACGACAGATATCCAAAGAGTATTCTGCTGACCCCGCCAATTGTCGAAGACGATGCTGTCATCGGCGGAGGAGTTACAATACTTCCAGGCATTGTCATCGGCAAAAAAGCCGTTGTTGCGGGCGGTAGCGTCGTAACCAAGGATGTCCAGCCGAGTACGGTTGTCAAGGGTGTTCCTGCAAAAGTCGCGATGACGCTCCTTGAGTACGAAGCAAAAAGAAAGAACTATATTCGTTCGAGACAGTAGGTGGAAAAATGAAGGTATGGTACGACGCCTGCACCGGAAAACACATGAGGTACGGTATTGCCGTTGCAAGACGTCTCAGAAAAGCCGGCTGCGAGGTCGTATTGACCACAAGAGAACATCCTGACACGTTGGGCGTAGCTCAGGCACTTGGCGAGAAACCGTTGGTGGTTGGAAAATACGCTCCTTCTTCGCTCTCCACGCGTGTGGCAGAAAGCGCAAAGCGTACGCTTCGATTCTTGGAGCTTTTTGAAGACAATCAACCTGATGTAGCGATATCTCACCAATCTCCGGAATTGTGCCGTACGGCGTTCGGGCTCAACATCCCAATAATTCTGACTGCTGACACTCCTCACGCTTTTGCTGTGAATAAGCTGACGATTCCTTTGGCAACGAAGCTCGTCGTTTCCGAGGCTATTCCGAATCGCTTTTTTAAGACCTATGGCGCGAACGAGATTGTTCAATTCAAGGGCGTGGACGAAGTTGCATGGATAAAAGGCTTCAAACCTTCAAAGATCTTTGATTTCAAAAAGCCTTTGATAGTTGTTCGCCAGATGGAAACGAACGCTTCATACGCTCTTGGTGAAAAGGACACATCGCTGGAAGTCGCTAGGAAACTTTCCAGTCTCGGAACAGTTCTCTTTCTATCAAGATACGTTAAGGAAGAAATCCCAGGCTTGAAGGTGATAAAGGATTTTGTGGATTCTGCAAGCGTCGTTTCATACGCCGACCTCGTCATAGGTGCCGGCGGAACTATGTCCAGAGAAGCAGCCTTGCAGGGTGTTCCCAGCATCCTGCTTTCCGAGATGAGTCGTACCTATGTGAACAGATATCTGGCAAAGAAAGGGTTTCCGGTGTTTTTCGCAGCAGTATCAAACGTTTATACTTACGCGAAGAAATATCTCGGAAAACATGTCGATGTCAAAGCGAAACTTGCAGAGTTGCAAAACCCACTTGACATCATTGAAGACCTTGTCGCCAAGAGATCGTTTGGGAAAGATTGAAAGCAGCGCTCGTGAGCAAAGACTAAAAATGAGCAGCCCCGTTTGATACTTAAAGAGGGCCGGTCGTCTAGCTTGGTTAGAATCGACCTCAATGGTGAAACCTCCCGCATTTCCCCCTTTTTCAGGGAATGATATCAACTTGATGGAAAGCCCACGTTTGGAGGTGTAATGTTATGGAGGTCCAAAAAGCAGTCAAGTGTCCTCAGTGTAGCTGTACGCGAGTGTACAAAGATGGAATCCGATACACACGTTTCGGAGAAGTGCAACGATATCTGTGCCGAAACTGTTATTATCGGTTTTCATGCTGAGCAGTATTCCACGCTCCGCAACTTCCCTCTTTTTTCTTAATCTGACTGCTTATGAAAGATTATTAATGTTGACACGTCAGTATTCCTTCTTGGTTGTCTTTGTTGTTAGGCTTTGATGCAAAGGAATTTGAAAGAAGAAAGATCGTACAAGAAGAAAATCCAGCAACTCATGAAATAGAAAACAAGCGAGTTACTGTATTCTATTCTCCGTTGGGCGTGGGCGTCAAGTTTAAGGATTGGGGTGCCTTTAGGAGTGTTTGCCTGAAAAGAACATTGGAACTTGCTAGCGAATTTGAGTTGTCTCAAAAGCGGATAATGTATGACTCGCAGAGTTTGAAGGAGGAATTATCGCATCGCAGGGCCATTCCTTTCTGTGACAAGCTGATCCAGCAGTTGAGGCGTTACATTGAACTATTGCATTTTACTTTTGTAGTCATGCCACCTGCTGATGTCCCTTTCGTAACGGTGGGTGGGACCAAGTCACCTCTGCGTGAGGTTAAGACTGCGGAGTTTCTCCGGAACCTTCAACCTATGTTTTCACATATAGCCGCGTGGAACTATTTTGGCAAAGTGCGAGACGGGGACATGGAAGTGCAGCTGGATGGTTTTAATTCGAAGCAAACCTACGCTTGGGCTGACCTGATCAGTATGGTAAAACCCAGGATATTCCCTCATGGCGATGAGTGCAATCCATACATAATGGTTGCGGATATCATTGCGTATCTTACTGATTCTAAATTGTACATTCAGAAGCTTAAGCTGGAACCGCCGTCTCTTCAGAAAGTGTGGGAACCTTATGGTTTCCAGACGGAGACGCATTTTCTTGATGCAAGCAGCGTGGCAAAGTATCGGTGGTACTCGGACGATCCAATAGACCTTACACCCTATTTGGCTCACCCTCTTGTTTTTCTTCTGGTTGATGAATTGGAGAAACTTCAGCCGAATCCTCCTCCAACAGAGGAAGAGGAAGGAGAATTGCCAGACGTGGGTTCGGCGCCAGTTGCGGAAGAGAAACGGTTTGTGAAGTTGATAAGGCGCATGGAGCCCTGGTATGCTGCTACGGCTTATGCGTATCATAAGGGTGGTGCGGCTCAGCTTTTCAACTTTTATATGGATCGCAAGAAGGTGCGAGATGGCGATGTTATGGTTTACATTGGATCGAAATCAAAGGAACTGGCTGAAAGTTTTTCTCACATGTATGACATTGAAGTCCTTTCCGCTAAAGAACTTCGTAAATTGGTGAACAGAGAAAAAATCATACCATTATAGTTCATTAACGCAGTTACTCTGGTTGGCAATGCCCGGGGTGGAATTGTCAACATGATGAAGTGTGTTGTGCAATTATATAATTGTTGTGTATCAGTCTTCTATCTTCATATTCATGGTCGAGAGCGAGCGCTAAAGAGCAGACTCCGAGAGATCCAGCAGCTAATGATGCTCTGCTTTTGGTGGATATCTTGGATTCGTCTTGCACCTTTTCTTCAGGTTTTCTGGCAGTTCGCTACCGATAATCGCATGAGACCCGCATGAGCATGTGTAACAACGAGATTTTAGTTCTCCAAACTCATAACCAGGCTCCTGAAGAACCTTTCCACAGACCGGGCACTTGATCAAATCAATTGCCTCAGGCATGAATGGTGAGTTCGAAACTTAATACTTTAGCCCGGTTGTTAGCGCGCGCTTTTCCTGTATTGTCATGCCGCGCCATCTGTCAAGGTATGTTGCTCTGATGCCAGGCTTTCAAGTGGCATTGAAGGTCATGCTCTGTAGCAAAGAACATTTCACGGCCATTCTGTTTACAGACTGGACACCACAGCAAATGTTTTTCAGCTGCCCAAGCTTCGAGGTTTGAAAATCAATACACAAAATACGAAAAACGTAATTAGGTTTATAAAAGACATCAAGGAGTATAACATTGAACAAGTAGAGGTTTGGTTGGAACATGGCAAGATGCCATAAAGATCCGATTCAGGTTTTGCATGAAAGCATGAGGGAAAACCAGGAAGTCCTTAAGGGACTGAATAGCGGATCGAAGAAAGTCAGAAAGTAGAGGCTTACGTTAGAATCAATGATGCCATACTCGTCTTACGCGCATACTTTTCTTGTCCTTTTTCTTATAAGCTAAAGTTGTCCTGTTTCTCGCTCCAATGCTTTTCCAAATATTAAATAACGTTACTGCTATTGTTTTCGATCAAGGACGATTCATATGGTTAAGCTGACTTTCTATGGAGGAGTTAATGAGATTGGCGGCAACAAAATACTTCTGGAGGACAGGAAGACACGGATTTTCTTAGATTTTGGTCAGTCCTTCGCCTTTGGGACCGATTATTTCACCGGATGGCTTGGTCCGAGACCAGTCAACGGTCTGGGAGATTATTTCGCGTTCGACTTATTGCCCAAAATACGCGGACTGTACTCTAAGGAAATGCTGGCTTCCACGAACCTTCCCTACACTGAGCCCGAAGTAGATGCAGTGTTTCTTTCGCACGCTCATTTTGATCACATAACACACATTCAGTTCTTGGATCCGAGAATTCCGATCTACGTTGGCGTGGGAACAAAACTGCTTATGGAATCGATGGAAGAAACCAGTGGTTTCTGCAAGTATGGCGAACATACGTGTCACAAGTTTCGAACTGGACACAAAATCAAGGTGGATGGAATAACAGTCGAGCCCATCCACGTAGACCATTCTATTCCAGCCGCGTACGGTTTCATCGTGCATACTTCTGAGGGGGCGGTAGTCTATACTGGCGATCTTAGGATGCACGGCCCGCGAAAGGACCTGACTGAGGATTTCATTGAAAAAGCCAGAGATTGCGAACCGATTGCATTGATCTGTGAGGGGACAAGGATGGTGGAAAAGGAAAAGCGGAAGAACTACACTGAATCGCAGGTTAAACAGCTTGGTAACGAAATTGTTTCTTCAACCGACAAGATCGTGTTTATAACGCGTTACAGTCGAGATCTGGACAGGTTCAGGAGCTTCTACAAAGTGGCCAAGAAGAACGGAAGAAAAATTGTTGTTGCACCAAAGACTGCTTATCTGCTGAGCAAGATGCTTGATGACGAACACCTCGATCTTCCCGATCCTTTGAAGGACGAGAATATCTTGGTTTACTATAAACGGAAGAAGTCTGGTGGCTTCGATGAAAAGGACTATTATGTTTGGGAGCGCAGGTTCATGGACAAAATGGCCACGCATGAGGATGTTCAAAAGAATCAAAGCAAACTTGTAATGGACTTGGACTTCTACCAGTTTGCAGAGCTAGTAGACATCAAGCCGAAGCCTGGAAGCCAATTCATTCACAGCATGAGCGAGCCTTTCAGCGAGGAAGACCTTGAAGACGAAGTGATGCACCACTGGATAGATCACTTCAAAATGCATTTCCATCAATTGCACGCCTCCGGGCACTTGAACAAGGATCAATTGGTGCATTTGATCAACGATATCCAGCCCAAGCAAGTGTTTCCAGTACATACGGAGAACCAACATCTGTTCAAAGAACACTTCAGCAATATGCAGACTCTAGAAAAGGGCAAAGAATATGTTCTCTAGTAAGAGAAAGAAAAGGCCAGATGGGGTCAAAGTGAGCGCAAAGCGCGCAGGCGAGTTAAATAATTGGTGTAAAATGGTTTTTATTCTCTTTTTGCCTTTTTACGTCTGTTTTGGGCTTATTTGGCAGGCGCGTTTCCCCCCCATGAGCGTGAGCTTTACCGCAGCACTTTGAGGCTGCGCCTGGCATCTCGGGGCGTCAACGCTTCATCCTGACGGAAGAGACTGAAACAAACGTTCTGGAGGGCCAGTTTTGTAATCCCAGCCTCTGGGCATCAGCAGTCGAGCAGTTCCAACAGTCGTTGAGCCTCACGCAACCGTGGTCAGCCTGACCTTCCGGAGGCTGAGGTACATAGGCACGTTCGAGAAAGGCCAGGGTGCTGCGAGAAAACGAGGAGTAGACGCGGAGCCTGAAACTGCCCCCAAATCCTAAAAGGCGAATAAATACCATTTTTAACCATTTATTTAACTCGCCCGCGCGCGCTTTAACAATCTAGAGAAGACCACACCAAAAACGACTCGTCTAGGCGTCACGAAAGAAAGTCTTAAGAGATGAACAAAACAATCCTCATGGCATGAATGAAAGGGAAATCGCTGAAAAAAAAGTCCTTCCCTATCTGGAGAAGCTCGGATGGCCCAAGCAACTCATAACTCAATATGGTAAGGTTCCAGTGCAAATGGGAACTGAAGTGAAGTGGGCTGACATAGTTGCGTTATTTGTTGATGAAAATTGTTCTGCCATTCCTTATCTAGTCATTGAAGTCAAAACAGCGCTTACAGATATGAATGCCATTCTTGCCCAGACAGATTCTTATGCAAAACTGCTTGATACTCAGTACTTTGCGCTAACTGATGGAAACGATTACATGTTTTATCAAAGAAGACCAAACGGAGGTTACATAAAGGTTAGTTCCGTGCCCATACCTGACAAACCACACATGACAGTAACCGCAAGCACAAGATTTAGACCTGGCTTCATACTATGCGGAGAGACCAGTACGCTAATTGTAGAAACAAACAGCGTATACAAAACACTCGAAAACAAAATTGAAGATTACTTCAGTCTAATGGCAACCAATCAACACTACTTGGGAAAAAGTCGAGAATACTCCTTGAGACACGACATTACTTCTCACTATCTTTGCACCAAATCGATACATGCGCTTATGCAATCGGATATTGATTCCATGAAGCCGCAGCAGTTCAAAGACAGCTTTGATAGCGATATCATGTGCTACAAGAAGCCAAATATAACCAAGATATATTCAGAGGTTGAAACCAACTTCGAACGAGTAAAATCATTTCTGAAGTTTATTCGAGATTTCAAAGGCGATCCTGAGGAAAATCTCAACAGGATATTTGACCCCTCAGATGAACTTCACATAAGCGGAATGGGTCCTTTTGTCGTATCTCAATACTTGGCGGGGGCGCATCCAACGACATACACAGTGATTCAAGATAGGATGGTTGAGACAATGAAGAAACTAGGTCTGATAGATACAAAAGTGAAGGCAGCAACTTCAAAGGGTTATCTTTATACAAACGATGTATGCAGAAAACTGTATAGCGAAGTCTTTCAGAAGAAGATTGAAGAGAACAAGTCCAAGCTTGGATTTCAGATCGACGAAGATTTTGGACTTGTGTTCATTCACGAATTCTTTTGGGAATTCGACGAGTTCAGTGGATACGACGCTGCTGGACTTGAACAAGCGGAAGGTCAAAGACTTAAAAAAGAAGAAGAAGGGACCCAGGTCAACCTAGAGATACTCAGGCAACTGATGTAAAACTCACGCTGCCTCCATCAGGATTGAACCACACGCTTTGCGCGCGCTCAACTAAGTTGAAAAGGTCGTCAGTGAGCTTTGCAGGTACCGCGTGAATTAAGCCAGAAAAAATGTGAACTGATGCAGCAACGCTGGCTAAGACTACTAGAGAAATTCGACAAGGATTCTCAAACAAATAGAGAGACCAAGAAATTGTACAATGCCTGCAATGAATGGGTTAAACGACCTGACTGTCCAAGCGCATTCAATAGTTTCTTTAGCAAGCTGCTAGGTCCCAGAGAATCTGGCGCATCAGATAAGGTTGGAGGCGAAGGAAAGTATAGAAAGGCTACGGGATCCGCTTTGGAATGGTTTGTTTACAGACTTCTGAAGCCACGTTTGCCCGAGTTCTTTCTTGGACTGGACGTACCAATAGACGATAGACTTTCGCTAACACCAGATATTTCTATATGGAAGAACAATAACCCCTGCTTGCTCGTTGAATGCAAAGTTGGCTGTGACTTACCTACGCTGAGAGCCGTGGCAATGGAGAAATATCTACTTCAAAGAATGGGAAAAACGGCGGATCTTTTTGTGGTAACCAGGTCAGATCTTGAGAAGAGACACAGAAAGCGCTCGAGAGAATTCGAAATACTCTCTGAATTCGTTGACATTCACTATCTTCCAATAGAGATAGAAAACAGCGGCAAACAGTTGGAAGACCGCGTTCACAGATTCCTCACTGGTCTTGAGAAACGAGTTCATGAAGAACGCCTCTGAATATTTTAAGAACAGGATGACAGAAAGCGTATGCAGTTCCATCGACTTCACGCCTCTGGGCACTTAAACAAAGATCAGTTGGTAGATATGGTCAACAATATCCAACCTGAGCGATTGTTTCCGGTGCACACGGAAAACCAACATCGGTTTAAAGATCACTTCAACAATGCGCAGACTGCAGAACAGGGCAAGGAGTATGTTCTCTGGTAGGGGAACGAAAGGCGCGCGCTAAGCCCGAACATTTTGTCGTAGTGCTGATTCTTGAATTCTTTCAAATAGTGTGAAATAGCTCTAATAGTAATTAGGAAAGGGGAACCGCATGCCGGATTTTCTCGACGAGTTCGCTTCTTCGATTGGCAACAAGAAGGAGGCATTGAAAGAAAAGATCTTGAAAGGCACGCCAAATCCTCTGAATGAGAATTTCGAGAGATACTTCACTTCCAACTGGATCCCGCTCGACGATTTGAGCAAGTTCTCGGTTAAGCCGGCAGGCAGTTTAGGGATAATGGCTGTGGACTCGAGTGTTTACACTAATCTAATGTCAACTGGCGGGATTTTTTATGTCATACGGTCTCTCGCTGTCTGCAGAGATCAGTCGCGGAAATTGTTGGAGACAGATGCTTTCTTTACGAAGGCCAGTTTTCTTGATGCTCAGCGTTTCATTGGACGAAAAATGGAGTTGTTCGAGTTTCAGGTGGCAGTTGATGCGTTGAGGAGTGGTCTCGGCTGTGATAGTGTTCTGATTGACGGTTCTCTTTACGGTCGCGCTTCACACTTGCCCCTTGAGACGCCAATCGAAGATCAGCGGATAATGTTGCTGCAGTATTTCCAGACGTATCGTGAATTCATGGATCTGTGCAAGAGCAAAGGAATTCTGTTGATGGGAGTGAGCAAGGAGAGTCGATCAACTTTCTTCCGTGACTACTTGCTGAAACGGATATTCAATGAGACTCTTGGGAATTTGGGGGCAGATGTAGATCCTCTTGATTTTCAGAAACTCAAACCTATATTCGAAGAAATGCTGCATCACGAAGAGTCTGCCTTCAACAAGTTTTCAAAGATCCGACAAAAATGTGGAAACAAACTTGATACTGTGGGGCTCATCTTGGAAGAACTCGCGTCTTCCCGACCTGATTATCAGATCATCATGAATTATGCAAAATCGCCAGGATATACTCAACCTTTGTTGCTTGGGCCTTCAGTGAATGTTGCACGAGGGTTTGAACAGTTCTGGAAGGACCCTGGAAAATATGTGCGATCACATTTCCCATTAACTTCTAGGGAAAAAGGCAAAGAATTCGTTTCCTGGGCCTCTAGCGTTCTACAAGGTTTGATGGCATTTCCTGGAATAATCTCACTGCATCTCTTGTTGGACGTCAGAGATTCGCCTATACGCGTAGATTTGCCCTGTTGGGATCACACTTTTCCAAAAACTGGATGGCCTAAACCAATAGAAACGAACGTCAAAGAACTGCTAAAGGTTATGGTTACTGGCTACTGTGGGCTGGATTGCTACAATCTCTGGCTCAAGAACGTGGATCAAAGGGTTAGGCTTAAGAAACGTGTAGTAGATACTATCTATTTCCCCTTTATGGAACGACAATTTGGCGCGAAGATAATTAGAGGGAGAGGATATAGACGTGTCAGGTACCCTTAAAGAAGTCGGCGTAATAGTTGGCGAAGCAAGCTCCAACGAATTCTTCTTTTCATCTAAGCCAGGTGAAATGCCTTCACGATGGGAGTATTTGCTGACTTATTCAGAAGAAGACGTGGATGGAACACCTAAACAAGTGGAAGTCGTGGCACAGATTGAACGTGTCCTTTCCGCTAGCCAAGCTTTGACAAAGGAATTGGACTTTGAAATAATCAAAAAGATAATCGAATCTGGGTTAGCCGACAGAAAAGTCTGGGGAAAAGCTCGCGTACTCGGATATTTGACCGAAACAGGCGATCTGCAACTACCAAAGAAAGCAGTCATGCCCGGTAAACCAGTATATATCGCGCCAACCGAGTTACTTGAGAAATTCTATTCCTACCCCGCAGAAGAGGCAATCAAAATCGGGAGCCTAATCACTCGCAATGAGGTTCCTGTCAGCCTATCGGTCAGGGGTTTCAGAAGGCACTTAGGGCTCATAGCTCAGACGGGCTCTGGAAAGACCTACCTTGCCGGCATAATTGCAGATGAATTGCTGAGGAAGGGCGGCACTCTCGTAATGTTGGATCCTCACGCTGACTACGTGTTTTTGTCGAGGAACGTTGATGGCAAGAGAAACGAGCTTTCAGATAGAATAACTGTTTTTCGAAATCCGGCAAGTACAGGAAGATATAGTGAAGTCGAAGTTGGAAAGATCACACCCTACGAAATATGCTTTTCAGATCTTGACTTGGATGAAGTGTGTCTGATATCAGGGATAAGCGAGCATTACGCGAACATCGTGGCAGGATTACAGAGAGCCCTAGAGGAGCTGAAAAGCGAAAAAGACACTTTTCAACCAGATGATCTCATCGAGAAGCTTGAGAATGCCGGCAAGTGGAAGGAACAGAATGTCGATGCGAAAGTCATCAGCGGCGCCAAATCCGCTGTGAAATATGTCAGGCGCTTGGCCAAGATGCAAGTCTTCACCGATGCGTCCACGAATATTGATCAAATGTTAAGACCAATGCACTTGTCGGTGGTGGACCTTTCAGGCTTAGACGAGAAAGTTTCAGATTACATCGCCTCCAGAATTCTTTCGGATATCTATGAAAGGAAGTCAGACGGAGAATTTGAATACCCAGTTTTTGTTTTCGTGGAAGAAGCGCACCGTTTCATTCCAGCTGACGGCAAGACCTATTCGGGTCCAATAATAAAGAAAATTGCGGCGGAAGGCAGAAAATTCGGCGTTTTTCTTATCGTAATAACGCAGCGACCTTCAAAGATACATTCTGACGCCCTGAGCCAATGCAACAGTCAGATCATCATGAGAATAACTAACCCTCAGGATCAAAACGCCATCGCTATGAGCTCAGAGCGTCTTGGGGAAAATCTGTTGAACGACTTGCCTGGACTCAACACTGGCGAGGCCGTGATCGTAGGTGAGATGACTCGAGCCCCGGTGATGGCAAGAATAAAGAAACGAAAAACGCGAGAGGGTGGCAGCGACATAGACATCATGGGCAAAATGAAAGACGCTGTCAAGAAGGCAAAGGAAGAAACCGTAGATAACGAAAGTCAACGTTTGAGAGAAGATATCAAAGGATTCACGAACTCTTTCAAAAAGGAGGAATAGCGTGGTCAGAATAGCCCATCTGGCCGACACGCACTTGGGTCATAGGCAATACAATCTTGAAGAAAGAGAAAAAGACATTTACGACGTTCTCGAAGAAATCGGTGAAAAGATCATCGAAGAACATGCTGACATTGTTGTTCATAGTGGTGATCTCTTTGATTCGCCAAGACCTACAACGCAAGCATACTATGCGTTCAAAAAGCTACTGAGGAAACTTGATGGAAAGGCCAAGCTCTTTGCGGTGCTTGGCGACCATGATAAACCCAAAATACGCGGCATGCCACCACACATGCTTTTTGAAGACCAGATCCAGATACTTGGCGCAGGCGGCACAGCTGAGCATCAGTCAATAATGGTTGACGGCAAGGAGATCCTTGTTGCAGGAATCTCAAACTTAAGCCAAATGTATCGCGCAGTTCTTGCAGAGGAACTGAAGAAGCTTGGAGGTCTCAAAACAAAATGTCATTGCAGCATTCTTGTGCTTCATGAAGCAATAGACCAGTTCTTCATTGAAGAAGCATGTGAATTGGCATTGACGGATGTGCCAAAGAATTTCGATTATTATGCTATGGGACATCTTCATTCGAGAATCAAGGCTTCTCATGGTCAAGGCGAACTAGCCTATCCTGGCAGTTCGGAAATTATCCGTAGTGACGAGATTGCTGAATGGAAGAAAAAAGGAAAAGGTTTCTACATTGTTGACGTCGACAAAGGCGAGGCGAAAGTAACCAATGTCAATCTTGAACGTATCAGACCTCAGATGGATGTCACACTAAACTATGCACATTTGAAGAAAGAGTTGGAAGAGTTTGTAGGAAGCTTGGTTGCGTGCCAGAAAGCACCAGTCGTTCAAGTGCGCGTAGAGGGAAAGGATATTGATCGCCAAGCTGTTCACCAAACGTTGAGTGAAGCATTAACAGGCAAGGTTCTGACTTTCAGGCCAACAGTCACAGAAGAGAGTGAGATGAGGTTGCCTGAACTGAAGCCAGGCTCCTTCAACGTAACCCAAGTTCTAACTGATTACTTCAAGAAAAAAGAGGTTGCAGAGCTGGCGAATGAGATGTTTAAGCATCTTAGGCAAGGCGACACTCTGGCAGCCAAGGACGTAGCTGATGAATATTTCCGCAAAGTCTCGAAGGCGGGAAAGCTCGATGATACTGAATAAGATTAAGCTTAACGATTTCGTTTCTCACAAGAATACCGAACTGGATCTTGGCTATGGCATAAACGTGGTTGTAGGACCCAATGGTGCAGGCAAAACCTCGATATTGGACGCAATCAGCTTTGCACTATTCAACGATTACAGCAACCGCGGAAAAAAAGAGAATCTAATCAACTCAACGGCGAAGAAATGCGGGGCTACGCTCGAGTTTGTTGAGGGCGGAATCAAATACTCTGCAGAATGGTCAATGATGCGGGAGAAGTCAGCCAAGGGCAACCTGTATCGCATGCAAAACGGCTCAAAGACACTTTTAGCACAGGGCGGAAGCGCAGTCCTTGCTGAAATCGAGAAAATACTGGCTATGGACAAAAACATGTTCTTCCAATCAATCTATGTACAACAAGGCGAAATCGAAGAACTTGTCAACGCAAAACCTGCCATCAGAAAAGAGCTTATTTCACGGCTTCTCGGAGTAGAAGATCTCGAAAAAGCTTGGCACGACATCAAGGACATCATCGACGAATACGACAAAACGCAGATAGCGCTGAAAACGGAGCTGAACCAGAGGTCAACGCTAGAAAACGAAAGACAGAGACACCTAACCACATCCACCGAATTGACGGCGTCCATAGGATCCAAAAGAAAAGAGCTGAGCAAAATCGAAGAAAAGATCAGTGCTCTTCATACGAGCCTAAATCAACTGAAAGAGAACAAGAAGGTATTCGACAGACTCGACAAAGAAAAAGGCATTCTTGAAAAGGCCGTCGCAAGTGAGAAGGAAAAACTGAAGACAGAACAAACTGAGTTAGACAAGGCAACTGCAGCCAAGAAACTGACAGAGAGTCTAGAAGGCGAAGTCAGTAAGCTGTCCTTCTTGGAGCAATACTCTCAGTGTATTTTGAAGAGAGGCGAGCAAGAAGCGAAGCAGCAAGTGCTCGATGAAAAACTAAGCAACTTGGACCGATTGGAAGGGGTTTTGAAAGAAAACGAGAAAGACTCTGCACTTTACCGCGAAAAGAAAGCTCTTCAAGAAGAAAAAATCAAGGAACGCAAACAGTACGAGGGCTCGGAAAAAGCTGTTGAAAAAGCCCTGAAAACAATCAAGGATCTGGAGAAAGATGAGCAGAAGAAGAACGCGGCGCTAGAGAAAGAACTGAAGAAGTGCTCTGAGATACTTGAAGCTCAAGTGACTCTTGAAACCGTCGAAACACTTCTGGGCAAGAAAAAGACTGAACTTGAGGCCGCTGGAAGCGAGCTTGACAAGGAGTTTGACAGGTGCCAGAAAAGCATTGGGATATCTGAACATCGAGTAAAGGAGTTGGATGACAATCTTTCCAAGCTTAGACCTTCAGAACTGGGTGCGAAAACATGTCCAACTTGCGAAACAGACCTGACAGCAGACCAGATTGCTCGGCTAGGGCGCAAGTTCTCCTCCGAGAAAGAGCAGATCGAAGGAGAGCTTGAAACGACGAGAAACGAGCTTACAACCATCATTCAGAGAAAGGATCATATTGAAGGGCAACTGAAAAAAGTGGAGAAGATAGAACCTGAGCAGATCAGGGAATGTGCCAGTCAGCTCGACGAAACTAAAGAAAGGCTCAGCAAACAGAGACTGGAAGCAGAAGAACTCAACGAGAATGTTGAGGTGCTCAAGAGACTTGACGGCGAATTGACGGAGATTGACAACCAGATAGGCGGGCTTGAAGAGCCTTACATGAAGTTTGAATCTGCAAAACGTGAACTAACAAAGTTGCAGCCTCGAGAAAAAGTCATGGCTGAAATGGAACCTATCACAGAGGCCTTGGAAAAAGTCTCGCAGTCTTTGAAAGACTCTGTTTCTAATCTTGGTTACGAACCTAAAGAGCCTTTAAGAGAACTAGACGCGCTTCGGCAGAAAAAACAAGAGTATGATCAGAACATTTCAATAGCAAAACGGGAGTCAGAATATAGGAACAGCGTAGCAGCCACAAGAGAAGCACTGTCAAACAAAGAGCAAGAACTCATTGGAACGCTTGAGGAAATAACAAAGCTCAACTATGACGAAAAACAACATTCGAAAAAACAGGATGAATTCGATACTGAGACTAATTCTAGGAATGGATTGAGAGAAACAATCACGGGGATGATGGAGAACAAGAAGACCGCTGATAGTGAGATAGCGAATTATGACAAGAAACTTGAAGCTCTCAAGAAGAAAGAACAGGAAAAGCGGCACGTTGACAATTTCATAGGGCTCTTGAACAAGATTAGAACCGCGTATGGAAAAGACGGCGTCCAGAAAATGATTAGAGCCAGGGCAAGACCTCTGCTTGAGAGATCTACTCGAGATCTATTTGAGAGGTTCAATCTCGCTTATTCCGACATCAAGATCGACGATAATTACAACATTGCCGTAATAGGTCCCAGCGGCGAACAACAGATTGAGCAGATAAGCGGCGGAGAACGAGTCGCTCTGGCCATCGCGCTTAGACTAGCCATAGCACAGGTCCTATCAGGAAGAGTTGAGACCATCATAATGGACGAACCTACCACACATCTGGACGAAGAAAGAAGAAAAGAGCTAGTGAACATTCTAAGCTCATTCTTCAGGGAAGGCGGAAGAATCATACCACAAATGCTCATAATAACCCACCATCCTGAAATCGTTGATGTCGCAGACGTGATCTACACGATAAAGAAACAAGACGACTACTCAATCGCCGAATCAGGATCACCAATGATGCAGACCGTCTGAATATCGGCCACTGTTTTGACAAAGTGAGAGACGGGGTGCAAGCGCGCGCTGCGGGGATTCTTTGTTATTCAGTGAGGAAATTCCGGTAGGTTCACACAGTTCCTGCTTGGATTAGTTTTTCGCAGTTCTGGTTTTCCTTTCTTGATATGTTTCTCTAAGTGTCAGGGTTTTGGCCATCTGTAAATAGCCTCCTTTCTGGAGTTCTTTTGTCTTGGGAGTAGTTTCGGATTCTGGGTGGTCCTTCATGTAGAATTGTATTGCTTTTTCTTTCATGCGTTGTCGGACTATTGGCCAGAATGTGCCCTTTTCTGGGGATTTGATTTTTGGTTTGGCTTGTTTAGGTTGATGATTTGTGTTGTTGGGTTCTGTGGCGCCGCTCAGTACTGCTAGAGCGTCGAGTGCTCGAGTGTTGATTTCGTCGTCGAGGAGTTTGCTTGTCCAGAACCATATTTCTTCAGGTGTCGCGTTTAGTGTGTATCTTGTGGTTTTTTCGATTTGTTGGGGTGTCTCTGCTTTGTCTATGAGGGCTGCGGCTAGGCCTATTCTGTAGGCGTTTTCGTATGCTGCTGGGTCATTTTCGGTTAGGTAGATGTATGTGTTGTTGCCTCGTTTTTTTGTTGGGTTTTTTTGTGTGGCTTCTTCTAGTATGTGGCGTATTGCTAGGATTCCGCCGCCTTCGGCTTTGCCTATGGTGAATGCGGGTTTGTGTTTTTCTTCTTCTGCGTGTGGGTATCTGTGGTAGGCTTCAACGCTGATTTTTTCTGGTTGGGTTCGTCGCCATTTGATCACGTATTTGAAAGGCATTATTTTTCACGTTTGGGCTTTATTTCTATGGCTAGTTTTAGTTTTGGGTCATCTGTTTTGAGAGTGTTTTTGAGGAGTTCTCGTATTTCGTTCATTGGCATTTTTTCGGCTTTGAGGGTTATTGTGCCTTCGAATTCAGGTAGCGACCATCTGCCAATGTCATCTAGGATTTTGGCTGCTGGGGTTTCTAATCCTGCATCGTCAGTTCTGAAAGTGGCGTCGAGTGAAAGGTTGGTTTGGTATGTTCGGGCTTTGATTTCTACGGTTGTGGATACTTTCTTGCCAGCTTTTGAAAGCCGAACTAGGTTTCTGAATTGTGTCGCTGCGTCTGTTGTGCCGGACACTTTTATTCTTGCTTCTGTTACGGTGTCGATTCCTTCGCGGCGTGTCCATTTTTCTAGGTCTTCAAGCTGGACTTTGGGAGGTGCCGCTTCGAAGGTTTCCCATTCCTTTGTTATGGTTTCTGTTGTCCAGCCAGGTGTTGGGTCTTCTTGGGGTTTTTTCCCACATTGGCACGGCCATAAATGACAGTTTGGACACAGGTGTCCTCTTTGATCAGTTATTCCTTGCCTGCCGGCTTCGCTGGGTAGCAGAAGCTTTGAGTCTGAGCTTATCACCACTCGGCTGGGCAGATTTTCGGGAGCGTAGACTTTGTCTTGTTGTATGAGGATCCATGTTCCTCTTTTGATTCCTTCGAGCAATGTTTGCTCAAATAGTGACTGGTTTTCTGGAAGAACTATGCCAGTTTTCTTGTGTATGTTTTCGTAGAAGGCTCTTGTCGTGGTTTCTTCGGCTTGAGCGGGCCATGCTTCAGTCTTCGCATAGTCTGGGTCTAATGCTTCGTCTGTTACTCTGTGAAGTATGTTGGATAGGACATGCCACAGGATTTCTTGTCCAGGTTGAGCTGTTCCGTAACCGCTGGGTCTGAATGATTTGGCTTCTATCTTGCCACCTCTCGTGGCGTAGACTATGAATGTGAATGATGCTCGGATGTTGTCGTTTACGGTTGCTTCGTAAGTGGCTACTTTTTGTTGGAGGTTTTTCTTTTTGTCATGCGGTATGCCATATCTTTCTGGATCCTCGGCGAGGGTTCTTGCGACTTCTAGTCTTGCGGCAGCATCGCGTAGTGTTTCCCATGCGCCTTCTCTTGAGACAAGTAAGTAAGTGTTGTTTCTGTATGCTCGCAAGTTGCCTCTTGCGTCACGGTTTAGAATGAATTGAGCTACGTTTTCTGGAACGTGCTCTTCTGAAGGTATTGCGTGGCCTAACAGTGGGTTTAGGACGGCTATTTTCAGGCCCATGTCATCTGTTACTTTGCTTGGGTCTTCTGGAAAGATTTGGACGAAGAAGTGGCCTTTTCCTTTTGTTATGAACAATTCCTGTAGTTTCTCGTACACGGTTTTCGTGATTCTTGGCGTGGCGATGTTTTGGCTTTCTTGGTCTATGATGCGGTTTTCGGTTGGTTCTTTCTTGAAAACGTATCTTTTGCCCACGGGTTCGATGTACCAGAAGCTATCGGCTATGGCCGGCAGGACTTGATCTCGGTAATATTGGATCTGTTCTTCTTTTGTTGGAATTGCAAGAACTGCTATGAGGTCGTCGGTGTCTATGCCTTTTGCCTCTTCTTTAGCGCCAGTAAGACTGTAAAGGTATATAGCGTTACAGGCTCTGAGGAATAGCGGGGCATGGAAGTGGCTCTTGTAGTCTTCGTCTTTCTGTTGGGCCTTGGCTTTTCTGCCACCGTGTGCGTAGACATCTGAACTTATGGCATTTGCATACTTTCCTTCCTTGAGACGTGTTGTGAGCTCGTCGACTATTCCTGAAACGGAGAGGTCCACATGGTATGGGTGGATTAGGAAGGCATCGTTTTCTTTTTGTTGCCATATTCTGTAGATTACATGGGCTAGGAGGCGTAGAGCTCCTCTGGTACGCTGAAAATCAGGCAGTGTGGATAGACGTTCATACAAAACATCGATTAGTTCTGGATGGAAGGGATAGGTTTCGATCATCCGGTTTTGGTATTCAACAGTGCGGTAGCGGTCTGGGGCCTTTGTCTGTTCATAGAGTTGGATGTATGCTTTGGCAGTTGTCTCTGCAGTTTTTGGGTCTATTTTGTCGAAGAGGCGTTTCTTGAGTATGTGAGGTACGTCTTGGCTTTGGACAGGCGTGATTGGTTGCATTTTGCGGTTGAGGATGTTCATGGCTTCTGCCAATTCCCGGCGGACTGCGTCTGCTGCGTCTATGTAAGCGTCGCCTGCTACACTTACGATGAGAATGCTGTTTTCTGTTTGGCACACAGCTAGAGTAAGGGTGTGGATGAAGTGTTTTACTTTGTTTAGAAGTTCGGCTTGGTCTTTGACGAAGTCGAGGTATTTTGGGATTTCGTCGATTAGTATTAGAGTGGGCTGTTTCTGGAGGAGCTCTGTTATGTCTTTTCGTTCTGGGAGTCCTTCGGGGGTGTCGGATTCTTTTGCAAGTATGGTCTCTCCTAGTTGGTAGAGGAAGTCTGCCCAAAGGGTTTTGAATTGATGTTGTTCTCTTTTGACGCCTTTTCCGCCGTAAGCGCTTCCATCTATGACTACTATTCTGCAGTTCTTGAGGAGTGGTGCATTGCCTAGGAGTTTCTTGATTTCTCGGTTCGTCGGGTCTTTGACGGCATAGTAGATGGCTGCCATGGCATGGGTTTTGCCACCGCCGAAGCCTGCGTCAAAGAGGAGGACGGGGTTCATTGGTTTTGTCCCTGTTAGATGGTTAATTGTGTCCGTTAGAAGACGTTTCAACGTGGTGGTTGGATGTGTGGCTTGAAAGAAAGAGTCGGGAGTGTCGTATGGTGGTTTGGCTGTGCTCTCCGCTATTGCATGGAGGTCTAGAGCGAGTTCAGCTTGAAGATATTTGCCTTCTGTGATGTCCTGCTTGGGACTGCAGGTTTGCGGGTTCCAGATGGGTGTAAGAGTTTGTTTGGGCATTGTGAAATCACTTGTGAGTAGTGAGTTACTATTTTAAGTGATTGAGAAGATTATAAAACATGTTTGGTTAAGGGTTCGGAGAGACTGAAGCATGGAAGAACGCGTAGGTCGAGAGCCGCTGATTAGCAAATGGTTTCCGATAGTGGAGGTAAGCGTGGAAAGCGTTAGAGAAAGATCCACTGGGTATAATCCTCCGACCAGTCGAATTCATGTCTGGTTTGCTCGTCGCCCTCACGCTACAAGCAGGGCTGCTATCTTGGGCAGTCTGATGCCTTCTGGGACTAAGAGGGAGGATGTCCTGAAGCTTCTCGGCATTCCCCCTGGTGTTGACGCTCGGAGAGCTGAGGAGGAAGTCGCAAGGGCTAGAATCTCGGGTAAACGACTAAGTAGCAATCCTTTCACGTGGGAAAAATCCTTCAAGCACACTCCTTCAAGGGCTGAACTATCTTTTCTTCATGGTACGTTGAGAGAGTTTTGGAATGTTCAGCAGCCTTTGATTGTTGACCCTATGGCTGGTGGTGGGAGTATTCCTTTTGAAGCAATGCGGTTGGGTTTACCTGTGGTTGCTGGCGATCTAAACCCTGTAGCTTTTATATGCCTTAAAGGAACGCTTGAATATCCGGCGAAATTTGGAAAGAAACTTCTTCCAGCCGTTGAAAGCTTCTGCAAGGAAATTCATGAAGCCGCAAAAGCTGAACTTGAAGAATTTTTCCCAAAACAAACTGGGCAGAAGGTTCATGCCTACTTGACGGCGCGAACAGTCAGGTGCTCGGCTTGTGGTTTGGTTATCCCTCTTTCTCCAAACTGGTGGATCGCCAAAGCTGATCGTAGTGAAGAGAGCATAGCGGCTAAGCTTGTAACGCCTGAAAGAGGGACTATATGTAGTTTTGAGATTGTCAACAATCCCAAGTCACGTGAATTTGATCCTGACATTGGAACTGTGAAAGGGGGAAGGGCAGAATGCCCACGGTGCCATACCGTGATAGATGGAGATGAAGTCAAACGCGAGGCCCAGAATGGGCGAATGGGTCATCAAGTGTACTGTGTTTGTGTCAAAAGTAGAGGACTCGGAAAGAACAAGTCGAAATGGGACTTCAGAGCACCAACAATGGAAGAGAACGCTGCAACGGAAGCAGCTGGGAAAAAACTTGTGGAAAGAGTGCCCGACTGGGAAAGACGTGGTTTAATTCCGTATGAAGAGTATTCAAAAGGATTCTCTGATAGATGCTCAATCTACGGAGTGAGAAAATGGAGCGATCTTTTCAATCCTCGTCAATTACTCACCCACGTTACCTACTTAGAGAAATTTAACGAGGTAAAAGGAAGACTGTTTGAGGGGAAAACAAAAAATAGTGAAGAATGGAATTTTGCCGAAGCAGTCGCAATCTATGGAGCTATGATATTTGATACCTGCATAAACTACAATTGTCTACTTACAAGATGGGCTCCTGACCGAGTGATCATAAAGGGCTCTATGGACATTCAAGCTTTTCCTTTTAGATGGAGCTATGCTGAATGGAATCAACTGATTTCTGATGCAGGCTACGAATGGGCGCTTTCGAAAGTCCTCGAGGCCTTAGAAGAAATACTGGAGCTTCTTGCAGATAATCCAACCAGGACTGAAGTTTACTGCGGAACGGCTACTAGAATCCCTCTGAAAGACAAAGAGACTCCGTGCATTGTTGTTGATCCTCCATATGCCGAGAACGTCATGTATGCCGAGGTAAGCGACTTCTTCTATGTCTGGTTGAAACGCATGATAGGCAATCTCTTCAGTGACATATTCAGAACACCCTTGACAGAAAAGGACGAGGAGGCAGTCGCTAATCCTGTTAGATTCAAAGGTAAAGGTAAGAGCGCCAAAAAACTTGCCCAAGAAGACTACAGAGCTAAGATGGAAGCTTGTTTCCGCGAAATGCACCGCGTTCTCCAAGATGATGGCATTATGACGGTAATGTTCACACATCGCACTGCAGAAGCATGGAGCAGTCTTGCAACGGCCTTAATGAATGCAAACTTTACCTTCGTTAGCAGTTGGCCAGTCCATACAGAGCCGTCAGAGAAATTCGCGAAAATGGGGAAAGGAGTGCTGAAGGTAACAGTTTTGCTTTCGTGCAGAAAGAGAAAAGCAAACCATCCTGGCGTATGGGAACATATAGTTGAGGAACTCCGAAACATAGCCAAACAGAAGATTGACGAGTTCCGTCAACTCGGAATCAATGGTCCCGACTTGAAAGTCAGTGTTTATGGTCCAGTTCTTGGCAAGTTTGCTGACTACTACCCAATCAAGACCGCAACAGGAAGAGAAATAGACCCCCGAGAAGCTTTAGATCAGGTAACAGATGTCTTGAATGAAAAGTTCCTCCAAGAAGCAGGCATACAAAACGCAGACAAAGAAACTGTCGCTTACATAAATCTGCTTGCAAACTTCCCAACGGCAGAGACAGAATATGAAGAAGCAAGATTGGCAACAGTATTTGGAGGGCTAGTCACACTTGATACGCTAGACGTGAAAGGCGCCTATTGTTTCATCGAGAAAAAGGGAAAGAATATCAGGATTCTATCCGCCCAAGAGCGTCAAGCAATGGGCATTATTGATCAATATGATTTCAAAATCCTCAAGACGACAATCGATTATGTTCATGCTGCGATACTTCAATATGAGCGAGGAGGTCTGGTTCAAGTCAAGCGTCTCATGCAAGACAAGAATCTGGATACAGCTGGCTCACCTTTTTCAACAGTGCTGCAGGCCTACGCCCGCTATGCAGGCAACTCTTCAAATGAAAACTTCCAGAAAGACGCAGCAATAGCCGGAGCTCTACTTGCAGCTTTGGGCAAGTCACTAGAATTTGCACCTAAGAAAGGAGAACGTCTAGATCATTACACTTCAGAATCGTGAAAATCCATCACAGGCTCAACCCGAGGCACGTCTGCCCCGCGCACGAAGCTCTTCCACACAGGCAAACGCCTCTCTAGAACCTCCAACTGATCCAGCATCCTTTCCGCTCCGTCCAAACTACTGTCCAGATAACCACCAAAAGTCTCCCTTAAACGGTCACGATTGTGAATACGCTTAGGCAAAACATTTTCAGGATTGACATAAGACGCTTGTTCAACCAGATCCGCCCAATGCTCTCGAACGAACTTCTGCAACCTCGGCCTGGCTGCAACAACCCTCTTGATAGCTTCAACAGCCGACTCAATGCTCACGTCACGTGAACCGTTCAAATCCAGACTAACCCTGAAAACACCAGCCTTCAATAATTGCCTCGCCACCAACTGAACGGCACCTAATCGCATGGCTTCAGCAAAAGCCTCCAACCTACAAGGCAAATCAATCTCCAACATCCTACCCGCCTTAGAACGTCGCTCCTCAGCCATACTCCTAAAACGCTCAACACAATCACAAACCATAGCTAACTCCCCTTCTTGGCCAAACCCACAAGCTGTTCAAACAATTCCACAACCTTTTCAGCATCCCCAACTCGCTCAGGTCTGTCACCTGACTTCATTACGTAAATATCCAGCAAACCATCGTCGCCGCCAACACCATAAACACTAAACGGCACCTTGTCTGGCGAATCAGCAAACAACTCAACCTCCGAAGCCAACCACTGCACAAACGGATGCCCTGGAACCAGCGCATCAGGTCTTCCAGGCTTCAAAGAAATCCCTTCTTTGACAAAGGCTCTGACACCTTCTGGCAAACTCTCCAACGGCTCAATGAGTAGCAAATCATTTTTTTGAACCAGTCGCATACCCATTGCCTCGCAACTCAACCGGACAAAGCGCTCCAAAACATCAGGAACCTTTGCCTCAACGAACGTAAGCTTCAAAGGAATGTCTTCAGGGAAAATTCGATTTAGCTTGATCGCTTCATCCTTTCTATTCTCAATCTCCTCAACAGCTTCCACAATGCGTCTTTGCAGGTTCTGACCGCTTAACCCGCCCTCAAAAGCCTCAACCAGCCGTTGTGCGATGATGCTATTTGCAGGACCCACTATGATCCACCATATATGTTGACGCTCAAACAGAACCCTGTACATCTTGGCCTCGTACGTGTCAGGATACCAAACATTCACAACTTTGACAACACTGGCAACCTGCCCTATACGGTCAACACGACCAATACGCTGCTCCACCTTCGCTGGATTCCAAGGCATGTCCACATTAACGATGGCACTGGCCGCTTGTAGGTTCAAGCCTTCACTAGCAGCTTCACTACAAACGAGAACATCCACTTGTTTCTCAAGAGCCCGTCTGACCTCCTCTTTCTCACAGATCTGCCAACGCTTCAACTTGGAATCCCAAACCTCGCCGCCTCGCCCAGTGTATGTTCCAATTCTGTCGGGCCCTAGCCATTGAGTAAGAAAATCCCTGACCACGTCCACGGTATCGGTGAACTTTGAGAAGACCAGCACTTTCCTTCCTTCGTTTCGCAATTCCTGAACGACACGCTGAATCTCTCGCAGTTTCGGATCATCAGCGGCTGTAACGGCTCTGCTGTAGGGAACAAGGCAGGATTCTAGACTTCTCAACTTTTCTAGCTCTTTCTCAACCAAGCCACGAGCTCGTTCAACTGCGGTTCTCATAGCGTCAAGAAGCTCTTCCTCATCAACGTCCTCTCCAACGTCTTCCATTATGTCAGAAGCCAACTTGCGGAGGCGTTCCTCATCACCCTCCAACAAAGCTTCCAATGCTTCCCGCCTACGCTTAACAGTCTGATAAGCAGACGCAAAACTACTAACAAACCTCTGATGATATATGGCCCTGATCAAACCAAAACCGCGTCGCTCATCACCCTTCAGAAAACTCTTGTACCCGTCATAGTAATTTGCCAAGTAATCGTTAAGCTCAGCCAACAGATCAGCATGTTTAGGATCTAAGGCAACATCAACATTCACAATCCTTCGTTCTGGAAATTCGTACCCCTGCTTTTTCAGCCGATCCCGAGTGTTGCGGATCACAAACCAGGAAGTAGGCATCAGTCCTCTCAAAACTCTATCCAAACTGTCTCGACTCTCAACGTCAAGACGTTTCATAAAATTCCTAAACGTGTCCTCTTCCTTATGAGCAACAATATCCAAGAGTTCCTTCGCATCAGACCCTTTGAAAAACGAGTTAACGACAGCTTCTCTATGCCTATCCTCCAAATAAGTTCCAGCAAACCACGAAACAAGTACAAACAGATGATTCCAATCCTCGTCGTTCCTGTCCGCTGGACTCTTGTTCATGGCATTGTAATATCTCTTGAAAGCGTCTTCATGAACCCAAGGTCCACCCAAACCAAGAATACGAAGCAAGTCCAACATCTCCAATTCATTCAGCTGCAGAGGCGTAGCCGTCAAAAGGAAAATGTGCGGAGTCAAAGCAGACAAGGCCATAGCCAACTCATTAAGCCTCGTAGGCCTCGGCGAAGTGAATTCGGACCTAGTTACACGTGCTGAATGAGCCTCATCAATCAACACCAAATCAAACGGTCTCGCCTTGAACAATTCAGGCTCAGAACCCTTGCGCCCTCTAACATAATGCCACGAGGCTACGACAAGGTCAACAGCATCAAACGGATTACCATAGACAGGAAAAGTCTTCTCATCAGGCGCAACAAAAACGTTAGGCTTCCCAGGCTTGAACAAATAAGCAGGAAGACCAAACTTTCCACGAAGTTCATCCCACCACTGTCTAGTCACGTTCTTAGGCGCCAAAACCAGAACACGGCGCACGTAACCGGTCATCCAGAGTAACTTGATGCATGCACCTGCCTCAATCGTTTTCCCTAGACCAACCTCGTCCGCAAACATGATTCTGAAAGGATAACGCTCTCTCGCCAGACTGACTGCCCGAGCTTGATGAGGATAAAGACGAACAGGTCCCAAACCCATATGCGCCAAACAACGAACCCGAGGTAAGATTTTCACAAAACGGCAGGCCGGCAGCAGACCATGAGCAACGATCTTCGCCCTAGGCTCGTGCGTGTCGAACGACGGCGCAGATTTCGGCTCAAATTTCACAATGGCCCTGTAGACTGCTTCAGGAAGATTGAAAACCTCAAAATCAGGATGTTCAGCACTCCAAATTCGCTCGAAGGACTGCACCAAATCCTCAACACGCTCTTTGTCACCTTCCCGCCAAGAATAGAAAACGACAATGCGCTCACCATTCACTGTATAGGCAGGTTCAGTTTCGTTCGCGCTGCCCTCGGCTGCGATAACGTCTCCTTCCTTGTCTTTGAATATTAGAAGCTTGTAGTGAAAAATTCCAGTCTGACCAAGATAAACATGACGAGGCAGAACAACCTTAACCTCAAGAATGCCCTTATTGAACATCCAAGCGAGGGCTTCTAAGCGTTTCTGCACCAAGACATCCTCAATCTTGTCCAGTCCTTCAGCAATTCGACGCGCCACCTCTTCAACGATGTCTTTTCCTGAGCGCAATCCCATCTGGTAAGCCTCCCAAAGTTCCTTGGGAACGTCATGGGCGCCCAAGATCAAACGCATTTTTCCACCATTTTCGATTAACCCTGCGACACCGCTCGCAGCGTGAACAAGGGACTCTACTGAGAAGTAACCTGTAGCACGATCATAAGCCACACTTTCCTTCAACACAGGAACATAGAAACCTCGGGCAATCCGCTCTCCCCGACCCTCAAAACTCAGCCCAGTCACTCCAGCTCTTTTTAGTGACATCAAACCACCTGCTCTTGCATATGCTCATAAGAGGCTAACAGAATTTCTGCTTTTAGGTTGATTTATTTCACATGAAGTCTCCAAACATGTCAAGAGACTCTTCTGTCAACTGATCGTCCCAGCACTCCCAATACATACCATCATAATCTGCGTAATCTTCCTGGCTAATTTCTCGGCCACAAACAGAACAATGAAATCGGTTTATTTCCTTCTTGGACGCGCGCACTTCACTTTCTTTTTGGCACGTTTGGATGGAAGGCTGACCTGGACCTTGCCGCCAGTCTCCTCATAGAAGGCTTCACGCCGTTTTCTCTCGTCTTCAGTCTCAGTAGAGCCTATCAGCTCAGCGTTCTTGGGCAACGTATTGTACACGTCGTCAACAAAAGTAGTCAACTCTTTCGCATACTTTCCAAGTTCCTCTAGAAGAACTGAAGCTTCAACAGGATCCATTCCTTTGACCGCTTCTTTTAGGATGCTGATTTTCTCAGTGGCTCTAATGCTATTGGACCTGAAATATTCTC
>Ga0315288_10002095_pt1 | contig 25826 bp, 22 predicted proteins | sample YL17G11_20_MG_FD_203454 | JGI IMG/M metagenome (GOLD analysis project Ga0315288, IMG submission 203454) | Sediment microbial communities from Yellowstone Lake, YNP, Wyoming, USA - YL17G11_20 | ecosystem: Environmental > Aquatic > Freshwater > Lake > Sediment | place: USA: Wyoming | collected... | reverse complement strand
AAGGTCGGCCACCTGGCAGTAGACCTCCCGTTCGACCTCTCCCCTGGCCTCCAAAAGAAAGTCCATGGCCCGGTAAAGATGCTGGGTCTCCAGCCGGTCGACCCCATCGATCCAAGTGTCGCTCGTGGCCCATTCCGCCGCGGCCGGCTTGCTCATCGGCGCCAGGGCCCGGTTGGCGACCATGGCGAAGATCGCCCTTTCGACCGGCAGGGTATACTGCCGCCTTCGCGGGAGCCGGCCGAGCGTCTTGTCCAGCCCCGACTCGCGCCAGAGCTGGTCCAGGGCCCACGAGCCTCCCAGGGTCCTGGAGGAGATGAACTCAAGAGGGGACTCCCCGGAGAACTTGGCCTCGACCTGAAGGGTCTCTTCCGGGCCCAGGTATCTGGCGACGCTCCTTATGAGCCGCCTCAAAGCCTCCAGGTCGAGCTCGTCCTCGCGGCCGAAGCTGAAGAGAACCTTGGCCCGGTACACGGCTTGCCGGACTCCCGTCGGACCTCCATATTGCCTATGGACTGTCGAACTCGGGGTCCAGAAACCCCAGACCACGACCAACGAGAACCAGGAGCAGGGATGAAGGCCGGGCGTCGCCTCGCTCCGAGGGGGCAGGCTCACAGACCGGGGGACTGGACGGTTTGACCCGAAACGGCCGGACGATTTCGGCCGGTATCATTGGACGGCTTCAGCCGGAACGAGTGGACGGATTGGCCGGAATACGCAGCCTGGCACCGGTGAGGTCTTCGCCCGCCTCGACAGAGCAAGCGGGCGAGGAGCCCCCGGGGGGCTCCTCACCGCACGCGGTGCGCCGGAATCACGCTCCCTTCAGCGCGCTGACCCTGAAGACCACGGTCCCCCCTGACGTCCATGGGTGGCCGGGATCGGAGCACTGGAGATAGGCCACTCCTTGCTCGTGCGACAAGCCAAGGACGCTCGGTTCGAGCCCAGCCTGCAGCGCCATCAGGACCGGGACCAATGACGACATGGCGAAGTAACAGCACTTGTCTCCGCTAAGTCTGAAATCCTCCGTCACCTCGAAGCGGTCACCTTCACGCAGTCCCGCGTCACACTGTCCGGTCAGCCGAGCAACTTCCACAACGAGCTTCTTCAACTGGTTCCCTCCTCGCCCAAGCTGTGTTCACACCTACAAGGTCTCTCAGGGCCTCCTTGACACCTAGCAGGGCGCGTTCGATGTCGGCCTCATCGATTCCATGGTGCGTGACGAAGCGGAGGCGGGTTTCGGTGTCCGCGAGGGTGAGCACTCCGGAACGTTCAGCGAGCAACTGCGAGAACGCTGCCGCGCCAACCGGCAAGCCGCTCAGGTCTGCCATGACGATGTTCGTCTGGACAGTCCCCAGATCTACGTGTAGCCCCAGATCGACGAGTCCCGAGCCGAGCTTACGCGCTGTCGCGTGATCTTCGGTCAACCGGTCTACCATCTCACGGAGGGCTACGATCCCAGCAGCCGCCATGATGCCGGCCTGCCTCATGCCGCCGCCCACCATCTGCCGCTTCCTGCGACAGACATCTATGAACTCGGCGGTCCCCAATACGAGGGCGCCGAACGGGCAGCAGAGTCCCTTCGACAGGCAGAAGGTGAGAGAGGTAGCGTGCCGCGCCAACTCCGATGGCGGAACACCCTGAGCCACCGCGGAGTTGAACACGCGTGCTCCATCTACATGGATCCCTAAGCCATGCCGAGCAGCCACCTCGGCCACGTCGGCCATGTAGGCCGGAGTCAGCACCGTCCCGCCGCCCGCATTGTGGGTGTTCTCAAGACAGATGAGGCGTGTCCGGGGGTACACAACTCCGAGCGGACGCACGGCCCGTTCGATGTCGGAGACCGCCATGGTTCCGTTGATCCCAGGAACCCGGTTGGGGCCAACACCTGCCACCGCGCTGAGGTGTCCTGCCTCATAGCGATACATGTGAGCGAACGACTCCAGGACGACCTCGTCGCCGGGGACGGTCTGCGCCAGAATGCTCACCAGGTTGCCCATCGTGCCGCTGGCGACGAAGACCGCCGCTTCCTTACCCATCACCGCGGCAGCCGTCTGCTCCAGTTCGCGTACGGTCGGGTCCTCACGGTAGTAATCGTCCCCGACAGCGGCCTCGGCCATGGCCCGCCGCATAGCCGGCGTGGGCTTGGTGACCGTATCACTCCGCAGGTCTATGACGTTATCCACGATGGCTCACCCGGGGATCGAGCACGAAGTTGCGGTTGTAGTTGGTGAGAACCTCGCAACCGGTGGCCGCGACCGCCACCGTCTCGCTGAAGCCGATACCGCCCATGCCGTAGTCGAAACAACCCGGTGGCATGTGAAAGACCATGCCTTCCCTGAGCACAGCGGAGTCACCGGCCTTCAGGCTCATGATGTGGCCTTCACCCCAGTCCGGCGGGAAGCTCACGCCAATGGAGTAGCCTGTACGATGCCGGAACAGGTCGCCATACCCGTGCTTGGCGATCCTCGACCGGCATGCGCGGTCAACGTCTCCAGATGTCGCCCCAGGCCGAATGGCGGCAATGGCCGCGTCAACTCCCTCTCTCACCGCGTCGGCCATGTGCTGCTGGTCTGTAGTCGCGCGCCCGACACTGATCGTCCGTAGCAGCGCCGCCGAGTAACGACGCGTGGTCCCGACGAGTTCCAGGAAGACGAGGTCCCCCTCGCCGATCACACGTCCGGCCCAGGTCGCGTGCGGAAGGGCTGTTCGAGGCCCTGAAGCGACGAAATAGGGCAGGCTCGTGTACTCGCACCCAGCCCTCACCCCACCAGCGATGGCCGCCGCCGCCACCGAGTCCTCGGACACGCCAGGTTTGATTGCGTCCATAGCCGCCTTCATGGCCTGTTCAACAATCCTCGCGGCCTCCCTGATGTACGCTAGTTCCTGGGAGGACTTCACCAAACGAAGTCGATCCACCAACGAAGAACAGTTGACAGGCTTCGTGTCCAGCCTGCTAAGCAGAGTGTCAAGCCTCAAGTAACTGACAAACCAGGATTCTAAGTCGACACCCAGTCGCCCACGCCCGAGACCTAGGGACTGCAGAGCATCGAGGGTAACTGACAGGGGATCCTCGTGGTCTTGGTAGCTGGCGGTCTGCTCGACCCACGACAGGGCCGTCGCATTGTAAAGCTCGAAGTAGCGCGTAACCAGAGCCGGCTTGTCGTGCGCGTGGGCAACCAGCGCCTGATAAGCGTAGTACCCAGGGGTGCGGTACCCGGTGAGGTAGTAGATGTTCTCGGGGCTAAAGATTAGGGCACCTTCCAGTTCGTGTTCCCCGAGGGCCGCTTGCAGCCTTGAGTACCGGTCGTGATACTCCTGCAGGCTGAAGGGCAAATCTCGGTCCCCTAGTCTCAACGTAAGCCCTCCTAGAAGAGTGGTATGGGGTCGATTCTCGCCAGGGTTAGTGCGTGCCACGCCGCGACCTGGCTCGCGGACAGGACTGGGCGATTGAGGTCAGAAGCTAGCGCAGGTCTGAGTTCTCGGGTATCTAGGGCTGTACATGCCAGGAAGACACCATCAACCGGGAGATCCTTGAAGGCCATCACGACCCGGTAGACCTCGGATGGTTGGAGAGATCCGATGGGCCCGTGCGGCGTGGCGCCGACTACCTCCGGAGCCGGAAACCCGTTCGCGCATAGGAATTCGCAAAGGCGGCGAGTGATCGCCGGTTCGTAGGGCGAGAACAGCCCCGGCCGCCGGATCCCGAGAGAGCGAAACGCCTCGACCATTCCGGTCGACGCGGTGGTCCCCGGGCACCCTGCCGCCAAGCCTATTCGGCCGCCTATCTCGAGGTCGGCGCCCGCTCCGCCCACGAAACTCCCTGATGAACACGCAAGAGCCACGGCCGAAGGTTGGATGAGCAGGAAGGTACGAGCAGCTTGCTCGAGCTCACTGCTTCTCGCCAATCGTTCCGCGTGTTCGAGTGTGTAGTCCCCTGGGTCGAGACTAACTCTTGTGATATGGCACGTCACCCCGGCCGGCATGTAGCTGGCATACTCAGAATCCAGCACGCCGTCACCCGGGTAAATGAAGCCAATGCGCCCCCTCCACCCTGACACCGCTCTCCCCCCTTAGACTATTTTGTGATTAGTTCGTTCACTCTGAGACTTTCCAGCCTGGAAGCGCTTGGGTGGCCTTCACCGTCCCACTGGCGTACAAGGTAGTACTCGGCGAGCATGGACTCCAGATCGCCGGATGAGAACCGGTGGCCCCGGTAGACGCCGTCCGGCAGAGGTTCGAAGAAGCGTGGCGGCAGTCTGGAGGCGCTGGCGACACCGTGCTTCATGTTGAAGAGCCGGACAAGGTTCCAGATGCGAGCGCCCAGGTCCATCAGGCGCTCCTTGGTCCAGCTGTCTCCCGTGGCCGTCGACAGGAGATCCACGTAGCTGTCAACGCTGATGCCGGTGAGGCCATACTGGCAGATGACAAGGCTGTAAAGCGCCGCTTGGAGGTCTTGCTCGTAGGCAACGGTGAAGGCCTTCCCTGCCGGGCCGAGAGGCTCCAGAGGACGTCCGAGCGGGTCCTTCCCGAGGGTCTCGTAGCTGATCGGCCAAGCTCGCTGGTGACAGCCACCCCTGTCGGACGTGAGGTAGGCTAGGCCCATGCCGGCGGAACCCCGAGGACCCCAGGCGGGAGTCTCAAGGGCTCCCACGTGCACGGCAAGAGCCGTGGCTTCAGTACCCAACTCCTCAGCCGCCCTTGCGACCCCTTGCGAGAGGAGATCGCCGATTCCCCGGCGGTAAGCGATCATCTCCAAAAGCGCCGCTATGACCTCCCCGTCTCCAAACTTGAGAGCCAGGCCGCCGGTATCGGTGTCTTTGAGGAGACCCCTTTCATAGGCCTCAAGAGCGAAGCCGATCACGCCACCGGTGCTGATGGTGTCCAAGCCCAGGTCATCACAGCGCGCGTTGAGGTAGGAGAGGGTCTCGACGTCGTCAACGAGCAGGTTGCCACCCAGCATCCCTAGCGTTTCGTATTCCACGTTGTCGCTGACCGATTTGCGGTGCGGCCCCCGCCGAACCACAGCTGCCTTGGCGCAGTGGATCGGACACCCCAGGCAAGCCATGTGGCGAAGCCATAACCGCTCAGCGTGGACGGCCGGGTCAATCCGGGCGAGCCCGTCGAAGGTCCCGCGTGAGTAGTTCCTGGTGGGGAAGAAGCCCATCTCGTTGGCGAAGCTAGCCGCGTTCAGACTGCTCATCTCGCCCAAAGCCTTGGCCTCCGCGGACTCGGCAAGCTGACGGTAGCAGTCGACTACTTTCGCTCGAAAGGCCGCTGGGTCGGCCACCGCTACCGCGTGTTTCCCGCGACAGGCGATCGCTTTCAGCCTCTTCCTCCCGAGGATGGCCCCGAGACCTCCGCGACCGGCTTGTCGGTGGTACTCACAGTCGACAAGCGCGAACAACACGCCGTTCTCTCCAGCCGGCCCGATGCACGACACCCTGAAGGAGGAGTCTCCGAGGCTGGCCTTGACGGCACGGTAAGTGTCGTCCGTTCCCATCCCCCACATGGAGTCCGCCGGGCGGAGCTCGGCTTTGCCTTCATCGATGACCAGGAGGACCGGCGAGGACGCGCTCCCACGGATGATGAGCCCGTCGAACCCGGCGTATTTCAGCTCTGGCATGAACCGCCCGCCCACGTAAGAATCGCAGAACGTGCCCGTGAGTGGGGATCTCGCCGCGACCAAACCCCGCATAGCCGGGCCGAGGGTGCCAGTCAGCGGACCCGTGAGCCAGACGACGACGTTGTCCGGGCCAAGGGGATCCGAACGTGGGGGTACGAGATCATAGAGCACCTTGGCCGCCACTCCCTTCCCGCCAACGAGCAACTCCCGCCAGAGCGCAGGCACTTCACGCCGAGACACCTCGCAACGGGTCAGGTCGACGTCGAGCAAGCCGCCCGCGTACGCCTTCACCTAGATCACCTCCACGAGGGCCAGGGCTCTTGTGGAGCAGAACCGGACGCACTCCGGCTCCATGCCGCCGCACAGGTCACATTTTACGGCGACACGCCGGTCCGGAACGACCTCGATCAGATGCCAGGGACAGAACTCGGCGCAGAGCGCGCATCCCGAACAACGCTCGACGTCGATCCGCAAGGCGCCCGTTGCGTCATCGCGAACAATCGCCCCCGCGGGACACACCTTGGCGCAGAAGGCGTTCGAGCACTGATGGCACACCGTGACGGACACGGACCATGGGCTGGGTCCGTCTTCGACGCGGAGCCTACCCCAACGCGGGTTGTAGCCGTCGACCCAGCGCGCCGAGCATGCGATCTGGCAGGACTGGCACCCTGTGCACCTGGACGGATCAACCACTAGTTGTTTCCGCATGCCGACGGCCACCTCCGGACCCTTGATCACTACTCAGCAGGAGCACCGCCAGGCTGGCGTAGATCCGCGCCGCCTGGACCACGTGGTCAAGGCGAACGTGTTCGTCAGGCTGATGGGCCGTCTCCAACTTGCCCGGTCCGAAGACCACTGTGGGAATCCTCAGGTCATTGACCAGGATGTTCGCATCGCACGTGGCGGGCCAGCCGACAAGGACGGGGTCGATCTGATGCAGGCGGCAGGCACTCGCCAGCGCCTCGACTACGTCGGAGGAGCGCGAAGTCTCCATGGCCGGGCAGAGCTCCGTGACCAGGACCCGGCCCTCAAAACGGGAATCGGCCCGTCGGCAAGTCTCCACCAGTTGGCGGAACTCCTCCTCGACCACATGGGGGTCCTCACCGGGCAGGATCCGGCGGTCGACCGTGGCCACACACCGGTCTGGCACCATGTAGCTGCACCGCCCGCCCGCGACGGTGCCCAGGTTGACTGTGGGCATCCCAAGCAGTGGGTGGGCCTTTCGGCCGGCGAGGTCGTTCTGGTACGAGGTAAGGCGGTTGACGAAGCTCGACATGAGTTGGATGGCGTTGACTCCGAGGTGCGGAACACTACCGTGAGAGGCCTTTCCGTGTGTCTCGATCGAGAAGACCATCGTCCCCTTGTGCGCCGTCACGAGCCGCAGATCGGTTGGCTCGCCAACCACCGCCCAGTGGGCCGCGAGACCGCTGGCGGCCAGGGCACGGGTTCCCAGTTGGCCCTCTTCCTCTCCCATGACGGCGGCCAAGAACACTTCGCCCTTGACCGATCCGGATACGCGAGCTAAAGCCGCCATCGCGGCGACCATGGCAGCGAGGGAGCCCTTGGCGTCGGCGGCGCCGCGCCCGTAGAGCCGGCCCTCAGTCACCGCCGGATGGTAGGGCTCCCGGGTCCACCCCTCACCCGCGGGCACCACGTCAGTGTGCGTGTTGAGTAGGACCCGCGGCGGCCCGGAGCCAGTGCGGAGAAACACGTTGGGCCGGCCACCCGACACCTCCACGACATCGACCGCCAGTCCGACGCTTCGACCGACCGCAGCCACATGAAGCGCCGCCTCGTGCTCCAGACCAGGCGGGTCCTCGCTCGGAATAGCCACCAAGTCCGTCAGGACCTCGACGGCCAGCCGAGGATCAACCGAATGGCCCACGTCCATCGCCACGCTCATTACCCTGTCGCGCTCGGGGTCACCCATGAGCCAGCAACTCCTTGTAGACGCGCTCTATCTCCCCGCGCGTCAGGGGATAGGGGTTGGAGGCCACGCACGGGTGCTCCGCCGTCCGCTGGATGAGGAGAGCCAGTCCTTCCTCCTTGACACCCCAGTGCTCCAACGTCGGAACGTTCAGCCGGCTGTTCAGCTCGGCCAAGTAGGCCTCCACGCGCGGGCCCGAGGGTTCGTCCAGACCCAGCGCCTGGCCTACGACGGCGATGGCCTCGGGGACAGCCAGGGAGTTGTAGCGAACCACCGCGGGCAAGAACAGCGCGACGGCCGCGCCGTGCGGCACGCGGTAGAGAGGACCCAGGGTCTCGCCGAAGGCGTGGTCGGCCGCGCAGTCCGCGTTATACATGGCCATACCCGCCAGGATGTTCGCCCGGGTCATGCCATCGCGCGCCTCCATGTCGAGGCCGTCGTCGACCACCCGCTCAAGGTAGGCCGCGATCAACCTGATGGCCTCCAAGGCAAGGACCGTAGCGAGCGGCTGCCGGACCCGAGTGACAATGGCGCCGATGGCCTGCGCAAGGGCGTCGAGGCCGCAGAAAGCTGTCTGCGAGCGGGGAAGCGTCTTGACGAGTTCCGGGTCCATGATCGCGATGCGCGGGTACAGGGCGGGACTGAGAAGGGAAGTCTTCTTGTGCGCCCGTCCCACGACGATGACCGCCGCGTGTCCGACCTCGGTTCCCGTGCCGGAAGTGGTCGAGACGGCAACCAGCGGAGGAACGCGGCGCCCCTTGAAGTCCACCGACAGCCCGTAGCTGGCCATGTACTCGTCGATCGAGCCGGCGCCCGTGCTGAGCGCGGCTATCGCCTTGGCCGCGTCAATGGCCCCTCCCCCGCCCACAGCGACCAGCGCCTCGGCCGCGCACCCGGAGAAGGCGGCCGCGCCCTCGACGACCACGGTGTCGGTCGGCTCACCGGAGAAGGTGAATGTGGTGTAGCCGACCGAGCCTGTGCCAAGCAAGGATCGGATTCGGTTACCGATGCCGGCGTTCTCGATCCCAGCATCCGTAACCACGAGAACGCGTGTGGCTCCGACCTCCCGCACGGCCTCGGCTACCCCCTCGCTCGAACCCTGGCCGTAGATGACCGTGGTCGGGGTAAAGAACCTGTAGACGTTGCGCACCCTACCTGACCTCCTTGGGACAGATGGGACCCCGCTTGCGTCCAGCGGCCGACGAGGACCGCGATCAAGAGTGCCGCCTGCAGGGTGTCATCCGCAGTGATGAACTCGTCGGGACCGTGCGCGAACTCCGCGCCGCCGGGGCCAAACACGACGCCCGGCGCTCCCCCTTGCGCAAGCCAAGGGAGGTCGCTGGTCCAGTTGACCGCCGCCGGCGCGAACTGCCAACCGAGATCCTTGAAGGCTTCTCGGGCGTCCCTGATAAAGGGATGATCCAGCGGCATGACCGCGGGTGGGGCAGACAGGCCGTGGATACCCCAGGTTACCCGAGGCGGGTGCTCGCTCAGCCACGGGTCGGCCTGGCAGATGCGGTCAAGGTACCCGCCCAGTTCCCCCCTGATCTCGGCTTGCGTTTCACTGGGCAGGTAGCAGACGTCGTACTCGAGCGCGCAGTAGTCGGCGGTAGTCCCCGGGTGACTCGGGGCTAGGAGCTGGCCGTCCTTGCCACCCCCGGGCCCGCCTCGGATGATGCCCGGGTTTATCGTGTTAGAGCCCGGGGGTAGCAGCGGGTGATTCTTATGGACAGCCCACTCTCTCTCCAACTCCTGAAAGGCGAGAATGACCTTGACAGCCTTCTCGATGGCGTTGGCGGCCCGCAACCCGCCGCCGGCATGGACGTACTGACGTCGAGCGGAAGAGTGCGTCGCCAGACCGTGAACCTCAACGCGGAATTGCTCTATCCCGGCCTCGCTCGTAACCATCTTCAGGTTCGTCGGCTCGGCCACAAGTGAGACGTCCGCGACGTGTCCGCGGGCGACACACTCCTTTGTGCCAATGTCGCCGTACTCCTCGTCCGTCACCAATTGGAGCACGATCCTCCCGCGCGGTTCGTATCCGCGACCCAACAAAGCCCGCATGGCCGCCAGCACCGCCACGACGCCGCCCTTCATGTCGCAGGCCCCTCGGCCGTAGATCCGGTCTCCCTCCATCTCGGCGCCGAATGGGTCATGGTGCCAGTCGGCGAGAGACCCCACCGGCACGACGTCGAGGTGGCAGTTGAGGACTATCCCCGGGGCGCTCATCCGCGCGGGCTCGTACGTGGCGACCATTTGGTGGTTCCCGGTCCTGGAGATCCAGGCCTCCAGACGAAAACCGAGTCCGGCGAGCGCCTGCCGGCACAGGTCCAAGGACCGGGCCTGATCCTCAACGGTGCCACCCGGCATCAGTGTCGGTATCCGGATTAGCTCGCGGAGAAGCCCGATGGAGTAGTCCCGGTCACGCTGTATTGCCTCCCGCAGCACCTTCAACCTTGTTCCCTCCTGTCGCCACGTGTCGGGTCCTCTGGCAGCTCGTACCAGGGAAGGCGTTCTCCGATGGTCGCTCTCGCCTTCCACTTGAGGGTCTTGGGCGTGTCCGCCAAGAGCTTCAGGAGGGCGGCGACCCGTTCCTCAACCGTTGAGGCCTGCAGGCAGTCAAGACCCAAGTCGCCAAGCCACCCGATGATCGCCTGCACGTTCTTACTGACCGTGTGATGAAGACCCCAATCCACCGAGCACACTCCCGCCAGGTAGGATCCGTCGATCTCGTCCGGGCCTGGTCCAAGCGCGTGGTCCAGAAGGAGAGCGGCAACGTCCTGGATGTCCTTCTTGTTCAACTGGACGATCTGAAGCTTGGTCAGCATTAGGTCGGCGGGGGTGAGGGTAGGCGGATCGAGGTGCAGGCGCTTCCTCAAGTCGATGTCATGGCACATGTGGCAGCGGTCAAGGAAGATGTCCACGTGGCACCCTGTCCGAGGGTCAACGAACATGAGCCGCTGCCGCCCGTGCAAGGCGTTGAAGCGACGGTTGGGCTCGTAGCCCAGCGACAGGGCAAGCCGCGCGATGTCCGGGGCTTGCCGCCCCAACCCGCAAAAATCCACGTCGCCGTACTGGCGCCGCAAGCCGGCGACCGAGGCGGCGCTCGGAGAGTGCATGAAAACCCCGACTCCCCCGAGAACCCGGAGCACGATATTCCCCTTTCGCGCCGCATCGACCACAGCCGTTGCTTCGCCGACGATATCCTCCACAGTCCTCATGAGCGCTCCTTCTCTGCCTACCCTGATAGGAACTGCACTTGCCTGACCGTCCCGGGGGCCAGGGTGACGAGAACACCCCGGAGGACCCCTTCGGTGTACTCACTGCCCGGGTTGACGCAGGCCGTACGGCCGATTTGGCAACGACCCTTCGACTCGTGGATGTGCCCGTGCAGGCCGAGGATGGGCTGGTATTCCTCAATGAACGCGCGGACGGCCCTGCTCCCGACCGGCACCATCAGGGGCTGCCCCATGACCTGTTTCACGGACCGATCGCTGGTGAGCTCGGGAGCTAGATCAAGGACCGTGTCATACGGCGGGACATGGCTGTTGAGCACCATCCGGTCCATGTCACCCTCATGGCCCGCCACGGCTCGACGCAAGCGCGTCGCCAACTCGTCCTCGTGACACTCCCGCGGACTGTTCCAGGGGGTCGGGTTTGAGTAGCCCGAGGACACCATGAAGTGGTAACCGTTGAGGTCTACGCAACGTCCCTCGGGGTTTACAATCGCGCTGCTGGACTGGAGGACCTCGTCAATCTCAAGAATGTCATCGTTGCCGGGCGTGACGAAGCAGCGGACCCCTGTGCCCTGGAGCCGAGACTCGGCCCATTCAAGCCAACTCTCGAGCGTGCGGACGATAAGGGTTGAGAAGAGCCTGTTCTTCTTGCCCTCATCCGTCTCCAGTTCGGTTACCTCTTCGGGTACGGTGCGGTAGGGGTAGTAGCCGTTGTACCGGATGTCCTTCTCGAGGCTCACGAGTTCCGCCTCGGTCTCGACTTGTACCTTGCGGCCCATATACCACGCGCTCCACATCTGACCATCTCTCACGAGTGGGATGACAACCTTGCCCGTGATGTCGCCGCCCATGATCAGAACATCAGCCCGATAGAACTTCCCGGCGTTGATGAACTTCCTGAAGCAGCGTTCCGAGCCGTGAATGTCGGTGCAGAAGAAGAGCTTTGTCACGGGGCTTTGAGCCACAGGGCCTACTCAACTCCATTCGTGGCAATTGAGCCGGGGGCGGCGAGAGCAGAACCGCCCCCGGCAGTCCTCGGCAGCAGGCGGGGCGCACTTTGAGGCGTCCCGGTGTTACTCTGGAGGAATCTCCTGGTAGACCGCTCTGAGGTTCACGCCCTGCCGACGACGGATTGCCGCCGCCACGCAGTACCAGATTACGCTTCCGACAAGAACGCAGATGCTAGGCCCGAAGTTGGCCCATAGCGTGGCGGTCCCCAGTTCTGGATGGCGCACGAACAGCGACCACAGCCAGACAACCGCCACGGTCATCGCCCCGCCCGCGAGCGTGATAGCCGGGATGCCCAGGATTTTGATGTTGGCTGGCGACGTTCGGTACATGTCGGGTTTGAGGAATGGGAAGAGCGTTCCGGTGATACCGACGATCAGCCACGCCAGGTAGATGAACATCGTCGTCATCGCTATCAGCCTGTAGACCAGCCCGCCGCCGAAGACGGTCACCGCAAGACACACCGCCGACAGGGCGCACATGATGCCGATGGCAAGCGTCGGACTGTGGTAGCGCTCGCTGACCTCGGCCAGTTTGTACGGAACCAAGCCGTCAAAGCCCCACGCGAACACGCTCCGGCTGACCATGGTGAGCATCGTAATACATATCGGGATAGGCCAGGCGATGAACGAGAGGGCGAGGAGCACGTTGACGACTCGACTGCCGCTGATCAAGCTGGCGAAGAGGTTGTAGAACGGGGCGACCGGGAACGGGTACGCGCTGGGTACGACGGTACTGAGATAGGTCGCTGAGGCGAGGAACGTGTAGCCGATTTTCTCAAAGAGTAGCCAGATCACGAGGATCATCAGGAGGCCGTTCACCAAGGTTGGGACGAGCATCAGGGACATCTGCCTCTTGACGCTGGTCGACCCCTTGACTTCGCCCGATATGTAAGTGGACCACCAACTCCAGGCCAGCAGACCAACCGCGATCGGAAGCGTCCGCCACGTGCTGGCCCAGGGATGGTAGCCGGGCACGTTGAGGCCTGAGTCGCGAGCGGTGTTGATGATGTAGGTGTAGGAATCGGGCTGGTGGGTGTACGCCTGCGCGAAAGCATTGAACTTGGCGACGAATATCTCGGGAGTAGTCGCGACAAGCAGAGCTACTACCGCCAGTAGCCCCACCAAACCGATGATCATGGTAACGTTCACCACTTTGAGCGACGTCTTGATGCCGGCAGCGAGAATGACGCCGACCGCCGCGATGACCACGAGACCGATGGTAAACGACCACCCGGGCGAGACCACGGCCTCGGAGAGCTTCACCCAGGCTTGGCTGCCTGTAAGGTAACCAACCACGCTGAAGCTTGGCCCCAGGGTCATCGAGCTGACCCAGTAGGCGACAAGGCCGGTGAAAATCACTTGGGCGCAGGCCACAGCCAGGTTCGAGGCCAATCCCGGTATCGGGTGCAGTATCCGGCTTACGAACACGTAGTCTCCGCCTGACCTTGGCATCGCAGCCGTCAGCATCCCGAACGTCACACAGATCAGGACGGCAGGGACGAGCGCGATGAACATGGCCAGAATCATGTCGGTCCCGGGGATAGCGTAGAGCGCCCACATGACCGACCACGCGATAGCAAAACCAATCGGACCGTTGCAGGCGAAGTTCATCATGAAGGCGTCGAATGTCGATGCCTCTCTTACTAGCCCAGTGGCGTCTCTCTGGAACACCGCTCTCTTGTCCAAGACATTCCCTCCCATCGCCCCGCACCGCTTTCCCGGATCCCTCCCTCCCGGCGCCTCTGTGGGGTTCTCGCGGGCTCTCCGCAGATGACCTGACTCCGCGGTGAACCGGCTATCGGACCACTTCTGCGCACTCACTAACCCCCCCTTTGAACTAATCCGCTCTCGTTTTCGAATTTTCATGCTATCGCCCGGAGTCAGATTCTTCTTGGAGGAGAAACACCTTAAGCAGTTTAATGATTCCGACGAGACCAACTTAGGAGAGGCGCGCACCCATGGCGGTAGCTGCTCCGCGCTTGCGGAAGAAAGCCAACGCGTCCAGGTTCCGGCCCAGCCTTGCGGCCCTCGTGAACCGGGAGACCATGCTGACGATAAGCCGAAGCATGTTCAAGGCGACCGGGATGGTGGTTTCCTTCAATGACCAGGACGGCCGCTCAATAGTGGAACACGAAGCCTATCATCCCTTCTGCCGTTTGGTGTGTTCCACTACGCTCGGACGTGAGCGGTGCAGGCTCTCCAATCTTGACGTTGGCACTGACAGTGCCCGTAGACACGGCTCGAACCTGCGCCCGTGTCATGCCGGCATCCCCCTGCTGTCGGTGCCGATCATCGGCAGCCAGCACCATCTCGGTTCCATTGTCTTCGGACAGGTGCTGCTACAGAAACCAACGGAAGATGTGGTCCGCACGATGCTCCGGGGTACGTCCGACCTCGGACACCGCAACGAGGACCTTGCCGATCTCTACGTCACGGTACCCGTGGTCGAGGCCGACCGCTACCACTCTGCCGCTCATCTCGTCGCCTTTGTGGCCCAGTCCTTCGCCGAGATGACGCTCAATCGGGAGCTTCGCACCAAGATCCGGGAGGAGAGGGAGCGCCGTCTGGAGGCTGCCAGAATCCGGAGCGAGCTCGAGGCGTCGTTGCGCCGGGCCGAACTCCACAGTCTCGCGGACAAGATCAAGCCCCACTTTCTGTTCAACACCCTCAACGTGATCGCGCGCCTCATTATGATGGACCGCGCCCAGGAAGCCGCCGACGTCGTCTACTCGCTGTCACGACTTCTCCGCCTTAGTCTGGAGCAAGCAGACGACAATTCCACGCTGGAAGACGAATTGGCCTACGTCGAGAGCTATTTGACGATACAGAAGAAGAGGTTCGGCGCAAGGCTCAGGTACGTCATAGACATCCCCGCTGACCTCAATAGCACCTGCTTGCCTGCCTTGACGTTACAGCCACTGGTCGAGAATGCGCTTACGCATGGGCTCGAACCACTACCGCAGGGCGGCAGTCTGTGTATCACTGCGACGGAGCTTCGGGCTGACGTCCTCCTGACCGTCTCTGACGACGGCGCAGGTATCTCGCACCGGGAAGTACGCGCTTTCGAGGACTGGAAGTCAAACAACAAGCCCTCACTCGCAGACGACACGGAAGGCAGCCTTGGGCTCCGCATTACCCATCGCCGGTTGGACCTACGGTTTGGCAAGGGCTACGGGCTGACGGTCGCCAAACGCGTTGGGGGAGGAACATCGGTGACCATGACGGTGCCGGGCACCCGGCCGAGGTAGGTGAGGCTCCTGAACACGCTTGTGGTCGAGGACGAGGAACTTGAACGAGAAGCTCTGGCCCACACGCTCGCTCGAATGAGCGATGTGGAAACATGTCTCACGGCAAGTCACGCCGAGGAAGCCCTCGGCCTCCTAGGCGAGATGCAGCCCGACGTAGCGGTGATTGACATCCGCCTTCCGCGCAAGAACGGGCTGGAGCTTGCGCGGGAGATCCGGGAGCATGTTCCCTGGTGTCAAGTAGTCTTCCTGACCGCGTACAGCAGGATAGACTACCTGAAGCAGGCAATAGCCGTCGGCGCCGCCGCGTACCTGCTCAAGCCCGTGACAGAGGGCGAGTTGCGCACGGCCGTGTCCAGGGCAGGCCATCAAGCTCTCGAAGCCCGGGCAGCCATCAAGCGAGAGAAGGACTTCACCAAAGTGCGTCCCTTCCTCGAGTCCGGGTTGGCCTACGAACTACTGGGTGGTTGGGTGAGTCCTACCGAAGCCCGGTCACGCCTGTCCATGCTTGGTAAGGACTGCCTACCGAACTGCGTTCTGGCGCTGCATGTTGAGACTCCACAGACCACGAAGCCAGAACGCGGCGACCGCGAGGACCAGGGACTCCGGGACCAGATCTCCGCACTGCTCCAAATGCAGACCCGTATGGAACCAGATTCCTTGCTCGCCCTTCGGAGCCACCCGTACTACCTGCTCCTGCAGTCCGATGACGAGAGCCTAGAGCGGACGGTCGCGCTCGGACATCGCCTGGCCGAAGTGATACATAGAGAGACCGGAGCCCGGGTGGGCGTGGGCATTGGCAAGATCAGGGGTTTGCGGGACCTGGGGTTGTCCTGCATCGAGGCCTTGTCGGCCGTCCGGCCCCTCGGTCCCCTGGATTCAGAGGCGGAAGGGCCGGGCCTGGCCCGCTCGTCCGTGCTGGGAAGGACCCCCGCTGGCTCCGAGACCAGGCACGAGATGCCGGAAGAGATCTCCTTCAACTTGCTGCTGACCAATGTGAACCGGCAGGAGGCAGACCACTCTCTACCAGCGAACCATCAAGTTGTGCGGACCCTGAAGGAATGGGTTGGTGATCACCTCGACGGGCCGTTTGGGCTTGAGCAAGCCAGCGAGGCGGTCGGCCTAACGCCGTCCTACGTCAGTAAGCTCTTCAAGAAGCTCACGGGGACAGGTTTCTCCACCTACGTCAACAGCCTCCGAATCTCGCGAGCCCAAGACCTACTCCGGCGGTCCAGCCTGGGAGTCGCGGCCATAGCCCATCGCTGCGGATACCAGAGCCACAACTACTTCTGCAGCGTCTTCAGGAGACTCGCCCATGAGACCCCCACCCAGTATCGCAGGCGCCACTGGGCCGGATGAGGGGCGCGCTAAACCTACCTCGGTTCGGTGCGCGGGGTAGCATGTGCCTCCAGGCGCTTGGTGAGCCTGACCCGCACTTTCTCCCGGGCCCGGCTCGAAACCCAGACCGCAGCCATCAACCCTCTGGCCCTGCGCCGAGAGCTACACCGTCTCCTCAACGTGAAGCCATCGCGAGCGTCCCATCTAGTCCGCCTCCTGGTCCTAGACGGCCGGCAGTCCCTTCTCCAGGCGCTTCATGCGGCGGGTCATCATCCCACCGACCCGGCCACTTTCCGCCGTGGTCAGGCCGCCCCAGCCGTCGTCGCGGACCTTGCCGAGATAGCCGAGGTCGTCGGCGATGGCCAGCTTGAGGATGTCGACCCGGGTGATGGGCTTGCGGTTGCGGGACTTTGAGGAGCTGGGCTTAGGCGCGAGGCGGGGGCCCGCGCCGGGCACACCGGCAGCCGAAACCGCGCCGGGCTCACCGGTCTCGTCTGCCGCCCCGGCGTCGCCGTCGGGGACGGGGGTCTCGGCGGATTCGACGGCCGGGCAGGGCTCCGCGGAGGGCACGCGCTCGAGCGCGGCGGCCGGACTCGCGAGCGCGGCGGCCGGCGACAGGACCGGCCTCGCCTTGGCCTTGTCCTTGGCCTTGCCCTTCTTCTTCTTAGCCTTCGCCTTGCGTGGCTGGGGTTTGGGCAGTTCGATGCCGGCCGCCCGGCAGGCCGCCTCCCAGGCCGCGCGCCTGGCCGCTTCCTTGGCCCGCCGGATGGCGGCCTTCGCCCGTTCTATCTCCCGGCGCCTGGCCAACTCCTGGTCCTGAACGTGGAGAGCGAGTTCCAGGTAGCGGGAGACGAGCTCCTCGCTCAGGCTTTCCGCCAGAAGAGTGTAGGTGACGCTCTTGGGGCCTTTCTTGGTCAGGGTCAGCCCTCCGGCGCCTAGAGTCTCCGCCGCCTCGCCCGGGGATACCGATGACCGGTGGCCGGCTACGACGGGCCGGCCAGGAGGCGCCGGCAGACGTAGGCGTCCTCGAAATCCGGCGGGATGGGCTGCAGCCCCGGCAGCGGAGGGGCGGCGCCAGGAACGACGACCCGCACCCGGCAGCGGCCGGGACCGGAAGGAACCTGACCGACGACGGCCACGCCCTTCGCGGTGCGCAGGGCGGCCGCCTGAGCCGCCTCGACCACGCCCCCGAAGACCCGTCCGCGGGCGGGCGCCACAAACCCGTCCGGGTCGCTCGAGGCCGCGAGCCGTCCTTCGTCGAGGGCCAGAACCCAATCCGCCACCTGCGCCGCGTCGGCGAGAACGTGGGTGCTGAAGAGGACGGCCTTGCCGGCGGACAGGCGCCGGACCAGTTCCATGATCCTCACCCTGGCCTCCGGGTCAAGCCCGGATGTCGGCTCGTCCAGGAGGAGAAGCGGTGGGTCGTTGAGGAGAGCCTGGGCCAATCCGAGGAGCCGCAGTTGGCCGCGGGAGAGCGCCACGCAGCGTCCTCCCGGCGACAAGCCGCTCAGGCCGCAGAGCCGGAGAACCTCTTCCGTCCTCGCGCGCGCCATTTCCCTTGGGATACCTTTGAGGGCCGAGACGTAGGCCAGGAAGGCAGCGGGCGTGAGGTCAGGATAGGACCGGAAGTCCTGAGGAAGGTAGCCGATGAGGTCGCGGTAGGCGACGGGGTCGGCCGCCACGGCGCGCCCGCACCACGACACCCGACCCGCCGTCGGCCGGACCACGGCCGCCAGGATGCGGAGGAGCGTCGTCTTGCCCGCGCCATTCGGTCCGACCAGGACCGTGACCCCGGGGCCGAGAGCGAACGAGACGTCACGGAGGGCTCGTCTCCGCCCGAAGGGGTCCGCATAACCCTTGCCGATGCCGTCGAGTTCCAGCCAGGAGCGGCTTCGCGCCGACCTCATGCCGCAGCCCTCCCGGCCCGTTCGGCGGCCTGCCCGGCGGCCCGTGAGGCCGCGAGCAGGAGCGCCACCGTAGCGAGCAGCATCGCCGCCGGCATGACGGAAAGCCACGCCTGGCCGGGGTCGGCGACCAGGCCGACCCCGGGCCGGTAGTGCCCGGCCGTAAGCAGCGCGGCCCAGAGCCCGAGGGAGACGACCGTGCCGGTAAGAGGTGAGAACCGGAGCGAGGCGTAGAGGCTGACCGCCCCGAGGAAAAGAACCGGCGCGAGCCAGGTCGTCACCACGGCCGTAAGGATTTCCGTCCCGGCCAGAGGTTGCGTCCGGCCGCCCATGACCAGAGCGGCCACGAGGGACAGGCCGGTCACGTAGGCAAGCACGATGACGAAGCGCCCCATGGCCATCCCCGCCGGGGTTATGGGACAGGACAGCTCGACCTCCCACGGCCCGTTCTCAAGGGAGCGGAGCGCGTAGCTGACGCCCAGGGCGGCGATGACCGGCGAGATGATACCGAACGGCAAGGCCAGGCCGAAGGCCGTGAGGTCAATCCGGCCGGACAGGGCCGCAAGACGTAGGTAGAGAGTCACGAGCGTGGCGATGAGGGAAACCAGGGCCGCGGCGGCCCAGAACCCGAAGGAGAAGACGCGCGTCTGGCTCCGCAGCACGGCGAGAGTCCACCATAGGCCCCCCGGCCGGGGACCGGCCGCCAGCAAGCGGCGGCGAAAGGCCCCCGGCCGGGGCACGGACGCCAGCCACTCCACCGTCGTCTCGGCGGCGCCGGGCGGCGGCTCACAGGACGGTAGCGCCGCAAGAACGGCGGCAACCGCGTCGAAATCCCGGCCTTCGAGGCCGAGTTCCTCCCTCATGGCCGGCCAGGGCGCGGGGTGGCGCTCCCGTCCGCCGCAGGGGTGTCCGGTCTTCGGCATCAGCCGTCCCTCCCATCGTCGCTCTCACGGAAGCCGGGGAGTTCGTCAGAGGCCAGGAGGTCCTTCAGCTCCCTGAAGGCGTAGTGAAGCCGGGACTTGACCGTGCCCAACGGAAGCTCAAGGGTCTCGGCGATCTCCCCGAGAGTCAGGTCTTCGTAGAAGCGGAGAACGACCACAGCCCGGTGGTCCGGGGAGAGCTTCCTGAGGAGAGCGGCGGCCTGGCTCCGTTCCAGGCGCCGGGAGACGATGGAGACCACCGGGTCGGCCTCCCCCTCTCCATCCTCCCCGGCCAGCCCGCTCGCGGCAACGACGTTGCGGCTGTGCCAGGAGCGGACGTGGTCGATGAACACGTTGTGCGCGATGCGGTAGAGCCATGGCCGGAACGGGGCGGTCTCGCGCCGGCCGCAAAGCCCCTGCCAGACGCGATAGAAGGTCTCCTGGGCCAAGTCTTGCGCCAGGTGATAGTCGCCGCCGAGCCGGACGAGATAGCGGAACACCCGACCGTAGTTCCGGCCGACCAGTTCCGACAGGGCGGTCTTGTCACCGGACAGGGCCGCGGCCAGGATCCGGTCTTCGTCGGCGACCGATTCGTCCCGTTCCCGTCCGGTCATCGACTCTGGGGCCTCCCCCCCGGAAGCGGAAGACACGGCCCGGCGCCCACCGCGGCGCCGCCGTCCGGTCATCGTTCAGCGCAAGGCCCGCTCCCGCCTGCTCCAAAGGGCGAAGGCCGCCCCGAACGTAGCCGCCGCGGCGGCCACCAGCCAGGCCCTGTTGTCGGCGAGAGCGACCCCGTCGAGCGGCCACGAGGCCTGGAACAGGTAGAGCTTGCCCGTCAGCTTGCCGGGAAGCACCAGGTCGAGTCCCCAGAGCAGCATCCCGGCGCCGAGTCCTCCCGCGTGACTCTTAGTGGCCACGCTGGCGAGGAGCCCGACTGACGCCACAAGGAGCGCAGGAGGCAAAGCCGTTCCGGCCGTTCGGGCAACCTCAAGCAGCCCCGCCTGTCCGATTGCCGGCGCCAGGGCCCAGAACGCGCCCACGGCGACCACCCCTATCAGAAAGAAGAGGGCGCCCCCGACCGCCAGACGGCGCCCCAGGAGCTTCGTGCCGCCACCCGGGTAGGATAGGGTGAGTTCGATGGTCCGCTCCTCCCATTCCAGAGCGGCCGCGTGAGCGACGGCGGCGAGGGCCAAAGGGGGCAGGGCCACCTCGAGCATCGCCCGCACACCCCACACCAGGACGACGGCCGGCGCCCCGCCGAGCCGGTCAGCGAAGGCCAGACCCACGAGTCCCCAGATGACGGCAAGGGCCAGGGCCTGCCCCCAGGTGTACATGACCTTCACATCACAGCGGAGGGCCGTCACTGGGGGGCGCCGCCCGAGGCGGGAACCTCGAAGCCAAGGGTCCTCAGGGCGGCCCGCAGTTCCCGCGGCGTCAGCCCTCCCGCGGTCATCTCGTTCCAGACAGCCGCCAGGAGCCTCCGGAGGCCGTCTTCACCCCTGGCCCCGAAGAACTCGCGAAGCCAGCCGAGGGTGTCACGGTAGGCGGCGGCCTCGCCGGGTTCGTTGTACGAGCCTCCCACTGGGCCATGCTCCAGCCGCTCCCGATAGACGGACTCACCGTGGGCCGCTCCCACGGCCGCCGCCTCGAGGAAGTCCGCGAAGGCCTGCCGCACGGCTAGGCCGGCGCCCCCGAACCGTACGGCGCCCCGTGGGCAATCGAACGTGAGGTTCAGCAGGTCGCGCTCCAGCGCGTACCCCTCGGCCGCGGCGCGGTCGACCCACCGGTCCGGCGTCCGGGCCTGGCCGATGGCCATGGCCTCCGCCAGAGCCAGGCTCTCGCCGGACGCCGGCCCGCCGACCAGGCTCACGCCCTCCGGAACGGCCACCAGACCACCGGGAACGGCCACCGGCAGGGCTCTCCGATAGAAGGCAAGGGCCGGGGCAAGCCGGGCGGAGACAACGGCCAGGGAAGGGATGACCTCCGGCGCGCCGACCAGCTTCCCGGTCTCCCCCTCGGCGGCCGCCAGCCGCGAGCCGCCGAGGATGAAGATGCCCTGCGTTCCGGCGGCCCGCCCCTCGACAACCAACGTCCCGTCAGCGGTCCGGGAGGCCAGGCCGAAGGAGCTGGCCAGCCCGAGGTGGCCGGCCCCCTGGAACGACAGGCGGTACGACGCCGGGGCCACGAGGATGCGTTCGTAGGAAAAACCGAAATTCACACCTGACGGTTCTTCTCCCCTCCCCCTGTAAACGACGCCCGCCAGGCGCTGGTGTCCGCCGACAGGGTACCAGCCGAACCCCCCGGGCAACCATAGGCCGTGCTCGTCAACCCCGGCCACAAACTTCGTCAGGAGGTCTACGTCGGTGGCCAAGCCCCGTGCGGTCCCGCCGTAGGAAATGGTCAGGGGTAACACCTCACCCGGGGCCAAGGGCTGGCCGAGCCTGACATCCAGGAAATCCCCGTTCCGGCCCAGCCCGCTGACCCGCCGCCCGCCGTTCGCCGCGGCAACCCTGTCCACGGTGAAAACGTTGTTCAAAGTAAGCGGGATGCTCTCCAGGGCGGATGGGCCCTCGTTGCGGACGGTGATGGTCCCCTCGGCCGCCAGCGAGTGGGCCGGGCCCAGGACGAAGGCAAGATCGTAGTTCACCACCGCCACCGGCGGCGCGTCGCCCCCGCCAGTCGGTTTCGCCATGGCCAGGTAGACGGACGCCTGCTCGGCCATGGCCCGCATCTGGCCGGCGTAGGCCAAGCCGTACCCGGTGAGACTTCCTCCTCCTACCAGGACGCCGATGACCAGGACCGCCACCGACAGGGCGCGTCGCGCGTCCCGGTCACGCCGGTGCCGGTAGGCAAGACCGGCCAGTCCGGCCAGCGCCAGGCCGGCGGCCAGGAACCAGAGGCTCTGCAACCACGCCTCCCGGCTGGCGGGGGCAAGGCCCCACAGCGATGACCAATCCCTGGGGTAGGCCACGGAGAAGATGCCGACCCAGCCAAGCCCGGCCCCCGGCAGCAGTTTGGGCAGCAGGATCGGCCCTACCCCGCCCAAGGCCAGCCAGGCCGCGATGCCGACGAGGTAGGCCAGCCTCGACCTGCCCAGAAGCGTGGACACCAGAAGTCCGGTCGCCGCCGACAGCACGACCACGCCGACGTGGTAGGCCAGGATGAAGGCCGCCCCGGCGGCCAGGCGGCCCAGGTCGAGCCCCCTCCCCAGATGGCGCACCGCGAGAACGGCCACCATCTCAAGACCCAGGAGCAGCCACAGCGCCAGGCCGGCGGCCAGCTTGCCCCAGATGACGGCCTCACTCCGGTGGGGAAGGGCGTCGAAGAGATCGGACACGCCGCCCATCTCCTCCCGGGTCAGGGCGGACATGAAGTAGAGAACGGCCGCCGACGTGGTGAGCAGGGAGACCGAGCGGACGGCTCCCCAGGTGGCCATGAGCGGCGGATAACCGGGAGGATCGAAGGCCACGAACACCGCGCCCTGCCAGAGCGCGAGGATGAGCCAGAAGACGAGACTTCTGATTTGGAGCCTCAGTTCCATATCGGCGATCTTCGCGATGGCGCGAGGGAGGCTAGGCATGGGGGGCGCCTCCCATGGCCGCGATGTAGGCGTCTTGGAGATCCGGCTCCGCGGGCCGCCCGGCGCCGCCCGGGTTGGACTCCGAGATGACCCGGGCCTCCACGCCCCGCGCCGTGCGGCGGCTGGAGACAAGCCGGTGCGTTCGGCTGAGCCGCTGGTAGTCGGCCTCCGGCAGTTCCACGTCCCAGACCTTTCCGGCAGCCCTACGGCGCAGTTCCTCCGGAGACCCCACGTAGATGAGCCGCCCCTGCCGCAGGAGGGCCACCGTCGAGCACGTGCTCTCGACGTCGGCCACGATGTGGGTCGAGAGGATGACGGTGCGGTCGCCGGAAAGGTCGGAGAGAAGGTTGCGGAAACGGATTCGCTCCTCCGGGTCAAGGCCGGCGGTGGGTTCGTCCACCACAAGGAGCCGGGGATCCCCGAGAAGGGCCTGAGCGATACCAAGCCTCTGCTTCATCCCGCCCGAGAAGTTGCCGACAGGCTGCCGGGACCGGTCGGAGAGGTTGGTCGCCGACAGGACGCGCTCGACCTCCCGGCGCCGGCGAGCGGCGGGAGTGATGCCCTTGAGGGTCGCGATGTAGTCGAGGGTCTCGCGGGCGTTGAGCCGGCGCCAGAAGCCAACCTCCTGGGGGAGGTAGCCCAGGAGCCGGCGGACCTCGCTCGGGCGCCTGGTCACATCGTGGCCGGCCACCCGGACCGTGCCCGAGGTGGGCGGGAGGAGGGTGGTCACCACGCGCATCAGGGTCGTCTTGCCGGCGCCGTTCGGCCCAAGCAGGCCGAACATCCCGACGCCGATGTCGAGGCTGACCTCCTGGAGGGCCCCGATGCGGCCGTAGCGCTTGCTCAGACTTTGAATCTCGACTCGCATCTCGCCCCGGTCTCCCCTGTCCCCGGCGTCTGGCTTACCAGATGGGAGACGAGGCCCGGCCGGGAATGGTTCAACTCTCCCCGGCGGCGGCCGGCGGGAACCCCGGCGCCCGGCCGCGGGCCGGACGCTCTGGCGTCGCCCTACCGGACTCCGACCACGAGGTCGTAGAAGAAGACCACGTTCGGGTAGAACGGATTGTCCGCGTAGCCCCGGAGGCGAGCGTTGACCACGCGGAGGTTGGCGATGTCGCAAAGGAAGACGGCCGCGGCGTCATCGACCACGATGTTCTGAGCCTCGGCGTACTTGGCCTTCGCCTGCTTGCGGTCGATGCCGGCCAGCCGCTCCGCCTCGTCGGCGAGCGTGTCGTAGGCGGGGTTGGCGTAGTAACTGAGGTTGAAGAGAGGCTCCTTCTCCGTGTAGAAGAGGGCCCGGATGCCGCTCGGCATGGGCATGTCCGGCCACCAGTACATCATGAACATGTCCTGTCGCTCGGCCGGGTCCGGGCTCTTGGCGCCGGCCCAGCCGCTGTCCCACGGGACGCCGCGTGTCTCGAGCTCCACGCCGATGCCTTGGAGTCCGGACTTCAGGAGTTCGGCGGCTCGGCGCTCAGCTTCGTCGCCGGCCGTGTAGACCAGGCTGAGGCTGAGGGTCTTGCCGCTCGACGGCCCGTAGCCCGCCTGGGTGAGAAGCTGCCCGGCCTTGCCAAGGTCGGTGGCGTACTGTTTGACGCTGTCGGAGTAGGCCCACAGGCCGTCCGGGATGATGCCCCGCGACTGGGCGGCGTACCCGGCGTAGACCGTCTCGATGATCGCGCGGTACGGGACGGCGTAGGAGATGGCCTGCCGGACCAGCTTGTTGTCGAGCGGCGACTTCCGCGTGTTCAAATAGACGAACAGGCTGAGTTGCGAGGGAGTGTTCACGACCGCCAATTTGGGGTTGTTCCTGAGGACCGCGATGTCTTCATACGGCAGGTTGGCGACCCAGTCGGCCTGGCCGTTCTCGACCATCCGCCGCCGCGCCGAAGCCTCCGGCACGAGCTTGAAGGTGACCTGGTCGACCTGGCCTTTGCCCCAGCCGCCCCAGTAGTCCGGGTTCTTGGCCAGGACGACCTCGACCCCGCGGGTCCAGGACTCCAGCCGGTACGGCCCGGTGCCATCGGCGTTGCCGGCTTCGTACCAGTCGTGCTTGGCCGTCCGCGGGTTCACGATGTGCGCGGCGTAGGCCGCCGAGCACAGGAGGTCGACGGGCGCGGGGAACTTGGTGAGGATCTTGACCGTGTACGGGCCGACGACCTGGATCTCCTTGACGGGGCTCCAGATGTAGGAGGCCCCCTCGCCCAGTTGGATCGTGCGGTCCAGGCTGAACTTGACCGCGCCGGCGTCCAGCGGGTCACCGCTATGGAACTTGACGTTCCGCCTGAGGGTGAAGATCCACTCGGTGGCGTCGGCGTTCTTGGTCCAGCCGGTCGCCAGGAGCGGTACGACTTCCTGCCTCTTGGCGTCGTAGCGGGTCAGGGTCTCGTACACGTTGGAGAGGACGACCACTTCGTTGGAGTAGGCGCAGCCCGGGTCCCAGCTGATGATCGGCTCCTGGTCGGTGGCCACGACCATCACGTTGACGGACGCCTCAGGCGCGCCGGCGCACCCGCCGACCAGGGTCGTCAGCATGATCGCGGCCATCACGGCGGCAACCCGACGCCACCCTTGAACCCTTGGCATCGGGTCACCTCCCCCGTGTCGGCTTGTGGCCCCCAAAGGACAATATCACAGTATTCGTGGGGTTTTGAGGCGCAACCTCCCCTCGCGGCCGCTCGAGAAAGGTGATTCGGGCCGCCAATTCGCGGCAGAAGCGGGGGCAATCGCCTGCTAGGGCGCGACCGCCCACCCCAGGTCGAGTTCGAGCAGCTTCGCCCGGGTCGGTACGCCGCGCTCGTCCCATCCGGCCATGGCGTAGTAGTCGCGGCGGGCCCGGTCGAGGGCGGCCCGGTCCACGGCCTTCCCGGCGAGCGGCCCGCTCTTGAAGGCCTCGAAGAACCGGTCGGGCAGGCGATCCGTCTCGGCGCCGATGCCCCGGGAAAGGTCGAAGAGGCGTCCCATGGTCGCCGCCCTTTCTCCCGCCTTCTGCATCTCCCAGAGGGAGACGTTCCATCCGGTCACGGCCTGGACGATCTCCACGACC